>Ga0335078_10003581_pt1 | contig 23104 bp, 20 predicted proteins | sample Lox_Sample_32_FD_206711 | JGI IMG/M metagenome (GOLD analysis project Ga0335078, IMG submission 206711) | Soil microbial communities from Loxahatchee National Wildlife Refuge, Florida, United States - Lox_Sample_3.2 | ecosystem: Environmental > Terrestrial > Soil > Wetlands | place: USA... | reverse complement strand
CCCTTGGTCCAGCCGACTTCCTTTAGTTCCCGTCGAGCCTCGGGAGGAAGATGTTCGTGGATCGACATCAAGTAGTAAGCCTTTCTTCTCGATTCCGGGAATCGCCGCGCCAGGAAGTCATCGAACGATGCCAGCTTCTCGACTTGCCAGTATTGGCCGGCTCGAACTTCGCACAGATAGTGCCCGAGGTCGACGAATCGCGTATCACGGTCGGCTTCGTTCTTTTTCTCCCACGAAAGAATCTCATCAATCTTCGTGAGCACGAAGAGCGCTCGTCGACGATTGAGCTTAGGCAACGGGGACGGATTCCTAGTAAGCAAGCTCGTCAAGCCAACCAAGGTTTTCTGCTCCAGGGCGTCGCACCAGACCGGTTTCAACCATCCCCTGTTTCCCGAGGCAAAGCCCGACATAAGGGCAGCTACTGCAGGGATTTTGCGGGAAGCGAATCCCGCTGTGAGGCAAGAACTGGGCGGACTCGATCCGACCAATCGTCTCCTCCGCCAACTGGCCGAACTCGCGCCGCTGCTCATCAGTGATTGTGGTGCGGAAGTATTGAACCTCAACCACTCGCTTGCGAACGAAAACCACCTGGGCGACTTGAGGGATCCCTGTCATCCAGGAATAGCAAACAAGTTGCGGATCCAGTGCCAGCAGCCCATCCGGTTCCTTGGAGTAGCGACTCGACGTGGTCTTCCACTCGATCAGACAGCGTGCTCCGTCTAAGTTTCCGATCCCGTCGACGTACGCGACGAAGTCATTTGTCTTCGAAATCGGTTTCGTGAACTTGATCTGCAGATTACGACGAGGTTGGCGAATGCGAATGCGGCCATCCTGGCAGAATCGGTCCAACAGCTGAATGCCTTGATGCAACATCCGATCCCAGGTGTCTCCGTTCGTGAAACGCAAGCCTTGGCTTTGGCAGCGAGACCATTCTTGGAACAAGGCGCCTGCAGCGTCCTCTCGCCGGAAGTAGGCGGACAGAGACTGCTCGAAGGCGCGCCCGAATAACATCGCTGCTCGAGTATCTTTTTCCTGCCAGCCATCAAGGTAACGATGACGATAGCGGCGAGGGCAGGTTAGGTACTGGCTGATCTGGGTGTAACTATAGGTCACTTTGACACCTCTGAGGCAGCGAGGCGCGCGGGCGACAGATTTGAAAGTTGTTCCCACTGAATGGCAGGCGCGAAGCCGTCGAGATTGAGCAGAGAAGCGCCGTTTACGACCGTGTGGCTGATCTTTACGACTCCGCGGAGTCCGAGCAGACTTCTCTCATCAATCTCGTCCTGGCCGAGCAGTTCGGTATCGTAGCCGAAGTCACGCAGGAACCAGTTGAGTTTCCATAACGCTCGGGGCGTGCAGTAAAGACGACCGAACACCGAATGTCCAGTGAGTTCCTTTGGCTCCACGATGGAGAAGCGAACAAGATAGAACGGTTTTCGCGAATCCCACCGATGCTGAGCTCGCACGACGCGAACGAGTAAAATACCATCGCGAACTTCAGACAAGGCAGACTGGTCCGCCTCGTGCAGTCCTTGGATGCGACGTTTCACGCGGCACCTGCCTTTGCGCCCAGGTAGCTGTTGAGTTGGCACAGCAGGGCATTGCGGTCTTTCTCGGCCCAATCGGCCAAATGCCCGACGAAAGCTTCGACCTGGCCCCGAGTAGCTTCACGAAGTGTCTTGACTCCACAGAATTCGGTTGCGTAGGACTTGACCAGGATGGCATCGAGCTCATGCTGGCGAATAATCTGGCAGAGGCGGTCGCGAACACTTCGGCCGCCGTAGTTTCCGTTCGCCGGCTGCGGAGGGAGTTTCTTCGATTGGGGCGACGGTGTGTCCGGTTCGGAGAGGGAACCGATCTCCTCGACCGAGCAGATGCCGATGCCGTAGGCTTTACGCAGAGCGCGGTTGACGGCGCGAGTTTCGGCAACACGCATTTCGGCACCGCGGACAAGGAAAGACACATTGGAGGGATCGGCGTCACCGTAGCCAACGAAACCACGACAGCGAGATGACTTGTAAACAGTGGCCCGGAAGGCGTACCGACTGGTTGATGGATCTGATAGATGACGAACTGGCTGTACCTGCATGCCACAACAGCGAGAGCGCTCAGCTAAACGGATCAGACCGGCATGCGTTACATACCAGCCACCGCTTAGGAGCAGCAGATCCCCACATCTTAGAGAGAGCGAAAAGCGAGTCGTCAGCTCGCGTAGTTGTTCGACCAAGACAGGGGTTAAGTTACGGGCTATGAATCGCTTGGCAAAACGCAAATTTTCTGTGGCCAGATTCTGCTTTTGAGAGCTTTTCACAATTTCCTTCCGAGTCCGGATCTTTTCAATGTTGAACAATGGTAATCATAGGTAAACATTGTGGACCATAGCTTATACTGGGTCAAGAGGAAAAATCATTTACGAAATGTCGCTCGGCGATCTAGAATTCGCAGCAAATAATGTCAGCAAAAGACGAACGCATCGGATTCAGAGTATCTGGCGACATCAAAACTGCCCTGGTGCAGATTGCTAAGAAGGAAAGCCGCAGTGTGGCCCAGATATGCGACCTCTTTCTCAAAGGCGGAATTAACGAGTATGAGAAGGAAGGGGCTGCCTACATCCACCGTTTGCTGGTACGGCCGAAAGAAAAGAGTAGGTAGTACCTAAGCTCCACCAAACCCTGGGTCAGCAAGTGTAGTGTTCCGAGGTTCGGGCCGCTCCTCCGGCTCAATATTTTTCGGAAGAGACAGCTCTGTGCCCCCAAGTGGACCCCATCGCCAAACCATTTAAGACCATATAAATTCTGGCGGTTAGAGAGATATGTTACTTATGTACTTGAAGATTATCTCGTAATGTGGGATAGTCACTACCGAGGTATCATCCGATTTGAAGTAGGGTGATAGCGCCCTGCAGCTATCGTCTGAGCGGTGCCACTGAAGGACCGAAATGATGTCAACAAAACTCCCTGGTTTAGGGAAGCGATTAGCCAGAGTCGAAAGGGTTGTGGCCGATGCAGCGAGGCGAGAAAGGCTGACCGGTTGTATCTGCAAGCGGCACCCCTTTGACCGCACATTAATCATTTCGCCAGAGGAGTTCGAGGCGGAGATGAATCGCACTTGTCCGGTACATGGATTCCGCCGTATGGGAGAGCTAATCATCATAGAGTTTGTAAGTCCGGATGCGACTTGCGACGAGGGAGTAATAAAGCGTGTCCACTTGGTAGAAGAGTACAAACTTCGTCTCTCGCAACTCCCTCAGTCGGAATCTGGCGCTGACTTTGAAGATGACTCGCAAACCGCATAACTCCCGTTGCAAATCCTTAGCTAAGAGCGGCAAGCCCTGCCGGGCTGCTGCGACAGAAGGTGGGTTGTGCTTCTTTCACGCCAATCCCAACAAAGCCTCGGAACTAGGCCGAATTGGGGGAAGAAGCAAGCACAATTCCGCGGCCGAAGATGGCGATCCCCTGCCGACGGTGGACAACGCTGTCGCGGTGAGGAACGTTGTCGCACGGCTAATCGCCGAAATACATGCCGGCAAAGTTCACCCGAGGGTCGCTGCGGGCCTGGCGCCGCTCTTGAACCTGCAGCTGCGCGCGATCGAGACCGCGGATCTCGAGTTGCGAATCGTGAAGGTTGAAAAGACGCTGGCTGAGATGGAGAGGCTCCGCAAGAGGTCGGTTGAGGACCCTACTGACCCAAAACCCGAGTTCGCCGGAGACGAAATCGCGCCCAGCTACGAACGCCGCGAACCCATCAAGGCGGATGGTTTGGTGGATACCAGAACGCCGAGGATTTCATAGCTTCGGACGCCTTAAGCGGTCGGAAGGTTTCAAGCTATCCAAGGGTCACTTTTGAAAAACCCGACTCACCGGCTTTAGCGACTGACTGGCCTGCGATCAAGCGCTCCCATACTGCCGCAAGCCGTGAACCGCGAACCGCGTTCCTACCTTCCGAAGGTATATCCCAGCGTCATCCCGTAGCGCAGCACGCGCCCGGAGCTGAATTCCACATTGTTGTTGATTAGGTACAGCCGCACTTCCGGCCGCAGGAAGGCGCTGCGCCAGATGTAAGCCCGAATGCCTCCGCCCACATCCCCCATGAAGTGGTTGCTGCTGGTGTAGTTGGTATATCCCGAGAGCGGATTGTAGTTCTGTATGCCGTAGAATCGGAGGTCTTCTCCGCCAATACCGCCTACCACCTCGGCAACAATGCTCTTCGTGATCTGCGGCGCCCAGATGGCGTTGAATGCGTAAAACACCGGCCGGTAGGGTTGGTACCCTCCGTAGAGGCTCTGACTTGCCCTCCACCATAATTCGCCCTCGATTCCAAGGCGATGGTGCACCATGAAGTCAGCGCTGAAGCCGGGGTACAAGCCTCCCCGATCGCTGGGGAAGAAAAGCCCGTTTGAGGTGGTGGGAGCGGCTGATGAAAGCCCGCTTACTCCAAAGCCCACGTCCAGCTGCTGTGCGAAAGCACTGGCGCCCATCAGACAGAACACGACTACGACGACTACTAGCGTTAGTTTTTTCAAAGTCTTCTCCAAAGGATGATCTGCGAGCTTGGATGTGTCTCCTCATGCCCCGAGTTGGATCGCCCGGCCCGTGCTCCTAAGTCCAGAGATTTCAGTAGCTTTAGAGAAACGGGACACACTATTCAATCACGAACTCTGGGGCCTCGAATGTAAAGAATTTTCAAGCCAGAGCAGTGAACAAGACTCGTTATCCCTATCTCTTTAAACCAGTTCGCAACTAGGAAGTTGCGGGGCATGGGACCGAAGGCGGTAGGTTACTTTAGTGGGGGTTTTGAGCGCTGTCCTCTTGGCCAACCCGCAAAGGTGAAATAGCGTGTATCTGGCTGTTTTCTATGACGATTCTTGAAAAACTCCCCACCGTTGTCACAGTCGCCGTCCTGGTCGGAATCTTTGCTGGACTCAAACGCCACAGCCGCTCCGCCCGCTTGCAATTGTGGCTGATCGCCTGGTTCCTGGTCTTTACCCACTTTGTAGCCCAGTTGTTTGAACCCTCTACCGGACCGGTCAACCTGTGGCTCTCCGCGCTCGATCTGGGATCCTTGCAAGCCTCTGCCGTAGCCTTTGTCGTCTCCGTAGCTTCCGTAGTTGAAGACCGGATTAAACGAATCGTTTTACTCGCGATCACCGGCATCCCGGCTGTTGCCTATGCGGTCCTCGACGGGTACGGCGTCAGCCTCCGCTGGCCGTTCGTTCTGTGCCTGCTGGCTGCGTTCCTCGGAGGCATCGCCTTCCTGGCGTTCGTAAGGCGAGCCTTGTCCTGGTACGTCGGCACTCTTACCGCGCTCTCCTGTGTGATTGCGTTCTGGGCCATCCACGCTGCGCTGCGGGGCTCTTTCGATGAAGGTGTGACTGCGCTTCTCGGCTTGGGATTCGCGTTACCTGGCATTCTGCTGTGCCGCAACTACTGGCGGCGCTCTCCCGGCATTCTGACGGTCGCCGTGGGATTTTTCTCTTGGGGCGCGGTCTTTCCCGTCGCCATGCTGCTGGGACGCCTGGCACCCCATCTCGAGGTTCCTCCAGAACTGTGGAATACTCCCAAGATGTTCGTGGCTTTCGGCATGATTCTGGCCATCGTCGAGGATAAATCCGAAGCCATCGAACTGATGCAACGAAAAGAACACGCGCTCAACCATCAGTTGCAGCGCTTCTCGGCGATCACTTCCCGCCTGCTAAGCGGAACCCCGGTTGACTCCTTATGCGATGAGATTGCGTCCGCCATCACCGAAGTCAGCAACTTCCGCCGCACCACCATCCAGCTCGAGAATGCCGGAGCCTTGCACTTCGCCGGCACCAGTGGTTTTTCTCCCCAGGAATTGGCTGCGCTGCCGGCAAACTTCCGGCAACAGTCGGTTGAGGAGATCAAGAACCTTTGTGCGCGCGGACGAAAAGTCGGCAAGAATTCATTCCTTCTGTCTCCGCCGGATGGCGCGAAGCCCGGCCGCGGCGAGCAATGCCTGCTGATCCCTCTTTGTGCCGCTGGCGGCGCGTACCTGGGCTGCATCTCGTTGTATGATCCGCGTGAAACCGACGTCGATGACCAGGAGCTGTCGCGCATCGAGTTGCTGGCAGCTGATCTTTCCGTAGCATTGGAATTGAAATCGCTGCAGAACCAGCTCATCCGTTCCGAGAAGCTGGCCGCGCTCGGTCAATTAGTCGCGGGCGTGGCCCACGAGCTCAACAATCCCTTGACCTCGGTGCTGGGTTATGGCGAGCTGCTTAGCGAAGATATTCCGTCTGGACCTATGCACCAACGGCTGGATAAGCTGGTCAACGAAGGCCGCCGCATGAAGCGCATTGTCGAAAACCTCTTGCGCTTCTCCCGCCAGCACGCCGTCGACAGCCAGTCCGTCGATCTGGCCACAGTCGTCCAGGACGTGCTCTCCCTGCGCGAGTATTATCTGCGCACTCACAATCTGGAAGTTGTGATTGATATCCCTGCAGATTTCCCCAAAGTTGCCATCGCCGAGGACCAGTGCAAGCAGGTCCTGCTCAACCTCGTCAACAACGCGGTCGACGCGCTGGAAACGGAGCCGGAACCCAAGCGCATTACTCTGCACGCCTTCATGCGCGGCAAGCGAGCCTTCATCGAACTCGACGACACCGGCCCGGGATTTGCCGACGTCAATCGCGCCCTCGATCCCTTCTACACCACCAAGCCCGTAGGCAAGGGCACTGGTCTCGGTCTCAGCATCTGCTATGGCATCATCCGCGAACACGACGGCGAGATTCGCCTGGAAAACCTGAAACCCCGCGGCGCCCGCGTGACTCTGGAACTGCCGCTGAGCGAAGCCAAGCCCATACCCATGCACGCCCTGGCTGCCCACCTAAGGTAGGCGCAGGCATCCTCGCCCGTGTCCTGATGTCCCATTCTTCGCGCTCTTCGCGGCCTTTCATGTTGATCTTCGCAGCTAAAGCGTTTACCCCGATGGCACAGGCTCACAACGCTTAAACGCAAAGTACGCCTAAGGCAGCGCAAAGTTTACCAAGCAACCCTGCGGACGCAAATTATGGACACTGCCTGCTCTCCCACCCTTTCATTGCCACCTCAACATGCGATAAAATTGCCGACTGGCCCTGAGGATGGCCATTCGGCTTCCCGTCACGGCGCCTTGCGCCTATTCTTTCCCAATTCGTTTCAGCATATTTCCCATCGCACGCCAAAAGGAGGATCACACTATGGCGACAGCTCTGAAGATCGTTCCGCCGGAAGACAAAGTAAACAGTTTCGTTTCGCGAAAGCACCAGATGTTGATCAACGGCAGGTGGACGGACTCCGCCTCAGGGAAAACCTTCCCCACCTATAACCCGGCCACCGGGGAAGTAATGGCGCAAGTTGCCGAAGGCGACCGCGAAGATATCGACCGCGCGGTTCGCGCGGCTCGCAATGCCTTCGAAAACGGGCCATGGTCGCGGCTTACCACCTCCGAACGCGGGCGCATGATCTGGAAGCTGGCCGATCTGCTCGAAGAAAATCTGGAGGAATTTGCGGAACTGGAATCCCTCGATAACGGCAAACCGCTCAAGATTGCCCGCGTCGCGGATATTCCCCTGGCTGTTGATTTGCTCCGTTACATGGCTGGATGGGCCACCAAGATCGAGGGCAATACCATTCCCATCTCCGTCCCTTATGCTCCCGGCGCGAAGTTTCTCGCCTACACCCTGCGCGAACCCATCGGTGTCGTGGGCCAGATCATACCCTGGAATTTCCCTTTGCTGATGGCGGCATGGAAGCTCGGTCCGGCTCTGGCAACCGGCTGCACCGTGGTTCTGAAGCCGGCAGAGCAGACACCGCTGACCGCGCTTCGCCTTGGCGAACTTATCCAGGAGGCTGGCTTCCCGGATGGTGTGGTGAACATCGTCCCCGGCTACGGAGAAACTGCCGGCGCGGCACTCGCGGCGCATCCCGACGTGGACAAAGTCGCATTTACCGGTTCGACCGAAGTCGGCAAGCTCATTCTGCAGGCGGCCGCGGGAAATCTGAAGAAAGTCTCGCTCGAGCTGGGTGGCAAGTCTCCCAACGTGATCTTCGCCGATGTGGATCTGCCGGCGGCGATCGGTGGCGCAGCCAGCGCCATTTTCTTTAACCACGGACAATGTTGCTGCGCCGGCTCGCGTCTCTATGTCGAGAAGAAAATTTTCGACAAGGTCGTCGACGGCGTCGCCGAACAAGCCAGCAAAATCAGAGTCGGCTCGGGATTCGATGACTCCACCGACATGGGCCCGCTGGTTTCCAAAGAGCAACTCGATCGCGTCTGCAGTTATCTCGAGTCCGGATTCTCCGAGGGCGCGAAAGCCGTCGTCGGCGGAAGCAAGGTCGGCGATAAGGGGTACTTTGTGAAGCCCACCGTTCTGGTCGACACCACCGACAACATGAAAGTGGTGCAGGAAGAGATCTTCGGGCCGGTGGTTGCGGCCATTCCGTTCGAAGATCCCGCAGAAGTAATCGCCAAGGCCAATAATTCGGCGTATGGCCTGGCCGCCGGCGTCTGGACGCGCGACATCCAGAAAGCCAACCGGGTCGCGGCTCAATTGCGGGCGGGCACGGTGTGGATCAACTGCTACAACATTTTCGACGCGGCACTCCCGTTTGGCGGTTACAAGCAGTCAGGCTGGGGCCGCGAAATGGGTCACGAAGTGCTCGAACAGTACACCGAAGTAAAAGCGGTTTGCAGCGCCATGTGAGGCGACAACTCGCCGAAATGTATCCGCGGCCAGGAGGAATCCGAATCTCCTGGCCGCATTTTTATTTCACCACACCCGGCAGGCGTTCACGTGCACCATCGGCTGTCCCCTATGACAACCGAAGGCGCGGGCGAACTCGGGCAAGTTGGCCACGACATTATTCACCCGGTACCGGTTGAGCGAGTGCCCCTGCGTCATCACCAGCGTGCGCGCGGCTTCCGGCCGGTCTTCTCCACACCAGATGTTAGCGAAGGACAAAAAGAAGTTCTGCGCTTCGGTCAGGCCGTCGGACGCCTTGGTATCCAGGTCTTTGCCCTGTGACTTGAGTGTATTCTGCAGCGCCGCCAGCGTGAGATGAATGCCGCCGTTGTCGGCGGTATCTTCTCCTGCCGATAATTTCCCGTTTTGTTTCACCCCAGCCTCGGGAACCTCCTGTGTGTATTCATCCTGGATGCATTTGTCGCGTTCTTCGTAGTTGGTGGCATCGGCCTCGGTCCACCAGTCTTTGAGGTTGCCGTTGCCGTCGAACTTCCGCCCCTGATCGTCGAACCCGTGGGTGATCTCGTGCCCAATGACCATCCCGATGCCGCCATAATTCACGGCATCGATCTCCTTCGCATCAAAAAATGGCGGCTGCAGAATTCCCGCCGGAAAGTTGATCGTATTGGTTTGCGCGTCTTCATACGCATTCACCGTAGGCGGCGTCATGGCCCATTCTTGGCGATCGGGGGGCTTGCCCACTTTAGCGATGCGGCGGTCGATCTCAAAGCGCGCCGAGCGCGCCGCGTTGCCGAAGAAATCATCGCGTTTGATGACCACCGCCGAGTAGTCGCGCCAGTGGTCGGGATAGGCGATCTTGTCGATCTGCGCATCCAGCTTGGCGTGGGCCAATTGTTTGGTTTGCGGCGACATCCACGCTGCGGCATCGATATCCTGATGCAGTGCCGTCTCGATGGCCTTCACCATCTCGACCATGCGCTCCTTGTTTTCTGCTGGAAAGTATTTTGCCGCGTAAGCCTGTCCCACAGCTTCTCCCAGGTCGGCATCGGCGTTCACCGAACAGCGCCGCCAGCGCGGCTGAATCTCCTTGGTGCCGAAAATCTCGCGCCCAAAGAAGTTGAACGACTCCTCCACGAACGCGCGGCTGAGAAACGGCGACATATCGCTTACCGCCGAAAAGCGCAGGTAGGCGCGCCAGTGCTCGACCGGTTCGGAGGCAATGAGCTTCTCCATCCCGCGAAAGAAATCGGGCGACAGCACCAGATACTGGGGTGACTCCGGAACCTGCATGGCCGCGAAGTAACGGCTCCAGTCAAAAGAAGGTGTAAGTGCCTGCAGTTGTTCCAAAGACAGCTTGTGGTTGATGTTCTTGGGATCGCGGCGCACCACGATATCCATCGCCGCCTTCGCCATTTCGGTCTCCATCGCCAGCACAACCTGCGCGTCGTTTGCGGCCTGCGCCGGCGCTTCCCCGCTGAGTTCGAGCATTTTGGTGACATGCTGCACGAACAGCTCGCGAATGTGTTTCGACTTGTCATCATCGTTGAGATAAAACTCGCGTCCCGGCAGATCCATGCCGGACTGGTCAAGCGCCGCCAGCGTCTTCTGCGCATCGTTGTAGTCAGGGATGGAATAGAGGCCAAAGAGAACGCCGGGATATTCAGCATCGATAAAGTTAAGGTTTGCCGGTCGAATCATCTGGTGAATAGAGGCGATGACCTCGGGAAGCTGTGTCTTTTCCATCCTGGCGATTCGATCCAGTGTGGGCTGCAATGGGCTCACCCCCGCCTTCTCTACGGCGGATTCATCCATGCACGCCGCGTAGTAGTCCCCCACCTGCTGCTGCACGGGCGTGGGATGGGATGCTTTGGCGGCTTCTTCCAGCGCGTTCCGCTCCGCAGCCACGTTCCAGATCACCAGGTTATTAAAAGTCCCCGACGACGGTTGATCCGCGGGAATGGGGTTAGCCTTGTTCCACTTCGCGCAGGCATATTCAAAAAAATCAGAACAGGGGTCCAGTGATTTATCGATCTGCTCCACACTGAAATGCTCGAGCGTCGGCATCACGTCCGGCGATTCGGCGTAGGTGGCCGGAACAAACAACACAGCGCACAGCATTGCTATTGCTGCCAGGGTGAGTAGTCGCATTGATAGTTTTCTCCGGGAGGAATGTAGTTGCGGGCGTCCTCGCCCGTGTACGACCAGCTAAAAGGGTTTTCAATCCAAGGCTTGCCCCACACATTAGACGATGGACGATACAAATAGTAAACGGCTTTCACCACTCGCGGGAATTCCGGGACAGGACGCGGGAACATCACGACGAATTACTCTCCCTCGCGCACCTTCCTGTCCTTTTGTGGTCAATGAATTCCTGGGCAGAATATAAGCCTCCCTCTTTTGACTCTCTCCGCCTTCTCCGGTAGCCTTGACTCTCTCCGCATGAGTTCACCTGCACCAGCAATTGCGGTTTCCGGCCTCAAGAAGTCCTACGGAGAGGTGCAGGCCGTCAAAGGCATCGATTTCGAAATCCAGACAGGCGAAGTCTTCGGACTGCTCGGTCCCAACGGCGCCGGGAAGACCACTACTGTCGAAATTCTGGAAGGCCTGCGCCCGCGCTCCAGTGGCCAGGTTGCGGTTCTGGGCTGCGACCCGGACACCCAGCGCCAAAAGCTCAAAGATCGTATCGGCGTTTGCCTGCAGGCCACCAACCTGCCTGAAAAAATAAAAGTCCGCGAGGCCATGCAGCTGTTTTCGGCGTTCTACAGCCGCAACGTCGACCTCGATCACTTGCTGCAGCGCTTGCAGCTCAAGGAAAAGCGGGAGGCTTTCTACAGCACGCTCTCCGGCGGACAAAAGCAGCGTCTGGCACTGGCTTTGGCCTTGCTCAACGATCCGCAGTTGATTTTTCTGGACGAGCCCACCACCGGCCTCGATCCCCAGGTGCGGGCGGAAATTCACTCCCTTCTGGAAGAATTGAAAAGCGAACGGCGCACCATTCTGATGACCACCCACTACATCGAAGAAGCCGAGCGCCTCTGCGACCGCGTCGCTATCATCGATGAAGGCAAGATCATCGCTCTCGACACTCCCCGCAAGCTGCAGCAGCAGAGCCGCAGCGCCTCCAGCATCGTCGTCACCTGCGCCGCGCCGTTTCCACAGGAGCGGCCACAGTTCGCCGAAGCCACCAAAGTTCAGCTTGACGATACTGGCCGCACTCTGACAGTAAACTCGCGGCGGCCGGCCGCTACCCTGGTCGACCTGGTGAAGTGGATCGACCAGCAGGGTTTCGAGCTCACCGATGTCCATCTCAAGCAACCGACGCTGGAAGATGTTTTCATCGAGCTCACCGGCAAGAGCTTGCGCGAATGAGAAGCTACAAGGCACTGATCACCATCGACCTCAAACTGGCCCTGCGCCAGCGCTCGGTGATTTTCTTTAACTATCTCTTCCCGCTGATCTTTTTCTTCATATTTGCCCAGGCCATGCATGCCGAGCGCGGCTCTGCCATGACTATCGTCATCGCCATGGTCCTGATCATCGGCATTCTGGGCAACGGCTTTTTCGGGGCTGGCATACGCGCGGTGCAGGAGCGCGAGGCCAACATCCTGCGTCGTTACAAGGTCACGCCCATCACGCCTTTACCCCTGCTGGTCGCGTCCGTGGTCACCGGCTGGATTCTCTACATGCCGAACGTCTTGCTCATCTTTTCGCTGGCGCATTTTATCTATGGGATGCCGTGGCCGCAGTCCATTGGTTCGATTCTGCTCTTTGTCAGTGTCGGGATCGTCGGTTTTCGCGCCATCGGGATGATCCTTGCGGCGGTAACCAACTCGATGCAGGAGAGCCAGCTGCTGGTGCAGTTGGTCTATCTCCCCATGCTTTTCCTCAGCGGCGCGACCTTTCCCCTGTCCATGTTTCCGCCCTGGCTGTTGAACTTGACCCAGTTCGTTCCTGCCACCTACCTGGTCACGGGCGTGCAAGGCATGTTGCTGCGCAACGAGGGTATCGTCACGAATATTCAACCCACGGTCGCCCTCATCATTACCGCCGTCACCGGTCTGTTCATCGCCTATAAATTGTTTCGCTGGGAAAAAGAGGAAAAAATTCGCGCCTCGGCCAAACTCTGGCTAGCGGGAGTTCTCACACCTTTCTTCGTGCTCGGTGCATGGCAGCTGCACGCCCGCACCAACGTGGAAAAGACCAGGATTCTGAACCGCGAACTGGCCCGCAGCGACACTTTCTTGATCCGCGGCGCACGGATTTTCACCGGTGATGGAAAGGTCGTCGAAAATGGCGCGGTGCTGGTGCAGGGCGGCAAGATCGCCGAACTTTACGACGGTCCCGGTCCTGACCCAGAATCGGTTAGAGCCGAAACCGTAGAAGCCGCGGGTAAAACGATTCTGCCGGGCCTCATCGACGTGCATGTCCACCTGGGCGCTCCCGGTGGAATCTATCCCGACATGTCAAACTACGATGGCAAGGCCATGATGCTGCGCGCCCTCGCCGCCTATCTTTACAGTGGCGTCACCACCGTGCGAAGCGTCGGCGACCTGCTCGACCTGGCCCTGCAAAGCCGGTCAACAGTAAATAGCGGCGAAAAGCTCGGCGCCGAATTTCTCACCTGCGGTCCATTGTTCACTGCGCCAGGCGGTCACGGCACGGAATACTTCAAAGCCCTTCCACAAAACATCCGAAGCAACCTGGAGAAACAGTTCATCCGGATTCCCGGATCCGCCGAAGAAGCTCGCCAGCAGGTCGACCAATTGAAATCGGATGGCGTTGACTGCATTAAGGCGGTGCTCGAAGCCGGTGCCGGCGGACGCGTCTTCAATCGCATGGACACTGGCCTGTTTGATGCTGTGGCACAAGCCGCCCATGCAGATAATTTGCCACTTGCCGTCCACAGCGGTGATGCTCGTGATATAGCCGACGCGCTGCAGGCCAAAGCTGACTCCATCGAGCACGGTTCTTTTCGCGAAGCCATTCCCGACGCCTTGTTTGAGCAGATGGCCCGGCAAGGCACGTTCTATGATCCGACCCTGAGCGTCGGCGAAGCTTTTAAAGATTTTGCGGCGGGGAAGACCGATCTTCTCAAACGCTCCCTGGTGCAGCAAGTCGGACCACCGGAGTTGTTGCGTGGAACTGAAGAAGCCCTGGCATCAAAAGACTCCGAAGAACTGCGCCATGCCCTGGCGCAATATCCCATCGACCTGCAAATCGCCGGCGCGAATTTGCGCCGTGCCTACGAGCACCATGTCTCATTGGTTACCGGCAGCGACGCCGGAAATTACCTCGTGATTCACGGTCCCACCGTGCAGCATGAGCTGGAACTCTGGGTAAAAGCCGGCATCCCCACCGCCGTGGCGCTGCGGGCCGCCACATACAACGCGGCCCGGCTCTTGCGCGCCGGTCACATCGGCTCGATTCGCCCCGGCAACGACGCTGACCTGCTCATCGTGGATGGGAATCCTCTCGAAGATATCACCGCCACCGAGCGCATTTCACTGGTGGTATTCAAAGGCGAGCGCATCGACCGCAGCGAGCTCTTCGATCAACGCTGAGGGCCATTCATAACACCCCGTGCAGAGAAAGAGGCGCCCTGATGAGAATGGCCTTCGCCTTCGGCTGGGCCGCTATTGCGTAACCCGGAAGTCCTGATTGCTCAAGAGCGTGTGTCCGGGGGTCGTCACCTGGACCTGGCCCGTGGTAGCGCCCGCAGGAACGGTAGTCGTGATCTCTGAGTTCGAGACCACCGTGAAGACAGCCACTATGCCGTTAAACGTCACGCCGGTCGCGCCCTTCAGATTGGTTCCCAGAATATTGACTGCCGCTCCTGCCTTGCCAGAGGTTGGCTGTACTTCCACAAAAGGGCCCAGACCGACAGACAGGCGAAAGACCGTCCCACAGCCTAAATTGGCGCCGCTTGTATACTTCCCGCAGTTGGTACTGGTTCCCCCATATTCCGTCGTTCCGTAGAAGTCCCCGTTGGTCACCTGAATTAACCCACCGAATGGGTATGCCCCGTCCGTGCATGCACTCTGGGAGCAGAAGGTGTATAGCGTGGTGAGCTTGCCAGTTGAGGTGATCTTGAACACCGTTCCAAAATAGTTAGGCCCGGAAGATGATCCCAAAGTCGTTCCGTAGAGAGCCCCATCGCTGCCCTGAACGAGCGTCGCGAAGGGGGCCTGGCTGTCCGCGCAGCCACTCTGGGAGCAGAAGCTGTGCAGTGTCGTGAGCTTGCCACTTGGGGTGATTTTGAAGACCGTGCCACAGCCAAAGTTAATTCCGTTTGTTAAGCAGGTGTTGGCCCCTCCATATCCGGTTGTCCCGTAGAAGTCCCCACTTGCGCCTTGGACCAGACCTCCGTGGGGGTTTTCGCCGTCCGCGCACCCACTCTGGGAGCAGAAGCTGTAGACGGTTGTCAGTTTGCCACTCGAGGAAATTTTAAAGACGCTTCCATAACCATTGGCCCCGCCAATGACTGTTGTCCCGTAGAAACTCCCATTGGTAGCCAGCACCAGCCCCGCAGTCGGTTCCCAGCCGTCTGTGCACGCGCTCAAGGCGCAGAAGCTGTGTAGCGTCGTCAGCGTGCCTCCTGGTGTGATCTTGAAAACTGTGCCGCGGTTGCCGTTGGCTCCGCCGCCCTCGGTAGTTCCGTAGAAATCTCCGTTGGCGGCGCGGACGAGCCCTGCGTAGGGGTTTTGGCCGTCCGCGCAGCCACTCTGGGGACAGAAGTTGTAGAGCGTTGCCAGTACTCCCTTTGGACTGATCTTGAAAACCGTCCCCGCATTGTGAGTCCCACCGTTCTCGGTGGTCCCGTAAAACTCCCCGTTGGTGGCCTGCACCAGCCCTGCGTATGGGAACGCGCCTGTGCACCCGCTTGAGGAACAGAAGCTGTACACCATGGTCAACGTGCCGCTCGGAGTAATCTTGAAAACCGTCCCACCGCCGAAGTTCCCTCCCGCCGCGGTAGTTCCGTACAAATCCCCATTCGTGGCCTGGACGAGCCCCGCGTGGGGCTCCGCGCCGTCGGTGTTCGTATTATCGAAGCGATGCAGCGTGGTGAGAGTTTGCGCCGGCATCAACATCGCCGTAGTGACGAACTGCAGGAGCAAAGCGAGGACCCAGTGTGCCCAATTGAGCCCACCGGGGCAGACGCTGCGAAGTGAGCGCATGGCGTTCCTTTCTGCGCCTTGAACAGTACCAGGATTGCAGACCCGCGAATTCTGCTCCCCCCAAGTTAGCCTGTCAAGATGAAGCCTTTTGCACTCGAAGAAGTCTATGCGACTGTCGGCAGGCGATAATGAAACATGATTGCGGTATGCGTCGGAGCCGTTTCGCTGCTTATCTGGATATATCTTCTCCTGGCCCGAGGCGGATTTTGGCGGATGACCACGTTCCCCGGTCCCGCCGAGCCTGAGCCTCCCCAGCGGCGAATCGCTGTCATCATGCCCGCGCGCAATGAGGCCGATTCAGTCGCCCATAGTATCCGTTCCTTGCTGCAGCAGAGTTACCCCGGCCCCACTCGCATTTTTCTGGTAGATGATCACAGCTCGGACCGCACCGCCGAGATCGCCCGCCAGGCAGCTCAACTAACCGGCGCGCCGGATCGTCTCAGCATCATCCAGGCTCAGCCGTTGCCAGCAGGTTGGACCGGCAAACTCTGGGCCGTCTCCCAGGGCCTGCAAGCTGCTACATCCTTCGATGCCGAGTATTGCTTGCTCACCGACGCCGATGTCGTCCATCAGCCCGGCAATCTCAGTAATTTGGTCCTGCGGGCAGAAAGCGGCAACTTTGATCTGGTTTCACTGATGGTGAAGCTCCACTGCGAGTCGCTTGCGGAACGCCTGCTGATCCCTGCCTTCGTGTTTTTCTTTTTCAAACTATATCCGCCCGCCTGGGTAGCGGAGCCCGATCGGCTCACAGCCGCAGCCGCCGGAGGCTGTATGCTCGTTCGCCCTGCGGCGATCGCCCGCATCGGAGGAATCGCCGCCATCCGCGATCAGCTCATCGACGATTGCGCGTTGGCGCGCGCCCTGAAAGATTCCGGCGGCCACATCTGGTTGGCCCCCACCGAAAGCGCGCTGAGCCTTCGGCATTATGAGAGTTGGAGTGACATTAGCCGCATGATCTCACGCACCGCCTTCACCCAATTGCGCCACTCCGCTTTACTGCTGGCGGCGGTCTGCGCGGGAATGTGCGTCACCTATCTCGCGCCGCCGATCCTGCTCTTCTTCGGTCCTAAAGCAGCGCTGCTGGGAGCCTCAGCTTGGCTTTTGCAGTCGGTCGCCTACTGGCCTACGCTGCGCCTTTATCGCCAGCCGCCGTGGTGGGCCCCGCTTCTACCCGCGGCCGCGTGTTTCTACCTGGGGGCTACGGTCCTTTCGGCGCTGCAATATTGGCGGGGACGGGGCGGCCAGTGGAAAGGCCGTATTCAGGATCCCACAAACTCACCGGTTCCCCCCAACTGACATGATGTCCGTTGCTGGAAAGGAGGCCTAAACGTCTAGTTCGGGCAGCCGTCCCACCCGGACGGTAAGATTTTCCCCTTCCACCGCCAGCGCACAGGGAAGACCCGCCTCCAGTTCAACCTGCCACATCGACCAGCGTGCCGACTCCACCGGGTCTCCATAAACTTCCAGTCTCAATTCTGCCTGGCCGCGATAGGGAATCACGCCAAACCCCGCCAGAGGGATGGACATCCCTCCTCCGCTGGCCTTGACGTAAGCCTCTTTCGCCGTCCAACATGCGAAGAACGCCGAAAAACGTTGCGATTCAGGCTGCGACCTCAGCCACTCAATCTCGGGACGGGAGAAGAATCTTTCCGCCAGCTCCAGCGGATCAAGATTTTCTCGCACCCGCTCCACGTCGACGCCGACCGCCGAACGGCGCGTCACGGCAACTACGGCAGCTCCATCGGTATGGGAGAGGTTGAAACGCAGGTCGCCGGCGGTCAATTCTGGTTTGCCCAGGGTTGCCGCACGAAATCGTAGAGTGCCGGGATCGGCCCCCAGATAGCGCCCGAGCACCTTCCGCAGAAACGCATGCGAGGCCACGTAGAGATTACGAGAGGCGGGGAACTTGAAGCGCAGCGCCCTTTCCTTTTCTTCGTCATCAAGCCGCTCAAAGAGTGCGTCATACATCCCGTCGGGGAGATCCACAGAAAAATGCCAGACGTGCGCCTCGTTGCCGGCCAACTTGCCATCGCAGTTCGTCAGGTCCCGCCCGACCACCATGCCGTCTCCCTTTGAGTTGCCGATGCAGGTTCTTCATATTACGGAGAAGTAGCAAAATGTGAAAGCCGTGCATTAGAATCAGCTCAATCCAGCCGCGACATAACTCAGGATATTTTATTTTTCGACGGCCGCCCGTCCCGGTGCTCGTTGCCGTGAGGTGATCGATGAGAAATGTGCGCGAAGTGCTGCGGCAAAAGGAAATGGACCTGACGCGAGTGCGTCGGGAGGTAGAAGCGTTACGCTGCGTCGCCCCTATGCTGGCGGAAGCGCGCAACCATCAGATATCAGCTGAAGCTGATGTCCGGCAAAAAAATCGGTGGCCTCTGCAGATTACAGAGCTGCCACCGGAATCTGCTGGTTAAACCGCCTGCCCGCAAAGGTTGTGGTAGGGGTTGCAGTAGAGGTCACCGTTTGCGCGTGAGGGCGATACTGCTCGGAAGCGACCCATGTCCGCCCGATCAAGCCTGGTCCACAGCAGCCCGTAGGTTACTGTGAGATGGCGCTGGCGGTCGCGGAAAACGCATTGTTGGCATTGCCCCCGATCAACCGGATGGTTCCCACCACCAGGACCAGGATGACCGCCAACATGACTGCGTATTCGGCTATATCTTGGCCCTGATCCTGCGACCAGAGCCTGCTGACGAGGTTAGCCATATTCTTCCTCCACGACGACTTTATGGCGCGCACCCATCATGCCGGGGTCCGGCGCACTTGTCAAACCCTAAGTTGTGTATTGTCAAGGCTCCTGGACTCTCGCAGCGAAGCATTTAGAATAAATGCAATGAGTTACGTGCTGGAGTTCGAGCAGGTTACCAAAGAATACCGCGGCTTCTTGAGCCGCCGCCAATTTTGTGCTCTCGATAATTTCACCCTGCGGGTTGAAGCCGGGGAGATTTTCGGTTTCCTGGGACCCAATGGCGCCGGCAAAACCACCGCCATCCATCTGGCCATGGGATTCATGAGGCCGACCCAGGGGAATGGCCGGGTCTTGGGACAGCCTTTCGGTCACGCAGCCGCCCGCCGCCGTGTCGGATTCCTTCCTGAAAACGTCGCCCTTTATCCTCGCCGCGCCGAACGGCTGGTGCGCTTTTATGGCGCAATCAATGGTATGAAAGCGGCCCAGCTCAGTAAACGCGCGGCCGAAGTGTTGGAAATGGTAGGTTTGAAGGACGACGCCAAGCGCAACGTGAGCCGCTTTTCCCGCGGCATGTTGCAACGCGTCGGGCTGGCGCAAGCCCTGGTGAACGATCCCGAGCTGCTGATCCTCGACGAACCCACCTCGGCCCTGGATCCCGTCGCCCGCGTCACGGTGCGTGAGCTCCTGCTTGCCGCCCGGCGGTCCGGTAAGACCATCTTTCTCAGCTCTCATCTGCTTTCTGAGGTGGAGTTGGTTTGTGATCGCGTGGCCGTGCTTCATCACGGCCATTTAGTCCGGATAGGAAGAACCGCGGACTTGCTACACTCCAGTGAGCGCACCGAAATCATGGCTCGTGGCATCACTCCGGCCAGTTTCGCAGGGGCGGTGGTTCATGATGGCATGGTGAGGATCTCTGTGCTTGCTCTCGAGCAGCGGAAAACGCTGGAGCGTATCTGGGAGTTGGGTGGCGAGGTGATCAGCGTAGTCCCACAACGCCGTTCGATGGAAGAGATTTTTCTGGAAGCGACCGCCGAGCCGCAGGCCATCACCGGTAAAGGTGCTCCGTGAAGCCTGTACTTCTTATCGCCATTAACTTTGTCCGCGAACAGCGCTGGCCGATCCTGGTCATGCTGCTCTCGGTGTTGCTTCTGGCCTTTCTTGGACTCACCACTGGAGCCGCGGGTCGGGGCGATGATCTGCTGTTTGTGTTCAAGCAAGTCGCCGTGTACTTTGTCGCTTTCAGCGTTTTCTTCGGCTGTTCGGCGATCTACAACGAGCGCCGATCTCGCCGCATCCTGAGCGTGCTTTCCAAGGCCGTATCTCGCCAGCAATACCTTTCGGGCCTGGTTCTGGGGATCACCATTGCCTGCGCGATTTATTGCTTTGCTCTGGGAATGACTGGTAGCTGGACTCTGGGAGAGGCTGGCTTCCCGGTGTCGCAGGTTTGGTTTCTCATGATTTGCCTGATCGCAGCCTGCACCCTGGCGGGCACGGTAGCGCTGATGTTCTCGACCTTTCTCAATCCCTTTTTTGCGGCGGGAGCGACTGCGGCAGTGATGGTTGTTCCCTTCGTACTGAGCCGCACCGCCGGATTGAGTTATCTCGAATTTTTCATGCCCGTATCCACGCTGGCGACCACGGTGATCACTTCTTCGTTCAATTCGCCGGGCAAGGTTTCCTGGTTTCCGGTCATCCTCGCGGTACTTGAAACGCTGCTCTACTGGCTGCTTTCCACCAGAATCTTCTCCTACATGGATATTGCCGTCTCGGTGGAGTGAGAACCGGACCCGGCCTGCTCTTCTCATCCCGACCGGAGCGAAGCGCAGTGGAGGACCTGCTGTTCTCGTCGTCTTCGGTCAGGCCGGCTTCGGTCAGACCGGCGCGCAAGCGCTCACCGCATCCACGCGCTCGCCGTCTGCGCGGCATAGGCCAGCACTCGTCCGGGAAGAACCCCCAGGTAGATTGTCGCCGCCACGCTGATGGCCAACGCCGTGCCGAGCCCGGCGGGCACCGGCGACACCGATATCTCCCCTCGCGGCTCACGCATGTACATGACGACAATAATTCGCAGGTAGTAATACGCCCCGATGGCGCTATTGAGCACGCCGATAATCACCAGTCCAACCAGATTCGCCTGCAGCGCCGCGCTGAACACATAAAATTTGGCGAAGAAACCACCGGTAATTGGAATACCGATCAGCGACAGCAGAAAAATGGTCAGCGTGGCGGCCAGCAGTGGTGAGCGCCGTCCCAGGCCGGAGTAATCCTCCAGCGTCACGTAGCGCTCGCCGGCGCTGCCAAAGTGGCTGATCACCGCAAAGGCGCCTACGTTCATCGCCGCGTACGAGGCGGTATAAAACATCGCCGCGGGGATTCCGTTATCCGGCAAGGCCGCGAACGCAACCAGCAAGTACCCGGCATGCGCAATGGATGAATACGCCAGCAGACGTTTCACATTGTCCTGCACCAGCGCTCCCAGGTTGCCCAGCGTCATGGACAGCGCGGCCACCACCCAGATCAGCGCAATTCGCCCCGGAGCGTGAGCCTCAAACATTATCCGCAGCAGCACGGCAAAAACGGCCGCTTTGGGCGCAGTCGACATGAAACCCACCACCGGCGAGGGCGCACCTTCATAAACGTCCGGAGTCCAAACATGAAACGGAGCTGCCGCCACTTTGAAGCCGAGACCGACAAACATGAGAGCGACTCCGGCGTAACCCAGCAATGGAATCTTCTGCGAAGTGAGCACGGTTCCAATGGTCTGGATGCTGGTTGAGCCGGTGGCTCCGAACATCAGGGCGACTCCATAGAGAAAAAATGCCGTGGCAAACGAACCCAGCAGGAAGTATTTGACCGATGCCTCGCTGCTGGTCGCCGAGCGCCGTCGGAACCCCGCCAGGATATAGGTTGAAATCGAAGAAATTTCCAGCGCAATAAAAATGAGTACCAGCTCCACCGCCGACGACATCAGGCTCATTCCGACCGCGCCAAACAGAATCAGCCCGTAGTATTCGCCGGCTCGAATCTCCTGCACTTCCATGTATTCGTACGAAGTGAGGATCACCACCGCGGTCACGGCCGCCACCAGGAAATGAAAGAAGACGCTGAAGGCATCCACCTGCACCATGTTCCAGACAGCAGTGCCCGGATATTGCGCCTGAAAGAGGACCGCTCCCAGCGTGGCCAACGACCCCACCAGCGCAATCGTCCCCAGAGTTCGCTGGCTGCGCCGTTCATCCAGCAGCGGGTCCACCACCATCACTATCATTCCGAAAATCGAAAGCACGATTTCCGGCAGCAGGCGAATGTAGTCCACTGCCTGCGGGACCGCCTGAGTCATCTGCGAAGCCGGGTTCACTGGCCCACCGCTTTGCTTGCCATTTGCGTAAGCGGTCCAAGCACCGTCTGTACCGAGGGATCGATGGCATTCAGCCACAACAGCGGAGCGACTCCCATCACCAGCGCAGCCGCGGCTGCCGGCCACAGCGCCGCCCGCTCCCGTCCGCTGAGATCCGGCAGTGATTGGTTGACCGCATGAGTGACCTTGCCGAAAAAGACGCGCTGGTACATCCACAGCAGATAACAGGCGCTCCAGATGACGCCGGTGGCTCCCAAGACCCCGTAAACCGCCCGGTCGCGAAACGCACCGCTCAGCACCAGGAATTCACCCACAAAGCCGTTAAGCAAAGGCAGCCCCACCGAGGCCAGCACGATAAACGAAAAGAACGTGGCATAAACCGGCATCGGAGTGGCCAGTCCACCGAACTCGCTGATCTCGTAGGTGTGGCGACGCTCATAAAGAATTCCCGCCAGCATGAAAAGGGCTCCCGTCGAGACTCCATGCGCCAGCATCACGAAGGTCGCGCCGTCGAGACCCGCGGGAGTGAAGCTGAAGATACCCAAAACCACGAAACCGAGGTGGCTGATCGAGGAATACGCGATCAGCTTTTTCATATTGGGCTGCACCAGGGCGACCAGCGCGCCATAAATAATGCCAATCAGCGCCAGGATCATGACCCACCAGGCGTTGCTGCGCGACTCGCCGGGAAATAGCCCCAGATTGAAGCGCAACATACCATAGGTCCCCATCTTCAACAGAACCCCTGCCAGCAGCACGGACCCCGCCGTCGGAGCCTCCACGTGAGCGTCAGGCAGCCAGGTATGGAAGGGGAACAGTGGAACCTTCACCGCGAAGGCGATGAAAAATCCCAAAAACAGCCACTGCGCCGCTCCGGCAAAGCCCTGCACCTGCCCGTTGTGTATCGCCGCCTGAATGGTTACAAAATCGAACGTGCCGGTTTTCGCGTATAGCCACAGAATCGCGGCCAGCATGAACATCGACGCGATCATCGTGTACATAAAGAACTTAACCGCCGCGTACACCTTGCGCCCGTGTCCGTACATGCCGATCAGCAGCGCCATCGGGATCAGCGTGGCTTCCCAGAAGAAATAAAAAAGAAATAGATCGAGCCCGACAAAAACCCCAATCAGGGCCGTCTCGAGCACCAGCAATAAAATAAAAAATTG
>Ga0335078_10003578_pt1 | contig 23108 bp, 25 predicted proteins | sample Lox_Sample_32_FD_206711 | JGI IMG/M metagenome (GOLD analysis project Ga0335078, IMG submission 206711) | Soil microbial communities from Loxahatchee National Wildlife Refuge, Florida, United States - Lox_Sample_3.2 | ecosystem: Environmental > Terrestrial > Soil > Wetlands | place: USA... | reverse complement strand
GTCTGGGGGTTGCCAACTGCTGCACGTTGAGTATGTGGTAGTATGCGGGAGTGAATTTGAAGGAGTGGGCGCAGCAGCAGGGTGTGCATCCTGTGACCGCGTACCGCTGGTTCCGGGAGGGGAAGCTGCCGGTCCCCGCGCGGCGGGCCGGGCGGCTGATCCTGGTGGACGTCCCGGAGCCGCCGCCCGCCGGGGTCATCGCGGTGTACGCGCGGGTGTCATCCGCTGACCAGCGGGCCGACCTGGACCGGCAGGTGGCGCGGGTCACCGCGTGGGCTGCGGGCGAGGGACTGCCGGTCGGCCGGGTGGTCACTGAGGTCGGTTCCGCGCTGGACGGGAAGCGCCGCAAGTTCCTGGCCCTGCTCCGTGACGAGACGGTGGCCGTGATCGTGGTCGAGCACCGGGGCCGGTTCGCCCGGTTCGGCGCCGAGTACGTTGAGGCCGCGCTGTCCGCGCAGGGCCGCAGGCTGCTGGCCGTAGATCCGTCGGAAGTGGATGACGACCTGGTGCGCGACGTGACGGAGATCCTCACGTCCCTCTGCGCCCGGCTGTACGGGCAGCGCGCCGCCGCGAACAGGGCCCGGCGGGCCGTCGAGGCCGCCACCATGGTTGATGCCGGATGAGTGCCGTCCGTCAGGCGTACAGGTTTGCCTTGGAGCCGGCGCCCGCGCAGGAGCGCGCTTTGCGTTCTCACGCCGGCGCTGCCCGGTTCGCGTGGAATTGGGGCCTGGCCGAGTGCCAGGAACGGTACGAGGCCGAGGGCAAGTGGTACTCCGGCACCAGCCTGCACAAGCTCTGGAACGCCGCAGGCACGCTGACCGGCTCGCGCGCCTGCACGCCCGCGTTGCCAGCGTCCGGGCCGATGCTCTCCACAAGGCCACCAGCGATCTCGCGGCCCGGTACGAAACGGTCATCGCCGAGGACCTGAACGTGACGGGGATGCTCGCGAACCGGAAGCTGGCCCGCGCGGTCGCGGATCAGGGCTTCGGAACAGCGCGGCGCATGCTCGGCTGCAAGACAGCTTGGAGCGGTGGCCGGCTCATCATCGCTGACCGCTGGTATCCCAGTTCCAACACCTGCTCCGCGTGCGGGGGGCGAAAGCCAAGCCTGACGCTCAAGGAGCGCGTGTTCACCTGCGAGGCGTGCGGCCTGGCCATGGACCGGGACGAGAACGCCGCGCGCAACCTGCTCGCCCTCGCCGCCAGTGGGGCGGAGAGCCTAAACGCCTGCGGAGCCCAGGTGAGACCCGGCCCAGCCGGGCACCGCGCGTTGAAACAGGAACCCGGCACCGCGCATGCGGGCAAGACCGGGACCGCCAGCGGGCAACCGCTGGCTGCCTCGGCAAGCTAACCAACGCTTACTGAAGGGTAACGGGATGGGGGGAGGCGCGGGCGCCTGGATCCGGAGGTGGGGAGTGGTCACGGGACGGGGCAGCGGCGGGAAGATCTGCGGCCGGCCCGGGGCGCTGGGCAGGGTGGTGGCCTCGCCTCGGGCCGGCCCGTTCTGCTGCGGGTCTACCAGCTGCGGCGCCGGCGGGCATGGCCGCGCTCGTGACCCGAAACACGCAGCAGGAGCAGGACGATCACGGCGCCGATGATGGAGCCGATGATGCCGGTGGTGTGGAAGGAGCTGACCGAGACCGTGTGGTATTCGACCAGGTTCTCCACGAAGCCGCCGACGAAGGAACCGACGACACCCAGGATGATGGTGCCGAGGAGGCCCAGGGGATCGCGCCCGGGAACAAGCAGCCGCGCGATCAGCCCGGCGATGAGACCGATGATCAGAAGAACGATGATGAAGGTGACCATGGCCGCTTGATTCCCCATTCCGGGCCTGATATCCGCGCAAAGCCGGTCCGTGCGCCGATTCCAGATTTCTGGAATCCGGTGCCGGGCAAGCGGTGGCCGCCGCGGTAGGCCGGCCGCGCGCGGGCTCCGTTTGCCGTGTTTCTGGCTGTGCGCTAGCCTTCCACCGGTTGAGTATTCACGATGAGCCACGGCCCCGTCGTCTAGTGGCCTAGGACGCCGCCCTCTCAAGGCGGTAACGCCGGTTCGACTCCGGTCGGGGCTACCTGTGAAGGTCGTGCGCCCTCGGGCGCGCGGCCTTCTTGCCTGTCCGATCCACCGAACGTGCCGTGCCGAACGCGACAGCGCGGTGCCGAGACAAGGAAGCGCGGGGACCCGCTGGATGGATTGCGCTGGCCACGAGCCGTTCGAGAGCGTGCCGGGCACCGACGAAGAGGGAAGCGTCGAGGTCACGGTCACCACAGACACCTCCGGAGCCCCGCACAAGGCTGGAGCGGGCAAGCTCTACGTGATGTGGAACTCCGCCGACCCGGACGGCCCGAAGCTGTACTTCACCGAGGCCGAGTGGGATGCGTTCGTGCTCGGCGTCAAGGACGGCGAGTTCGACCTCGACGAGGAGGGCAACCTCCCGCCACTGGCCGGCCAGGCCGGGCAGGACTGAGCCGCCGCGCCCGGCCTGTGCGCCGGGCGCGGCATCGCCCGTTACGATAATCACGCCCGGCGTTTGGGGCAGTCCCTGATCGGGCCCATCGCCGGCGGGCAGCCTTACCGGCAAGGGCCGGCGCGGCTGCTGGCACCTGCAGGGCGACGCGGCACTGGTAGCAGCGAAGGTCGGACCTCGATGTTTGGACTCCCGGAGGGCACGTCGGCCCGCCTTTTCGACATGGATGGCGTGGTCACCCAGACGGCCCTGGTTCACGCGGCGGCCTGGAAGCAGATGTTCGACGACTTCCTCCGCCAGCGGGCCCGGCAGACCGGCGAGCAGTTCGTGTCGCCCGCGACCTCGGGGTCCGCCCGGACCAGGCCGCCGTCTTCGAGGACGCGCAGTCCGGGGTCGCGGCCGGGCGCGCTGGTCACTTCGCGCTCGTTGTCGGGGTGGACCGGGTCGGCCAGGCCCAGGAACTCACGGAGCACGGCGCGGACGTCGTGGTGAAGGACGTGCGGAACTCCTCGATTGAGCGCGGACACCACCGTCCCGCCGTTGAGCGCGAAGGGCAGCGACATGATCAAGCAGGCCGCATACGGGGTCGAGCCATGGAGCCTGAGAGAGTCCGGGCTCAACATGGACCTGCTGGCGCAGAGCGAGTCCGTCTTCGCCCTCTCCAACGGCCACATCGGGCTCCGCGGCAACCTCGACGAGGGCGAGCCGCACGGGCTCCCCGGCACCTACCTGAACTCCTTCTTCGAGCAGCGCCCGCTGCCCTACGCCGAAGCCGGCTACGGGTATCCGGAATCGGGCCAGACGGTCATCAACGTGACCAACGGCAAGCTGATCCGGCTGCTCGTCGACGACGAGCCGTTCGACATCCGCTACGGCACGCTGAACTCGCACGAACGCGTCCTCGACCTGCGCGCCGGGACCCTGACCCGCCGCGTGGACTGGACCTCACCCGCCGGGTCGCGGGTGCGGGTCAGCTCGGTGCGGATCGTCTCGCTGACCCAGCGGGCCATCGCCGCGATCAGGTACACCGTCGAGCCGGTGGACGGCAGGATCCGGCTGGTCGCGCAGTCCGAGCTGGTGGCCAACGAGCAGCTTCCGGACGCGGGGCGTGACCCGCGCGCGGCCGCCGCGCTGGAGGCCCCGCTGGTCAGCGAGCAGTACCAGGCCGACAACGACGGGCAGTGCCGTGCGATCCTGCTGCACAGCACGCGGGTCAGCGGGCTGCGCATGGCGGCCGGGATGCTGCACGACGTGCACGGCCCGGAGCGGATGGCCGTGCACAGCGAGGCGTACCCGGACGTCGGGCGGGCCACGGTCGCGGCCGAGGTACCGCTCGGTGAGAAGCTGGAGATCATCAAGTACGTCGGGTACGGCTGGTCGTCCACCCGCTCCCGGCCCGCGGTGCACGACCAGGTGGCGGCCGCCCTGGCGCTGGCCCAGCTCACCGGCTGGGACCAGCTTCTCGCCGAGCAGCGCGCGTTCCTGGATGAGTTCTGGGCCGGCGCGGACGTGGAGGTCACGGGCGACCCGGAGATTCAGCAGGCGGTCCGGTTCGCGCTGTTCCAGGTCCTGCAGGCCGGCGCGCGCGCCGAGGAACGGCCGCTGGCCGCGAAGGGCCTGACCGGCCCCGGCTATGACGGGCACACGTTCTGGGACACCGAGACGTTCGTCTTGCCGGTGCTGACCTACACGTACCCGTCGGCCGCCGCGGACGTGCTGCGCTGGCGGCACTCGGTGCTGCCGCTGGCCCGGGAGCGCGCCGCCGACCTCGGCCTGAAGGGCGCGGCGTTCCCGTGGCGGACCATCGACGGCCAGGAATGCTCGGGGTACTGGCCCGCCGGCACCGCCGCTTTCCACATCAACGCGGATATCGCCGACGCGGTGCTCAACTACATCCACGCCACCGGGGATGAGCGGTTCGAGCGCGAGATCGGGCTCGAACTGCTGGTGGAGACGGCGCGGCTGTGGCGCAGCCTCGGCCATCACGATGCCGAGGGGCGGTTCCGAATCGACGGCGTGACCGGGCCCGACGAATACAGCGCGGTGAAGGACAACAACATCTTCACCAACCTGATGGCCCAGCGGAACATGGCCGGCGCCGCCGACCTGGTCGAGCGGTACGAGCGTGCCGCGGCGGAGCTGGGCGTGTCCACCGAGGAGGCGGCCGACTGGCGGGACGCCGCGACCGCCATGATGATCCCCTACGACGAGCGGCTGGGCGTCCACCCGCAGCACGAGGGCTTCACCCAGCACGGGCTCTGGGACTTCGCGCACACGCCGGAAGAGAACTACCCGCTGCTGCTGCACTACCCCTACTTCGACCTCTACCGGAAGCAGGTCGTCAAGCAGGCCGACCTCGCCCTGGCGATGCATCTGCGCGGTGACGCCTTCACCCCGGAACAGAAGGCCCGCAACTTCGCCTACTACGAGCCGCTGACCGTGCGGGACTCGTCCTTGTCGGCGTGCACGCAGGCGGTCGTGGCGGCCGAGGTCGGGCAGCTCGAGGTGGCGCACGAGTACCTGGCCGAGGCGGCCCTGATGGATCTGCGGGACGTGGAGCGGAACACCCGGGACGGGATGCACATGGCCTCCCTGGCCGGGGCGTGGATGGCGCTGGTGGCCGGGTTCGGCGGGATGCGGCACGTGCCCGGCACGCTGGCCTTCAGCCCGCGGCTGCCCGGCGGCATCACCCGGCTGACGTTCCGCATGCGCTTCCGCGGACGGCTGCTGCGCTGCACGGTGGCCCGGAACGAAGCCACGTACGAGCTGGTCGAAGGCGATTCACTGGTCTTCTCCCACCACGGTGAGCAGCAGACGCTCGAGGGCAAGCCGATCCGGCTGAAGATCCCGGCCATCGACGCGGGCCCGCGCCCCCATCAGCCCAAGGGACGCGAGCCCATCACCAGGCGCTAATGGCCGCTCACCCGGCCTGCGCCGGGTGAGCGGGCGGCCTAGGCTAGGCGACCAGCGTCTTGACCGCGGAGGTCAGCTCGGTCATCGCCTTCTTGGCGTCGGCGAAGAACATGCTGGTGTTGGGCTCGAAGTACAGCTCGTTTTCCAGGCCGGCGTAGCCGTGCCCCATCGAGCGCTTGATCACGATGATGGACTTAGCCTTGTCCACGTCCAGGATCGGCATGCCGGAGATCTCGTTGCCCGGGCGGCGGGCCGCCGGGTTGGTCACGTCGTTCGCCCCGATGACCAGGGCCACGTCGGTCCGGGGGAACTCCGGGTTGACCTCGTCCATCTCGACCAGCTGCGGGTAGGGCACGTTCGCCTCGGCCAGCAGGACGTTCATGTGGCCGGGCATCCGGCCCGCCACCGGGTGGATCGCGTAACTGACCTCGACGCCATGGTCCTCCAGGATCTTGCCCAGCTCGGCCACGCCATGCTGGGCCTGCGCCGCAGCCAGGCCGTAGCCGGGGACGATGATCACCTTGCTGGCGTAGGCCAGCTGGATGGCCGCGTCGTCGGCCTGGATCGACCTGACCTGGGCATCGACCGGCCCGCCGATGGCCACGGCGCTGTCGCCGGTGCCGAACCCGCCGATGATGATATTGGCCAGCGACCGGTTCATCGCGTCGGCCATCAGCTTGGTCAGGATGCTACCGGAGGCGCCCACCAGAGCGCCGGCCACGATCAGCGCCCAGTTCTGGATGACGAAGCCGGCCATCGCCACCGCGGTGCCGGTGAACGCGTTCAGCAGCGAGATCACCACCGGCATGTCCGCGCCGCCGATCGGCAGTACCATCATCACCCCGAAGCCGAGCGAGGCGAGCACCACGATCAGCAGCGCCGGGAGGCTGGGGGTGGTGAACAGGTACGCGCCGGAGCCGAGCGCCACGACGGCGAGCGCGATGTTGAGCAGGCGGCCGCCCTTGAAGATGATCGGCTGGCCGCCGATGAAGCCCTGCAGCTTTCCGGCCGCGATGATCGACCCGGAGAACGTCACCGAGCCGATGAGCACGTCCAGCACGCTGAACACCGAGGTGGTGCCAAGCACGCCGCCCGTGGACTCGGCCTGGTAATAGCCATAGATCGCGACCAGCGCGGCAGCGCCGCCGCCGACCGCGTTGAACGCCGACACCAGCTGCGGCATCGCCGTCATCTTCACCGTCTGGGCCGCGTACAGGCCCACGCCGGAGCCGATCAGCGCGCCCGCGAGCAGCACGATCCAGCCGGTCGTGGTGACCGTGCCGGCATGGATCAGCAGGACGAAGGTGGCGACGACCGCGATGATCATGCCGGTCATGGCCACCTGGTTGCCGCGGCGAGCGGTCGCCGGGCTGTTCATCAGGTGCAGGCCGACCACGAACAGCGCCGCTGCCAGCACGTAGACAAGCTGAATCCATCCGGCGAATCCGACGTGTGCTGTGAATCCGGTCATGACTGGCCCCTGCCTACGCCTACCCTGTCCGCCAGGCCCCTGAGGCCCTTGTGCCCGTCGAGTGATTCCAGTTCCGGCTGCGGTGCCTTCTTGCGGAACATCTTCAGCATCCGCCCGGTCACCACGTACCCGCCGACGACGTTCGCGCCGGCGAAGACGGCGGCCACGAACCCGAGGATGTACCCGACCGTCGTATGCGCCGTTATCCCTATCAGCAGAGCGCCGACCAGCACGATGCCGTGGATCGCGTTGGTCGCCGACATCAGCGGCGTGTGCAGCGTGGCCGGCACCTTCCCGATGACCTCGATGCCGACGAGCAATGCGAGGACGAAGATGGTCAGGTCAGTCAGTAGTGCTGCTGACATCGGCGACGCCTCCCTTGGTGAGCGTTTCTGCGGGCAGCAGGCGGGCGACCGCCTCGTTCACGACCTTGCCGCCGTGCGTGATCACCACGCCGGCCTGGATCTCGTCGGTAGTGTCGATGGCGAGCGCTCCGTCCGAGATCATGTGCAGCAGCAGCGCGGAGATGTTCCGCGAATAGGCATTCGATGACGCCGTGGGCACGGTGGCGGGCAGGTTGTCCGCCCCGATGATCCTGATCCCGTTGCCGGTGACGACCGTCTCGCCGGGCCGGGATCCGGTCACGTTGCCGCCGAGTGCGCTTGCGCCCATGTCCACGATGACCGAGCCGGGCGACATCTTCTTGAGCGCGTCGTCGGTGACCAGCAGCGGCGGCCTGCGCCCGGGCACCTGGGCAGTGGTGATCACCACGTCGTGCCGGGCGATGTGGGCGGCCAGCTCGTCCTGCTGGGCCTGCCGTTCCTCCGCGGTCAGCTCGCGAGCGTAACCACCCTCGCCCGCCGCGCTTTCCACCGAGGTCAGCTTGATGAAGGTGGCCCCGAGCGACTCGACCTCGCCCTGGGACGCGGGCCGGACGTCGTAGCCGCTCACGACCGCGCCGAGTCGCCGCGCCGTGCCGATTGCCTGCAAGCCGGCCACGCCCGCGCCGAGCACGAGGACCTTGGCGGGCGGGGCGGTGCCCGCCGCGGTGATGAGCAGGGGGAAAAACCGGCCGAATGCGCTGGCGGCGATCAGGGCCGCCTTGTATCCCGCGACGTTGGCCTGAGAGGTGAGCGCGTCCATCGTCTGGGCCCGGGACAGGGTGCGGGGCAGCCCGTCCAGGCTGACCGCGGTGACGCCCTGCGCGGCCAGGTCACGCGCCAGCCCCGGGTCGATCAGCGTGGACAGCATCCCGGCCACGGTCTGCCCGGCCCGCAACCGCGCGATGGCCTTGGGGTCGGGCCGGGTCACGGTGACGATGACGTCGGCCTTGGCGAAAAGCTCGGTGCCGGTGACGATGACCGCGCCGGCGTCGGCGTACATGCTGTCGGGGAACCAGGCTGCCTCACCGGCCCCGTTCTCTACCAGCACCTCTGCACCGGCCGCCACCAGTTTGGGTACCGTTTCCGGTACCAGGGCCACCCGGCGCTCACCCGGAGCATATTCCTTGACAACAGCTATCTTCATGCGGGGACCTCGCTCCGTTAATGACCGGGCCAGGGGCTTGACTATCCGACGATGTTCCGGGCCGGGCGGGGTGTCTAGGGACCAACGCCCTTCCCGGGCCTGCCGCCAGGCCGCTGGCCCATTAGTTGGGACCATATGACAGCGGGCCGTCAGGGCGACAGATGCCCTGCGTCACGGGGCTTTGGGACCAAGGTCCGGGCCGAAGATCCTCAGTGCGCGATCAGCTCGCTGATCTTGTCGCCCGCCCCGGCCACGGCGGCGGCGTGCAGCCGCCCGGGCGACCGGGTCAGCCGCTCGATCGGCCCGGACACCGATACCGCGGCCACCACCCGGCCACCGGGCCCGCGCACCGGCGCGGAGACCGAGGCGACGCCCGGTTCGCGCTCGGCCACGCTGGCCGCCCAGCCGCGCCGCCGTACCTGGGCCAGCGTGGTGGCGCTGAACTTGGCGCCGCGCAGGCCGCGGTGCATGCGTTCCGGGTCCTCCCAGGCCAGCAGCACCTGGGCGGCGGAGCCCGCGGTCATCGGCAGCGCCGCGCCCACCGGCACCGTGTCCCGCAGCCCGCTGGGGCGCTCGGCGGCCGCGACGCAGATCCGCGCGTCCGCCTGCCTGCGGTACAGCTGGGTGCTCTCCCCGGTCACGTCGCGCAGGTAGCCGAGGATCGGCTGGGCGGCCGACAGCAGCCGGTCCTCCCCGGCGGCCGCGGCCAGCTCGGCGACCCTCGGCCCGAGGACGAAGCGGCCCTGGGCGTCGCGGGCCACCAGCCGGTGATGCTCCAGCGCCACCGCGATCCGGTGCGCGGTGGGCCGCGCGAGGCCCGTCGCGCTGACGAGCTGCGCGAGCGACGCGGGGCCGGTCTCCATGGCGCCCAGCACGGAAACGGCCTTGTCCAGTACGCCGACTCCGCTAGAGTTGTTCATGTCTTGATACTGCCGTCTCGCTATTCGAGATGCAACCGGAAAGGACCCGCCGGCGCCGGCGGTCCTGGGCACGGCGTGATGCCTGCCGCGGGGCTGGCCGGAAAGGCCGGAGGGCCGGAGGAGGGCGCAATGGGCCGCACGCTGGCCGAGAAAATCTGGGATGCCCACCTGGTCCGCAGCGCGGAGGGTGAGCCTGACCTGCTCTACATCGACCTGCACCTGGTGCACGAGGTGACAAGCCCGCAGGCGTTCGACGGGCTCAGGCTGGCTGACCGCACGGTGCGCCGCCCCGATCTGACGATCGCCACCGAGGACCACAACGTCCCGACGACCGGGATCACCGGCCCCGGGGTGCCGCTGGAGGGGCCGCACAGCCCGGTCACCGACCCGGTGTCGCGAACCCAGGTGGAGACGCTGCGCAAGAACTGTGCCGAGTTCGGCGTCCGCCTGCACCCGATGGGGGACGCGGGCCAGGGCATCGTGCACGTGATCGGCCCGCAGCTGGGGCTGACGCAGCCCGGCATGACGATCGTGTGCGGCGACTCGCACACCAGCACGCACGGTGCGATGGGCGCGCTCGCGTTCGGCATCGGCACCAGCGAGGTGGAGCACGTGCTGGCCACCCAGACGCTGCCGCAGATCCGGCCCAAGACCATGGCCGTGACGGTGGACGGCCAGCTTCCGGCCGGCGTCACGGCAAAGGACCTGATCCTCGCGATCATCGCCAAGATCGGCACCGGCGGCGGCCAGGGCTACATCGTGGAGTACCGCGGCGAAGCCGTGCGCGGCCTGTCCATGGAGGGGCGGCTGACCGTCTGCAACATGTCCATCGAGGCGGGCGCGCGGGCCGGGCTCGTGGCGCCGGACGAGGTGACCTTCGGCTATCTGCGGGACAAGCCGCACGCGCCGAAGGGTGCCGCGTGGGATGCCGCGCTGGAGTACTGGCGGTCGCTGCCGACCGACCCGGACGCGGCCTTCGACCACGAGGTGACGCTCGATGCCGCCCAGCTCACGCCGTACGTGACCTGGGGGACCAACCCGGCGCAGGCGGCGCCGCTGGCGTCCTCGGTGCCCGACCCCGCGGGCATGGCCGACCCGGCCGAGAGCGCCGCCGCCGAGCGGTCGCTGCGGTACATGGACCTGGCGCCCGGCACGCCGCTCGCCGACATCGCCGTGGACACGGTGTTCGTCGGCTCGTGCACCAACGGCCGGATCGAGGACCTGCGCGCGGCGGCCGGGGTGCTGCGCGGCCGCACGGTCGCGGCCGGCGTCCGGGTGCTGGTGGTGCCCGGCTCCATGGCCGTGCGGGCGCAGGCCGAGCGGGAAGGCCTGCACGAGGTGTTCACCGCCGCCGGGGCGGAGTGGCGCGCGGCCGGCTGCTCGATGTGCCTGGGCATGAACCCGGACAGGCTGTCGCCGGGCGAGCGCAGCGCGTCCACCTCCAATCGCAACTTCGAGGGGCGCCAGGGCAAGGGCGGCCGCACGCATCTGGTCTCCCCCGAGGTGGCCGCGGCGACCGCGGTGACCGGCCGCCTGACCGCTCCCGCCCAGCTCTGACCCGGTACCGAGGAGAAAAGATCATGGAGCCATTCATCTCGCACACCGGGCGTATGCTGCCGCTGCGCCGCAGCAACGTCGACACCGACCAGATCATCCCGGCCGAGTACCTCAAGCGGGTCAGCCGCGCCGGGTTCGGTGACGGGCTGTTCGCCGCGTGGCGGGAGGATCCCGCGTTCGTGCTCAACCAGCCCGCCTACGGCGGCGCGACGATCCTGGTCGCGGGGACCGACTTCGGGATCGGGTCATCCCGTGAGCACGCGGTGTGGGCGCTCGTCGACTACGGCTTCCGGGTGGTGATCGCGCCGCGTTTCGGCGACATCTTCCGCAACAACGCGACCAAGGCCGGGCTGCTGCCGGTCCGGCTGCCGGAGGAGGCCGTCAGCGCGCTGCAGGACGCGGCGGAGGCCGATCCGGCCGCTGAGGTCATTGTGGATCTTGAGGCGCGTGAGGTTCGTGAGGCAACGACCCCGATCAAGGCCATCAAGGCCATCAAGGCCATCAAGGTCCCGTTCGAGATCGACGACTACACGCGGTGGCGGCTCATGGAGGGCCTGGACGACATCGGCCTGACGCTTCGCTACGCCGACGACATCACCCGCTTCGAGGCGGGCCGGGCCGCCTGGCTCCCGGTCACGGCCTGAGCCGCCCGGAACGACCGGAAGGCCGGTTCCGTCATGTGGTGGCCGGATCCGTATGGATTCGGCCATCACGACCATCTTCTGAAACGGACCGAAACCAGTGCCCGAAGTGTTCCGTTACGGCCCGTTCTGCCGGGTATAAGGCGATCGGTCGGCCGAGAAAAGTCAATCCTTGCCGGTTAGAGCGCCGACACGCCGGGCAATGTTGCCCGTGGTTATTGTGTAACGGCGTTTAATCGCCTACTTTCGGGCAGGTCAGAGGTCGCCCGTACTCGGGTGCAATGTGCGTGCGTGCGACCTCCCGTGGGGGAACCGCAGGAGTGAGATATGAACAAGCGTGATCTGATTGATGCGATCTCGGGTCGGCTGGGGGACAAGAAGTCAGCTACCGAGGCCGTGAACGCCGTCCTCGACGCCATCCAGGACGCGGTCGCAAAGGGCGACAAGGTCGCCATCACCGGTTTCGGTGTCTTCGAGAAGAGCGAGCGGCCCGCGCGCACCGCGCGCAACCCTGCCACCGGGGCGACCATTCAGGTGCCTAAGTCCTCGGTGCCGAAGTTCCGTCCCGGCGCCGATTTCAAGGCACTCGTCAACGGCGAGAAGAAGTAGCTGAAGAACCACCTCCGGGCGTACCCCCGGCTCGGTGCGGCAGGGGACGGCGGACCGCCGTCCCCTGCCGCCTGCGGGCGCTGCTAGCCGGGCAGGCCGCGGATAACCGCAGACCAGGCCGCCTGCGCAGGGCGGTGCGGATGATCCGGTCCATGAGCTGCCCCAGCGGAAGCCCGCTCGCCTCCCACATCTTCGGGAAGCCGGACGCGGGCGTCATCCCCGGCATTGTGTTGATCTCGTTGACCAGTACCTGCCCGTCCGGGGTGTAGAAGAAGTCCACCCGCGCCAGGCCCTCGCAGGAGATCGCGTCGAAGGCGGCGGCGGCCAGCCGGCGGACCTGCTCGATCGCCGGGGACGGAATCGGCGCGGGAATCACCATGTGCGTGCCGGACGCCAGGTACTTCGCCTCGAAGTCGTAGAAGCCGGCGCCGCCGCCGACGACGACCTGCCCGGGCACGCTGGCGTCGGGTGGGCCGCCGCCGGCGCCCTCCAGCACCGCGCACTCGATCTCGATACCGTCGATCGCCGCCTCGACCAGGACCTTGGGGTCGTGCTCGCGGGCCAGCTCGATCGCCTGCTCCAGCTCGGCCGTGTCAGCCGCCTTTGACGTCCCGACGCTCGAGCCGCCCCGGGCCGGCTTGACGAACACCGGCCAGCCCAGCTCGCTGATGTCGTCCAGCACGCGCTTCCGTTCCGCGCCGGGGGTGGCCGCGCCGGCCCTCGCCTGCGCCTCCGGGGTGTCCGCGGGTGCGGCGGCCCAGTCCCGGTCGCGCACCACCACGTACCGGCCGATGGGCAAGCCGTGCGCGGCGAAGATCAGCTTCATGTACTCCTTATCCATGCCAGCCGCGCTGGCGAAGACCCCCGCGCCGCAGTACCGCGCGCCGGTCATCTCCAGCAGCCCCTGGATGGTGCCGTCCTCGCCGTAGGCGCCGTGCAGCAGCGGCAGCACGACGTCCACCGCGCCGAGGTCGCGGGGCACGTCGCCGGGGCTGAGCACGGTCAGCGCGCCGGTGCTGCCGCCCGGCCGCGCGACGATCTCCGCTCCGGCCGTGGCGTCGACCGAGGGCAGCTCACCGCCGGAGCCGATCGCGAGCCGGGCCGGGTCGCCGGAGACCTGCAGCCACCGGCCGTCGCGCGCGATGCCGACGGGCACGACCTCATACCGGGCCGGATCGATGGCGGGCAGCACATGCGCCGCGCTCGCGCAGGAGATCGAATGTTCCGGGCTCCGGCCGCCGAAGACCACGGCCACCCGGACCTTACGCTGATCGTTCACGCTGTCCTCCGCTCGCGTCGTAGCGCTGCCGGCGCCCGGCCTGCGGGCGGCCGGCTTGCCGGTCAGGGCCGGCCCACACAGTCCAATGCCACGCAGGCGTCGGAGATGAGGTTCTCAGCGTCCTCCAGGCCGATGGAGAACCGTACCGCGCCCGCGTCGATGCCCGCACTCTCCGCGGCACGGAAATCCACCGCTACGAGCCGTACCATTCCGGTTTGGCCGAACGGGACGCGAGCATGATCGCGGCCTCGCGCACCGGCAGGCCCTCGTGCATGACGGCCGTCACGACCTCGGTGATGGGCATTTCCACGCCGTGCTTCCGCGCCAGGGCGAGCACCGGCTCCGATGATTTAACCCCCTCGGCGACCTGCCCGCTCATCGCGGAGGCTGCGGCGACGGACATGCCACGGCCCAGGTTCTCGCCGAAGGTCCGGTTCCGCGACAGCGGTGAGCCGCAGGTCGCGACCAGGTCGCCCAGGCCGGCCAGGCCCGCGAAGGTCTGCGGGGAGGCGCCGAGCACGCTGCCCAGCCGGGCGATCTCGGCCAGTCCGCGGGTGATCAGCATGGCCCGGGTGTTGTCGCCAAGCCTCATCGCCACCGCGATGCCGACGGCCAGCGCGATCACGTTCTTCACCGCCCCGCCCAGCTCGCACCCGACCACGTCGGTGTTGGTGTACGGGCGGAAATAGCTGGTGTGGCACGCCTGCTGCAGCCGCACCGCCGCCGCCTCGTCCGGGCAGGCGACCACGGTCCCGGCGTACTGCCGATGGGCGATCTCGCGCGCAAGGTTCGGCCCGGACACGACACAGATCTGGCCGGCCGGTGCGTCGAGGACGTCGGTGATGACCTCGCTCATCCGCTTGCACGTATCGAGCTCGATCCCCTTGATCAGGCTGACGAACTGCGCGCGGGCCGGGATGATGGGCGCCCAGCGGCGCAGGTTGTCCCGGAGCGACTGCGCAGGCACCGCGAAGATGACGACGTCGGCGCCCTCCAGCGCCTCCGTGGGGTCAGCCGCCGCGCGCAGTTCGGCGGGCAGCGTGATCCCCGGCAGGTAGCCGAGGTTCTCGTGCCGCTCGTTGATCGTTCGGGCCAGTTCCGGCCGGCGGCAGCAGATGACGGACGGCGTCCCGGCGTCGCAGAGCACCTGCCCGAACGTGGTTCCCCACGAACCGGCTCCCATGATCGCCGCCTTCACGTCGGGCGGGCCTCCGCCTCCGGCCCGTCGGATCGCCGGGCCTGACCGCCGTCGAGCTCCGGTCCTCCGGCCGCGGCGTCATCGTCGTCATCGTCGTCATCCCGGCCCGCTGCGCCCGCCGCGGCCCGGCGCGCCGCGGCGGGATCGTAGGGTATTGCGGGCGGTGTCTCGCCGCGCAGCCCCGCCAGCAGGGCCGTCACGTCCGCCATGACGACCTCGGTCGCCGCGCGCAACGTCGCCGAGTTCAGCGGCTCGTCACGGAAGGCCGACAGGTCCACCGGCGGCCCGGCGGTCATCCGGACCGTCTTGCGCGGCCACAGATGCGGGCGGGTGGTGCCATAGGGCAGCACATCCTGCGCGCCCCAGTGCGCAATCGGGATCACCGGCGCGCCGGTCGCCAGCGCCAGCCGGGCCACCCCGGTCCTGGCCTTCATCGGCCACTGGTCCGGGTCCCGTGAGGCCGTGCCCTCCGGGTAGACGACGACGGCCTCGCCGGTGCGGACCGCCTGCTCGGCGTCCCGGAGCACGAGCGCGGCATCGCCGCGATTACGGTAGACCGGAAGCTGCCCGACCTTACGCAGGAATGGGCCGACGACCTTGACGTTGAAGATGGAGGATTTGATGAGAAAGGTGGGATAGCGGCCGGACTCGTAGCTGAACAGCGCCACCGTGGCCCAGTCCGCGTACGAGAGGTGATTGGGGGCCAGGATCACGCCCCCCGTCTGCGGAAAGTTCTCGCGGCCCTGAAGGTCGTGCTTAATCAGGATGTGCAGCAGCGGGTGCAGCAGCAAGGCGGAGAAACGCCGCCAGCCTGGTGAGTAGCTTCGCTCCTGCTTGCTCATGGGGCGAGGCTTCCGATCTTCATCAGGTCAGTCTCCTGGGTGAGGTGGTTCCATGTCGAGCAGGATCACACGCATGTCCGATGATGCCCCGCTCACGTGGGCAGTAGTGATCCCCGTCAAGGTACTTGCCCGGGCCAAGTCCCGGATCGCCCCGCTCGCCGGGCCGCGCCGCGCCGAGCTGGCCCTGGCCATGGCGTCGGACACGGTCGGGGCGGTGGTCGCGTCCCAGGTGGCGGCGCGCGTGCTCGTGGTGACCGACGATCCGGTCGCGGCGGGCGAGCTGGCCGCGGTGGGTGCGACGGTCGTGCCGGACGAACCCGGGGTGGGGCTCAACGCGGCCCTGGGTTACGGGGCGGCCCGCGCGCAGCGGTTCTGGCCGGGTACCGCGCTGGCCGCGCTGTCCGCCGACCTGCCTGCGCTGCGGGCCAGCGAGGTCGATACCGCGCTGCGGACCGCATCGGCGTGGCCGCAGGCGTTCGTGCCCGACCTGCAGGGCTCGGGTACCACCCTGTACACGGCGGCGCCGGGCGCCGCGTTCCGGCCGGGCTTCGGGCCGGAGTCCAGGCTGCGGCACGCCGAGGCCGGCGCGGCCGAGCTGCTGCCGCCGGGCGTTGCCGGGCTGCGCCGGGACGTGGACACGCCGGAGGATTTGCGTGACGCGTCGCGGCTGGGGCTGGGCCCCCGCACCGCCGCGCTCGCCGCGGAGCTGTTCCGCGCGGCCGGGTGATGCGCCCGGGACCGGACCCGGGGCCCGCGCCCGCGGCTAGCGGTCTATATGTAGACGACGGGGCACGTCAGGGTGCGCGTGATCCCCTCGACGGACTGGATTCCGGCCGCGACCAGCCTGCCCAGCTCGTCCACGTTGTCCGCTTCGGCCCGGACGATGACGTCATAGGGGCCCGTGACATCCTCCGCCGTGGTGACCCCCGCAATCTTGGCGATCTCCTTGGCGACATCGGCGGCCTTGCCGACCTCCGTCTGGACCAGGATGTATGCCTGAACCATGACGTCCTCCCTGGGCATAGTTCGACGGTGAAGATTTGCCCGGAAAGGCCACGGTACCTTAGTGCGCAACACGCCTCACAGGCCGAGATCGGCCGAGCTGCCGGCTGGTGGCCGGCCGCCGTCCGCCAGCGAGGCCGACGCGGGAGGACATCATCGGCGCCAGTGAAGGCAGTATTGCTGACCTGGGCGAATTCGGGCTCATCGGGGAGATGGCCGCGCGCATGCCGCCCGGCCCCGGGACGATCGTCGGGATCGGCGACGACGCCGCGGTGCTGGCCGCGCCCGACGGCCGGATCGTCGCGACGACCGACTTCCTGCTGGAGGGCCGGCACTTCCGCCGCGACTGGGCGGGCCCGCGGGATGTCGGGCACCGCGCCGCCGCCCGCAGCCTGGCGGACGTCGCGGCGATGGGAGCCGTCCCGACGGCGCTGCTTGTCGCTTTCGCCGCGCCGCCTGAGCTGCCGGCGTCCTGGGCCCGCGACCTGGCCGCGGGCCTGGCGGCGGAATGCGCCCGCGCCGGGGCCTCGGTGGCCGGTGGTGACGTGGCCCGGTCGGGCACGGTACTGCTCGCCGTCACCGGCCTGGGCGACCTGCGGGGCCGGGAGCCGGTGACCCGTGCGCGAGCACGCCCCGGCGACGTGGTGGCGGTCGCGGGCCCGCTGGGCCGTTCGGCGGCGGGCCTGGCCCTGCTGGAGGCGGGCCTGGCGGCCGGCCCCGCCGACCTCGTCGCGGCCCATCTGCGCCCCGCGCCGCCCTACGACGCCGGCCCCGAGGCCGCCAGCCTCGGCGCCACCGCCATGATCGACGTCAGCGACGGCCTGCTCGCCGACCTCGGCCATGTCGCGGCCGCCAGCGACGTGGCCATCGACGTCCGCGCCGCCGCCCTGGACACCGCTGCCCTGGAGCCCGCCGTGCGCGCGCTGGAGGCGGCCGCGGGCGCGCCGGAGCCCGCCGCCCGCGCGCCGGGGCCCGCCGCCTGCCGGCCGGAGCCCGCCTCCCGGCCGGAGCCCGCCGCCTGCGCCGCCAGCCGCCCGGCCCCGGGGCCGGGCGACCTCGCCCGGGGGCCGGGCGGACATCCGGCGGCCCTGGAGTGGGCGCTGACCGGCGGTGAGGATCACTCCCTGGCGGCAACGTTCCCGCCCGGCACCCCCCTCCCGGCGCGCTGGACGGTGATCGGCGCCGTTCGCGAGGGCCGCGGCGTCCTCGTCGACGGCCGCCGCCGCCCCGGCGCCCCCGGTTGGGACCACTTCCGTTAACCCGCGCCCCACTGGCCTCACCCCCTGCTCCGCGCCGGTCATCGCGGCAAAAACCTGTGCGGTTATGCCCTGAAAACGACAACGATCGAACAAGATTTCGACACCCGAGCACTCTACCCCACGGGGCGGGCCTTAGGGTGGGCGCATGGCTCCTGCGCCAACCCCGCCGTGCGTGCTGACGATCGCCGGTTCCGATTCCTGTGGCGGCGCCGGCATCCAGGCCGACCTGAAGACCATGCAGGCCCTCGGCGTGCACGGCATGAGCGTGGTCTGCGCCGTCACCGCGCAGAATTCCGTCGGCGTGCAGGACTTCTGGGAGCTGCCCCCGGAGGCAGTCCGGGCGCAGCTGGAGTCCATCCTGTCCGACATCCCGGTGCAGGCCATCAAGACCGGCATGCTGGCCTCGAGCGCGATCGTCAGCGTCGTGGCCGGCGTGCTCGCCGGAGTGCGCGCCCCGCTGGTCGTGGACCCCGTGGCGGTGTCCAAGCACGGCCACTCGCTGCTGCTGCCCGGCGCGGGCGACACGATGCGGGCCGCCCTGCTGCCGCTGGCCACGGTGGTCACGCCGAACCTCGACGAGGCCGAGCAGCTCACCGGGATCAGGGCGGCCGACGAGGACGGCATGCTGGCCGTAGCGCGGATCATCGCCGGGCTTGGCCCGCGCTGGGTGCTGGTCAAGGGCGGGCATCTGGCCGCCGATCCGGTGGACCTGCTCTTCGACGGCACCCGGACGTGGCGTTTCGCCGGAGAGCGGATCGCCACCCCGCACACCCACGGCACCGGGTGCACGCTGGCCTCGGCCATCGCCTCCTACCTGGCGCTGGGCGCGGACGTGCCGGAGGCGGTGGCGCAGGCCCGGGTGTACGTGACCGGGGCGATCCGCGGCGGGTTCCCGCTCGGCCAGGGCATCGGCCCGGTCGACCACGCCTGGCGGTCACGCGGCCAGGCCGGGCGCGGCTAGGCCAGTACAGCACGGCGATCCCCAGGGTCACCGCGATCGCCGCGGCGGCGCGCATCCAGCCGAACCGCTCGTGGAAGAGCACGCTCCCGATGATCGCGGCGAGGATGATGCCCGACTCGCGGAGCGCAGCCACGGTAGCCAGCGTGCCCCGGGTCTGCGCCCACAGCACCAGCCCGTAGGCGAGCACGCTGAGGGCGCCGCCGAGCAGCCCGATGTGCCACACCGGGCGGAGGGCGGGCAGCAGCCGGCCCGGCCGGACCCGCTGCCGGGCCAGCAGCATGCCCGGGAGCACTGCGCTCTGGGTCATCATCAGCCAGCCGGTGTAGCCCACGACGCTGCCGGACAGCCGCACGCCGATGCCGTCCAGCGTGGTGTAGCCGGCGATCACCAGCCCGGTCGTGATCGCCGCGAGCACCGCCCGGCGGTCCGGGGCGGCCTGCCGGCGGCCGGCCAGCACCAGGCTCGCCAGGCCGGCGCAGATCAGCGCCACCCCGGCGAACTGGCCCGCCCCCGGCACCTCGCCAGCGAAGGCGGCCGCGAGCAGCAGGACCACCAGCGGCTAGGTTCCCCGGGCCAGCGGGTACATCTGCCCGAAGTCGCCCAGCCGGTACGACAGCATCAGCAGCCCGCCGTAGGCCACATGCAGCACCGCCGAGGCGGCCAGGTACCCCCAGCTACGGCTGCCCGGCGGCGCCGCGAGGATGACCAGCGGCACCGAGCACACCAGACCGCCCGCACCGACCAGGGTGAACGCCGCCGCCTTGTCCGGGATCGCGTGCGCGATCGAGTTCCATGCGGCGTGCGCGCAGGCGGCGCCGAGGGTGGCGGCCAGCACGGCCGGTGCGACGGCGGCACCGGGATGGCCCAGGCCCCAGCGAGAAAGCCCATCACCGGAGGCTCCTTCGCGGCGGTCCCGGCTTCGCCGGGACATGCGGACAGGAGCCCTCAGGGCTTTTGTCCCGTCAGGTGTCGGCGCGGCCGCGAGCTGCCGCGCCGTGGCGCCGCTCGGCCCAGTCACCGCCGCCCTGGCGGCGGTCCCGGCTTCGCCGGGACATGCGGACAGGAGCCCTCAGGGCTTTTGTCCCGTCAGGTGTCGGCGCGGCCGCGAGCTGCCGCGCCCTGGCGCCGCTCGGCCCAGTCACCGCCGCCCTGATTGTTCCCGAAAATCGTCCCCGAAGGTGCCCGACGCGGGCCGCGGCCGGAACCCTAGGCGCACCCGCATGCTGCGGCCATCGTAGGCACAGGCACCGCGCGGACGCCAAGAGCCCGGGCGCGCATCGCGCCCGGGCTGCGGAAAGCCAGCTGGCTAGCGGACGACCTTGCCGGCCTTGATGCACGAGGTGCACACGTTCATGCGCTTGGGCGTGCGGCCGACCATCGCGCGGACGGTCTGGATGTTGGGGTTCCAGCGGCGGCGGGTGCGGCGGTGCGAGTGTGAGATGTTGTTGCCGAAGCCCGGCCCCTTGCCGCATACGTCGCAGACGGAAGCCACGGGTTTGCTCCAAATTCGAAGATGGTCTGGGTGCCACCCGCGCATGACGCGCGTACCGGCAGCCGTCGAAGGATATCCGACGCGGGGACGGGGCGCGAACCAGCGGCCCGCTAACCGATAGCTGGCACTCTTCTGTCCGTACTCGATTCTATCCTGCCCCTATGACAACCGTGCGTGCCCCGCTGGACCGGGTGCTCGGTGCCAAAGCGGCCAAAGTGCTGAGCGACGCATTCGGCCTGCGGACGGCCGGCGACCTGCTGCGCCACTATCCCCGCCGGTACGCGACCCGCGGTGAGCTGACCGACCTGGCCTCGCTGCGTGAAGGTGAGCACGTCACGGTGCTGGCCAAGGTGGCCTTCGCGCAGCGCAGGCCGAACGGCAGCCGGCGCGGCGAGCGGCTGGAGGTGACCGTCACCGACGGCGTGGGCCGCCTCACGCTGACGTTCTTCCACAAGGTCCACTTCTGGCAGAAGATGCTGCGCCCCGAGGCGGTCGGGCTGTTCGCCGGCACGGTCTCCTCGTTCCGCGGCCGTCGGCAGCTGATCCACCCCGACTGCGAGATGCTGCCGGATGACAGTGAGCTGGGTGCCGCCGCGGAGATCGCGGCGGAACACGCCACCAAGCTGATCCCGGTCTACCCGGCCAGCGCCCGGATCTCCTCCTGGCAGATCGCCCGGGCGGTGCAGACCGTGCTCGACACCCTCGACGCCGGGCCCGACCCGCTGCCCGAAGACCTCCGCGAACGGCACGGCCTGGCCGGCCTGGCCGGGTCCATCCGCGCCATTCACCGGCCCCTGGACCTCGACGACTACCGCCGGGCCCGGGACCGCCTCAAGTGGGACGAGGCGTTCGTGCTGCAGGCCGCGCTCGCCCAGCGGCGGCACGCGGCCGCCGCCATGCCGGCCACCCCGCGCCCGCTGGTCTCCGGCGGCCTGGCCGAGGCGTTCGACGCAAGGCTGCCGTTCCGGCTGACCGCGGGCCAGGTCGCCGCCGGCGAAACGATCTCCACCGACCTGGCCTGCGCGTTCCCCATGCACCGGCTGCTGCAGGGCGAGGTGGGCTCGGGCAAGACCGTGATCGCGGTCCGCGCCATGCTCCAGGTCATCGACGCGGGCGGCCAGGCCGCCCTGCTGGCGCCGACCGAGGTGCTCGCGCAGCAGCACTACCGGTCGGTCACGGCGATGCTCGGCCCCCTCGGCCAGGCGGGCCGGCTGGACGGCGCCGAGCACGCGACCCGGGTCGCCCTGCTCACCGGCTCACAAGGCGCCGCGGCACGGCGGTCGGCGCTGACCGACGTGCTCACCGGGGACGCCGGCATCGTCATCGGCACGCACGCCCTGCTGGAGGAACACGTCCGGTTCGACGACCTGGGCCTGATCGTGATCGACGAGCAGCATCGGTTCGGCGTCGAGCAGCGCGACGCGCTGCGCGAGAAGGCGCCCGGGGGCCGGCCGCACGTCCTGGTCATGACGGCCACGCCGATCCCGCGGACGGTGGCCATGACCGTCTACGGCGACCTGGAGGTCTCCACGCTCACCGAGCTGCCGGCCGGCCGGTCGCCGATCGCCACGCACGTGGTGCCCGCGGCGGACAAGCCCCGCTACGTCGAGCGGGCCTGGGAACGGGTCCGCGAGGAGGCGGGCCGTGGGCAGCAGGCGTACGTGGTCTGCCCGCGGGTCGGCGACGCGGACGAACCGGACCCCACCGGCGACGCGGACGAACCGGACGACACCGGCGCCGCAGATGCGGACGGCGCCGGGGACGCTGGCACCGGGGACGCGGCCGGGCGGCCCGGCCGCCGCCCGCCGCTGGCCGTGCTGGAGATGATCCCGGCGCTGGAGAACGGCCCTCTCGCGGGGCTGCGCGTGGCCGCGCTGCACGGCCGGATGCCGGCCGAGGAGAAGGAACGGGTCATGCGCGCCTTCACCGAGGGGAACCTGGACGTTCTCGTGGCCACGACGGTGATCGAGGTGGGGGTGGACGTGCCGAACGCGACGGTCATGGTGGTCATGGACGCCGAGCGGTTCGGTGTCTCGCAGCTGCACCAGCTTCGCGGCCGGGTCGGCCGCGGGACGGCCCCGGGCCTGTGCCTGCTCGTCACCGAGGCCGAGGCCGGCAGCCCGGCCCGCGAACGGCTGGACGCGATCGCCGCCACCGTGGACGGGTTCCGGCTGTCCCGCCTCGACCTGGAACAACGCCGGGAAGGGGACGTCCTGGGGGCGGCGCAGGCCGGCCGCCGGTCCAGCCTCAAGCTGCTGAGCCTGCTCTCCGACGAGGACCTGATCAGGCGGGCCCGGGATGAGGCCACCGCCCTTGTGGCCGGGGATCCGGAGCTGGCCGGGCATCCGGGGCTGTCCGACGCGATCGGCGACCTGCTCGGCCCGCAGCGGGCCGAGTTCCTCGACAAGACCTAAACTTAACTTTTAACCTGATTTCTATTCATAGCAGGCTATATGTGGCGTATTCGCTCATAGGTCTGATTAGCGCGTGGGGAACGGCCGTTTCCCTCATGCTGGGTGTTACCACACATCCCGCATTACGAGAGGAAACGGCCGTGCTTTCTACCCTGCCACGGCCCTGTTCCCGGCTGCAAACGATGCCGGGGACGGGTGATGTCCCGCCGGCGGCGTGCCCGGTGCCGGATCCGGCGGTGTTCCGGGAGGCGGTCGCCCGCTGGCGGGCGCTGCGCGCGCTGGAGGAGTTCCGGCTGCGGCTGTACGGCTGCCTGAGGGCACGGGCGGACGCGCTGTTCGAGCTCGCCGACGCGGTCTTGTGCGCCGATCACGCGGTGACGTCGCTGGTGCGGCTGTGCCTGGAGCCGGAGTTCACCCGCGGCCACGGCGCCTTATATGATGCGCTGTCCGCCGGGCGGATCGACGACGAGATGCTCTTCTTCCTGCTGGCGTCGGAACTGCCGCAGGCCGTGGACGGGCCGGAGGCACTCGCGTGGGTAGCGGAGCACGACGTGATC
>Ga0335078_10003577_pt1 | contig 23109 bp, 18 predicted proteins | sample Lox_Sample_32_FD_206711 | JGI IMG/M metagenome (GOLD analysis project Ga0335078, IMG submission 206711) | Soil microbial communities from Loxahatchee National Wildlife Refuge, Florida, United States - Lox_Sample_3.2 | ecosystem: Environmental > Terrestrial > Soil > Wetlands | place: USA... | reverse complement strand
TGCCTTCGGGGGCAAACTCCAGAACCTCAAGGTGGGGGTGGTGGACCAGGACCACGCCATTCAAGCGGTGAAGTTGCGAGAGCTGTTCAACGCCATTCACGCCAACGCGCGCACTTTTGACACCGTGGATTACACGGACCAGCAGCAGGCCCTGCGCGACCTTCGCGACGGGCGCATCAACGGCGTCCTGAACATCCCGCCCGAGTTTTCGCGACGCGTACTGGCGCAGGACGATCCCCAGGTGGCGCTGGTGGAGGACAACACCGATAACTTCGTCTCGGCCACGCTCGAGGGCGCCTTTACCGACCTGGTGGCGGCCTTCGATCAAGCCAAGCCGGCGCCGCGAGTGCCCACGCAGGCGACGCTCTCCGTGGTGGAAATCTACCCTTACGTTCCCTACGTTCAGTACTTCCTGGCGGGGTCGATTGTCATGTCGATCTTCATCACCGCCATGATCGGCGGCGGCATCATCTTTATCGACGACAAGGCGCGCGGCCTGCACGAAGGCTACCTGGTAACACCCGTCACCAAATTTGAGCTGATCATGGGCTTCAACCTCGGCGGCGTCATTAAGGCCGTCCTGGCGGGAACCGTGTTGACGCTGGTGGGCATACCTATCTCCGGGATCCCTCACGGGTACGATCCCACGCGGCTCGGACTGATGTTGCTGGTGATTGTGACTACCTCGCTGGCACTGATCAGCATGATGTTCCTGCTGATGGTGAGGGTGAGCGACCCGCTGGTGCCGCGGTCCATCTTCGGCGTCCTCAATACCCTGCTCTTCTTCCCCAGTGGTGCCGTCTATCCCCCCAGCGGCTTTCCCGCCTGGATGAAGGCCATTGCGGTCGCCGATCCCTTCACCTACGCCGTGCACGCCTTCAAGAGCCTGCTGTTGAAGGGCACGGGAATCACGGCCATCGGCGGCGATCTCACCTTCCTGCTCATCTTCGCCACGGTGATGATGACCGCGGCAACGCTGCTGTTTAGACGGACACTATGAGAGACGGAACTTCAAACTCGAAATTCGAAACTCGTCTCTGGCCTTCGTTGATTGCTCGCAGGGATTCGACCCGGATCCCCGTAGATTCGCGCCGTGCTTCCCCAGGACGCTCTTTCTCGGTAATCTCCGTGGGCTCCGCGAACTTTGTGTTAGGGTCTTGGTCTTCAAGCCTGAGCCGTTTGCAACGGTCGGGCTGATTTGTTGCAGAAACGGATTTGATTGGTTCGTGGGTTGGGGACCGCTATAATGGGTTACGGCTAACTGTGCACCATGGTCAGCCGAGAACGCCTTGCCGACGACTGCTGGGCGTTCCGGCTCCCGGAGCCGCCTCCGAAACGAAAGGTGCGCGTTTGGTAGACTGAAAACTGAAGACCAAAAGCTGAGAACTGGTTACTTTCCACTGAGGACCCCATGAAGAAACTCGAAGCGATCATCCAGCCGTCCCGGCTCGATGCGGTGAAAGACGCCCTGCGGGAAATCGGGGTCGACGGCATGACCGTCTCTGAGGTGCGCGGTCACGGACGCCAGCAGGGCCATACAGAGGTCTACCGGGGCCGCGAGTATACTGTTGACCTTCTGCCCAAAATCAAGATCGAAATGGTGGTGGCGGATAAGTTGGTGGAGCCCGCCCTTGACGCCATCCTGAAGACGGCCAGGACCGGGAAGATCGGCGACGGAAAGATCTTCCTCAGCACGATTGAGGAAGCTATTCGCATTCGCAACGACGAGCGCGGCGAGAGCGCGTTGTGACCCATGGAGAGCTGCCCGGATGGAGGCCACCGACCTGGCGTAGCGCCTTCCCGACACGGCAATGGCCGAAGCCGATTTGCGATGGACGATCGACCGTTCAATCAACCATCGTCAATCAGCTCACACGATGTCGAGCCCGCTCAGTTCGCGCCGTAGTTCTTGCAGACGCTGCTTCTGTTGATCGAGCGCCTGCTTGCGAGCCTGCTCCATGGCTTTGTGCAGTTCTGAGTTCTGGTCATTGAGGTCACGGCGCATCCTTTCAAGCTGCTGCTCGCGGGCCGCTGTCTGGGCTGCGGCTTGAAGCTCAGGCCTCAGGGCGGCGATCTCGGCCTCGACTGCGGCAAGTTCGCCGGCATGCAACCCGGGGTCGCCACCGTTGAGACTCTCCATCATGGGCTCCATCCGCCGCTCCTCCAACGTCACCGGAAGGGATTGCTCGTGATGATCGCGCACGATGGTCAAGGTCACTTGCGATCTGTTAGACGACCCTGGGGAGCTGTAGGTCAGGGCTTGATGAAGCTCCTCGACCGAGGCCACGTCCTTCGAATCGACGCGCACGATGCAGTCGCCGGCTCGCAGCCCCGCCTTCTCCGCCGCGCTGCCTTTCTCCACCTCCGCCACCAGGACGCCCTTGCCCTGTTTGACGCCGAAGTAGCGGGCCAGTTGCTCGGTGAGGTCCTCGCCGCGGATGCCCAGGAGCGGTCCGCCGAACCACAGCGAGCCCGGAGGACCAAACTCAAAGGCGTGGGGAGGCAGCCGCATCTCGGGGCCCTCGGGCGTGGGCATGGCGAAGTTGAAGAACTCGTTGCCGCCGCCAAGGCGCGCTTCGATGGTTACGTTCAACGTCCTTCGTTCGCCGTTACGCAGGATCTCGACCGGTACGGTCCGATCCACGGGCGTTTCTCTCACCATGCGACGCAGTCCGGCCACGCTGCGGACCTTTTCGCCGGCGAAGTCGACGATCACGTCGTTCGCTTGCAGGCCGGCCTTCGCAGCCGGGCTGTCGGGCTCCACTTCCGTCACCAACGCGCCGTACTGGCCGGGAATCTTCAGGTCTTGCGCCTTCTGGGCAGTGACGTCTTCGAGGCGGACTCCGAGCCAGCCACCATCATTGGTCAGAATCTGAACATCCTGGCCCGCCGTACGCGCCCTTTGAGCCAGCAGCGCCCCGCCGGTCAGAAAGGATGATCCCAGAATTACCAAAGCTCCCAATGCTAGTTTGTGTTTCATTGCCCTTACTCCCTATTAGAGTTCGAAACTCGAAAGTCGATGAAACGAAAAACAACCCCTCTCCACGGATCGCGCTTGATTGCACAGGTTTCAGTTGTCGTCGTCGCTCGGCTGTTGCTTCTGGATCTCCCGAAGCTGCTTTTCCTGCTGCTCCAGAAGCTTCTGCTGAAAGCGAAGCTGTTCTTCCTGCCGCTGCTGAAGCTTTCGAATCATCAGCTCCAGTTGCTGTTCCTGCCGGGCCGCGAAGTTCTTCCAGTAATCCTCCTGACGCAGCCGAAGCTGATTGAGCGCGCTGGAGTCAGCTTTATGAATCTCGATGTTGCCCATCGAGGTGTGGAGCTTCAGCGCCTTGCCGCCGCCGTTCAGGGCGCACTCCCCGTGAACGGTGCGGAAGGGGAACTCGCTGTCCTCGCCCCGTCCCTGATAGGTCAACGGGAAATCGGAGAAGATCTTGTGACCAGCCGCCTGATCGATGATCGCGTCGACGTTTACCGGCAGATTTACCGGGACGAAAACCTGGATATCGCCCACGCTGGTCTCCAGGTCCGACGCGGCGAAGGCTTGGCGGTTGGCGGAAATCTCCGCCAGAATCGGGCCCGCGGCGGTCTCCGCTTCGACGCCGCTCTGCAGCCGGAAGAGGGCGATGCCGCCCCCGGCGGTGTCCGCCCGTACCATACCCCGCGCGCCCTGCACCCGGATGTTTCCGCCGGCCGTCTCGGCGCGAACGCTGGCGCCACAATCGCCCATCTGGATGTGTCCGCCCGCCGTTTCAACCACTGCGGGCCCAACCACGCCGCGCACCACAATGTCGCCGCCCGCCGTCTGAGCATGGATGCTGCCCTTGATCATCCCGGCGTAGATTTCGCCGCCACTGGTCTCGATGGTAGCGTCGCCCTCGACGTCTCCCACGTGGACGTTACCGCCCGCGGTGGTCGCCTCGAGTCGCTGGCCGATATTCCCCACCCGGATGCTGCCGCCCGCCGTCTCCAGATGGACGGGCCCACTGATGTCCCCGGTTCGAATTTCGCCGCCGGCGGTGGTGGCACGCAATTCGCCATCGAGCGCTACCACCTCGATATCGCCGCCATGCGTTTCGAGATCCACGTTGAAGCGTCGCGGCACATTGAAATTGAATTGGACCTCCAATCGTTGATGCCGCCGACGGGCCAAGACATCTCTGGCGGTGAGCGCTGCACCGTTGCCGGTAAGGTGGATGCCCAAGTCAATCCCACGGAACATGCGAACAGCGTCGGCGCGATCACCAGTGTAGGCGGCGATGCGCACTTCGCAGGCCATGCGTCCCGGCTCGCCTACGGCCACCGAGACCGAGCCGACATCGGCACGAAGGGTGAGCTTCCCGCCCTCCGGCACAATCGCCCCGCATTGCGACACTTCCACCCACCCACGTCCGTCGCGTTGCGGTTCGCCCCGCTTCAGATAGGCCTGGCCCGTTGCAGCCAGGGAGACGCTCGACGCTTCCGCCAGCAACGCGAGCGCTGCCAGCAACGTCAAGATCCTGATTCGTGATAACCCGATTTCGTTCTTAGTAACCATCGCCCACCAGATCATGAACCGCCTTGGCGCAGGTAATGCGCACGTAGCGGTTGGAGTCGTTGCCGGCCAGCCGCTGAAGCTCAGGCACCAGCGTCCGGTCTTTTGCTTGTTCCGCATGGTTCACCAGCGCGACGATCGCCGTCAGCCGCACGCCGGGATTCTGTTCGTGGTCCGCGGAATCGATCAGCGCCTGCGAGAGGTCCGAGCCCCACTCCATGCCCTCCACCGTCTTGAGGGCTTCCAGGCGCATTCCCGTGTTGGGATCGTGCTGCATGGTGTAGATCAACGCTTCGCGCACGGAAGGTTGCCGGGAACCGGCGCGCAACGCGTCGAGGGTATCGCGCCTGATGCCGGCGTTGTCGTAACCCTTCACGGCATTTACCAGCAGATCGCGGATGCGCGGGTCGTCCAGCGACCCTTCCAAGGTCATCTTGCGCTCGGCGTTCAGGGTGATGCGAATCGCGCCCGTCTGCGCGTCCGGAGCCACCTGCGTAATGTCGTTGATATGGACATTGGAAAGGTCGCTGGCCGGCACCGTCTGTGCCGTATCGGTCTTGATCGGGAGCGACAGCCTGTTCGCGTGCGGTCGCAGCACCCAGCCCAGTGAGAATCCCAGGACGACCAGAGCGGCCGTGGAGACGGCTTGCGATGCCGGGAAGCCGATGGCCACCGGCAACCAGCTTCGGATCAATCCTCGCCACCCAAACTGCTCGCGGTCCAGCGCCCGATACAAGGCCTCGCGGCACTCCACCAGCAATTCCGGCGTCGGCTCCGCCGCGGCCCGTTGGTGGAGCAACTGCTGGACGCCCCGGCTCTGCTCCAGCAGGGAGCGACAGGCTGGGCATGATTTCACGTGCTCCTCAAAGGCCGAGCGCTCTTCTGCCCCCAGCTCCTCGTAGAGGTAGAGCGCTAAGTTCTCTTCGAACGTTTTGCACTCCATCGCTTCTCTCCCGAAAGCCCTCAGCTCTCAGCCCTCAGCTTGCAGCTCGAAGACTGCTTGCTGACCGCTGATAGCCTGACGGCTGAAAGCTTCTTCATGCCAAATCAACCAAGGCCACGCGCAGCTTCTGGGTGGCTCGGAAGAGGCAGTTCTTGGCCGTCTCTTCTGTGGTGCCGCACAACTCTCCGATGGCCCTCAGCCTCATGCCCTGATAATGCTTCAGCTCGAACACCATGCGCTCCCGCGGCGTCAACTGGGAAAGCGCGGTCCCGATGCGCTGGCGGATCTCCTTACCTTGCACGGAGCGCTCGGGATCGAGTCCGGGCTTCTCATCCGCCAAGGTCTGGAAGAACTCCGGCTGCCCTTCCTCGCTCTCCGGGGCCTGCACCTCGCTGCGGTTTTTCTGCCGTCGAAGATGGTCAAGGCAAACGTTCATCACCACTCGATACAGCCAGGTTGAGAAGCGCGAGTCAAAGCGGAAATGCGCGATCGACCTGTACACCTTAAGGAACGCCTCCTGATACAAATCCTGCGCCTCGTCGGGCGAACCAACCACCTTGATCGCCAGCCGCAGCACCTCCCGGTCGTATAGGCGCACCAATACCTCGAACGCTGCCCGGTCGCCGTGTTGAGCGCGGCGAATCAGGTCATGCTCATCCGCTTCATCCAGCCGCGAACCCTCGGCGGAGACTTTGCCTGCCAGTTCCAAGCAGATGCCATCCATCGGAGGTATCTTGCCGTCCCACTACATTGGACGCACCCCCGGCTAAAAGGTAAGCAGGAGAACGGGGACGGGCTACAGCGGGGACGCATCGCTTCCCGCCCATTGTTTGCCGTCTACCGTCTGCCTCTGGCTTACTTTACCCACCCGCCAATTCAAACCGAAAAGTCGCGTTTCACCTTCTCGGACTTCTCGGCCACCGAGCGCGCGAGCTGCTCCTTATGTTCCAGCAGCCGGCGCGCCACGTCGGGGTTCGAAAGGGCGATGATTTCGGCGGCGAAGATGGCGGCGTTGATGGCGCCCGGCTTGCCGATCGCCGTGCAGGCCACCGGCACGCCGCCCGGCATTTGCACGGTGGAGAGCAGGGCATCGAGACCCACCAGGGTGGTGGTGGCCATGGGCACGCCGACCACCGGCAAGGTGGTCTCGGCGGCGATGATGCCCGCCAGGTGCGACGCGCCCCCGGCGCCGACGATGATCACCTGCAGCCCGCGCTCGATGGCCGAGCGGGCGTACTCGGAAGTCCGGACGGGCGAGCGATGCGCCGAGGTGATTTCCACCTCGAAAGGCACGCCGAACTTCTTCAGCGTGGCGGCGGTTTCAGTCATCACCGGAAGGTCCGTGTCGCTGCCCATTACAATTCCCACCAGCGGTCGATCAGGCATGGTTTCAAAGCTCCTTGTTGGATGTATTGGATAGGTCGGCCGGACGCGTTACGCCTCCACCGGCCCGTGAGATTCACTCCCCAAGCTGGCGCTAGGTTGCGCGGCCAGCCGGCATGAGGTTACGCGACCGCCGATCCTCGCTCGCAGAAGCAGAGCGTCTTTAAGTCTACGAGGAGACAAGGCGAAGCGCAACTAGGCCTGATGCTGGGCTTAGCGCGGGCGGGGCGGTCCGGCGGGACCGGGGAGTTGACGGCCCTGGGGTTTCGGCCACGGGTTCCCGGAGAGAGGCGGGCGGCGGTCGATTCCCTTGGCCCCGATATCGCGCCGGTAATGCATCCCCGGGAAGTGAATCTTGCTCACTGCGGCGTAGGCTCGCTGAATGGCCGCCGGGAGATCCTCGGCAATGGCCGTGACCCCAAGCACCCGTCCGCCCGCCGTCCGCAGTTGGTCATCGCCCATGCGGGTGCCGGCATGAAAGATCTTGACGCCACCCGTCGCCTCGGCGTTGTCGCAGCCGGTGATGACCTTACCTACCTCGTATGGGCCCGGATAGCCGCCCGAGGCCAGCACCACACAGACGGCGGGATTCGGGCTCCAGTGCGCGTCGTGGACCGCGAGCTGGCCCTCGCGACAGGCGAGCAGCAGCTCCACCAGGTCCGAGCGCAAGCGCACCATGATGGGCTGGGTCTCGGGATCGCCCAGGCGGACGTTGTATTCGAGCACCTTCGGACCTTCCTCGGTCAACATCAGCCCGAAATAGAGAAAACCGCGGTAGGGGGTGCGCTCCGCCGCCAGGCCGGCCAGGGTCGGCGCCACGATGCGCCGGAAGATGGTATCGCGCAGCCGCTCTTCCACGATGGAGTCGTCGCTGTAAGCGCCCATGCCGCCCGTGTTCGGACCCTCGTCGTTGTCGAAGACTGCTTTGTGGTCCTGGGTGGGCGCAAGCGGCAGGATGCCCCGTCCGTCGGTGAGGACAATGAACGAGAGTTCTCTCCCTCTCAGGCATTCCTCGATCACCACGCGCTCCCCAGCGGGGCCGAGCGCTCTCTGCCGCATGAAGCGCACCAGCGTCTCCTCCATCTCCTCTTGGGTGTGCGCGATAACCACCCCTTTGCCCGCGGCCAGACCGTCCGCCTTGATGACCACGGGAAAGGGAAACGCCGCTGCCGCCCGGATGGCGGCGTCCAGATCCGACGCAATGGCGAACCTGGCGCTGGGAATCCGGTGCCGATGCATGAATTGCTTGGAGAAGATTTTGCTACCTTCAAGCTGGGCGGCAGCGCGTGTGGGACCAAGAATGGCGAGGCCGGCTTGTTCGAACTCGTCTACCACCCCCGCCACGAGCGGCGCTTCCGGACCCACGACGGTCAGGTCCACTTTGAGTTGACGCGCCGCTTCCAGAACCTCGCGAGGGCGTGAGATGTCCAGTGGCAGGCACTCGGCCTCCTGCGTCACCCCGGCGTTGCCTGGCGCGCAGTATATGTCCTCCGTTCGCAGGCTTTCCCGAAGTTTCCACGTCAGCGCGTGCTCGCGCCCGCCTGAGCCGATCACCAGGACTCTCATAGTGGCGCGGCTACACTAACGGCAGTGGCTGGTGTTTGTCAATATTGAAAATCGCAATGATCGCGTTACCCCCGGTGATGGCAGCCAGTCTGCCTAGTATCGGGGCGCAAGGTGTCGCGAGGGTTCGTCTTTCCAGAGCAGTTGCCCGACGGTCGCGAAGAGGGGAGCGCCGACTTCTGGCAGGCCCTCGCATCGGGGACCTATGCCCTCAGGAAGCTCCCTAGCGCAGTACGGTTCTGGATCAGCAGCAATGAACCATGCAGGTCGGCGTACCGTCGGTGCCTGAACTCTGCCAGGGCGCGCGTCACCGTCTCTCGCGTCGTGCCGATGGTCTGGGCGATCTCTTCGTGCGTCAACCGCATTTTTACGCGGACCCCATGCCTCGTGGGCTCACCGTCGCTGGCCCAGTCAAGCAGTAGTCGCGCCAGCTTTTCCAATACCGAACCGGAGAGACCGAGGCTCCGAATCTGCTCGCACGCCGAGTGGTAGTTGCCGGCCAAATCCGCCGCCACGCTCACGCAGGCATCCGCGTGCTCGCGCAGGAAGCGCACGAAACCATCGCGCCTCACAAAGTGCACCCGGCCTCCGTCCAGTAACTCCGCCGTCATGTCGTAGGGCGAACCCAACACGGCGGAGTTCAGCGCCAGCGCCTCCCCGGGCTTGGCAATCCCCAGGATGAAAACCTTTCCGTCACTCGACGTCAGAGAGAGCTTGGCCCGTCCTTCACACAGAACAAATAACCCGCGCGGTTCCTCTCCTTCGCCAAAAAGCCGAGCGCCTTGAGGATAGGAATTCGTCGTTTTGAGCGCTTCATAAGCCCGCAGGGTGGCATCCGAAACGTCAGACAAGAAGCTGTCCTCCCTCCGGCGGCAATCCCGGCACCCTTCCACCGTCCCCGACTCTCGCGAAGTGCGCATACTCTCCTCCTCCTTGATTTCCCTACCAAACCCGTCCCCGGCAACCCGCGATGCGACAATCAACGCTGCACCTTATGTGACCCCTTGCCAAAACCCTCGATCGCCGACCCTCGGTGCCCTTGCAGGCTGAGACGGGCACGCGAGGTTCCATACGCAGGAGAACACGTAATACTATCGAGATGTGACAGATGGCACAGAATGGTGTGACGTTAATCACCGGTGGTGATGACGACATCGCGCCAGTGACGATGTTTCGTCACCCGAACCGTCGTCGACGGTGAGAGATCCAAAGGACAATTGACGTGTTGCGGGCTTTTGCCAAACGGTCAACTTCTGGCTATACTGCAGGTGGGAGTAACTCAATGCCGATATTCGAGTACAAGTGTCGCGATTGCGGAACCACTTTTGAAAAGATTGTCCTTTCTTCTTCCGATCGGATTATCTGCAAAAGCTGTGAGAGCCAGCGGGTGGACAAGCAACTCTCCGTTTTCGCCGTGTCCACAAGCTCCGCCAAGCCCTTGACTTCCGAGCCGGGCCCCTGCGCTTGCGGAGCGGCGCGTCGCGGAATGTGTGGCGAGTAAGCCAGCAGGATCCCTTACCCGACTTTTGCTGCCAATGTCACGCGAGCGGTGCTCCGCTCGTCACGGCTCCTGGAACGCCTTGAGCACGCCGCGGCCGATTGCCGGGCGCTCACTCCCCCGGACCAGGATCGCGGGGCGGAAGAGCCGGACCCTTCGGGCTGTTGCGCGGGGACTCGACCTCGTCCTCGTAGAAGTTGAGCGACACACTCAGTTGTAGCTCCAGGCTGGTACCGGAAGGCAGCACGATTTCCTTGCCGCGAGTGGCGAGCACCCACACCGCCCCTCCGGCCGCGCCGATCGCGCTGCCGATCCCCAGCCCCTTCCCGACGGCATGATCGCCAACGCCGGCGATGGTTCCAATCTCCGCGCCCGTGATGGTGGTCTCGGCGATCTTGCCGACGTCCTCGCCCTTTGAAGACTGGCCTTCGACCTTGGACTCGCGCTTGCTGAAGCCCTCCTTCCCGTTCCCTCCAAACCCCGAGAGCGTGGCGCGCAGCGAGCGCGTGGTGCCGTTGGGCAGCGTGATCTCAAGGAAGCGGAGGCCGATCTGCGCTTTGCCTTTCACGCGGCCGGGACGAACCACCTGCGTCACCTCGCCCTTCACCCAGCTCCCCGGCGGAATGATGATGCGGTTACCCACGGTGATGGGATAGATCGTGTCGCAGTAGATCGCTTGGCCGACGGAGGCCGTGCGGGAGTTAATGGAGTTGCGTAACTCCACGGGGATCGTCGTGTCTTTGGGAACCACGAGGACGGAAGCTGCGGGCGTGGCGGCGGCGCTCTCGAGTTGACCCGGAGAAACTGGCGCGGCAGCGGCAGCAGGGTTCTGGGCTTGAGGCGGAGAACTTGGCGTCGCAGTTGTGTTCTGGAGTTGAGCCGCCAACGGCGCCGAGAAAACGATGAGAACCAGAGCTGACTCGAACCCTCGTCGTAGCATGGTCTTAACCTCCCGCCTTGCTCATGACAACCTGCGCCTAAGATGGCCGGCGATGGGGAGCGGGTTGCTTCACACTCCCAGCGCGTGGCGGATGGCACCGGCGATCACGGCGGCGTGGTGCTCCACGTCGCGAGCCTCTTCGCCCTCCACCATGACGCGAACCAACGGCTCCGTGCCGGAGTAGCGGACCACCGTGCGGCCGCGGTCGCCGAAGTCGCGCCGGCATGCCTCGATGGCGGTGGTCACCTCAGGGATGGAGTCGAGCGGCCGCCTCGCTCTCACCCGCACGTTGCGAATGATCTGCGGAAACTGCTTCAAGCCGTGAACCAGCGCCGAGAGCGGTTCGCCCGTCGCCGCCACCACGCGCAGCACTTCCAGCAGCGTAATCAGCCCGTCGCCGGCGAGCGAGATGTCGGAAAAAATGATGTGGCCGGAGGGCTCTCCGCCCAGGTTGATGCCCGAGCGCAGCATCTCTTCCAGCACGTACTTATCGCCCACCGCCACGCGCTTCAAGCCGATGCCGACGCGGGCCAGGGCAATCTCCAGGCCCAGGTTGGTCATCGACGTCCCCACCACCGCCCCCCCTTTCAGCAACTTCTGGCGCTGGAGGAAAGGTGCCAAGGTAAAGAGGACGTGATCGCCGTCCACCGTGCGGCCGTCGGGGGTGGCGAAAATGGCGCGGTCGGCGTCGCCGTCAAAGGCCACCCCCAGATCGGCTTGCCGGGCGCGCGTTTCCTCCGCCATGCGCTCGGGGTGCAGGGAGCCGCAGTGCAGGTTGATGTTCCGCCCGTTGGGCCGCGCGTGGAGCACGCTGGCGTCGATGCCAAGCCGATCGAGAAGCGGTGGCACCACGTGGGACGCCGCCCCGTTGGCGCAGTCGATCACCAAACGGCGTGGTGCCACCCACGGTCCGCCCTCCACCAGTCTGGCCAGGCGCTCGACGTAATCATGCAGCAGCGAAGCGTCGGCCTCCAGAGTCTGCTCCGTGACGGCATCGGTCTTCATCCCCGCCAGTTCACGTTCGGTCTCAAGTTCCACGCCTTCCGCAAGTTTGACGCCCTCACCGGAAAAGACCTTGATGCCGTTGTCGTGGTAGGGATTGTGCGAGGCCGAGACGACGATCCCGGCGCCAAAACGGTGGTGGCGGGTGAGGAACGCCACCCCGGGTGTGGTGATGACACCCGCATAAACCACCTCGGCGCCGGCCGACCTCAACCCCGAGGCCAGGAGGCGCGAAATCCAGGGGCTCGACTCGCGTGTGTCCTCACCTAGCAGCACGCACAACGGACGTCGGTTGTCGGACCTACGCAGCACCGAGCTGAGTGCGATGCCGAGCTTATACACGGTTACGCGATCCAGCGGGTATTCGCCCGCAATGCCCCGAACCCCGTCGGTGCCAAAGAGCTGTGGTTTGCCTTTCATCACCAGATTATTCTACCCGAATTCTAACCGAAAGCCCTGCCCCAAAGGAATTTGCCTTTTCACATCACCGGTCCTCGCCGCCGCAGCACCCCTTCACCCACTTCCTCTTCCTGGGTTCCCGAAGAGGCACATGTTACTCTAAGTGGGTGGGCGGACATTTTCGAATTCCGGCTGGCGGACCACCTGCTTGCCTCAATAACTGCCAAAAAACAGCGCAAGTTCCTGGGCTTCGCCCGTTCTCAGGTTGGGAGCACACTGGGCGGGATGGCCGCGAGTGGGGCGGCCCAACCGATATCGTCGATTGCCGATGGGCCTCCGGTCGCGGCTTCCTCCCCGAGGCTCCCCATGGGGCTGCTCGGTTGGGCAATTCGACACCGAAAATCGCAAATCGCTCTTGGAGGCAAGAACATGAGAACTTCACGTTTGACCCGTAAGGGAGAATTAGCCCTGTTGGTGATCCTATCCTTTGCATACACCCGCGCCTTCGCGCAAACCACCGAACGCTCCACCGAGGCCGACCAAAAACAGGTCGCGGTCACCGTCTACAATTCCAACCTGGCGTTGGTGCGCGACGTTCGCACGCTGCAACTTCCCGCCGGCACGCTCGATCTTCGCTTCGAGGACATCGCCGCGCAGGTGAACCCGGCCACGGTCCATTTTGTCTCGCTGACCGCGCCCAAGGAATTGTCGGTGCTGGAGCAGAACTACGAGTACGACCTGCTGAGCCCGGAGAAGTTACTCAACAAGTACCTGGGCAAAGAGGTGACGCTGGTGCGCCGGCGGATGGAGGATAATTCCACCAAGGAAGACGACGTCAAGGCCACGTTGCTCGCCAACAACGAGGGCGGTCCGGTGTGGAAGGTAGGCAACGAGATTGTCACTGGCATGGGCTCCGACCGCATCATCTTCCCCGACCTCCCCGCGAATCTCTACAGCAAGCCGACGCTGGTTTGGCTGCTCGATAACCGGCACGCCGGCGAGCAGACGGTGGAAGCTTCCTACCTCACCAATGCGATGAACTGGAACGCCGACTACGTGCTCACCGTCAGCTCCGACGAGAAGGCCGGTGACCTCAACGGCTGGGTGACCATCGTGAACAGCAGCGGCACCGCGTACCGTAACGCCCAGCTTCAACTGGTAGCCGGCGCGGTACACCGGGCCCCTGCCCCCCGGCCGGTGCCTATGAAGGCGATGGCAATGGCAAGTGGTGCTGCCGCGCAGAACCAATTCGCGCAGGAAGCCCTGTCGGAGTATCACCTCTACACCCTCGATCGCCCCACGACGATTAAGAACAACGAGACCAAACAGATCAGCCTGCTCTTTGCGCCCGGCCTCCATATCGAAAAGGTTTTTGAAGTGGATGGAAATGGCTACTACTACCAGTCGGCGCAGCGGCCGGGCGAACCGATCAAAGATCCCGTGCAGGTACGCCTGAAGTTCAAAAATTCGGAAGCCAACTCGCTCGGCGTGCCGCTGCCGGCGGGCACGGTACGGGTCTATCAGGGAGATTCCAAGGGCCGCGTCGAGTTCATCGGCGAAGACCAGGTCGACCACACACCCAAGGACGAGACGGTGGACCTGCACATCGGCGATGCTTTCGACGTGGTGGAGGAGCGCAAGCAGACGGATTTCCAGGTGCTCGGCCCGCGCGCTTTCGAGATGGCCTTTGCGATCACGCTGCGCAACCACAAGCCCGAGCCCATCACCGTGGAAGTCAACGAGCCGATCGGTGGCGACTGGACCATGGAAGAATCGAATTACAAATACGAGAAGACAGCAGCCTTCGCCGCACGCTTCACCGTACCCGTGGAGGCCAACGGCGAAGCGGTGCTGAAGTACCGCGTGCGGGTGCGGTGGTCGTAGGCTAGCCAGCTCCAGCCTCGGCGCCAGGTGGTTCGTCACCACCGCGTTCTGCGTCACCGCGCGCGTCCTCCGCCACCATTGCGGGCCTGCCGGAAAAGCTGGCGCAATCCGGCCCCTCCGGGCCCGTGGCGAAGAACGCCGGTTGCGAGCAGTATCGGGAATAAAAGGGTTACTAGGTTCGTTTTAGGTTCGTTTTATGAACGCAAATCAATTCTAAAGGACTTACAAGGTTCGTTTTAGGTTCGTTTTAGGTTCGTTCCAAGGGTCAAGCTGTTGATTAATAATAAGTTACTAGGTTCGATTGACCTTTTTCAGAGTTTTCAGCCTCCACCGCCGTGCACTCCGTCGGTTCGCCCACCGCGGCAGGGCGGCGGAGCCGCTGACCCTTGTCAAACCTTGATTGGGACAGGACACTAGACTGCTCGCATTCCACCAACGACCTCACACTCGACCTCCTAGCCCTTGCATGGGTCCCAGATGCACCTGCTGAACCCCCCTCTTTCCTTTTACCGAGCACCCGCCGTCGATCCAAACCGAGCCTCAAGAGATATCCTATACCCCTGACAGGCTGTTGTCAAGGAGAATAGTTTTAGCTTGGTACCCAAAGAGGGCCTATCCGCCGCCGGCCCTGCCCTAGCCTAGCCAAAACACGTGATCAGCGGATGGCGAGGTAGGCGTAGCGCAACAGGAACAGAAGCGTCAGCACCCAGATCAGAGGGCTGATCTCGCGATGCTTGCCCGAGCCCAGCTTCACCAGCGTGTACCCAATCAGCCCCAGGCTCAGCCCGGTAGCCACACTAAAGGTGAGAGGCGTCGCCACCACGGTCAGGAAGGCTGGGAACGCCTCGCTGAAGTCGTCCCAGCGTACGCGCGCCACCGACCGGCACATCAGCGCGCCTACCAGAATCAGCACCGGGGCGGTGGCGTAGCCGGGGATGGCGCTGACCACCGGTGAAAGAAACAGCGCCGCCAGAAACAGCGCGGCGATCAAGACGTTGCCCAGCCCGGTGCGCGCGCCCGCCGCGACGCCGGCGGCGCTCTCGATATAACTGGTTACGGTGGAGGTCCCGGTCAGTGAACCGAAGAGGGTTCCCGTGGCGTCCGCCAGCAGCGCCCGGCCGGCTCGCGGCAGCTTGCCGTCCTGCATAAACTTGCCCTGTTCACACACGCCCACCAGCGTACCGACGTTGTCGAAGAGGTCTACAAAGAAGAAGGTGAGCAGGATCTCGATCAGGCCCAGGTGCAGGGCGCGGGCCAGGTCGAGCTTGAGCAAAGTGCCGGCGGGATGCGGTAGCGCCACCAGTCGAGTCGGCCAGTTACCTAGTCCGCGCAGCACTCCGGCGGCGGTGGTGGCCAAAATGCCAATCAGGATGGCGCCGGTGATCCGCCGCGCCATCAGGACCGCAGTCAGGACGAGGCCCAAGGTGGCAATCTGCACCTGCGGATCGGCAAAGCTGCCCAGCCCGACCAAGGTGGAGGATTGCGCTACCACCAGCTTGGCGTTGCGCAGGCCGATGAAGGCGATGAACAGGCCGATCCCGGCCGCCGTGCTGTGTTTAAGGCAATCAGGGATACCGTTCACAATCTGCTCGCGCACCCGCGTCAGCGTCAGAACCAGGAAGAGCACCCCGGAGAAGAACACCACGCCGAGCGCAGTGGTCCACGGCACGCCCCGGCCGAGCACGATCGAATAGGTGAAGTAAGCATTCAACGACATGCCCGGCGCGAGAGCGATGGGATAATTTGCCGCCATCCCCATCACCAGCGTCGCCACCGCCGCCGAAATACAGGTGGCGAAGAGTACACCCTCGATCGGCATTCCCGCCTCGGCCAGGATTCGGGGGTTGACTACGATAATGTACGCCATGGTCACAAACGTGGTCAGCCCCGCAAGCAACTCCTGCCGCACCGTCGTCTGGTTTTCACTCAGCTTGAAAAGCCGCTCCAGCACTGTTTTGATCCTTGACCCGTGGGCGTTGAAACGGACCTTTCCGTTCAACTTTCAACTTCTCCACCTCTCTCACAACCACTGGTCCTGCCCCTCATAAAAGGTCACCGGCCCCTGGGGGTGCTTCAGGCGGAAGTCGCGGTACCGGCCCAGCATCAACTGGTGGCGACGGTCGGAAGTCTTCAACTTCCAGTGGGGCATTTCGATCAGCCGGCGCTCCACCGCCCAGACGTTCCGGCGAGAGAGTCGCCAGTCGCAGCCCGGGAGCGTGCGCAGGTCGAGCACACCATAACCCTTGACGCGCGCCGTGTTATCGACGTAGGGGTCGGCGTAGCTCATGGCCAGGCTGCGCAGCGTGCGGAAAACGGGCTTGCGTCCGTGCAAACCGAAGTCGCGAGAGCGCGCCACAGTTCCCCAGCGGCCACGCTGGCGAAAGAGGAAAACGACGTGGTCCAGTTTGTCCTGCGATTCGAGGTCCATCAGCAGTGGCGGATAGCCGTGCTGCTCGAGAATCGTCGCGGCGGTGAGGGCCGCCTCCAGGCAGTGCGCGCTCCCGTGTTGCACCACGCCGCGAAACGTGCGCAGTGTCTCACCGTTCTTCTCCCAGTTGTAGGGCAAGCGGCGGAGAAAATCCTGAACCTGCTTGGGCGTGCGGTACTGCCGGATGAGCGACCATTCTCTGGGAAGGAATCGATTGCGCGTCTCGGCGCCCGGGTGGGGGACGCGCGGGCCTTCTCTGCCGGAAGACGGCCGCCGATGGGGCTTTGCCATTTTAGCCGTTTTCGCCACGTGGGCGAGCGCCGATGCCGAAGGAAGAATGTTGGTAACCGTCATCTCTTCAATTCGGGGGCGGCGCGGCGAAGGGTAACCAGCGACTTGGGGCTAGTCGCTAAAACTCTAGCCCCTAGTCCCTGGCCCCTAGTCCCAAGCCCCTTTACTCAGAACCGGTAGAGAGGTTCCTCGCCGGGGGGCCGCGTCTTCCACCGCCGGTGGACCCACAACCATTGCTCGGGGTAGCGTCGGGCGTACTCCTCGATCAGCCGCGTAAAGTTGGCCGTGTTGGCGACGATCTCTGCTTCCGGATCGTCGCCCTTGATCCACTCGACGGGCTCGAAGCGCAAGCGATACTTGCCGATCTTGGCGTCCCAGATGGTCAGGCCCAGAACCATCGCCGCACCCGTTTTGCGCGCAATCCTGGCCGGGCCGGGCGTGGTGCAAGCGAGCTTGCCGAAGAAGGGCACAAAAACACCCTCGCCGGGCAGCATGTTCTGGTCCATCAAGATCCCCACCGCCTCGCCGTTCTCGAGGGCGCGCAGCACCTGGCGGGCGGAGTCCGTCTTCTCGATAGGTCGGCCGCCACTCAAAGAACGATAGCCGTTGATCAAGCTGTCGAGCAGCGGATTATCCATATGCCGCACCAGGAAGTTCAGCGGGTGGCCGTACAACCCGTGCGCAAACGAACTCAGTTCCCAGTTGCTGAAGTGAGCGGTGAGGAACAGGACGCCTTTGCCTTGCGTGCGGGCGCGCTCGTAGTTCTCGAAGCCGTCGTAGATGATGATCTTCTCGATGTTGTCCAGGCTCCACGCCGGGAAGTGCGCGAAGTCGGCCAGCATCCGGCCGAAGTTCTGGAACAAACCGAACAAGGCGCGTCGTCGTTGGCGCGGCGACCAGTTCGGAAATGCCAGTTGCAGGTTGAAACTACCTACGCGGCGCAGCCGCGGCCACAACCAGTAACAGAGCGCTGCCAGCACGCGGCACATCGCGCGCGCCAGCGGGTGCGGAAGCCAGCCCAGGAACGTCAGCAGGCCGGCCGCGGCGGCGCCCTCCACGTGGTGGCGAAGCGAGATCGACGCTGGCGGCGACGCTTTCGCCGCGGAGCCGTGGGTCGCGGAACTATTCTTGGCAGGGGCTGGTCCCATACCGCTGTTTCGTCAGGAGTCAGGAGACATAAGTCAGGACTCAGACGGAAGAAGGCCTCTTGCCGACTTGCGCCTCCGGTGGTTCAACTCGCGGCTGAATGCCACCCCGAGCATCATAAACCACTCGGCGGCAGAAGAATAGGAGGCAGTCAGGAGGTCAGGAGGCCGAGGTCAGAAGCTAGAAGTCAGGATGAGGAGGCGCGCGCGCCAAGTCCCTGCGAGGCCCTCCTTTCTTGCGTGTCCGGATCAAGTGAGCCGCCGCATTCACCTCTTCCGCCTAACTTCTGGCTCCTGACTCCTGACTCCTGACTCCTCTCCTTTGGGTTATACTCTCCAGCGTGCCAACGCTCGCGAACCCGGAGATCATCGACATCCGCCGCTTCAAGGCCGCCGACTTCCGCCCCCTTCTCGACGCCGAGTCCAGGGTCTGGGCTGAGGCTTTGCGCTGGGATTACATCTCCGCCTCCCACCTCGTCTCCACCTGTTTGGACGAGCAACGTCTCTCGGGCTACGCTCTCCTGAACGGCGGTGGGATCGATGGCTATGGCTTCTACTTTTACGAGGCGGAAAAGGCCCTGATCGGCGATTTGTTTGTGATGCCCGGCGACGATGCCAAGGACCGCGCCGTGGTGCTGCTGGAACGCGTCCTGGAAACGCTGCTTGCCACGCCCGGCCTTGGTCGGGTCGAGGCCCAGTTACCGCATTTCCATCGGGAAGATCTCGATGCTTGCTTCCGCGCCCACGGTTTTGAGAGCTACCTTCGCCGCTTCATGGCTGTGCCGCTCGTCGCCTGGGATTGCCCGCGCGACAGCAGCGGTTCCGGCGTTCACGGCGGCGCCCGCCCCCCAGCGATGTGCGACCCTCGGGTATCCTCTGAGTTCCTGATCGAACCCTGGGACCGGCGACACGACCACCAGGTGGCTCAATTGATTCATCACACCTATCACCGCCACGTCGATGGCCTTATCAATGATCAGTATACGTCGGCGGAAGGGGCCACGCGGTTGATGGAGACCATCACCCACCTGGGGGGGTGCGGCGAGTATCTGCCTGATGAATCGTATGTGGCCATCCATCGGCCAACGCGGAGAGTGGTAGCGCTGCTGGCGCTCACGGCGGTGCGTCCCCACCGGACCGCCCACATACCCCAGGTGGCCGTAGCCCGCGAGTTTCAGGGCATCGGGCTGGGTACGGCCCTCATGGAGAGAGCCTTTGCCCGCCTGGCCGTCAAGGGGTTCCAGGAGGTCTCTCTCACCGTCACCGATCAGAACGCGGGCGCCGTGCGGCTCTACGAGCGCCTGGGGTTCACCACCTTTCAAACCTTCGGCGCTTTCGTTTGGAACAGCCGTGGGGACTGAGCGATTGAGCCATCGGGCCATTGCGCGATTAAAGAAGAAATAGGTTGCTCTCCTTATCCTCAATGGCCCAACGACTCAATGATGCGATGACTGAATTCCTACTCAACTCCCTCCGGCACGCCGCCGATATCCCAGGTATGAACACTTACGAGGTCGGGACAGAGATCGAGCAGGACGAGCGCGACCGCTCCGCCGTCGTCACAGCAATCAACACGCTGAACCCGTCAAAGTTGGACCGGGCGCTGTCGCGCGCCAGCGAAGGTAGGAGAGGACGCGACGCCAAAGGCGTCTCACCTAGCGACGAACTCCGCCGCGAGGTCAGCGCCATCGAGGGACGGGACTCCAACTTCTGGCCAATGCTGGTCCTAGCGATCCTGATGGCTGCGGCGGGCTCCCTCTCTCTGCTCTGGCCGAATATCGCGCCAACTTCCGGCTCCTGGCGGCTCCAGGGCCAGTTCCTCCCGCTGCTGTTCTTCGGCTTCGTCGCCATGGTGGTGCTTTATAACCTCCACCTTCTCGACCAGAACCGGAAGGTCAGCCGCACTCGGGAAGAGTTGGTGCGGCAGTTGATCCGAAGCGAGGCAGCCGAGATGCTGGCGGTGATCGATCCTCTGACGGAGCTTTTCAATCGCCGCTATTTCGACCGCATCATTCTGCGCGAAATCGCCCGCGTGGAAAGAAAGGGTACTCCTCTCGTTTTCCTCCTGGTGTCCGTTGATAATCTGAAGCTGGCGAACACGCTCTATGGGCACGTGGTCAGCGATCGCCTTCTGATCGAAGTGGCCCGGTTGCTCGAAGACAATCTGCGGCCCTCGGATATCCCCATCCGCCACCAGGGCGAGGATTTCCTGGTGCTCCTTCCCGAGACCCGCTTAGAGGATGCGCGCGGCGTGGTCGATCGGCTGATGCGAGCCGTCGAGGGCTGGAACACCGCCAATCCTGGCTTGAACTACAAAATGTCGATCAGTTGCGGCTTTGCCCCTTTCACTCTAGGCTCCGAAGTCAACGCCGTCCTTGATGAGGCGGAGCGGCACCTGTTCCAGCACAAGGCCCGCTAGCTTCCCCAAAGCTAGCCGCCAAACAAACGCGTCCCTTCGCCCTTCGGTTCCACCAAGCGGCCGGCCGCTGGTCGCAACCCCTAGCCCCCAGCCCCTGTGGGCGGGGTACCGGTCGGCGTTGGCAGATTCTCCGGCGGGGCCGCCACCTGGAAAACAAACGTGGCGTCCGGCCCCATTTTGCTTCCCGGCGCCGGAGTTTGGTTAACGATGGTGCCGACTGCGGCGTTGGTGGGTATCGGCGTGACCTCTCCCACCTTGAAGCCCGCGGCCTCGATGGTACGCCGGGCTTCCTCTACCGATCGGCCAACGAAGTTTGGACACTCGTAGGCGGCGGCTGGGGGTCCGAGCGATATCAGAAAATTCATCGCCGGGCTATGGGCCTCCGTCGAGGGCGGCGGTTCCTGTGCCACCACTACGTTGCTCTCGGCGGCCTCGCCGGCCGGCCCGGCTGGCCAGTGAACCGCCACCACGTCGCCGATCGTGAGTCCCCGCTCGACCACGGTGATCTCGGCGGCGCGGTTGCTCGCACCCACGAGGTTGGGGATGGGGGCGCGCGGAGGTCCCAGGCTCACCAGCACGTGAACGTGCTGTCCCACCTTGATGCGGGTACCCGGCGGCGGCTCCTGCGATACCACTTGGTCGGCAGGATGCTCGGCGCTGTAGAGTTTGCTCTCGACGATAAAATCCAGACCCAGGCCGCTCGCCAGGCGCTGCGCCGATTCGACGGAGCGTCCCACCAGATTGGGCATAGTCTCCTGGTGACCGTGAATGGTGAGGCGAATAGTGGTGATAGCGCTGATCAGGGCCACCGCCACCAGCACCGTGAAGAGCAGGAACAAGCGGAAGAGAGCCCTGATCTGTGAGGCGAGACTCATGAGAGTCGATTATGAACGAGGAACGATGAATGATGAACATCTTTCTGAGGGTTGCCGGTGGTCAGTTAGTCCGTTGTCGGTCAGTTGTCATTTTCCGCTGATGTGGGTCCGACTGCTGCAACTGGCGGTTGACAACTGACGACGGACCGCTTCATCCAATGGGCAATAAAGAAGGGGCGAGACGCTCGCGCTCCAAGCTATAATGGAGTACCGATGACCAAGCCTCGCGTCGCGCTCTTCATCACGTGTCTGGGGGACCAGTTCTTTCCCCGGGTCGGCGAATGCATGGTCCGTGTGCTCCGGCACCTGGGCGTCGAGGTCATTTTCAACCCCGCCCAAACCTGCTGCGGTCAGCCCGCCTTCAACACCGGCTATCGGGATGAGGCGCGCGCGGTGGCGTCGCGCGTGCTCCGCCTCTTCGATGACGCCGACTACGTGGTGGCGCCTTCGGGCTCCTGCACGGCGATGGTGCGCGTATTCTACCCGGAGCTTTTCGAGCACGATCCCGAGCGATGCCAGAAGGCGCAAAAGCTCGGTGAGCGCTTCTTCGAGTTCTCGGAGTTCCTGGTAAAGGTGCTGAAGGTGGAGGACGTGGGTGCGAGCTTCCCCCACCGGGTCACCTACCATGATTCGTGCCACCTGCTGCGCGAACTGGGGATCGAGACCGAGCCGCGCAAGTTGCTCCGCGCCGTGCGCGGGATCGACCTGCGAGAGATGAGCGATTACAAGCTGTGCTGCGGCTTCGGAGGGACCTTCTCCGTGAAGTTCCCTGAGGTCTCGGTGGCCATGGGCGAAGATAAGGCCCGCGCCGCCGCGGCAACCGGGGCCGAGTATCTGGTGGCCAACGATTCGAGCTGCCTGATGCACCTGGCGGGAGTGATTCACCGGCAGGAACTGCCGATGGAGACGATGCACCTGGCCGAAGTGCTGGCACGAAGAGAGTAAACGCTAGACAGCAGATGGCCATAGGGGCTCGTCAGAGATGATTGCCATAGATGGCGGAGGTGGGTCTTCTTCCCTGTCTGCCGTCTACTATATACCGTCTACCTTTCGAAAATGAGCGACGCCGGAGTCCAAAGCAACCAGATCCACGAACTGGCGCACGAGGCGATGCGTGACGCGCACCTGGGCGAAGCTTACCGCTCGTCCACTTTGCGGCTCTACAACCATCGGCTCGAAGCCGCCGTGCTGGTTCCGGGGTTCGATCGCCTGCGGGACCGCGCTCGCGAACTCAAGCGGGAGGTGATTGAGCACCTCGATTTCTACCTTGATCAGTTTTTCACTCAAGTAGAGCGGCGCGGCGGCCGGGTCCACTGGGCCGCCGGCGGCGACCAGGCTTGCCGCATCGTGTGCGATATCGCCCAACGCGCCGGGACACACGAAGTGGTGAAGGGCAAGACCATGGTCAGCGAGGAGATCGAGTTGAACCACGCGCTGGAGGCGGTAGGCATTCGAGCGGTGGAGACCGATCTCGGAGAGTTCATCCTGCAACTCGCGCACGAACGGCCGGCGCACATCGTGGCTCCCGCCATGCACAAGACGCGGCGAGACGTGGCCGACCTCTTCGCCGCCCAGGTCGATCCCCACCGCACCGAAGAACCGGAGCAGCTCACGGCCATCGCGCGCCGCGCCTTGCGCGAGATGTTTGCCAAAGCTGGCGTAGGGCTGAGCGGCGCCAATTTCGCCGTGGCGGAGACGGGCACGATCGTGGTGATTGAGAACGAAGGCAACATCCGCTTCTCCACCACGGCGCCCAGGGTCCACGTGGTACTGATGGGGATCGAGAAACTCATTCCCCGCTTTCAGGA
>Ga0335078_10003576_pt1 | contig 23114 bp, 15 predicted proteins | sample Lox_Sample_32_FD_206711 | JGI IMG/M metagenome (GOLD analysis project Ga0335078, IMG submission 206711) | Soil microbial communities from Loxahatchee National Wildlife Refuge, Florida, United States - Lox_Sample_3.2 | ecosystem: Environmental > Terrestrial > Soil > Wetlands | place: USA... | reverse complement strand
AGGAGCACGGGCATGGCCCGGTCCACTGCGTTTGCGAAGCGCGCTTCCGGAGTTTCCGCGCGTGCGAACTCCTGCCACAGCGCAAGAAGATCATCTCCCTGATGTTTCGGCAATAAACCAAAGATCCGCGTGACGGCCGCGAGTTCGGCGGCTTTGCGCTGCTCCCAGCCGCCTTCTGCGAATACGATGGTATCGCCGGTATCGATTTCGCCGATGTCGTGGACCAAAAGCATGCGAATGACGCGATTGAGGTCGAGGGGCGAGCCGGCGTAGGTCGTCAGCGAAAGGGCGAACAGGGCGAGTTGCCAGCTGTGCTCCGCAGAGTTCTCGTAGCGGTCCAGGCCCAGCGGCTTGACCTTGCGCGTGACGGCTTTGAGCTTTTCCAGTTCGAGGATGAAGTCAATGATGTTTTGCATGCAGATCACGCTCTGCGAGAAATGGCAATCAGAAAGGAACGCGCACCGTAAAGTGGCAATGCGGAGCCGAATAGGATGGCTCCAAGTTCGTCTACTCGGTGGAGCCGGTAGGCTTGTCAGCGAGAAAGCCTTCGAGGCGGAGGAATTTGCGGCCGAGGGCGGCGGAGTAGGCGGACCATTCGTCTTCGCCGGAATCGGTGGCGAGGGCGGAACGGACGGCGGCGAGTTTGGAGTCGAGGTCGTCGAGATAGTGGAAGACGAGAGCTTCGCGAATCATGGGGAGTTTGGGAGAGCCGAATTCGTATTGGCCGTGATGACTGATGAGGACGTGTTGAACAACGGTTTTCAGCTTGGGAGGGAAACCTGCGATGGAGTCCATGGCTTTGGTGACAGTTTCGAGTTCCATGACGATGTGGCCGAGGAGCTGGCCTTCGACGGTGTAGCCGATGGAGCGGTCGTAGCAAAGTTCGGCGAGTTTGCCGACGTCGTGAAGGATGGCGGCAGTGAGGAGCACGTCGAGGTTGAGTTCGGGATAGTGTGCGGCAACTTGCTTGCCCAGGCCACAGAGGCTGACGACGTGTTCGAGGAGGCCGCCGAGATAAGCATGATGCATGGTTTTGGCGGCGGGGGCGCGCTGGTAAGACTCCGCAGTCGCAGGATCGCTGAGAACGTTGGCAACGAGTTTTTTCAACCAAGGATCGGTGATGGAAGCAGCGTAATCGCGGAGCTGCGCCCAAAGCTTGCCAATGTCTTCCTTGGTGTGCGGCAGAAAATCGGCGAGGTCCACTTCTTCCGGGCGAGCCAGGCGGACTTGAAGAACGGCAAGCTGGGGGCGGTTGCGGTAGATTTCGACGCGCGCCTGGACTTTGACGATGTCGTCGCGCGCAACGTCCTTGGCGGCGGCTTCAAACTGGTCCCACATGCGGGCTTCGATAGTGCCACTGCGGTCGCCGAGCTCAAGGCGCAGATAAGGCTTCCCTTCCCGGGTGTTGCGCAGCTCCCGGGCGTGCACGAGGAAGAATGTGGTGATGGTTTGTTCGCTGGAGAGATCAGAGACGAACGCAGTCTTCATGTGGAGGCTTGCGAGCCGGCGCGTTTGCCGAACAGCAGGAATTTTTTGCGGCCTTTCTTGGACTTGGTGACTTCGGGAGTGGCGCTGACTTCCTGGATTTCGGAGTTGCCGCCACCGGCAATGTCCTGGTAGCCGGGCTTGACGACCACGTAGCTTTGCTCGCGCAGCTTTTGCAGGTAGTCGCGCAGGGCCGGTTCCATTTTCTGTTCGTAAAGTTTATTGCGAATTTCATCGGAGACGGTCGCGAGCGTCTGCTGGCCTTCGTCGTAGTGTTCGAGGACCTGCATGATCAGGAAGCCCTGCTTGGTTTCCATGACATCGGTGAGGTCGTTCCTTTTCATCTTGAAGACCACGTCTTCAAGCTGCTTGGAGAGCTCGCCGCGCTTGTAAACACCCAGGTAGCCGCCCTGCTTGGCGGTCGAGCCGTCGGAATAGCGCTTGGCGATTTCGCCGAAGTCCTCGCCGTCCTTGATGCGCTTGAGGGCGGTGTCGGCTTTCTTGCGAAGTTCGGCGACCTCGGCATCGCTCTTGCCGGTGGTGTTGACCTCGATGGAGCGCAGAGCCACCTGTTCGGGACGCACGAAGTCCTGCTTGTGCTCGTCGTAGTATTTCTGAATTTCGTCGGTGGTGGTGTTGAGGCGCGAACCGACCTCTTCACTGATCACCTTCTTGGTGAGAATGCCGTTGCGAATGTTGTTCTTGAAGTCTTCCCAGTTGATGCCCTGAGCTTCGACGGCCTTTTCGAGAGCTTCGAGGCTGTCCAGCTTGTTTTCCTGGCGAATCTGGTCGAGTTGCTTGATGACGTCGGGCTCGACGCTGAGGCCCATGTCCTTGCCACGCTGCACGAGAAGGGACTGGTCAATGAGGTCGCGCAGAGAGTTTTTCTGGCGCTCCGCGGTCAGCGTCTTCAATTGCTCTGGCGTGCAGCGATTCTGGCAGTCCGCCTTGGCGTCTTCTTCGGCGGTGTCGATGGAGTGCTGGAGCTCGGAGCGCGTGATGACTTCGTTGTTGACGCGGGCGACGATTTCCTCGATGACTTTGCCGCCTTCGGCAGATACGGCGGGCTTTTTAACGACAGGAAGCTTTGCCGGAGCTTTGGCGGGCGCCGCTGCTTCCGGAGTTGCCGGGGCGTCGTCGGCGTTCTCGAGCTTGGGCTTGGGTTTAGGAGGCTGCTGCTGATTCTGTTGGCTCTGCTGATCGGGAGGCGGAGGCGGCTGTTGGGCCGCGAGCGGCAGGGCCAGCCCGAGCGCTGCGAGTAGGGCGAGATTTCTCATTTCGTTCCTCATGGGGTCAACCTTAAGTTTAGCCTTGGCCTTGAAGGCCTAGCAATACGTTTCTGAGCGCGGCCGGGACGGACTCGCCGCGCGTGGTTTCCAGCCACAGAACGCCGCTGGGGTCGAGCTTGATGCCTTTGCGCGAGCGCACGACCTTTACCAGAGTGGCGGGATCGAGCTGCGTTTCCGGATGAAAGCGAATGGCGATGCGGCTGCCCTGGCGCTCGACCGCTGAAATGCGCAGACGTTCACACATGGATTTGAGGACGGCGTAGCCCAAAAGGTTTTCTACGGTTGGGGGCGGAGCGCCAAAACGGTCGGTGAGTTCACGCAGCACGTCCTGCCGTTCGGCTTCCGTGGCGATGGAGGAGATGCGTTTGTAGGTGCGCAGGCGGAGATTTTCGCTGGGGATGTAGTTTTCCGGGATGCGCACGTCGAGGCCCAGATTGAGCGTGGTGCGGAGGTCGGGGGCGGCTTCTTCGCCTTTGAGTTTGGAGACGGCGCGCTCCAGCATCTGGCAGTAGAGGTCAAAGCCGATGGCTTCGATGTGGCCGTGCTGTTGGCGGCCCAGCATGTTGCCGGCGCCGCGCAGTTCGAGGTCGAGGGCGGCGATACGGAAGCCGGCGCCGAGTTCGCTGAACTCTTTCATGGCGGAGAGGCGTTTGCGGGCGATTTCGGAGAGCACGGTTTCGGGTGGTACGAGGAGATACGCGTAGGCGCGTTGGTGTGAGCGGCCGACGCGGCCGCGGAGCTGATAGAGTTCGGCCAAGCCGAGGCGGTCGGCGCGATTAATGAGGATGGTGTTGGCGCGGGGAATGTCGAGGCCGTTTTCGACAATGGTGGTGGCGACGAGGACGTCGGCTTCGTCGCGAATGAATTTTAGCATTACGCTTTCCAGCTCTTTTTCGCCCATTTGGCCATGGCCGACGACCACGCGCGCTTTGGGGACAAGCTTCTGGACGAGCGTCGCCAGCGAGTAGATGGATTCGACGCGATTGTGAATGAAATAGACCTGGCCGTCGCGCGCGAGTTCGTTTTCGATGGCGCGGCGGACGAGATCTTCGCCGAAGGGCTGCACCACGGTTTGAATGGCCAGACGGTCGCGTGGCGGCGTTTCGATGACGGACATATCGCGCAGGCCCACCAGCGACATGTGCAGGGTGCGCGGGATGGGCGTGGCGGAAAGGGCTAACGCGTCCACGTTTTGGCGCATCTCCTTGAGGCGTTCTTTGTGAGCGACGCCAAAGCGCTGCTCCTCATCCACGACGAGCAGGCCAAGTTCCTGGAACTTGACGTCTTTCGAAAGCAGCCGGTGCGTGCCGATGACGATATCCACTCTGCCGGTTTCCACGTCGGCGAGCGTTTTCTTCTGTTCGGCGGGGCTACGGAAGCGGCTGAGCATTTCGATGCGCACGGGAAACGCGGCGAAGCGCTGCTTGAAAGTTTCGAAATGCTGGAAGGCAAGCACCGTAGTTGGGGCAAGGACGGCAACTTGCTTGCTGTCGGCGACAGCTTTGAACGCGGCGCGCATGGCCACTTCGGTCTTGCCGTAGCCAACGTCGCCGCAAAGCAGGCGATCCATCGGCGTGGGGCGCTCCATGTCGCGCTTGATGTCGGCGATCGCGGTGTTTTGGTCGACGGTCTCCTCGAATTCGAAGGCGTCTTCAAACTCGCGCTGGAAATTGCCGTCGGAAGAAAACGCGAAGCCTTGCGCCGTTTTGCGCGCGGCGTAGAGCGCGAGAAGCTGGTCGGCCATGTCCTCGAGAGATTTGCGAACGCGCGTTTTGCGCGTGTTCCAGCCGGTGCCGCCGAGTTTGTCGAGCGTGGGCTGCGAACCCTCGACGACGCGATAGCTTTGCACCAGGTCCATGCGCTCGAGCGGAACATAGAGGCGCGCGTCTTCAGCGTACCGGAGCAGCATGAATTCGCCGCGATGGCCGTCGGATTCAATTTGGCGGAGGCCCTCGAACTGGCCGATGCCGTGATCCACGTGGACGACGTAGTCGCCGGGCTTGAGGTCGGCGAAGTCCGTAAAGAAGCCGGAAGTGCGGATTTTGCGGCTGGGACGTTCGACGGTGGGCGTGACGTCGAAGAGATCGGCGTGGCCGAAGATGGTCAAGTTTCCGTCGGGAAAAGCGACGCCTTCGGCAAAGGGCGCACGAATCAAGAGCAGGCCGGCCGTTTCCAGCGCGCCTTCTGCCGTGAAACCGGCGGCCGCGTTCTCCGATTCGCCGAGGACATAAGGCACTTCGTATTCACGGGAGATGTCGGCGAGGCGCTCCAGTTCGCCGGTGCTGGCGGCGGTGAGAAACACTTTGCCGCCGGAAGCCAGCTGCGACTTCAGCGTGCCCATGCACGCGACGACGTCGCCGTGGAAGCGCGGGCTGGGGCGCGAAGAAAGCTCGAACTGCGAAGCAGACCCGATGTTGACGGCAAGTTGCTCGATCTGAATTTGCGACGTCCTGGCCAGGGCGGCGGCAAATTCGGCTTCCGCGAAGAAAAAATGTGTGGCGCTTGGCGCGCTGGCGGTGCCCCGGCGTTCGTAGATTTCCGTGGCTTGCGCGAGATGCTTTTCCGCGGCATCACGGAGGTTTTGCGGCTCATCGAGAAAGACGACGGGCTTCAGCGAGCTTTCGGCGAGCTCGAAGAGCGAGCTTTGGCCTTGCTGCTCCGCGGAATCAAAGAACGAGGAGATTTCCCAGGAGGAAGATTCGCCGCGGCTAACGGCGACGAGCGTGGCCACGTTCCATTCCGTGAGTGGCAGCAGCGTGGTGCGCTGGACGGGCGCGATGGAGCGCTGCGTGCGGGGGTCAAATTCGCGCAGCGATTCGACGGTGTCACCGAGCAGTTCGATGCGCACGGGGCGCAGCGCTTCGGGGGAAAACACGTCAATGATGCCGCCACGCATGGTGAACTGGCCGGGCAGTTCGACCATTTCCGTGCGCGTGTAGCCGACACCGCCGAGATGGGCGATGAACTCTTCGAGGGGAACTTCGGCGTCTTTGGTGAGCGTGCGGGCGAGCGACAGATAAAGCGTGGCGTCCTGAAAGCGCCAAAGCGCGGCCTGCACGGGAGCGATGACGAGAGAGACCTGACCATCCGTCAGGCGAAAGAGGGTGGCGGCGCGGCGCTCCAGAATGTCGGGATGCGGACTTTGCGATTCCCAAGGCAACGTGTCGAAGGCTGGGAGCGTGGCTACTCCGCCGGTCGAACCGGGGAAAACATTAGAGAAGAAACGGACCGTGTCGGCGAGCGCTTCGGCACGGCGATTCGAGTCGGTGATAAAGAAAGCCGGGCGGCGCAGTTCGTGCGTGAGATACGCAGCGACGAGCGCTTTGGCGACATCGTGAAGGCCGGAGAGCGAGATGTGTTGGGCGCCGTCGCGCAAGGCACCGACCGCGCCTTCCACCGAAGGGTGGCGAAGCACAGCGTCCAAGCGTTCGCGAACGGCGGGAAGAATCATGCGGAGTATTCAGACTTTCGCAGGAGAAGTGGCAGCGCCTGCGCGTACCTTTTGCAGCATCGCTGAGGTGGAATAGCCGTGCACCACAGGAATAGAAACGACGCGGCCTCCGGCGGCTTCCACTTCTTCGCGGCCGACAATCTGATCACTGGGCCAGTCGCCGCCTTTGACAAGAATATCGGGGAGCAAGGAGGCGATGACTTCGCGCGGCGTGAGGTCATGGAAAATCACGACGGCGTCCACACATTCGAGCGCGGCAAGAATCTCGGCGCGCTCGTTTTCAGGGAACACGGGACGCCCGGAGCCCTTGAGTTGGCGAACGCTTTCGTCGCTGTTTAGCCCCACAATCAGAACGTCACCAAGGCGACGCGCCTGTTCGAGGCTAGCAATGTGACCGGGATGCAGCAGGTCGAAGCAGCCGTTGGTGAAGGCCACGCGGCGGCCACGGCGTTTGTCGCGGCCAAATTGGAGAATCGCTTCGTCTAACTTTAGAATATGCTGGGGCAAAGAAACTCCGTGAAGGCACACGCTACAGCAACGCTGGCACAATCCGAACAAACAGTTTATCACGCGCCGAAGCGGCCACGCCCGCGCCGGCGGGCGATCTAAATGAAGAACCGGAAAACACTGCGCGCCACCATCGGCCTAGTTCTCTGTGCGTTCGGGATGCTGCTTGAGCTTGCCATGCCGCGCGAGGTGCGGCATACGTTTCGTGTCGGCGCGGGCGGCTGCCGCCTGGTGACCGACATCGTCGAGCCGGAAGGCGGCGGCACACCGCAAGGCTACGTCGTTCTGCTGCATGGCGTGGCGGCGAACAAGCGCACGATGCAGTACATCACCGACGGATTTGCGTCCCAGGGGTTGCGCGTTTTTGTTCCAGACCTGCCGGGGCACGGGCGCACCGCGGAACCTTTCTCGTTTGAGCGCGTGGTGCAGTGCGGTGACAATTTGCTGCGCGAATTGATCAGCCGCGGATTGCTGGACCCGGAGCGCACCATTTTGGCGGGCCATTCGATGGGCGGCGCCATCGCGTTGCAGGTTGCGTCGCACCAGCCTGTTGCCGGCGTGGTGGCCCTCTCGCCGGCACCCATGCGGGACATCCCCGGCCTTCCCCACGAAGCCATTCCCTATCATGATTTCGGAAAGCTCCCGGCGCATTCCCTCGTCATCAACGGGACCTGGGAACCCGCGATCATCGCGCACGCTGCGCGGGATTTGGTCTCCTCCTCGGGCGACGCCACCAGTGAATACCTGCTGGTCCCTCACGCTTCGCACGTAAGCATGCTGTTCAACGCGCGCATCATGACCGACGCGCAAAGTTGGGCCGCGAGCGTGCTGCACTTCCAGCGCCGGGACACGCTACCGTCGCACCGGGGCATCATCGGTCTGTTTGTGGGCCTGGCCGGAATCATTATGCTGGTCGGGCCGTTTCTGCGCGAGATTCTGCAAGGGAAAAAGCAGGAAGGGATACCCGCGGAGACGAACTTCGCCGGCGCTTCGCAGCTGCGAATCTTCGCGGATTTTACGATCGTAGCGCTGGGCGCCGTGGGTATCCTGCACTTAACAAACCCGCTCCACTTTCTTCGGCTCTTCGAAGGAGATTACTTCGCCGGCCTGCTGCTCATCACGGGAGTTGTCGTTCTCGCACTACACATAACCGCGCTGCGCCCTCCGAATGGAGCGACCGGTGCCGGTTCGCTGCCCGCGAGACCGCGCTATGTTTCCATTCTGCTCGCCGCTTTTGCTGCCGTGCTGCTGTCCGTGCTGTTCGGCGCGTGGTTCGATTTGAGTTTCACGGAAGCGTGGCCGACCGCCTTGCGCCTGGTGCGTTTTGTGCCGTTTCTCGTCGCCGTGCTGCCCTACCATTTCGCGGAAGAACTTCTGCTCGGGCCGCCAAATCCAGGAAAAGAACGTGTGCGGCTGCTGATGGCGCTCACGATTCGCCTGCTCGTTTGGCTCGTACTGGTGGCGGGTATCTTCTTTCTGCATAGCGGCGAGATTCTGCCCGTGATTCTGGCGCCCTATTTTGCGATGTTCTGCCTCGGCCAAAGGTGGGCCATGGACGTTGTCCGGGAGGTTACCGGCTTGCCGTCGGCGGCAGCGGTTTTCGGTGCTATACTCCTCAGCGGGTTTTGCCTGGTGGTCTTCCCCACCACTTAGGATCGTCACACTAAAAACTTAGTTGCCAAACCCGGCCCGGCGCCAGTAGGTTCCTCGTCCAGCGACGGATTCGAGGCCAGCAGCGAGAAGACTATGGCAGAGATTGCAATCGTCGGCGGCGGACCGTCCGGCGCGATGTGCGGTGAGCAGCTTGCGCGCGCGGGACACAAAGTCCAGATTTTCGATCAGCATCTCGCCTGGGAAAAGCCCTGCGGCGGCGGGCTAACCTATAAAGCGGTGCAGTGCTTCCCTTTCCTGCTCGATGATTCCTACCCCAAAAAACTAGTGCATTCCGTCGAGCTCATCAGCAGCAACGAGCAGCGCGCGCGTCTCCAAATGACGCAGCCGATTGTGATTTATTCGCGGCGCGTGCTGAACGGTATGCTGCTGGACCGCGCCAGGGCGGTGGGCTGCGAGGTACAGCAGTCGCATGTGCTGGCCGTGGAAACCAATGCCGCGAAGCCGCGCTACTCCGTCGATGGCGAATGGCGCACGGCGGATTTTCTCGTGCTGGCGGCAGGGGCACGCAACCGGCTGGTGCCGGAAACGCGCGCTCTGGAGCGCGATGAGCTGGAAATGACCCAGGGCTATTTCGTGCCGCAGACCGCGGACGGGATTATCGTGAAGTTCTTGCCGCACTTTGAGGGCTACATTTGGTCGTTCCCGCGCTGCGACCATCTTTCCGTGGGCATTTGCGGGAGCATGGCGTCGCACACCAGCGCGGAGCTGAAGTCGCATCTCAACACGTTTGTCGAGAAGCAAAGCATTCCCATGGAAGGCGCAAAGTTTTATAGCCACGTGCTGCCCTCGCCGAAAGAGCAGACGCTCTCGAGCCGCACCGTGCTGGGCAAGAATTGGGCGTTGGTTGGCGACGCCGCAGCCTGGGTGGACCCGCTCACGGGCGAAGGGCTTTTCTACGCCATGCGCTCCGGTGAACTGCTGGGCCGCTCGATTGCCGAAGGCTGCCCGGAAAAGTACACCGCGCGCGTGAAAGCGGCATTCTCCGGCGAGTTGGAATTCGCGGCGCGCATCGTGCGGCGCTTCTACCGCGGCTCGTTTTTGGGCACGGCCGTCACCACGCGCATGGTGCAGTTCATGAATCGCAGCGCGGTGTTCCGGCAACTGATGTCCGACCTGTTCAGCGGCACGCAAGATTACAGCAGCCTGAAGCGGCGCCTGTGGGGGCAGCTTGGCATCACGGTAAGCGATTTCATCGCCAGCGTCCTGAACCTCGAGCGCCCGGCGCAGGTTCCGCGCGGCGGCGCCGCCGCAGACTGACGCAGCAAGGCCTGACGCGCTGTTTTCCTCCGCGCAACACCTGGCCATTTGGCTAGGCAACTACCGTGTAGTTTTCCATTTCATCGCCGCATCCAAAAGCTGAGACAATCGCTCCATATCCATGGCATCCACAGCCACTACAGCCCCCGTGACGGCGGCACCCGCGCTGACCAAGCGCCAGAAGTTCATCAAGAAGTGGAAGGCGCTGCCGGATATTTGGGCGCTCATCCACCCGCGACGCGGGCTGCTGGCTTTAGGCTTCGTGCTGATGGCCGTCAATCGCCTGTCGGGCCTGGTTCTGCCGGCGTCCACGAAATACTTCCTGGACAACGTGGTCATCAAGAAGCAGCTGAATCTGTTGACGCCGATTGTTCTAAGTATTCTTGTCGCGACCTTCCTTCAGGGACTCACCTCGTTCACGCTGACGCAGCTGCTCTCCAAGTCCGCCCAGCGCATGATCACCGATCTTCGCAAGCAGGTGCAGGCGCACATCGGGCGTTTGCCGGTGTCCTTCTACGATGCGAACAAGACCGGCGCACTCGTCTCGCGCATCATGAGCGACGTCGAAGGCATCCGCAATCTCATCGGCACCGGCCTGGTGGAGTTTGCCGGCGGGCTCATGACCGCGGTCTTCGCGCTGGTATACCTGCTCCGCACCAGCCCACTAATGACCGGCGTGGCTTTCTCCATCGTGTTGATTTTCGGCGTGGGTATCAGCCGAGCGTTCAAGACCATCCGGCCCATTTTCCGCGCGCGGCCTAAAATCACCGCGGAGGTGACGGGACGGCTGACGGAATCGCTTGGCGGGGTGCGCGTCGTGAAGGGCTATCACGCCGAGGAGCGCGAGGAAAAAATCTTCGCTTCCGGCGTGCAGCGCCTGCTGGACAACGTCTTGAAGACGCTCACCGCGACTTCCCTCATGAGCCTCTCTGGGGCCACGCTGATGGGCGTGGTCGGCGCGCTCATGTACGAATTCGGCGGGCACGCCATCTACTCCGGAACCATGACGCCCGGCCAGTGGTTTGCCTTCAACGCTTTCCTGGTGCTGCTCATCGCGCCGGTCTTCCAAATCGTGGCCATCGGCACGCAAATCACGGAAGCCCTCACCGGCCTCGAACGCACGCGCGAAATCCTGAACGAAAAGAAGGAAGACGCCGACCCGCGCCGCACGGCAAAGATGGACCGCATCAATGGGCTCGTGGTGATGGACGGGGTCAGTTTTTCGTACGAATCCGGCAAAGAAGTGCTGCACGAAATCAGTTTCGAATCCCAGCCGGGTACGGTGACCGCGCTTGTTGGGCCCTCCGGCGCGGGAAAGTCTACGATTATCGGCTTAATCGCGGCATTTTACGTGCCGTCGCATGGGCGCGTGCTCGTGGATGGCATTGATCTGGCCACCGTCAATCTGAGCACCTACCGCACGCAACTCGGCGTGGTGCTGCAAGAAACGTTTCTCTTTGACGGAACCATTCGCGAAAACGTGGCCTTCGCGCGGCCCGAGGCCAGCGAAGAGGAGATTCTCGCCGCGTGCCGCATTGCCCGCGTGGACGAGTTCGCGGAAGCCTTCGAGAAAAAGTACGACACCGTGGTCGGCGAGCGCGGCGTGCGCCTGTCCGGCGGGCAGAAGCAGCGCGTCTCCATCGCGCGCGCCATTCTCGCCGATCCGCGCATCCTGATTCTCGATGAAGCCACTTCCAGCCTCGACTCCGAGTCCGAGGCGCTGATTCAGGAGGGCCTGCGCTACCTGATGCGTGGGCGCACGACCTTCGTAATTGCCCATCGTCTCTCAACCATTCGCCGCGCCGAGCAGATCCTGGTTGTTGAAGGCGGCAGAATCATCGAGCGCGGCAACCACGCTTCGCTCTACGCCGCCGGTGGGCGCTACTACGACCTCTACACCAAACAGCACGAAGTGCAGAGCAATCTCTTCCTGGCGCCCGGCGAAAGCACGGCTGAGCCGGAGGGCGACGGTTCTAGCGCCGCACCGGCGGGCGGACCTGCCGCCCTTCCCGATGCCATTCGCCTCCTCCGCGGCCAAAGCTGAAACGCACTCCAAATAGTTGTAGTGGCGCAGTATGCTGTGCCGCAACTGGGCAATCCACGCAAATCTTCACGCGTTTGTTCGCCTGCGTATGTGTCCTATTGGGTCGGTGAGAAAAAAAAGGCATGCTCCCGCTGAAAGCGCGAGCACGCCAGGATGTTTCACTAGGGAAAACCCGCTACGCCGTCGGCCGCCGCACGACCAGCTTCTTCGTACTCGTCGGAGGCGGCACCAGGGTGGCCATCTTGCGGATCATCGCCAGCACCAGCCGCTTGTCGCCCTCTGAGAGCGTGGCGCTGAAGCGCTTGATCTCCGCCAGGAAGCGAATCTCGTCCTGCGAGAGCTCACCCAGCATCTTCTGCGTTTCGCGGTCGCGCGGCGTCTCGGTCCCGGGAAAAAAATCGGCGAGCGAAATGTCCATGGCTTCCGCAATCTTCGCCAGCGTTTCGAGCGACGGCACGGTGTGTCCGTTCTCGACGCGCGACAAATAGCAGCGCAGAAGCCCGGTGCGCCGCTCGATATCTCCCTGCGACAGACCTCGCTGGCTGCGGTACGACTTGATGACTTCTCCGATGTTTACGCGTGGTTTTTCTTTTGGCACGATAATCCCTCTCCAAGCTGGGAGGGGGTAGCTTAGTCACTAACAGTAGAAAGAGCAAGCCAGAATTTCAGGGGCGTGGTTCCAAAGTGACAACGCCCTCTGTGGAAAAGTTTCCCACGCCTCGCCGCCGGGCAACTCCACTCCTCGCTCGACAACTCGGCTAATACCAGCCCAGGCTGCCACTCGCCCAGTGGGCTGCCAGCCCTAAACTGTGAGCTGTTAGCTGTGAACTTCCTACCTCTGCGTCGGCGTCACCGTGGCCGGCTGCTCCAGCCGGAATTCCAGCAACGTTTCACTCGGCACTTTCACTTTCTCCCCACGCGTAAAAATCTGCACCCCCGCGCCCGTGGCCGAGCCCACCCCCGCTCCGATGGCCGCTCCTTTTCCGCCGCCGGCAATGCCGCCGATGATTGCTCCTAGAATAGCTCCGCCGCCAACTTTCTTCGCCGTGTCCGCGTTGCGGCTCTGCCCTCTGACGTTGTAATCGCTGCTGACCAGCGGATAGTCGCGGCCGTCAATCACGATGCGCGTCAGTTCCAGCCGCAATTCCGAGCGGCCCGACAGACGCCCCGCCTCCTTCGCTTCGGCCAGCCGTCCATAAACATCGGTTCCCTTGCGCGCCACGAACACGCCATTGACGTAGAAGTCCGTTTCCAGGCTGGCGTGAAATGCGTCGCCGATCTGGTTCTGCGAGGAGTCCACGCCGTCAATCATGCGCACCAGAAGCGTTTGCCCGGCGGGAATCGTGATTTGCACCGAAGCTCCCGGTGCCGGAGGAGGCTGCGCGGGAGGTCCCGCTGGAGCCACTGGAGCCGCTTGCGCTGGCGGCGGAGCCGGCTGGTTTGGTGCCGGGGCAGAGCCTGGAGGAATGTCCTCCGACTCGATGGGCCGCTGCGCGTCCGGCGCTGCAGCTGCGGGAGGCGGCGCAGCGGCTTGCGGCGGATTGGCCGCAGCTGGCGGCGCTGCTGGTGCCGACGGCGCGCTAGGTGCAGCAGGATTACTCGCGCCAGAGTTCCCCGTGAAGGTAATCGCAATCACATCGGAAACGGGGAACGTCCGCACTTCCCCGTTGATCTCAAACCGTAGAACGGCCTGCGTGCCGCCCAGGTAGCGCCCCTGCAACACGCGTCCATCCTTCAACTCCAGCGTGTCCGCAGCGGCCGCCGCCACAAAAAGCAGACAAAGCACCAATGCGCCAAGCGCGCGTCCTCGCCTCTTCACCGTGCACCTCTCTCGCCAGGCATCGCTCGACTCGATACCTCCGCCCATCCTCTACTGTACACGCCCATTCTTCGGCAACGTCCCTTGGCCCTACCCGTTGGATGATCTGCTTATCTGCAGGGTTGCGCCCAAACGCGGCCAGCCGCAGCCCTACTGCGCCGCCGCATAAAGCAGCCGCGTAATGTCCGCAATGAGTGCCGAACTCTCCTTGATGTCCGCAAGGCCGCGCACCAGGATCACCAGCACGAACGGCCGCGGCCCAAAAACAATGGCCGCGTCATGATGGATCTTCGTAATCTCCCCGGTTTTGTGCGCCACCGGCATACCCGCCGGCAGTCCGGCGGGAATGCCTTCGTTGAACCTCTGCCGCTTCAGAATCTCGATCATCTCATTCGAAGCTTCTGCGTCCACCGCCTCACCCCGCGCGATGGCTTCCAGAAGCTGCTGCAGCCCGCGCGCCGTGGTGGTGTTGTTCAGGCCCTTCTCAAATGCTTTGTCGTCCTCCACCCCGCGCAGCACCTGCATCCCGTCCGCGCCCAACGAATGCACCGTCGCGCGAATGTTCGGCACGTCCAGCTTCTCGATGAGCAGGTTCGTCGCCAGATTGCTGCTCGCCGTGATCATCAGCTCGCAAAGCTGCCGCAGCGTGCGCGTCTGCCCTTCCGCTTTGTACAAATCCGCTTCCGAATCGTCGGCAGCCTTCAGCGTGAACACCGACCCGTCCACCAGGCTGTGGAATTCATTCTTCACCGTCAGCACGTCGTCCAGCTTGAGCTTCCCTTCTTTCGCCTGATGAAACAGCTCGATCATCACCGGAATCTTCATCGTGCTCGCGGCGTGAAACTTTTCGTCGGGGTTCCGGAACCACTGCTCCTTGCCGTCCAGCGTATGAAACGCCAGGGCCACATCCGCGCCACTCTTGTGGATCTGCGCCTCAACGGCCGCAATCGCTTTAGCGAGCCGTGGATCCTGGGCTTGGGCAAAGGGAGGAAAGCAAGTCAGGGCAAACAGGCAAAGCCACGCCAACACGAACAGCGCGAAGCGCATGTGGCGCAAGCTGGCCCGTCGTTCAAAAAACTTTGCAAATGGATCTGACGGCCGCGCACCCCGCCGCTCGGCTGCAAGACGTAGCAAAACCATCGCTTCACGATACTGCCCGAACGCCTTCTTGGAAATCAAGCCGAGTGGAGCAAAAGCAACGCACGGAATGCACGACTCTGGCAACGACGAAACCTCAAACACACAGTAAGCCTATAAAAGAAAGCCCGGACCACATGGTCCGGGCCTCTCGGCCGTTCGGGACGACCGAATCAGTCAGTCTCTCGCTACAATTCGCGCCGTCAAAATCCGCGCCGCGCCTCGTCCGCTTCTTCCGCCAACCGCATCAACCGGTTCACAATCCCGGTGTTTTGTCCGGTAGCCGGATTGAGGAATAGCCCATCCGCCGCAAAACCCTGCACCGCGGCCACGGCCCCGCCGTCAAAGTCCGCCGTCGGTCGGATAATCGCCACCGGTCCCAGCGATTTGCTGAGGAACAGTGTCGGCTCTGGCATGATCAGGTTCGTCTGGAAGTCGCTGGCAGGGTCGGCGCTGGTCCCGGTCGGATTCGGGTCCATGCCATCGTTCAGGTTCGGGAAGGTCAGGTTCTGGCTCGGGTCCGTAATATTCGTGGCATTGCCCGCTTTGTCATGCCACGTCTGGAAGTGCATCGTCTCTGATCCGCCGATACTCAGCAGCACGCGCAGAACCTCGAGATTCGTCACTTTCTGCGCCAATGTCGGGTACAGGCTGGTGCCGCCCTGCTCGATGAACGCAAAGTGGAACCCCGCGGTATTCGCAATTGCTTGCAGGTGGTTGGTGATCGTCCCATCAGGATTCAGCGCAAGGTCGGCATTGTCGACCGGAATCGCCGGGTGTTGTCCCTTGGCCAGGTCCGGTACGGCATTTTCAAACTTGCCGCCGAAGTCGGGATTGAGTGTCGAGCTGCGGTAGCGCTGCCAGAACGTGGTATCAATCGTCAACTGCTTCAGGTTCGTTAGCCGAGGATTCTGCGGCACGCCGCTGACCTGGCTGGGCGGCAGAATCGCAAATTCACTCAGGTCGATAGGTCTCCCGCCTTTCGACGCCAGGTAGTTGTTCAAGAAACTGTGGTGGCTAATTTCGTCGTCCGTGTTATCGGTGATGTATTGCGGCATGTCCGTGTCCAGCACCTGCAGAGCAAGGACATAGTTCGTGGCTACGCCGGTGTTGACGAGCTTGCCGTTGAACTTCAGGTCGTTTCCAGCCAACCCAATGCCGCCGGGCACGGCACTCGTCACGCCGCCCAACTCTGCATATTGCAGCCACAAATCGGCCTCCACTTGTTCCAGTGCGCTAAGAAACGTGAGGATAGCGATATCGCCCGGCGTGATCGGCGCGCGATCCCTATCATCGTCGTCGAAGGCCGCCAACCGGTCCGGTAGCAACGCGGCACCGAGCGTTGCCGCACCGGCCGCCACCGTTCCCCCCTTCAAAAACGACCGTCGATTCGAATTCCTCGCGAACACATTCCCCTCTTTTTTCATTGGTCTTTCCCCTTTTCAAAATTCGAAGCTCGAAACACCTGAAGCAGCTGCCCGAAAAGGCTGGGGCTTTCCGGGGCTGAGATCCTGGCTGCGCTTGGTTAGAGACTCGTCCACTTGGCCGGACCTCGGCCCGCGCCAAGCCGCTTTGCAGCGGAGAGGAAGAGAGGCCTGTGGTCCAGGACGCCGGCCTCTCCCTTTTGGCTATTGGACGGTCAGGGAAACGGAGGTTGAGTGCGAGAGACTGCCTGAAGTTGCCGTGATCATCACGGTAGTCGTGCCGCGCTGCGTTCCGGTTGCGGCACTGCGGTTGTAGCTGCAACCGCTCGCCACCAGCAGGCACGAGCTTGCGATCGCTATGCCCACGCTCGCCAACGCGTATCGCATCGTCTTTTTTTGGGAGACGCTTCCGCCGCGTGGTGCGCGAAGAATGAAAATCACGAACACCAGCAGCGCAAGAATCGGAACGAACATCGCGTAAGCCCCTGCGCCGGGACCCTTGGTCATCGCTACTGCCGACATGTAGGGATTCGAAGACGTCATAATCGTCATCGTCGTGCTCGCCGTGGCCCCGCTGGCAGGACTAAGGCTCGCTTGCATGAAGCCGCACGTCGAACCGGCCGGTTGCCCCGAACAGCTCAGGGACACCGCCGAGTTGAAACCATTCAGTCCGCCCAGCGTGATCGTGAATTGCGCGTTCTGTCCTGCGCTGACGGTCTGGCTCGCCGGAGTCGCGCTAAGCGAAAAATCCGGCGTCGGCGCCGGCGCCGTGGCGTTCGCGGTGATCGCTGCGAACAGACCGTGCATCTCGCTGTTCAAACCAGCGGTGATGTACATTGCGTTCGGGTTGCCGGTTTGCCCCGTCGCGTCAAACGCCATGTCCCACAGCGAGCCGTTCACCACCACTGCGCTCGTGCTGTCCTTCATCTGGTCCACAAAGGTCCCCGCCCCCCCCCGCTGAATGTGAAGGCGTTAATCGTCCCGTCGCCGAAATTTCCGATGAGCAGCTTTCCCCCAAACGCTCCGAAGCTGGCCGGCGCTATCACCGCGCCCCACGGCGAGTTCAAGTGGCTATCCGCGGTGACGCGATTGACGAAATTTCCGTTTTGATCGTAAACGTCCACAAATCCCGACCCTGCAATATTCATGGGGTCGTGCTTGGGCGCATCCTGCAAGGCATACGTCACCACGACCATCGCTGCATTGTTTACCGTGACCACGTGAATCCCGAAGGGGGCATACCCGGGGGAGCCCGATTCTGTCGGAACCGCGGGCGGATTTGGGTCCGTAAACGTCCCGGTAAGATTGGTTTGCTGGAAGCTGCTGTTGTATACCTCGACCTTCCCGGAGCGGAAGTTGGTCGCCAGCAGGAAATTGCCTTGATTCGTGGAAAGCAGCGCCAAGCCTTTGTACACCGCGCCGGTCGCGGCCGTGGGATTTGCCGAGTTGTCTACGGTAAGGACCGAAGAGGCGGCGCCAGCCCAGCCGGAAATCGTCCCGTCTTCGGTGTCAAAAATGAATTGGCTGCTGCTGCCACCAACCAGGAAACCGCCTTGGGAGTTGGCCACGCATCCCGTTGGTGTGGCAGGATTGGAGCTACCGTGGGGCGGGGCTACCGTGAATGTGCCTTGGAGCGCCCCCGTATTGCTGTATAGTGTCGTGAATCCGCTGTTGTTGTCGGCAACCCAGAAGGCCGCCCCGGGAATGAAGCAGATCCCCCACGGATTGATCAAATTCGCGTCTTTTACCGGCGCCAGCCCCGCCGTGTCCGAGACCAGATTGGTCTGCTTGTAGCTATTGGTCTGGCCCTGCGCTGGAGAAAAGGTCATCGCCTGCACAGCGATAAGCCCCGCTAAACACACCAATGCTCTTCGCATTCTTTGTACGCGCTCCTCTCAAGACTAAAACTGCTGCACCGTCTGCACCTTTTTGTTCTTCGAGTTTGGATGCCTTCTTTCTGGCGGGAATAAATCAACGCGGAGACAAGTCTTTATCAACCGGAAGGTCTGTCATTCCTAACCACTTAATCCCGGATGTTGCGGCTCGTACGCGTCGAGGCGGCCGCGCACCGGAAAAGGAGATCTGCTCATCCAAGCAGGCCGGGACGTTATGAGTTCGATGCAAACTATCTCTTCAACTGTTCGTTTTGCAACCTTTGAAGTCGACCTGGAATCTCGCGAACTGCGCAAACAGGGTATGCGCATGCGCCTCGAGGAAAAGCCCTTTCTCATCTTGGAAATGCTGCTCCAGCGGCCCGGCGGCGTGGTTACCCGCAAGGCCCTCCGCGAAAAACTCTGGCCCGATACACACGTCCGCTTCGACCAGAACCTCAACACCGCCGTCAACAAACTCCGCGATTTGCTAGGCGACTCCGCGCAAAGCCCGCGCTTCATCGAGACGCTTCCGCGCCTCGGCTATCGCTTCATTTGCGCGCCCATCCATGCGGAAAAAGTCCCATCTGCAAACGCCAAAAAAATGCTTGCGGTTCTGCCCTTTCAAAACCTCTCCGGCGATCCGCAGCAGGATTTTTTTGCCGATGGTCTGACGGAGGAACTCATCTCCCACCTCGGCCAAATGAATCCCAGGCGGCTCGGCGTCATCGCGCGCACTTCCGCTATCCAATACAAAGGCACCAAAAAGGCCGTCCACGAGATTGCCCGGGAATTGGGTGTGGATTACATCATCGAAGGCAGCGTGCGCTGCGCCGAGGGCCACGCGCGCATCACCGTCCAGTTGATTGAAGCGCGCGAACAGACCAATCTCTGGTCCTCCAACTACGAACGCCAGCTTCGTCAAATCTTCCAGGTTCAGGCGGACATTGCCCGCGAAGTTGGCGCTTCTCTCGCACTCGAATTGTTGCCGGGAGACGCGGCGTGCGCGCTCGAATTCGACCCCTCCGCTCACGAAGCCTATCTCCGCGGGCGGTACTACTTCGGACGGCGCACCGAAGAAGGCTTGCGTAAGGCTATCACTTCTTTCGAAACCGCCTTGTCCATCGAGCCTCGCTGCGCGCGTTCGCTTTCCGGTATCTCGGACTCCTACAGCATGCTCTGCTGGTATGGCGCTCTGTCTCCCGCCGAAAGCGGTCCCCAAGCGGCCGACGCCGCAGCCCGCGCCATTGCCATCGAGCCTTCTCTCAGCGAGCCGCATGCTTCCCTCGCTCTCGCTCGTTTCTGGTACGAATGGGACTGGTCCGGCGCCGAAGCGGAGTTTCTCCGCGCCATCGAACTCAATCCCAGCTACGCCTACGCCCATCACTGGTACGCCGCTTACCTCAATGCCATGGGCCGCTTCGAAGAAGCCCACACCGCGCAGCGCCAGGCCCGCGACCTCGATCCGCATTCCCTCATGCTCAACATGGGCGCCGCCGACTCCTTCTTCTTCAGCCGCAATTACGACGCCGCCATCAAGCATCTGCTCGCGGTTCTCGAGCAATCTCCCAACTTCTTGCCCGCGCACTTCAATCTCGGCCGCGCCTACGTACAAACCGGAATGTTCCAGCAAGCTGTCTCGGCCTTCGAAAAGGTTGTGCACCTCACGCGCAATCACGTCGCCTTACCCACTTTGGCGCAGGCCTACGCCTTGGCCGACCGTACGGACGAAGCCCGCATCATCCTGCAGGAAGTGCAACAGGACATCATTGGCCGCTACGTGCCCGCTCCCATGATCGCCCGCATCCATCTCGGCCTCGGCGAATTCGAAGCGGCCCTCGACTGCCTCGACAAAGGTCTGCAGGAGCGTTCCTACTGGATGGTCTTCCTCAACACCGACCCCGTCTACGACACGCTTCGCGCGCATCCGCGCTTCACCCATTTACTCAACCAAATGGCCTTCCCATCTTTGCTTTCTTGCCGTAGCGCCGCAACACCATGATCAGAGGAAGGCTCCAGCCGCCGCAATGGCGGCCAGCCAGCGGCGACGTTTACCTTGCACTTTTGCTTGAGGGTTGCGCTGCAGGGCCTGCGCAGGATTGGTCCCGGAGGAGGGGGTCGAACCCACACGGTACTAAGTACCACTGGATTTTGAGTCCAGCGCGTCTGCCAGTTCCGCCACTCCGGGCTAACAATTCAAAATAGCACGCCGCCACATTGCACTCAAGACGCGCGCCTCTCCTGCGGCGGCGGCACGCGCACCCAGCCCATCCCCGCCGCACGCGCCGCCTGAATTCCCATCTCCGTATCCTCAAACACCAGACACGCCTCCGGCGCTACTCCCAACCTCGCCGCGGCCAACAAGAACGGCTCCGGATGCGGCTTGCTCTTCGCGTACTCGCCCGCGCACACCAGCGTCGCAAAGCGCTCCATCAACCCCAGCACACGCAGCGACGCCTCCACCGAATCCCGTGTGCTGCCCGACACCACCGCAAACGGAATCCGCCCCTGTTGCTCCTCGATATGCTCCAAGACTTCCGGCACCGCCTGCAACTCCGGCAGCAGCGCAAAATACAAACTCTCTTTTCGCTCGCAAACTTCTTCCACACCCATCTTCAGTCCCTGCCGCTCGTTCAACGTCGCCACAATCTGCGCCGTCGGCATCCCGCCCCACGCGTAAAAAAGCTCCTCGCTAAACTCGCATCCCCACTCCCCCAGCGCCTTCTTCCACGCCAAATAATGCAGCGGCATCGAATCCGCCACCGTCCCATCGCAATCGAACAAATACGCCCCAAACGGGCCCTCCGGCAATTTCAGCTTCATCCCTCTCCTCTCCCCCAACCGCAGTCCATCTCGTTCCTTCCAATATTCAACCACGGCTGCCCCGCGCCGCCGCTGCTCTTCTTCGTTACTTCTTTTATTTCATTCCCTCTCTACGTCCTTCACTATTTTCTCCCAACTCGCTACACTTCGCTCACGGATGCCTCTCACCTCAACCGCGCCCGACTCCGTCGCCGAATCTTCCGCTCCATCTCCTCCCCCTCCCTCTCTCTTCGGCTTCTGGTCCCTCATCGCCGTGCAATTCCAGGCCGCCTTCTCCGACAACGCCCTCAAATGGCTCGTCGGCTTCCTCGTCCTTGACTCCGCCTTGTCCAAAGACCGCCGCGATTTCTTGTTCGTTCTTGTCGTTCCGCTGCTGTTCGCGATTCCCTTTCTTCTCTTCTCCATTCCCGGCGGCTATCTCGCCGACAAATACAGCAAACGCAGCGTCACCCTCTGGACCAAAGTCTTCGAACTCTTCGTCATGGGCCTGGCCACTTACGCTCTCGCCGCCAATCGTCTCGACATCGCCGGCGCCGCGCTCTTCCTCGCCTGCACGCAAGGCGCGATCTTCGGCCCCACCAAATACGGTCTCCTCCCCGAACTTCTCCCCTACTCCAAACTTTCCTGGGGCAACGGCATCATCGAGCTCGGTACCCTTCTCGCCGCCATCATCGCCGCGCTCGCCGGTGGCTTCCTCGCGCAAACCTTTCACGGCCGCCAAATCTATTCCGGCCTCGTCTTCCTCGCCCTCACCGTCCTCGGCTTCCTCACCGCTCTCGGCATCAGCAAAGTTCCCGCCGCCGATCCTTCCCGCCGCTTCGGCTGGAACATGGCCGGCGAGTTTTTCCACGAAGTCCGTCGCCTGCGCACCGACGCTACCCTCTGGACCGCCGTCGTCGCCAACACCTTCTTCTGGTTTCTCGGTTCCCTGCTTCTCCTCAACATCGTCCTCTACGCCACCGACATCCTCCACGTGGATGATGCCCACTCCAGCTACCTGCTCGCCGCCCTCAGCCTCGGCATCGGCATCGGCAGCTTCGTGGCCGGCCTCGCCTCGGGCAAAAAGATCGAGCGCGGCATGGTCCTCCCGGGCTTGTCCGGCATTCTCCTCATGGCCCTGCTACTCTCCCGCCCCGGCCTCAGCTACCTCGCCGTCCTCGCCCAATTGGCTCTCCTCGGCATTGCTGGAGGCTTCTTCGTCGTTCCCGTCAACGCCCTCATCCAGCAGCGCCCTCATCCCTCTCAGAAAGGCCGCGCCATCGCTGTCGCTAATCTGCTTTCCTTCGTCGGTATCGCGCTCCAGCCGGTCGCCCAGTACGCCATGCTCCGCCTCGGTCATCCCGACCCCTCCCGTGTCTTCCTGATCGCCGCCGCCATGACCCTCATCATGGGCCTTATCCTGGCCCGCATGCTCCCCGAACTTTTTCCACAGGCCCTCATCTGGACGCGGCTCCGCCCAAGGGCTACTCTATAGTCCCACCGTTCGTTCAGGGGCTGCCTTTGTTCCCGCGGCAAGCGAACGGTCTCAGAGGTTCGGATGGCTACGTTTGTGGCCGCCTCGCGGCTACCTCTGGCTGTCGTCCAAAGCACTGGACCACGGCCCGAGCACCATACTCTTTCTTTCTGGATGCATCGCGTCCTCGCCGAGCTGGACAAGCTCCGCTCCGCACCCGACGCCGACACCGTTCACGACCTCCGCGTCGCCATTCGCCGCTGCCGTTCCCTCGCCACTGTCATGGAGGAAGTTGACCCTCATCCCGCTTGGCCGCAAATGCGCAAAGCCGCTCGCAAACTCTTCCGCGGCCTCGGCGAAGTCCGCGATGCACAGGTTCTCGAGGACTGGATCAAGCAGCTCGCCGCTGAAGACGACCCCCTCCGCGCGCAACTCCTCGCTTCGCTGCAGTCCGCCGAAAAAGAGCGCACCGAGGCCGCTCTCCGCATCGCCGCCAAGTTCCACACGCAAAAGTGGCTCGACCTCGACCACCAGCTGCACCGCCGCTTCCGTTTCGTCCCTGCCGCCAGCCTCGCGGCCGAGTGCCTCGCCCTCGAGCGCTTCGAGGAAGCTCGCGAACTCCACAGCCTGGCCCTGCGCACGGAAAAGCCCAAGCCCTGGCACGCGCTTCGCATTGGCCTCAAAAAATTCCGCTACACTGTCGAAGGCTTCCTTCCAGAACATCACGCCGCCTGGAGCAAAAACCTCAAGCGCCTTCAGGATCTCCTCGGCGATATTCACGATCTGGACGTCCTCCTCGAAAAGCTCGACGACCCACAAATCCCCGTCGCCTCCGCCGCACCCTGGCGCGCCAAAATCGCCCACGAACGCCACGAACGTG
>Ga0335078_10003575_pt1 | contig 23117 bp, 15 predicted proteins | sample Lox_Sample_32_FD_206711 | JGI IMG/M metagenome (GOLD analysis project Ga0335078, IMG submission 206711) | Soil microbial communities from Loxahatchee National Wildlife Refuge, Florida, United States - Lox_Sample_3.2 | ecosystem: Environmental > Terrestrial > Soil > Wetlands | place: USA... | reverse complement strand
TATTTTGCCCTGGCCGAGGAACTGGACATTCCAGTGGGCATCCATATGGGCACTGGGGGATCCGGCCGCGCCAACATCACCATGCCGAAATTCCGTGGCTCCATGGGCAACCCGCTCCTGCTTGAGGACCTGCTGGCCCGCCATCCCAAGTTGCGCGTATGGATCATGCACGCAGGCTATCCCATGATCGACCAGCTACTGACTCTCCTCCAGGCCAACGCCTATGTATATGTCGACGTTGCGGGACTCATCTGGAGCTACCCGTTGAAGGAGGTCCACAACTACATCCAGCGCATCGTGGAAGCCGGCTTTGAAGATCGCGTGATGTTCGGGACCGATCAACTGGTCTGGCCCAAGCTGATGGCTACGTCGATCGGCGTGATCGAAGGCGCAACCTATCTTTCGCCGCAGCAGAAGCGCGACATCCTCTACAACAACGCCGCGCGTTTTCTGCGCCTGGATCAGGCCGGCAAGAAATAGCGGTCATCGGCGGAGCAGCCTGCGCAGCCGGTCGCGCCAGGAGTAACGCAAGACCGTGTGCCGGTTGATCCCTTGCAGTGCCCAGCCATCCGGCGAGAGTTCCACGGCGCCAACCCGCCGGAAGAATGCCGTGCGCACGACGACTCCTTCCAGCACCACCGACGATTCCTTCCTAAGAAAATCGAACAATTCGTGAACTGAGGGGATTTGGACGTCGTCCACGACCAGCCATCCGCCCAGCCTGATCCATGGAAAGAGATACGAGAACTCGATTTGCGGCAGCGGGTACGCATGCGGCCCGTCCAGAAGCGCCAGGTCGAGCTCGCTTTCAAACCGGTATCGAGGCAAAGTCTCCTTCGTCTCACCCTCGACGAATGTCACATTGTTCGCGCGCAGATCGCTGTGCTTTCGTAGCTCGGTAATGGTTCGGTCCTCACCCTCAAGCGCAAAAGCAGTGTGGCGATCGCTCGCGTGAGACAGAACGATGGTGCTGCCGCCGCACCCCGTCTCCGCGGTGGATCGGAAAGGCCCTCGCTGCAGGATGGCGGAAAGCGCCGTCGGGCTCATGGCGTCCCATGGATGAAAACCGCTGGTCCGCATTACCAAGCCAGTGTCTTGCATCACAATCGCTGCCAGCCTACTCGAACTGTTTCTTGAATTCCGCGAATTGCCGCTTCAAATCCGCGACCTCCGCCTCCAGACGATCCACACTCGCCTGCAGCCCGGCAACGGCGTCGTTGCGGGTCTCGCGCACAGCCGGGATCTGTGCCGCCGCTGGCGCCGACACCGCCGTTGGCTCGCCCGAAAGCAGGTGGGCGTAGCGCACCTCTTTGTATCCCACCTGCCGCGGCAGCCGGGCCACCAGTGGTTCGGGCTGCCATTCCATCAGGCGGGTCAGGCAGGCATCTACGGCTTCCAGGTCGTCGAACTGGTAAAGCCGCTCGGTGCGCGAGCGCAATTCACCGGCGGTCTGGGGGCCGCGCAGCATCAGCACACAGAGCACGGCGGCCTCCCGGCGGCCCAGGTTGACCACCTCCGACAGCCGGTGGGCATGCTTGGGCACGCGCATATCGTGGCCGCTGATGCGCGTCGCCAAGCCCTTGGCGCGCAATCCGCCCAGCGCCGTCTCCACCGTTTCTTCGTCGTACGACACCACCGGCTCGCGGTTGGATTTCTGGTTGCACGCGTTCACCAGCGCGTTCAGCGAGAGCGGGTAATACTCGGGCGTCGAAACTTCTTTCTCCATCAGCGCACCCAGCACCCGCGCTTCTACATCGTCCAGTTGGATGCCCATGCGCCTAACCCTGGCTGGCGGTCTTCGCCCGCATCAACCCCAGCAACCGGTCCTCAAAGGTGAAGTCCGGCTGCGGAAAACGGCCATTGCGGTTGCGCAGGTACCACCGCCAGGTTTCCTTCAGGCCTTCTTCGAACGGCGTGGAGCGCACCCCCAGAATGCGCGCCACTTTGCCCATCTTTTCCGTGATGGGCGGCAGGTCGAAATAGAAGCCAAAGTAAGCCGGGTCGCCCATTGCATTGCCCCCCGCGCGCAAGATAGCCTCGCGCGGGACACGCACCATCTGGGGAAGCTTGCCCGCGGCGCCGGCCAGCGCCTGCACCACCTCCGCCTGCGTCAACGCGCGTGAGTCGCCGATGTTGAACGCTTCTCCGTCCGCGTTGGGCACTTCCATGGCGCGGATCATGGCCCGTACCAGGTCCTTGACGTAAACGAACTGCATCAGACGGTGGCCGTCACCCGGTATGATGATAGGCCGCCCCAGGCGCATCCGATCCCAGAAGAAGGCTTCCCGGTAGAATGGATTGCCCGGCCCGTAAATGAACGGCGGCCGGAAAGTGACCACCGGCAGCCCGTGCCGCTGGTGCAGCCGGAACAACATTCGTTCCGTCATGGCCTTATTGCGGACGTAGCGCTCCTGGTGATTGTCCGGCGCCAGCGCGTCGCCTTCATAGTGATTGAGCCCGTCGCCGTACGCCGCCACGCTGGACATGAAAATATAGCGCGACAGGCGGTCTCCACAGGCCCGCACGGTGGCCTGGACTTGCGCCGCGGTGGTCCCGCGCTCCCAATCGTAGACATTGTCGTAGACCACATCGAAGCGCCGCTCGTCCAGCGCCTGCTGCAACGACCCCGCGTCGTTGCGGTCCGCCACCAGGTTCTCGACGCGTCGCGGCAGACCGTGCTCCGCCTTGCGGTGCAGCACGGCCACATCGTGGCCGGTGTCGCACAACTCCTTCACGAGTTGCCGGCCGATGAACGAGGTGCCGCCGATGACGAGAACCTTCATAAGTGGGCGCCGGGTCGAGTCACTTAGTCGTAGTATTCCAGTCCGAGGTGCGTGATCAGGTCTTCGCCCCGCATCCATCGCAGCGTGTTCTTCAGCTTCATCAACTGGATGAAGATGTCGTGTTCGGGATACAGTCCGGGCGCGTGCATGGGCGCCTTGAAGTAGAAGGACAGCCACTCCTGGATGCCGCGCATGCCGGCGCGCTGCGCCAGGTCGCTGAACAACACCAGGTCCAGCACCAGCGGCGCAGCCAGAATCGAATCGCGGCACAGGAAGTCGACCTTGATTTGCATCGGGTAGCCCAGCCAGCCGAAGATATCGATGTTATCCCAGCCTTCCTTGGCGTCACCCCGCGGCGGGTAATAGTTGATGCGCACCTTGTGATAGAAGTTCTTGTACAGATCTGGATACAGTTCCGCTTGCAGGATCTGCTCCAGCGCTTCCATCTTGGACTCTTCCTTGGACTTGAAGGAGCCTGGATCGTCCAGCACTTCGCCGTCGCGGTTGCCCAGGATGTTGGTCGAGAACCAGCCGTTCAGTCCCAACATGCGCGATTTCAAACCCGGCGCGATCAGCGTTTTCATGAACGTCTGGCCGGTCTTGAAATCCTTGCCGCAGATGGGCACCTGGCGCTCGCGCGCCAACTGCTGCAACGCCGGAGTATCCGTGGTCAGGTGCGGCGCGCCATTGGCGTAGGGGACGCCCATCTTCAGCGCGGCATATGCGTAAATCTGGCTGGGGGAGATCTCGGGATCGTTCTTCTGCAGGCCGCACTCGAAATCGGCCAGCGTCTGGTGCACCGCGGCGGGACGGTGAAAGACTTCCGTGGAACCGCACCAGATCATCGCCAGGCGCGCTGCGCCGCTGGACTCGCGGAACCCGCGAATGTCTTCCATCAGCATCTGGGCATGCTCCATCTTGGACCCCGCGGGCTTCTTGTTTGGTCCATCGATGCGGCGTACGAACTCGTGATCGAAAACCGCGGGCATCGGCCGGATTGCGGACAGCGGCTCGCGGACTTTTTCCAGCAGCGGCTTCTCCAGCACGCCGGCCTTGTCCGCGGCTTCATAACAGTTGTCGGGATAGATGTCCCAAGCCCCGAAAACCAGATCTTCCAGGCTGGCGAGGGGAACGAAGTCCTTGATGCGGGGGCTGCGGCCTTCGGTGCGCTTTCCGAGGCGGATAGTGGACATTTGGGTAACCGAGCCTATGGGTTTGGCGAGGTTGCGCTTGATGGCCTCTACACCGGCGATGAAGGTGGTGGTGACGGCGCCCATGCCGGCGATCAACACGCCGAGCTTTCCTTCCGCGGGTGCTATCGAAACGTTCTCTTTGTCGGGCAACTACTTCACTCCTTTCAATTTAGGCACCCTTCGGGCGCGCCTCAAACACGCGGATCCGAAGGTCCCCCGGGTGGCGAAAGGGGAGTGCCTGGCCGCACATCGGCCAATCTGCCGGTGCGGGGCGAAATGTTATAATACCAACTCGATGCGAGACCGCGCGACGGCAACTTTAACCACCGTCATTGTCGACGACGAACAACTGGCTTGCGATGAGTTGGCTTACCTACTGCGCGACTTTCCGGAAGTGGAGGTGGTGGCCACCGGCCGCAACGGCCTGGAAGCCGTGCAGTTGGTCCGCAAGGCCGAGCCGGACCTGGTATTCATGGACGTCCACATGCCTGGCCAGGATGGCATGTCGGTAGTGCGCGAGCTGCGGGAGTCCGGCATGGAACTGCCGCATTTTATTTTTGTTACCGCCTACGATCAGTATGCCGTGGAGGCATTCCGACTGGAGGCCATGGACTACCTGCTCAAGCCGGTGGACAAGGCGCGCCTGGCGGAGACCATCGATCGCGCGCGGCGATCCTTACAGGAAAAAAAGGCACCGGAATCGGCCGCGCCGTTGCCGCCCTCGTCGCCCCCGCACCGCACTAAACTGCTCATCCGGAACGCCAACCGCAACTTCATCGTGGACGCGCAGGACGTGATCTACGCCACCATCGACAACGGTATGATCACGCTGGTGGCCACCAACGTGGAGGGGCATTCCAACTACCGCACCATCGAAGACCTGCAAGCCAACCTCGACAAGGACACCTTCTGGCGGGTGCACCGCTCGTTTCTGGTGAATATTCACAAGATCAAGGAAGTGGTGCCGTGGTTCAAGTCGAGCTACCAACTCCGCATGGACGATAGGAAGCACACGGAGATTCCGGTCAGCCGGGTGCAGACCAAGCGGCTGCGCGAGTTGCTGAAGCTCTGACGGGCTACGGACCAGAACTTCACAAATGGAAGCTGCGCAGCACGTCGTCCCAGGGCTTCCGATACGGTCGTACCAGCAGGGCGGAAGCCTCTCGATCGCCGGTGATTTCCTCTTTTTCCGCGTCCCACCGGATCTTGCGCCCAAGCCGCAGGGAGATGTTCGCCAGGTGGCAGGCCACCGCGGTGCGGTGCCCCTCCTCAACGTCGGAGACGGGTAGCTGCCGGGTCTTGATACAATCCAGAAAATTCCGTGCGTGCAGGTCGAACTGCTCGGGCGACGATCCCGGCTCCTTGCGCGCCTCGACCCAGGGCTCTGGCTTGGTCGCCGAGTGCTGCGGGCCTCCTGCCGGGTGGCCCTCGAAGACCGGAATGGCATTTTCGGGGTCGATTTTCAAGTCGGGAAACACTTCGTATCCGCGGCGCGAAACCGTCATGCCGCCCTTGGTTCCAAAAAACTCCAACCCGAAGCCGGCGCGGCGTCCGGCGCTGGCCTCGCGAATCGAATGCACGGTAGTGAAGCCCGGGTACTCGAACACGGAGTCCTGCGTGTCCGGAGTTTCGCCATTATCCTGTAACCCGAACCGTCCGCCGCTGGAAGAAACCGCCAGCGGACCCTTGACCCCCATGGACCATTGCACGATATCGATATCGTGCGCGCCGAGGTTGGTCATCTGGCCGCCGGAGTAATCCCAGAACCAGCGGAAATGATACAGCGCGCGATGCGGATTGTAGGGCCGCAGGGGCGCGGGGCCTAGCCACATTTCGTAGTCCAGGTCGTGCGGCGCCGGCCCGTCGGGCGGATTGCCGAAGCCCGGCATGATATTGCGATAGGCGCCCATGCGCGCGCTGAGCACTTTGCCGAAATAGCCCGCCTGCACCAGTTCGCGCGCCTTCTGGTAATGCGGCCCGGAGCGCTGCTGCGTGCCCACCTGCACGATCCGCCGGTAGCGCCGCGCGGCCTCGGTCATCCAGCGGCCTTCCCGGACGAAGAGCGTGAGCGGCTTCTCCACGTAGACGTCTTTGCCGGCGGCGCAAGCCATGATGGTGAGTAGCGCGTGCCAGTGGTCGGGCGTCGAAACGACGATCGCCTGAATGTCCTTGTTGTCAAGCAGCTTGCGGAAATCGTGGTAACCCTTGGCGCCGGGCCCACACGCTGCGAGTCCTTCATCCAGGCGCGGCTGGCACACTTCGCACATGGCGGCGAGATCGGCGTCCTTCTGATTCTTGAAGTCGTGGACGTGCTGGCGGCCGATCAATCCGTAGCCGATGAAGCCCACCTGGATGCGGTCGTTGGCGCCGAGCACGCGATTGTACGATGCCGCAGTGACTGCGCCCAGAAACACACGCCGCGACGAGTGCATGGCATGGATTTTAGCAGGTGGCGGGAGGGGTGGCGTGGCTATGCAGACCGTCGCCCGGTTGAAAGGCCAAGTTCCACCTCATGCCGGCCATCGTTTGCTTATCCTGACACCTGCGCGGCCAGTCCCGCGATGGCACGTTAGTGCGATTCACGCATGCTGGCTGGCAGCCCGACGAACTCATGTTCCGGTTGAAGGCCGCGGCGGAAGGCCGGCCGCGCGGCCGTTGTTTCCTGCCGTTAGCCGGGCTTACTAGCGCGGGTTGTCCTGCGGGCCTCTCTCCGGCTCGCGCCGGGTAGTCCATCGCAGGCCGGTCACGGCGCGCTCCAGTTCGCGCGTGCGTGCGGCCTGGTCCTGCACCTCTCGGCGGAGCCTGGCCGGCACCGGCCCGCCGGCTCGACCCAGAAAACTGGTGTACTCTTCCGAGACCTTTCCCCCCGGCTGACGCAGCGCCAGGGTAACATCCACGCGGGCGCCGCTCCGCGCGTAACTGACCGTGCCGCTCCGCAGCCGCTGCTTTTCGAGTGCGACTACGGTATGCGTGGCGCCGTCCGCGATCTCCAAGGTTCCCGACTCCGCCGACCGAATCGGCTCCGCTGCCCAATCCCAGCGGATCTGCAACTGGCCGTCAAGATCGTAAGCCATCAAAGAAACTGAGGGCACCCTTTCGGCGGCAAAGGCGCGCGTCCAATCGATCTTGAGGCCGCACACACCTGCCGCCATGCCCACCGCGATCGCGACCCATAAGAGCCACCAACGATTGCGCCTTGGTAAAGGCGTAGCAGCCGGACCGGTCTCCGGCGGGGCGCGCTCCGGGCTCGGTTCAGGCGGAGCCGCGCTGGGCGTCGGCGTGGCAGGTTGCAAGTGAAACTCGCTATAACTGGCGCCGGCATGGATCGAGCCGTCGGCCTGCCGAAAGAAGAATCCGGCGCGCATCGGCCGCATGGCGTGCGGGCGCACCACCAGCGCAACGTGCCAGGGATCGGGGAAGTAACGATTGTGAATTTCCACGTCTTGCGCGGACAGCAGGATCTCGCTGCGCGTGTGGGAATGATACCACCCGACCGGCTCCCAACCTTGCGCGCGCAGATCGGGGCAGCCATCCTCCAGCAATGCCGCCAGGCGCGCGTGGTCTTTGGCGGAAAGCGTGAAAGTGGGGCCCAGCGCGTGCTCACACTCGAGCGGCCGCGCCGCCAGGATCCGTACGCAGCCGCCCGCGCGCGTGCCCAAAAGGATCCCGCCGATCTCCGCGCCGCCATGCGGAAGCGAGAAGAAAGCGTCCATTGCGGCCGCGCGAATCTCCTCCAGCACCGGCGGGGACCACTCGATCCGGAACGGACACTCCGGCACCTGCCACGTCTGACACGCTTCGCCGGGCTGATTGGCGTCCAGGGAACGCCTCATTTTTGCCATCTTGCCACCACAGCTATAATAGGAGCGTGCCGAAGACCAGGGACCTCGAGTCGCGCCTGCAACGCACCGAGCAACAGTTGCAGCTTTTTCAAAAGGTCAGCCGCCTGATGGTGCGCGAATTGAGCCTGCAGGAAGTCCTGCAAGGCATCGTTTCGCTCACCGTGGAATTCACAAAATGCGATTCGTGCCTGGTGTATCTGCTGGACAACGACGAGCTGGTGCTTTGCGCATCGAACACGCCTCACCCTTCGACTATCGGCAAGATCCGGCTGAAACTGAATGAAGGCCTGACCGGCTGGGTGGCGCGCGAGCGCCGGTTGCTGTCCATTTCGCGAGAGGCGTACAAGGACCCGCGTTTCAAGACCTTTGGCGAATTGCCGGAAGATTCGTTTGAAGCGTTCCTTTCGTCGCCGGTGATTGCCCGCAACCGCGTCGTGGGAGTGATCAACGTGCAGCATCGCATGCCCCACCAGCACACCGGCAGCGAGATGGAAGTGCTGACCACGCTGGGCGAACAGGTGGGCTGTGTGCTGGTGCTGGCGCGCATGGCGCCCACGGCGGTGGAATCGGCCAATCACGTTGAGCTGGTGTTGTCGTCGGGGCCGATAAGGCCGAGATAAGAAGTCAGAAGACAGAAGTCAGAAGTCAGAAGCCGGTGCGACGGCTTCTTGCCGCGATAGGATGTGATATGAAGATCGTACCGCACCGCAAGCCTCGAGGAACACGAGGTGTTATTCTGACTTCTGTCTTCTGTCTTCTGTCTTCTTCTTCCCTGTGCGCTGCAAAGTGGCAGATCGCATACTTTTACGACAAGGACCAATCTTCGCTGGTAATCAACGACCTGCAATTCCCTTCCGCCGCGCGCGGCGTGGCGGCCGGGTATCTGGAAGACAAAGGTGTTTCGAAGCCGGTCACGCTGACCACCGACGACGGCGGCGCGCACTGGACCGTCTCCAGAATCAAGCAAGTCCCGATCTCGCTGTTTTTCCTGAACGACAAGCTGGGCTGGATGGTGACGCCGGAAGGGATTTGGCAGACGATCGACGCAGGCCGCGAGTGGCACGAGCTGCACAAGTCGCCGAAGCTGCTGATGCAGGTGCATTTTGTCGACGAAGCGCGCGGCTTCGCCGTCGGCGCGCACAAACTGGCATACCAGACCGAGGATGGCGGAAAGACCTGGGAGCCGATCGCCGCAGCGGCGGAACCGCATACAGACCCCGAGTACACCGTCTATAACAACATCACGTTTATGTCCGCCAAAACCGGCGTCATCGACGGCTTCAGCGCGCCTCCTCACGCCGGCGATTCCGACAAGCCCGATTGGCTCGACGCGCAGAATGCGACTACGCGGCGGGAATGGCCGCACCTGTCCATCATGCTGGATACGCTGGATGGCGGCAAGACGTGGAAGCCATCCACTGCGTCGATGTTCGGCCACATCACCCGCGCGTCTTTCTTGCCCGATGGCCGCGGACTCGGGTTGATCGAATTCGCCGACACATTCAAGTGGCCTTCGGAGGTCCACCTGATCGACGGCAAAACGGGCAAGAGCAGCATCGTTTACAACGCCCCGGACCGGGTCATTACCGATGTGCTGCTGCTGCCGTCCGGCACCGGCTACCTGGCGGGAGTGGAAGTGGTGGGCAGGCTGCAACACACGCCTATCCCGCGCAAGTTGACAGTCCTGAAGAGCGGCGACTTGAGCGACTGGCAGGAGATGGACGTGGATTACCGCGCCACCGCCGTGCGGGCCATGCTGCGTGCGGCGGGCGACGGCTCGCTGTGGGTAGCCACGGACACGGGAATGATCCTGAAGCTGGTCGAGTAAGCCAGGCCGCCAACGGCATTCACGGTTGCAACGGAGGCGTAGAAGCTCACAGTGAGATCCAGATGGTCACGCCTGCCTGGCTGGGGACGCCGTTCTCGATAAGCTCCACCATAGCTTGACCGGCCGGCTGGATTCCAAGAGGCGGCACTGTCGCCTGAACCATCAGCACGTCGGCGGGGAAGCCGGGCGCCTGGCCGACGCTGAACTGAACCGACGATACGTAGTTATAGGCAATGTATGCGGTGATGGGAAGAGCGGGGCTGGCGGGCGTAGCGCGACCGAGCACGCTATCCACTCCCGGAGGCGTGGTCTGGCCCGCGCCAGTCGCGTAGAATGTGACGACCGAACCCACGGGCGCCGGGGCACTCTGCGAATTGGGCGTACCGTCCTGATTGAAAGCCAACGCCTGGCCCGTCCCCGTGCCGTTCACCGTGAAGATACCAAGCGCGGCGGGCGCTACGGGAACTAAAACCGTATTCGAGCTTTGACCGCCGGACTCAATGCGTGCCACGGCGTAGGTTTGGCCGGCGAGTGCATAGGGAACGATGGCCGCCGGTGCGCCGGAACCGGGGATCATGGTAGCGGCCACGTCGTTGAAGAAAAGCTGCGCGTCCCCCGCCAAGCCTCCGCCCTGGACCGTCACCAGTTCACCCGGCGACGCCGCAACGGGCAATTGGCTCGCGAGGCTTTTCAGCGAATCCAGCCGCAAAGAGGGAATGCCCGAAGTATCGTACTTGGCCACCCAGACATTCCGGGAGGAGCCGGTCTGCGGGTAGATTTGTGGTCCATTGATAACCGTTTGGCCCATGTATGTATTGCCGCAGAAGACCGGATTGCCGGATGGATCGAGCGCCAGGCCGCTGACCTGGAAATAGCTGTTGTCTCCGACATAAGTGGAGAAATGCAGGCCGGAGGAACTGTTCAGCTCGGCCAGGAAGCCGGTCACTGGGGCGAATGCCTCCTGCACCGGGCTGCGTAGGGGGAAACTCTGCGACATGGTATTGCCGGCCACGTAGATGTGACCGGCGGAATCCACCGCGACGCCCTGTGCGCTATCCTGTTGCTCACCAGCCAACGTCTGATTGCCGGTGTTGAAGATCGCCAGCCCCCCAGCATCGAACTTACTCACATAGGCGTGCTGCGCGCCGGTCTGCCCGGCGACGTAGGCGTTCCCTTGCGCGTCGAGCGCGATGGCTCTACCTACATAGGTGCCGTGACCCCAGGGGTCCGTCGGCTCTGAATATACCAGGCCGCTTCCGGAGGCGTTGAACTTAAGGAGGAAATGGGCGCCGGTAATATAAGCATCGCCGGACGCGTCGACGGCGATCGCGTTCCCCACGCCGAAGCCTGGTCCAGGAACCATCGTGCAACATTGCGGCTGGTTGGCATAGGTGGCATAGGATAGCGCGCCGGATGCGTTCAGTTTCAACACAAAGGCGTCGAATCCGTACAAGTAAAAGAAGAATGATGGTTCGCCGGCGGGCGGAGTTGTGAAGTACGCGCCCGCAGTGACCGGGAGATCCCCACCGGTGGTACCGGTAATATAAGCGTTGCCGTCCGCATCGACTGCGATCCCCGCCGGTTGGGTCGAATTGTCAGTCACGATTTCGGAGTAACCTAATGCGTTTCCTCCGGGGTTCAGTCTCAGCATGAAGACGCCGGTTGGCGCGGCGTTGGAGGCGCCCACGGTCGTCGGGAAATCCGGGGATGCCGTCATCCCCGTCACATAAGCATTGCCCAGTTGATCCACGGCGATGCCGTTTGCCTGGTCGTCCACAGTGCCGCCGATGTAAGTCGAATACAGGATGTCCTGTCCGGTCGGATCCAGCTTCGTGACGAACGCATTGGGGGGAAAGCTGGCGCCGGCGTAAATCCTCTCGTCGGGCGCGATGGCGAACGTGCCCGCGCGGCTCGGACCGAAGCGGGCCCAGGTTGCGCCGCCGTCGCTGGTCTTGTAGATGCCGCTGTTTGTCTGCGCATAAATCGTGTTCGCGACCACGGGATCGGCGGCCACTTGGTATGCCTGGTTCTGGAGGGCGGTCGCGGACCAGGTTTGTCCGCCGTCGGTGCTCCTGTAAACTCCGTCGAGTGCGGCGGCCCAAAGGGTCCCCGCGTGGAAGGGATCCAGTGCCAGCGCCCCGAAGAAATCGGGGCTCCCGGAAGCGGTGACCGGCGATGCCAGCAGGGTCCAGGTATCGCCGCCGTCGGTGCTCTTGTAGACCGCGGGGCCGGCGGTAGCGGATGCACTGGTGCAGGCGTATACTGTCCCGGGGTGCGTGGGATCGAACGTCAGGCAGTAAAAGCCGAAGCTGCTGGGGACCCACGTCGCGCCGCCATCGGTGGAGCGAAACGCCACGCTCTGGAGTCCCCCAGCGTCGTTCAGGGCGAACAGATGCGACGGCTGGGTGGGATCGACGTACAGCAGGCCGATCACCGCGGAACCTTGCGCACCGTTGAGCCCATTATTGACGGCTGTCCAATCTGCGCCGCCATCGATCGTCTTGTAGACTCCCAGGCCGGCGCCGCTCTCAGCATAGCCGGCCACGTAGACGGTGGAAACGTTGGACGGGTCAATCGCCATCGCCGTAATCGTGGAGCCTGCCGGCAACCCCATCGAGAGTAGTGTGGCATGCGCGCCCGCATCGGTGGTTTTGAAGATACCTTGCGTAGTCAGGATGTAGGCAATGGCGGAGTTGGATGGCTCCACGGCGATCGAGGTGACTGAGGACCCCACGCTCGCGAGCGGTGTGAAAGAACCGCCCGCATCGGAACGGTATAGAGTAACGGCCGGGCCCTGCAAGGCATTCTTAACCGGGAAGTCCGCTGAGCCGGTCTGGCCCGCGATGTAAGTGTTGCCCTGGCTGTCGATGGCGATACCGTTGACCTGGTCGCCGCCGCTGCCGGTGCCTACTGGCACGGCGTAGACTAATTCCGGATCGATCAGCAGCGGACGGCGGCGGTCATAGCGCGGGACGTCCACCGCCACTTGGCCGTCGCCGGCGATCCGGTAACGGCCGTCGATGATCTCGCGCCGTCCATCGCGCTCCTGGTATATCAGCGGCTTCTTCTGGCGCAATTCGCCCGCGGCGGTATCCAGGACCAGGTCCCCCTCTTCGTCCACGCGCACTCTGCGCGCGCCGGTGAATCTTAGTCCTATGCACGAGGCGTCCGCACCCGGCGCCAGCGCAAAATCGTATTCCAGGCGGCTCCCGATTCCGTGAAAAACGATATCCACGCCGGGATAGAGATTCCGGCCGCGAATCCGCGCGTAAGTCGGAATCCCGCGCAGCCATTTTCTGGAATCGTTGCCCAGTAGGTAGTTGACCATGCCAGGCTGCCGGTCAAGGCCATCCAGCACCAGGGGCCGGCTATTCACAAACTGAAGCCGAACCTGGTCGCTCCCGGCGCGGATGACCGTCTCATTGGCCGAGACCGCCACACTGTACCCGCGGGCGCGCGCCATAAATTGGAAACCGGGCTCCGTCTGCCCGGAGTTAGGTTCGAACACCAACCGCGCGGGCATCATCTGGATTGGGCCGGCTGCCTGCGCAACATAAACGAAGAAGGCGGCGCATAACGAACGCATAGGCACCTCCGTTACTACGTTACTACCAGTTGAGACGCAGTGTCCGCCTTGCGGTTAGGAAGGGTACTGGCAGTCGATTGGCTTTCGCATGGGAAACGATCAGTCTGTCAAGAAAGTCTCCGATCCGTTGCAGAGTGAGGAGGATCCTGCCGCGCTCATATAGACATCCAAACCTCTACTGCCACCATCGGAGAAATGCGCATGTTCTCAAGCATCAGCTTCGGCCTGCCAGATTGCGACCCGCGTATCCAGATAGCAGATCATAGGTCGGACCAGTCCTCTTCCCACTCCCGCCGCATTTCAGCCAGCAGTTCGCGGCTGGCTTTCTGGTGATCTTTTCCCACGAGGTAGCCGCTGAGAGCTTTGTCCACCAACTGAAGACAGGCAGCTTCACGAGCTGATTGTACTGACCGAGCATACGCAATGCCACTCGCGGATCCAGCCGCTCACCGTTCCCCCGGCTTCCCCGTGTAGTGCAAGGCCCGGTGGACCGCCTCGTGATCGTCCCGCGCCTCCAGGTGCGTGATCACTTCTGCCGGCTGTCCCAGAGTCTCCGCCAGGCGCTCCTCAAGCAGCGTGGCCCGGCGGTGAGCCTCTGCCACCGTCTCGGAACCGGCAAAAAGCAGATGCACCTCCACCAGCAGCCGATGCCCGGTGCTGCGGAAACGCACGCCATGATACTGGATGCCCAACTCTGCGCACAGCGTGTCAAGCTTCTCGCGCAGCAAGTTGCCAGTCTGCGGGTCGGCCGTGTCCAGGAGGCCGGTTACCGAACGCCAGATCAGGTTGCCGCCCGACCACAGAATATTCAGCGCCACCGCCAGCGCGCAGAGCGCATCGAAAGGCTTCCACCCGGTCCACATCACCAGGACCAGCCCCGCCACGACTCCGGCACTGGTCCAACTGTCCGTCAGGACATGCTTCCCGTCGGCCTCCAGAATCAGCGACTGAGCCCGCCTTCCGGTCCGCACCAGGTACCACCCCAGCCCGGCGTTCAACGCCGCCGTAAGTAGGGTGAACAGCGTGCCCGCGCCTACGTTGTCCAGCTCCAGCCCAGCCAGCCACTTCCGGATGGTCACCACGATAATGAACAACCCGGCCAGCACGATCATGGCCCCTTCGAACCCGGCGGAAAAGAAGTTGATTCGCTCGAAGCCGTAGAGGTATCGCTGGTTGGCCGGCCGCAGGCTCAGCCACAGACTGAACCAGGCGAATATGACCGCCACCAGGTGGACGACGGATTCCGAAGCGTCCGACAGAATCGCGGCCGAGCCGGTAATCAGGTAAGCGGCTACCTTTCCGGCCAGCATAAATACGCCGAACGCCAGCGAGAGGCGCATCGCGAACCGCATGTCGCCCGCGGTTTTGGGGTCCAGGGCGCCGGGCTGAGACATCTCGGGTCGATTCTAGCAGCCTGCGCGTCGTTTCCCTGGCCGGATTCTTGCTAGGCTTATCCTTTCGTCATTCTACACGTCAGAGTCCCATGCGCCTTCAATCCAAACCCGATCATGCCGCGCGGCGCCACTCCGCCTCCGCCGCCTGGCTTCTATTCCTCGCGCTAACTGCGCCGCTCGCTGCCCAAACCAAGCTTCTGCGCTTCCCCGACATCCACGATAACCACATCGTCTTCACCCACGGCGGCGACTTGTGGCTGGTCAGCGCCGCAGGCGGTACGGCCACGCGGCTGACCGCGCACCCCGGCGTCGAGCTATTCGCGAAGTTCTCGCCCGACGGCAAATGGATCGCCTTCACCGGCCAATACGACGGCGATGAACAGGTCTACGTCATGCCCGCCGATGGCGGCGAGCCCAGGCAGTTGACGTTCTATCCGGCGCAGGGTCCACTGCCGCCGCGCTGGGGCTATGACAACCAGGTCTACGGCTGGTCGAACGACGGCCATTACGTGATCTACCGCTCCATGCGCGATGCCCGCGCGCACGCGCTGACCCGCCTCTTCCGCGTCCCCATGGATGGCGGCCCTTCCGAACCGCTGCCCATGCCCGTCTCCGGCGCGGGATCCTATTCGCCGGGCGGCAACCAGATCGTGTATTCGCCGCAAGCGCGCGACTTCCGCACCGAAAAGCGCTACAGCGGCGGCGAGGCCAACAAGCTGTACATCTTCGATACCGAAACGCACGCCGCCAAGCTGATCAGCGAAGGCGAGCGGGCCAGCCGCGACCCCATGTGGATCGGCAAGGAGATTTACTACGATTCGGATCGCGACGGCCATTTCAATTTCTATGCCTACGATACCGCCAGCGGCAAGACCCGGCAGATCACCAAATACACCTTGTGGGACGTGCGTTGGCCCTCGACCGACCGTCAGAACCGTATCGTTTATGAACTCGACGGCGAGCTGCACATCCTCGATGTGAAAACCGGCAAGAGCGAGCATGTCAACGTGCGCGTGCCCGACGATGGCGTGAACCGGCGGCCTAGCTACGTCTCCGCGGCCAACCTCATCGAGCAGGTCGAATTGAGTCCCAAAGGCAAGCGGGTACTGTTTGCGGCCCGCGGCGATATCTTCTCCGCGCCGGTGGAGAAGGGCCCTACGCGCAACCTCACGCATTCGCCCGGCGCGCACGATAAGTGGCCGGCCTGGTCACCCGATGGCTCCAAGGTGGCGTTTCTGTCCGACGCCAGCGGCGAAGAGGAAATCTACGTGGTGGCGCAAGACGGATCCGCGCCGCCCGAGAAGATTACCAGCGGCGGGCAGGCCTTCCGCTACGATCCCAAGTGGTCTCCGGAAAACGAGCGCATCGCGTTCAGCGATAAAGACGGCCGCCTGTGGCTGGTATCGGTGAAGGACCACGCCACCCAGGAGATCGCGCATTCCACCGAAGGCGAGATTCGCGACTATGCCTGGTCGCCCGGCGGTGGGTATCTGGCGTTCAGCATCAACGACGATAAGGGGCTCTCCTCGCTCTATATCTGGTCCATGAAAGACAGCAAACTGCATCGCGTGACCAGCGGGTTATTCAATGACGAATCGCCGGCCTGGCATCCCGGCGGCGATTATCTTTACTTCATATCCCACCACGAGTTCCATCCACAGATCTCTCAAATCGAATTCGACTTTGCCACGAATCGGGCGCGCGGCATCTTCGTGATGGCTCTGCGCAAAGACGTCAAAAATCCGTTTCCGCCGGAGAGCGACGAGGTAACCATCAAGGACGGCGCCAAAGACAAAGAGAAGGGCAAAGAAGAGAAAGACAAGAAGGCCGAGGAGACCCATCTGGAGCCCAAGGATGGCGGCATCGACTTCGACGGCTTGGCGGAGCGCGTGGCCCGGGTGCCGCTGGATGCGGAAAACTATTTCGGCCTGACGGTGACCAACGATGCGCTGATCTATGCCGTCGCGCCAGAGTTTTATTACGGCCGGTCCGCGGCCACCAAGACTTCGCTGCGCCTCTTCACCTTCAAAGACCGGAAGGAGACCCGGCTGGTTGAGGATATTGGCGGGTTCGTGGTCTCCCGTGATGGGTCGAAAGTGCTGGTCCGCCAGGAACAGGCATGGAACGTGTACGACGCCACACCCACCGGCGCAAGCACGAAGAAAACCGTGTCTACCGCTGGATTGATGCTGGAGAAAAACCCGGTCGCCGAGTGGAACGACATCTTCAACGAAGTCTGGCGGCGTTACCGGGATTTCTTCTACGCGCCCAACATGCACGGCTACGACTGGGAGGCCCTGCGGCAGCGCTATAGCCAGCTTCTGCCGTATGTGGCGCATCGCACCGATCTGAACTACGTCATCTCCGAAATGATCTCGGAGTTGACCGTGCAGCACGCCTATATCGATGGCGGCGACGTGCAGATTCCGCCGCGCCCGCACGCGGGGCTGCCTGGGGCGCGGTTTGAGGTGGACGCCAGTTCCGGGCGCTATCGCATCGCCCGGATATTCCGTGGGCAAAACGAGGAAGAGGTCTACCGCTCGCCGCTGACTGAGATCGGCGTTGACGCCAAGGTGGGCGATTATGTTCTGGCCATCAATGGCGAAGATGTGACCGCCAAAGACGATATCTACAAATTCCTGCGCCACGCCGGAGATGCGCCGGTGATCCTGATGCTGAACAGCGCCCCCTCGCTGGCTGGCGCCCGCAAAGTGACGTATAGGCCGCTGCGCAGCGAGACTGACCTGGTGTATCTCGACTGGGTGGATCAGAATCGCCGCCGTGTGGACGAGTTGTCTCACGGCCGCATCGGCTACATGCACTTGCCGGACATGGGCGAGGCCGGCATTCGCGAGTTTATCAAGTGGTACTTCCCGCAGCTGCGCAAAGAAGCGCTGCTGGTCGACGACCGCGCCAACGGCGGCGGCAATATCTCGCGCATGGTGATCCAGCGCTTGACCCGCAAATTGCTGGGGGTCGATTTCCCGCGCACGATTGCCACGCCGGAACCCTACCCGGACAGCGTCTTCATGGGACCGAAAGCGTGCCTGCTGGACCAGGACTCCGGCTCGGACGGCGATATCTTCCCCTGGATGTTCCGCACCGCCGGGCTGGGGCCGTTGATCGGCGAGCGCTCCTGGGGCGGCGTGGTGGGAATTGGCAACCACGGACAGCTTATCGATGGGGGAAGCGTGAACGTCCCCGAATTCGCCTATGCCACGGCCGATGGCAAGTGGGCCATCGAAGGCCACGGCGTGGACCCCGATATCGTGGTGGAAAACGACCCGAAGTCGGTGATTGAAGGCCACGATCCGCAATTGGAACGGGGCGTGGCGGAGCTGCTGAAGGCCCTGGAGAAGTCCAACCCGAAGTTGCCCGAACATGCGCCGTATCCCGTTAAGCTGAAATGATGAAGTGGGGCAGGCCACTGGCCGGGGTGCCCTCTGGGCCGGGGCTCTCAGCCCCGCTGCGCTATGGTATGGTGGCTTCCAAAGCCATGCAACGCACTCTGTCTCCGCTGTTTGTGCTACTGTCAACCGCGGCGCTCGCGCAGACGCCCGCGCCGGGCCCGGGCCAGCGCGCCGCGATGGCCGAGACCCCCAACACGGACATCTACTACAAGCTGGCGCCCGATGCGATCCAGCAGGACGGCGTCCCGCAGGGCGAGATCAAGGGGCCCTTTACCCTGCCGAGCAACGCCTATCCCGGAACGCAGCATACCTACTGGGTCTACGTACCGGCGCAGTACGACCCCGCCGTGCCGGCCAGCCTGATGATCTACAACGATGGGCAGGCTTTCATGGCTCCGGCAGGCGATGTCCGCGCCCAGGTGGTCATGGATAACCTGATCTACCGGCGCGAGATTCCCGTCATGATCGGAGTCTTCATCAATCCGGGCCGCCGCCCCGATCAGCCGGAGCCGTCCGCGAGCGAGTGGGGCGACCGCACCACCAACCGGCCCACCGAATACAACACCCTGGACGATAAGTACGCGCAGGTCATCGTGGATGAACTGCTGCCGGTGCTCTACAAGGGATACAACATCTCGAAGGATCCGGAGCGGCATGGCATCGGCGGGTCGAGTTCCGGCGCCATCGCGGCATTCACCGTGGCCTGGGAGCGGCCTGACGACTTCCGCAAAGTGCTGAGCAACGTCGGCAGCTTCACCAACATTCGCGGCGGAAATGCCTATCCGGACATTATCCGCCAAACCCAGAAGAAGCCCATTCGCATATTTCTGGTGGATGGCCGGAACGACAACCGCAGCCTGAGAGCCGACGGAACCTACGACCAGGCGCGCGACTGGTTCTATCAAAACGTCCGCATGCAGCAGGCTCTCACCGAAAAGGGCTACGACGTGAACTACTCGTGGGGGATTCAGCGCCACGGCCAGAAGATGCTGCAGACGGTTTTTCCGGAGATGATGCGATGGCTGTGGCGCGACCACCCCGTTTCGACCGACGTGCACGACATGGTGGAGCGGTCGTTCCATGCGGCGAGGAAACAGCCATAGCTGCCTGGGGGCGAGCGCGCGCCTGGCTGCTGGCAATTCCCCTGCTCGCGATTCTCTATTTCTCCGGCCTGTCGGCATCCGGCATGCTCGGGCCGGACGAGCCGCGTTACGCCTCCATCGGGCGCGAAATGGCGAGCTCCGGCGATTGGATTACGCCCCGGCTGTGGGGCGCGCCGTGGTTCGAAAAGCCGGCGCTGCTGTATTGGATGACGGGCGCGGCATTCCGCCTTGGGTTCAGCGAGGACTTGGCGCCGCGCGTTCCCGTGGCGCTCGTCTCGGTGGCCTTCCTGATCTTCTTCCAATGGATAATGAGCCGCGAATTCGGCGCGAAGGCGGCCTGGGCGGCGGCCCTCATGCTCGGCACTACGGTGGCCTGGTTGGCATCGAGCTTCACCGGCACAACCGACCTGCCCATGGCGGCGGCGTTCTCGGCGGCCGTGCTGTTGTCGCTCGACTGGATCGAGACGGGAAACCGCCGGCGCCTGCCGTTGGCCGCCGCACTGCTCGGCGTGGCCGTGCTGGCCAAGGGCCTGGTGCCGCTGGTACTCGCGTTGCCGCTGGTCTGGTGCGGCCGGCGCCGCTCAATCGACCTGCTCCGCCCGTCCGTATCCGGCGCGTTCTTGATCGTCGCGTTGCCGTGGTATCTGCTGTGTTACCTTCGCAACGGTGCGGCATTTCCGCGGACCTTCTTCTGGCAGCAGCATTTCGAGCGATTCACCACCGTATCGTTAGCGCACGGGCAGCCGTTCTGGTTCTATGCGCCGGTGCTCGCGGCCGCGCTGATGCCATGGACGCCGGCGCTTCTGCTGCTGGCTCACCGCGCGCTCTATCGCGACGTCCGCCGGCGGTTTCTGCTGCTGTGGCTGCTCTTTGTCCTGGTCTTTTTTTCCTTTTCGAAGAACAAGCTTCCCGGATATCTGCTGCCCCTGGCGCCGGCAGCCGCCGCCTTGATGGGAATCGCACTGGCGGAAGCCAGGCGCGCACACTGGGCGCTGCCGGCTGCGGCACTTTGCCTGGTGGCGATCCCGATAGCACTGCCGGTCCTTCCAATGGTACTGGCGGCGGGCCTTTCGCGCGCACCCCTGCCCGCATTCCATTGGACCTGGCTTCTGCCGCTAGCGCTCGCGCTGGTCGTTTATTTGCTGGAACGGCAAGGCCGCCGCGCGTCCGCGCTAGCTGTCATGGCAGTGGCCGTCGCCGCGGGAGTGACGGTTCTGAAGCTGATCGACTTGCCGGCTATTGATCGCGCATATTCGGCGCGGCCTTTGTGGCGCGAGATCGCCAGCCAGCGCGACCATGTGTGCATTCAGAACCTGCACCGGACCTGGCGCTATGGATTGAATTATTACTCCGTGACGCCGCTGCCGGATTGTAGCCAGGCGGCGCGGCCCTTACAAGTGATGCAGGAGCCGGGGCATGCGCCGCTGGTGCGCCGCCGCGCCCCTTGACCCGCCCGGCAACAACGTTGTAGGCTCAGGTTTCAAGTCGAAGGCTTTCATGATCCTACCGCACACCTATATCGCGACCCTGCTGGTGCTCTTCCTTAGCATGCTCTGCTGGGGATCCTGGGCTAATACCCAGAAGATGTCGGGCAAATGGCGTTTCGAGCTGTTCTATTTCGATTACGCATTCGGCGTTCTGCTGGCCGCCGTGATTTGCGCGCTCACGCTGGGCTCGCTGGGCTACGACGGCTTTTCGTTCCTCGACGATATGATGAACGCCGGCAAGCGCTACGCGGCCATGGGCTTCGGCGCGGGAGTCATCTTCAACCTGGCAAACATGCTGCTGGTGGCGGCCATCACCGTGGCTGGGCTGGCGGTGGCGTTTCCGGTGGGCATCGGCTTGGCGCTCATTATCGGGGTGATCTGGAGTTACATCATTCGGCCGCAGGGGAATCCTCTCCTGTTGTTTGTGGGCTGCGCGCTGGTGGTTGGGGCCATCATAGTCGATGCGGTCGCCTACCGCGCCATGGAACTGTTGCGGGCGGAAATGCGGGCGCAGGCCGGCAAGGCCAAGACCACCCGGAAAAAGGTGAGTCTGAAGGGTGTATTCCTCAGCTTGGCCAGCGGCGTGTTGATGGGATCGTTTTATCCGCTGGTGGTGATGGCCAAGTCCAGCGAGTGGGGCGGCACCGCGGGGGAGAACGGACTGGGGCCATACGCCATAGGCGTAGTGTTCGCGCTGGGTGTGTTCCTTTCCACCTTCGTCTTCAACCTGTTTTTCATGAATCTGCCGGTGGAAGGTGAGCCGCTGGAGTTTCCGGATTACTTCAAAGGGCTTCCGAAGCAACACCTGCTGGGCGTGGCGGGCGGCATCATCTGGTGCGCCGGTATGGTCGCCAATTTCGTCGGATCGAGCGCGCCGGAATCGGTGCAGGTCGGACCGGCCATCAGTCTCGCGCTCGGCCAGTGCGCGGCCATGGTCAGCGCCCTCTGGGGCCTGCTGCTATGGAAGGAATTCGAGGGCGCCGACTCCCGTGTCAAGGCGCTCGTCTTCATCATGTTCTTCCTGTTCATTACCGGCCTGGCAATGGTGTCGGTGGCGCCGCTCTACGCGCCAAAGTGACAGCAAGAAGACAGAAGCCGCAATCGCGCCGGTGCAGTGCTTCTGACTTCTGTCTTCTGACTTCTGTCTTCTTACTTCGGCTTTTTATAGAACCCGCCGCCCACACTGCGCATGAACTTGCCCCATAGCGCCTGGCCTAACTCGTGCCAGTCGTCCATGTCTTCGGGCACTACCTGTACGTGCAGGCCGGCCATCTCGTCGGTAGTCCCCGGGCCCCACACCACGCGGCGCGGCGGATGATTCGGATTGCGCGGATTCGCGTCGGAATTATCGTAAGTGAATTCCATCTGCAAGTCGGTATCCGCCGGCAGTTTCACCGGCGTGGCGTAGCGGTATTGTTCCTGCCAATCGAAATTCCAATCGCGGATCTTGATCAGCCACTGCTTGCGGCCGTCCGGCAGAATGGCCCAGCCCTCCATCTCTTTGCAGATGTAATGCGCGTGCGGGATGATCCCCACCGCCTCCACATCCACGGGCGTGGTGAAGTGGTCGCGCACCTTGTAGGCGCGTTCGCCGGGCGGAATGTCGATCCGGTGCGAACCCAACGGAATGTCCGCCACCCACTTGGTGGGCGGCTGGTCCGTGAAGTAAAGCCCCAGCGTGGACTGATCGGTCTCCGGCTTGCCCGTCGGATGATAGTGGATCTGCATCACCAGGTCCGAACCTTTGCGCAGGATGAGTTGCAGGCCATCGGGCATGCGGGCGGGCTGCATCCCCGGCGTCCAACCGCCCAGCGCGCCGCTGGGCAGGAATCCGGGCGTGCCGAAGCAGGGATACGATGCGCCGATTTGGCGTCCGATGTGGCCGGCATCCAGCAGGAACAAAGCGTGATGCACCACGCTGCGCGTCTCGGGGCGGAACTCCATGGCGCGCACATACTTGTCCACGGTGAGATGCAACGGGATGACGAAGCACATGTATTGATCGGGACCGTCCGCCGCGATGGCGAAAGGCTTGGGCATGCGGACGGTCAGGTCTGGCGTGCCGAGTTGCCAGCCTGCGGGAAAGTGCGGGGGCGGTGGGATATGCGCCGGATCGCCTTGCGGCGCGCCCGCCTCGGCCCAACGCTGCAGGGTGGCGATGTCCGCGTCGCCGAGGCGCCGCTCGCCCTGAAATTGGCCATAGCCCGGCTCCGGCTGCCACGGCGGCATATAACGGCTGGCGGTTACGCTGGCGATGAGTTTGGCGCGCTTGGCGGCATCCTGATAAGTGAGCAGCGGAAACGGCGCAACCTCTCCGTGATGGTGGCAGATGGCGCAGTGCTGGTAAAGGATCGGCGCGACATCACGCGCGAAGGTCGGCACAGGCTTGCCAGTCAGTATCGCGTCGAGCGTGGCTTCCAGCCGGCTATCCGCGCGGCCGCGATAGAGCAGCCCGCCAGCGGGCGAAAACACGGCCACCTCCGGCGCGGAC
>Ga0335078_10003574_pt1 | contig 23120 bp, 20 predicted proteins | sample Lox_Sample_32_FD_206711 | JGI IMG/M metagenome (GOLD analysis project Ga0335078, IMG submission 206711) | Soil microbial communities from Loxahatchee National Wildlife Refuge, Florida, United States - Lox_Sample_3.2 | ecosystem: Environmental > Terrestrial > Soil > Wetlands | place: USA... | reverse complement strand
CAGCCGTCCCGCCGCCACCGCAGCCGAGCTGGCCAGTTCCAGCAGCTCGCCAGAGCCGGGCTGGCTCACACCGGCGCCCGGCGGCCGGCTCCCGCCCCGCAGCAGCCGGTGCCGCAAACGTCCAGCGCCGGCCCGAGATCGCCGAGCGCCCTCGGTGGCCTGCCGTCCAGGCGTTCGGCCACCAGCTCACTGATCATCGCGACGAAGCGCGGGTCCGTGCCTGGCGTCGCCGCGCGAGCCAGCGCCAGGAGGAGCCGCCGGGCGAGCTGCGCCGCCTCCACGTCCAGGTCGTACGCCACCTCGAGGTGGTCGGAGGTGAAGCCGACCGGGGCCAGCACGACCGCCCGGGAACCGGACGCGGCCAGCCCGGCGAGGCAGTCGCTCAAGTCGGGGCCGAGCCAGGGCACCGAGGGCGGCCCGCTGCGGCTCTGATAGGCCAGGCGCCATGACCCGCCATGGCCGGCCCGCTCGGCGACCAGCCGCGCAGCCTCCGCGAGCTGCCGGGGGTATGCCCCCCCGGCGGGCCCGCTGGCCGCGGCCATGGCATCGGGAACGCTGTGAGCGGTAAAGACGAGGTCATAATCGTCCCGAACGGAAGACGGCAGCGACTCACCAGCGGCGCGCACCGCGTCGGCAAGCGGCTCCACGAAGCCCGGGTGGTTGAAATACGGCCGGAGCTTGTCGATGCGCGGGGCCCGCGGCCCCACCGCGGCCCTGGCCCGCTCGATATCCTCCAGGTACTGCCTGCAGCTCGAGTAGGAGCTGTAGGCCGACGTCACGAACGCGGCCGCGTGCCGCCTGCCGTCGGCGGCCATGGCCGCCACGGTATCGGCCAGCAGCGGATCCCAGTTCCGGTTGCCCCAGTAGAGCGGGAGGTCGAGACCGCTGGCCGCGAAGTCCTTCTCGACCGCGGCCATCAGCTCCCGGCACTGCCGGTTGATCGGGCTGACCCCGCCGAAGAGGTAATAGTGCTCGGCCACCTGCTCCAGCCGCTCCCGCGGCACGCCACGGCCACGGGTGACGTTCTCCAGGAACGGGATCACATCCTCCCGGCGCTCGGGTCCCCCGAAGGACACGAGCAGGAAAGCGTCCAGACGCGGCATGTCACCATCCAACCAGGCTGTCCGCGCGGTCCCGCCAGGCCGGGTCAGGTGTAGTCCCGGGCGTACTCGGCGGCCAGCGCGAGCACCTCGCTGACGTACCAGCTGGCATGGTTGTAGTCGAAGATGGCGGCCGACAGGGCCTTGCCGCCAGCGGCCGCCCCGTCGGCGCACAGCAGCCTGGCCGCCGACGGCACGGCGTCATAGGGGTTCATGATGTCCGGATTGCCGGCCTGGCCGAATCCGTCCATGCCCCAGATCGCCCAGGTGGACGGGAGGAACTGCATCGGCCCGAGCGCCCCGGCGGTGGACGGGCCGTCGTTCGTGCCGTCCTCGCTCTCGATCTGGCCGATAGCGGCGAGGACCGTCCAGGACAGGCCCGGGCAGTAGTCGGCGGCGGATGCCCGGAACAGCTGCAGGTAGGTCGCGGGCACCGCGCCCGAGGCGGCTGGTGTCCGCGGAAGCTGCTGCCGGCGCAAGCTGACGATCTTGCCGGACGGCCCGAGCACTCGCTGGACCTTGGCGATCAGGCCGGTCAGGCTGGCGCCGGGCGCGCTGATCAGCGCGGCGACCCTGTGCACCAGGCCGAGCTCGCGGGAGACCCGGGAGTCGACAAGCAGGTCGACTCCCTCGATGCCCAGCGAGGCCGAAGCGCCGAAGGTCACCGTCCGCCTCGCGCTGCCGGTGAGCTGGTAGCTGGTGCCGGGGCGCAGGCGCAGCGCGCTGCGGGCGGTCTGGGAGGCGACGAAGCTCCCGTTCGCCAGGGCGGTCCAGAAGGGCTGATCCGAGGCGGTCCGCAGCGGCACCCAGGACCGGAACTGAACCGGGTTGACCCCGATGACGCTGACCGGCCTGGTGCCGGCCTTGATCTGCGCGCCATCGAAAGCGATCATGTTCCTGACGCCAGTGATCTTGCCCAGCCTGGTTAGCTGCTGGCTCGTCAGCCCCGCCGGGGCGACTATCAGCAGGTCAGGGAGGTTGATCTGGCGGAACGAGGAGGCGCCCCGGGGAGCGCCCGCCGCCGGAACGGTCGCAGGTATGGCCGTGGCCGCGCCTGACCCGCCGGAAGCCGGCTTCAGGATCCCGGTCAGCGCTCCGACGCCGAGCAGGGCAAGCGCGCAGCAGCCGGCCAGGCCGCGGAACGCGAGTGCGGGAGAGCGGGAAAAGATGGCGCGTAGCCGTTTGCGTCCAGGCAGGCTTCGCCCGGTCACCCGTCCCATCATCGCGATATACCCTAACCCCGCCTCCTGGCACTTGGTAGCGGCATTCCGGGGCCATTGCGGTCCCAGGTCTTCCCCGCTGCCCCGCACCTGGAAGGATTGCGTGATGCAGAGGCCTTGCTGACCGCGGTGGCGGGCGGCCACGCTGGGCCAAGATGCACGCCACAAGGGCGGAGCACCTGCGTCAGGCGTACCCTAGGCAAGGCGGCTTCGTCGCGCCGCGCGACGAGCTCGACCCCGAGCGCCGGTCCGGTAACGCTGCCTGACTCAGGTACTCGGCCCGTGACGCCGCGGGAAGTCGGCAGGGCCTGCGGCTCGACGGAGCCACTCTCGCGGCATGGCCCGGGAAGGTGCCTGCGGTTCATCCTGGGGGCGAACCGCGCGAGAAGGACCATGCTTGACGGAGCCGCTCAAAATAGGACCGCGCAGGATGGGACCGTGCAGTATGAAACGATGCAGGATGGCGCCCCCGGGCGGGATGCGGTAGTGGACGGGAAGATGGCTCCCCCCCAGGTCCGCACTGAGGGCGAGGCATCCCGCGCGCGTCCGTCTCTCGGCGGAGGCACACCGGCGCAGGAACGTGAACTCGGCCGCCAGGGCCGGCAGACTGTGCGCAAGCTGCTGGAGGCCGGTCTCGCCGAGTTCGACGAGCGGGGCTTCCAGGCGGTGCGCGTGGACGACGTGGTCCGCCGGGCGAAGACCTCGCATGGCACTTTTTACCTTTATTTCGCGAATAAGGATGACCTGTTCAAAACGCTGTTGCGGGACGCACTGCACGACATGGAGATCATCACCGGCGATTTCCCCGTGGTCACCCGCAACGAGGCGGGCCGGGAGGCGCTGCGTAGCTGGGTGCGGAAGTTCTTCGACACCTACGCGGCGCATGCCAGTGTGATCCGGATCCTGAGCACGGCAGACGTCGTGGGCGAAGAGGTCTACGGAGACGGGCTCCAGCTGTTCTTCCGGATCGCGGAGGCCATCACCCAGGGAATGACCGCGGCCGGGCGCGCCGCGTCGGACGGGCCTGGCGGGATACCGGAGCACGCGGAGCTGACCGCCGTCGCCTGCCTGATGATGCTCGAGCGGGTCAACTACCTGCTGAGCGTCGAGGTCAGGCTGCCGAAGGAAGAAATGGTGGACCGGCTCAGCGCCATCATCTACGCGGCGTTCCACTCTGCCTGACAGCTGCCGCCGGACCAGGCTGGGTTCGGCACTCCCCGGCTGGGGGCAGAATCGATGGCGTGCGATTCCTTACCGAGAAACTGCCGTTCTATGACCTGGCCTACAGCGACGTGTTCCTGGTGCCGAGCCGGTCCGCGGTCGTATCCAGGCTTGACGTGAGCCTGGCCACCAGGGATGGCAGCGGCACCACGATCCCGGTCGTCGTCGCCAACATGACCGCGGTTGCCGGGCGCAGGATGGCCGAGACCGTAGCCCGGCGCGGCGGGCTGGCCGTGCTTCCGCAGGACATCCCGGTGGACGTGGTCGCCGAGGTGGTGGCCTGGGTTAAGAGCCGGGACCTGGTGCACGACACGCCGCTGACGCTCGGCCCGGAGGCCACGACCGGGCACGCGCTCAGCCTGCTGCCCAAGCGGGCGCACGGCGCGGTGATCGTGATCGAGGACGGCCGCCCGGCCGGAGTGGTCACCGAGTCCGACTGCCATGGCGTGGACAGGTTCACTCAGCTGCGCCAGGTCATGTCCACCGAGTTGCTCACGCTGCCAGCGGGCACCGACCCGGAACACGCGTTCGGGCTGCTGCACGGCGGCAGGCACCGGCTGGCACCCGTGGTGGACGCCGCCGGCCGCTGCGTCGGGATCCTGACCCGCACCGGCGCGCTGCGCGCGACCTTGTATCAGCCTGCCACCGACAGCCGCCGGCGGCTGCGGGTCGGCGCCGCGCTCGGAATCAACGGCGACGTAGCCGGCAAGGCCAAGCTGCTGCTGGACGCGGGCGTGGACCTGCTGGTCGTCGACACCGCCCACGGCCACCAGGACAAGATGATCCACGCGCTGCGCGCGGTCGCGGACGCGTCGCCGACGGTACCGGTGGTCGCAGGGAACGTCGTGACGGCCGAGGGGGTCGCCGATCTCGTCGAGGCCGGCGCCGACATCGTCAAGGTCGGAGTGGGGCCGGGCGCGATGTGCACTACCCGGATGATGACCGGGGTCGGCCGTCCGCAGTTCAGCGCGATCCTGGAGTGCTCGGCGCAAGCCCGGCGGCTCGGTGCCCACGTGTGGGCCGACGGCGGCGTACGGCATCCCAGGGATGTGGCGCTTGCGCTCGCGGCCGGCGCGTCCAACGTCATGATCGGGTCCTGGTTCGCCGGCACCTGCGAGTCGCCGGGCGACGTGTTCCGTGACGCGGACGGCAGGCTGTACAAGGAAAGCTTCGGCATGGCGTCGGCCCGGGCCGTGCGGTTGCGAGCGGCGGCGGACTCTGCGTTCGAGCGGGCGCGCAAGGAGCTGTTTGAGGAAGGCATCTCCAGCTCACGGATGTACCTGGACCAGCAGCGGCCTGGTGTCGAGGACCTGATCGACTCGATCACGGCCGGCCTGCGCAGCGCCTGCACCTACGCGGGCGCCAGCGACCTGGACGAGCTGCACGAGCGGGCGGTGGTCGGGGTGCAGGGCTCGGCAGGTTATACCGAGGGAATGCCTCTGCCCGGCGGCTGGTGACCTGCCCGGCGCTGGTGGTCTGGGCCGGCAAACGCGTGCCACCTGCCGGTATCACTCGCGGCTACCGCCTACGGTGGGTGCCATGACCTACCGCCTACGGCGGGTGCCATGACAGGGACGAACGGCGCCCCGAGGCGCCTCCTCCCGCCGGATGTTCCGGGGCCCAGCGTGCTCGTGGTGGAGGACGATCCCGGCATCGCGACGCAATTGGTCCGCGGGCTGACCCGGGGCGGCTACCGCGTCGATCACGTGATGACCGGGGGCGAGGCACTGGCCCGGGACGAGCCGGATGTGGTGCTGCTCGACCTGGAGCTGCCCGACTGCGACGGCGCGGTAGTCTGCCGGCGGCTGCGGGAGAAATCAGGCGCGGCCATCATCGTGGTGACCGCCCACGGCGAGGAGACCGACCGCGTGGCCGCACTGGACGCCGGCGCGGATGATTACCTGGTCAAGCCGTTCGGCCTCGCCGAGCTCCAGGCGCGGATGCGAGCCGTGCTGCGCCGCGTCCGGCCGGATACCGAGGTCACCAGGCACGGGCCGCTCACCGTGGACATGCGCACCCGGAGAGTTAGCGTTTCCGGGCACGAGGTGGCGCTGACCCCCAAGGAGTTCGACATCCTGGAGTGCCTCGCGGCTGACCCGGGCCGCGTCGTGAGCCGACAGGAGATCCTGGAGAGCGCCTGGGACGCGCACTGGTACGGGCCTAGCAAGGTGCTTGACGTGCACGTCGCGGCGCTGCGCAAGAAGCTTGGCCTGCCCGGCCTGATCGAGACGGTGTACGGGCGCGGATTCCGGCTGGGAGAGGTTTGATGGCACGCCGGATCGCGGCAACGGTCGTCGCGCTGATCGCCTTGATACTCGGCGTCGTCGCCGTGCCGCTTGGCCTGATCACCGCGGCGCACGACAGCCACTCGTTCCGCGGCGAGGCAGTAGGTGCCGCGACCTCGCTGGCCAGCGTCGCCGAGGAGAAGATCGGCGACCATAGCAAATACCCGGCCCTCGGGAACGACATCAGCCAGCTGCGCCGGGGCGGCGATAAGGTGGCGGTCTACGACAGGGCAGGCGTGTGGCGGGCCGGGACCCGGGCCCGCCCCGGGGTCCCGGACGGTGCGGTCGGCCGGGAACTGGCCAGGCTTTCCCCGGTCACTTACCAGTCCGGCGGCCGGCTGCTGGTGCTCGCGCCGGTGCTGACCGACGAAGGGGGCTCGCCCCTCGGGGCGGTCGCGCTCTCCCGGTCCACCGGACCGCTCGAACATCAGGTCACCGTGCTGTGGGTGCTGCTCGCCGTGGTGTCGGCCGCGGGCCTGCTGGCCGCCGCCGTGATCGCGACGGCGCTGGCGCGCTGGGTGAGCCGCCCGCTCAGCACGCTCGAGGCAGCCGCGCAGCGCCTCGGTGAGGGCGTGCTGGACACGCGCTCCGCGGTGGGTCCCGGTCCCAGCGAGGTGAGCAGGCTCGCGGCCAACTTCAACACCATGGCCGCGCGGCTCGAGGCCCTGGTGGACGGTCATCAGGCGATGATGGCCGATGTGTCCCATCAGCTGCGGACGCCGCTCGCCGCACTGCGGCTGCGCCTTGACGTGCTAGCCCAGGACTGCGACGAGCCCGTCGCCATCGAGCTGGCCGGGGCACAGGACGAGATCGCCCGGCTATCCAGGATGGTCGACGGGCTGCTCGCGGTGGCGCGCGCGGAGAAGGTCGTGGCCGAGCCCGTCACGGTCCCCGTCGGCTCGGTGATCAGGGACCGGGCCGCCGCATGGCGGCCTGCGGCCGAGGAGCGCGACGTCACGCTCACTGCCGTGACCGCCGATCCGGTCCGTGCCCGCGTCGGCGAGGGCCAGCTCGAGCAGATCCTGGATAACCTGCTGGCCAACGCTCTCGACGCGGTGCCCGCGGGCGGGAGTGTCACGGTCGGCGGCACGGTGACGTCCACGGGCGCGCAGATAGTGGTCGCGGATGACGGCCCGGGCATGACCCCGCAGCAGCAACGCGCCGCGTTCCGCCGCTTCACGTCTGCTACGCCGGGAGGTACCGGGCTCGGCCTGGCCATCGTGCACCGGCTGGTAACCGCCAACGGAGGCACGGCGGCACTGTCAGACACGGCGGGCGGAGGCCTCACGGTGACCGTGCGACTGCCCAGCCCCGGTATTGCGCGTGACCGCAACTCGCGCCGGTCAGCCACCGTCTCACCCTGAAGGGCCGCGTCGCTTCCTGAAGTTCCGCGCACCTTTACCAGTTCTGAAGCCTTCCTGAACCGATTCCGTGAATCGCACCGGGCAAGCTTGGTTGGCGGCGGTCGCGCGGTGACCAGTAACCGGGATGAATCAGCAGAAGGGATGTCCGAGCATGCCATTGTCAGCCGGCCATGCGTCGCGCCGCCGCGACCAGCGACTTGCCCGGACACGGAGGATCTCGCTGTGGCTAGCGGGCGGCGCCGCCGCCGCGTCACTCGGCCTTGGCACCGCCTTCGCCCGCGATCTGCCCGGTCACCACGCTCCCGGCGCCGGAACGCAGCCCGCAGGCGCCGCCGGCACCCAGCCTCAGCCCGCCCGGCCGCCCACAACTCAGCCGGGCACCGCGCCTTCCTCGGGTCCCACTCACCTCGCGCAGCCAGCGCAGCCACCCGCGACCACTCCCGCCGCGCCCCAGGCCACCTCGGGTGGGTCATGACCGGCGGGCCCAGCCCCCTCTGGTACGCCACCCGAGCGACCGGCGTGACGGCCCTGCTGCTGCTGACCGGCACGGTCGTGCTCGGCGTCGTGGGCGTCGCCAGGCTCGACTCACCGCGGTGGCCGAAACTGGTTACCTCGGCGCTGCACCGCAACACCTCGCTGCTCGCGGTCACGTTCGTGGCCGTGCACGTCCTGACCACGGTCCTGGACACGTATGCCCCGATCAGCTGGATATCGGTCATCGTGCCATTTACCTCGTCCTACCGGACGCTCTGGCTTGGCCTGGGAGCTGTCGCCTTTGACCTGCTGCTCGCGGTGGCAGTCACGAGCCTGCTCCGGGTGCGGCTTGGCTACCGCGTCTGGCGGGCGGTGCACTGGGCCGGCTCCGCCTGCTGGCCCGTGGCGCTGTGGCACGGGCTCGGCACCGGTACGGACACCAGGCTGCCGTGGCTGCTCGGGCTCGACGCGGCCTGCGTCGCGGCAGTGGCCGGCGCCCTGGGGTGGCGGCTGTGCCTGGCCGGCAGCCGGCCGGGCCGGCTCACCGCGAAGCTGGCCTGCGTGGCGGTGCCGCTAGCCACCGCCGCCTTCGTCGCCGCTGGCCCGTTGCAGCCGGGATGGGCGCGCCGTGCCGGGACCCCGGTGGCCCTGCTGGCCGGGAGCGCCGCTTCGGCGCGGGCTCCCTCGCCAGCGACCGCCGCACCCGCCGGCGGCAGCTTCAGCGGGCGGGCGGCCCGGACTCAGGCGTCCGGCCTGGTAACCCTCACGGTCTGGGCCCGGATGACCGCACCGACGCCACAGAGCCTGGTCATCACGCTGCGGGGAACTGCGGACGGCTCCGGGATCAGCATGTCCAGCGGCACCGTGAGCGTCGCGGCCGGAGGCGCCTCGCCCGGTTATCAGGGCCCCGTTGTCCGGCTCGACGGCGATCGCCTGGTCGCCGAGCTGCGCGGGCCCGGCGGGTCCGTGGTACGCGCCAGGATCACGCTGGTGATCCGGGGACCTGAGGCTACCGGGCGGCTGGCCGTCGCAACCGGAGAGGGCCAGTGACCGGCGCGCACCGCGGCCGCCCTCGGCCGCGCGCCGACGGCGACGGGCGTCCGGCAGCCCATCCCGCACGGCTGACGGCTGGGTGGCGGCAGGCCAGGCGGGTATCGCTGCACGAGCATCTGGACATTCACGGTCCGCTGCCGCAGCCCGGTTACCGGCGGCCGGGCTGGCTGGCCGATGCTGTCGCGCAGGCCGGGCTGACTGGCCGCGGCGGGGCCGGCTTTCCGACCGGGACCAAGCTGCGCGCCGTCGCCTCCGGCCGCAGGCCCGCCGTAGTCGTCGCCAACGGCATGGAGAGCGAGCCGGCCAGCGCGAAAGATCATGCCCTGCTCGCCCGTGCGCCGCACCTGGTGCTCGACGGCGCCACCCTGGCGGCGCAGGCCGTCGGGGCCGACGTCATCCACCTGTGCCTGCCGAGGACGAAACCGGAGCTGGTCGATCAGGTCCGCGACTCGATCGCGGACCGGCAGCACTCGGGAGCCGGCGACACGCCGATCGAGGTGCAGGAGGTGCCGCACCATTACGTGTCCAGCGAGGAAACCTCGCTCGTCCGGTGGCTGAACGGGGGTGAGGCCCGGCCGTCGGGCAGCCTTGAACGACCGTTCGAGCGCGGGGTCAGGAGGCGGCCGACACTCGTCGACAACGTCGAGACCCTGGCCCATATCGCGCTGATCGCCCGCTTCGGTCCTGCCTGGTTCCGGCAGGCGGGTCTGCCCGACTCGCCGGGTACGATGCTGGCCACGGTTTCCGGTGCGGTCGCCAGCCCGGGGATCTACGAGATAGCCGCGGGCACGCCGATCACGGATTTGCTGGCTTGCGCCGGTGCCGGCCAAGACGTGGCCGCGGTGCTGATCGGGGGCTACTTCGGCACCTGGCACGAGCTGCGGGCGGTGGCCGCGCTGCCGCTGTCGGCGGGGGGGCTGCGGCCGGTCGGCGCTTCTCCCGGCGCTGGCGTGCTCGTCGCCCTTCCAGAAGGCGCGTGCGGCCTGGCCGAGACGGCCCGCGTGCTCGGTTACCTGGCCGGGCAGAGCGCCGGGCAGTGCGGACCGTGCGTCTTCGGGCTCCCTGCGATCGCGGAGGACTTCGCGCAGCTAGCGTCGGGCCGGCCGAATGGGGACGTGCTCGAGCGGCTGGACCGCAGGCTCGGCGTGCTCACCGGGCGCGGCGCCTGCCGGCACCCGGATGGGGCGGTCCGGCTGGCTGCCTCGGCGCTGACCGCATTCGCGGCCGACGCCCGTAGGCACGCTAGCCGCATGCCGTGCGCGGCCGCTCGCCGCGGCTCGGCGAACGGGGGATTCCTCGCGATTCCGCGCCCATGGGCGGAGGGAGAGTGGGAGTGAGCACCGGGCTCAGGCTGCATCTTGACTTCGCCGCATGCCGCGGTCACGGCCTCTGCGCCGACCTGCTGCCCGAACTCGTCGAGCTCGACGAATGGGGCTATCCCCTCCTGCGCGATGGCGCGGTCGACCCTGGCCTGCTCCCGCACGCTCGGCGCGCTGTCAGGGCCTGCCCGACCCTGGCCTTGCGCCTGCTCAAGGCCCCGGCGCGGGCTCAGGACGCCGCCACCAGGAAGGCGGGCCACCGTTGACCCTGAGCACGAACGCACGCCACCGCCGCCGCCCCGAGGCCGCCGGCGGTGTGGCGGGGAACGTACGGCTCACCGCGATGACCGGCGCCGCACTGGTGATGGCTACCTCGCTGCCCCGGCTTACCATCCACCTCGCTACCCGCTGGGGAGTACGCAGCCCACTTCCTTGATCATCGCCGCCTGAATCCCGCCGTCCCGGTCAGGCCACCGCGTTGGGGCTCGCGGTGACCGGAATGACCTGGCGGACCCAGCCGCTGATCCGCTCCAGCAGGGCCGGTGTAGCGCCGGACTCGGCGTGCCCGAAGCCGGGCACGATCCACAGCTCCTTGGGGTCGCGCGCGGACGCGAACAGCTGCCGGCCGTGGTCTACGGGAAAATAGCCGTCCTGGTCGCCGTGCACGATCAGCAGGGGCGTGGGCGCGATGCGGGCCGCGGCCTCCGCAGGCGGCAGCGGGACCGGGTCCCACCGGCCGGAGCTGATCCTGGTGTGCAGCAGCGTCCTGGTCACCAGGCGGCCGAGCCGGTGTTCCACCGCCCAGTGCACCTTGCGCATCGGCCTGGTGCCGCGGTAGTACCACCAGCCGGGCCCGCTGACCGAGACGACCGCGTCAGCCCCGCCGACCAGGGCCGCGTGCCGGAGCACGATCGACGCGCCCATGGAGAATCCCACGGTGGCCACCCGCTGGTAGCCAAGCTCCCGGGCGTAGCCCAGCGCGACATCCACGTCGCGGATCTCCCGGTCACCCAGCGTCGACATCCCGCCGGAGCGGCCGTGACCGCGGAAGTCGAAGGTGATGACACCGCAGCCCCGGTTCAGCGCGGTGGCAACCTTCCAGACCGCGCCATGCTGCCAGTGCAGCGTGAACCCGTGCGCCAGCACGATCGCCACGTCGTCGGCGCCGGCCAGGTGGACGGCGTCGATCGCCACGCCGTCATCGGTCACCAGCGTCCGCGCCTTCGGAATCGGCCTTGTCATATCACCATTCTGCGCGCCGAACGGCGCTCGCGCGCCCGCCAGGCCCGCCGCGACCCGCCTGGAGCCATCTCCGGCCGGGCTCGCGCCCTCGCCGGTGCGCCACTGGTGCACCGCGGGCTCGTGCGGCAGGCTAGACCGGCAGGCTCATCCCCCATAGCGCGGTCCCTTTCTGCCGACCGGAGGCACGCCATGCCCGTGCTCGACGCACTCATCTCGGCCATCCGGGCCGACGCGATCGAGGTGATCGATCTCACATCCCCGCTCGACTCGGCCGGCGTCGAGCCGTGCCGGGCGGTCGCGCCGGTCAAGCGCTCATGATGCCCACCGACGAGGGTATGCCGGTCACCGAGGCCGTCGCCACGGTGCTCGCCGGGCTGGGCGCCGACACCGCGTTCGGGGTGGTGGGCAGCGGCAACTTCATGGTCACTAACGCCCTGATCGCCCGCGGCACCCGGTACGTGGCCGCGCGCCACGAATGCGGCGCCGCGGTGATGGCTGACGCATGGGCCCGGATGACCGGCAAGCCCGGCATTCTGTCCGTGCATCAGGGCCCCGGGCTCACCAACGCGCTCACCGGGATCACCGAGGCCGCCAAGAGCCGCACCCCGCTGATCGTGCTGACGGCCGACGTGGCCTCGGCCGCGACCCGGTCCAACTTCCGCATTGACGTGGCAGCTCTCGCGGCCTCCGTGGGCGCGGTCGCGTTCCGGCCCCGCTCCCCCGGGTTCGCCGTCGACGAGACCGTTCGCGCCTACCGGACGGCGGCGACCGGGCGGCGGACCGTGGTGCTGGCGCTGCCGCTCGACGTCCAGGCGGGTGCGTGCACCCTGCCGCCCGTTGCCCCGGCCGGCCCTCTGCCGGCCGTGGTCCCCTCGGCGGCGGCGGCCGGCGCGCTGGCCGGCGCGCTGGCCCGGGCCCGCCGGCCGGTGTTCATCGCCGGGCGGGGGACGCGGATCGCCGCGGCGCGCGCCGACCTGGAACGGCTGGCCGCCCGGTGCGGCGCTTTGCTCGCGACCTCGGCGGCGGGCAAGGGCCTGTTCCGGGGCAGCCCGTGGGACCTCGACGTGAGCGGCGGCTTCGCCTCGCCGCTGGCCGCGGAGCTGATCCGCGGCGCGGACCTCGTCGTGGGCTGGGGCTGCTCGCTGAACATGTGGACGCTGCGGCATGGCGCGCTCATCGGCCCCGACGCAACCGTCATCCAGGTGGACGACGACCCCGCGGCCATCGGGGCACACCGGCCCGTCGCGCTGGGCGTGACCGGCGACGTGGCGCTGACCGCGCGGGCCGCCGCGCAGGCCCTGGACGGCGGGCCGGGCAGCGTGCCCGGCCGAAAGACTGGCGGCGGGGAGACGGGCTGCGGGGCCGACGGTCGCGCCGGCTACCGGTCGGCCGCGCTGCGGGACCGGATCGCCGCGCAGATCCGCTGGCGGGACGTGCCGTACGAGGACCAGGGCGACGACCGGAGCATCGATCCCCGCACGCTGACCATCGCCCTTGACGACCTGCTGCCCGCCGAGCGGATCGTGGTCGTGGACTCGGGCAACTTCATGGGTTACCCGAGCATGTTCCTGGCCGTGCCCGACGCCGACGGGTTCTGCTTCACCCAGGGCTATCAGTCGGTCGGCCTCGGGCTGGCGTCGGCGATCGGCTCCGCGATCGCCAGGCCGGACCGGCTGACGGTGGCGGCCCTGGGCGACGGCGGCGCCCTGATGGGGATCAGCGAGCTTGAGACGGTGGTCCGGCTCGGCCTGCCGATGGTCATCGTGGTTTACGACGACGAGGCGTACGGGGCCGAGGTACACCATTTCGGGCCGGGCGGGCACTCGCTGAGCACCGTCCGGTTCCCCCCGGCCAAGATCGCGAAGATCGGGCGCGGGTTCGGCTGCCAGGGGATCACCGTGCGCCGCCGCCGGGACCTGCGGGCGGTCCAGCAGTGGCTGGACGGGCCGCGCGACCAGCCACTGCTCATCGACGCCAAGGTCGCCTCCTCCCGTGCCTCCTGGTGGCTGGAGGAGGCATTTCGCGGCCACTGACGTGGGCGCGGCGGCCCGCCGGCCGGAGGGTCGCTGGCAAGAGGCGCCGCTCGCAAAGCTTGCCGGAGTCCCCGCGGGCCGGAGTCCCCGCAGGCCGCAGTGCCCGCGGGCCGCACGTCCGCGGGCACTCCGGCCGCTTGCTCTGGGCTTAGGTCAGGTCACGGCGAATGCTCGTCCGTGAGAACCTTGTGGTGGTGGTGCGGCTCCGGGACCGGCTCGCCGGGAATCTCGCCGAATGTCGGCTCGGCCTCTGGCTCTTCCATCGGGTAGGCCACCTCGCCGTGAATCGCGATGTCGCCGGAGGCCAGGACCGCGTCGGGCTCGCGCAGTTTCATGAACAGCCCGATCCCGCGCAGGATCAGGAACGTGACCAGGCCGTCCCAGATGATCACCGTCAGCGCCGCGCCAGCCTGGATCAGCAGCTGCTTGGGATGGCCGTAGAACAGGCCGGCGGTGACCACGTTCGGCGCCTTCCCGATGCCCAGGTAGACGACCATCTTGGGATCGGCGAACAGGCCCACCAGCAGGCCGCCGAGCAGCCCGGCGAAGCCGTGCGTGTAGACGACGCCCAGCGCGTCGTCGACCTTGTTGAACGGCCAGACCTTCCGCGGCAGGTAGCCGAACAGCGCCCACACCACGGCAGCGTCCACCACGCCGATGATGATCGCGCCCACGCCGTTCACGTAACCCGCGGCCGGCGTGATGCCGACCAGGCCGCAGATCATCCCGTTGACGCCGCCCAGGAAGGTCGGCTTGCGCTCCTTCCCGAGCGCCATGTCCATGATGATCCAGGTCATCATCGCGCAGGCCGTGGCCAGGTTCGTGTTGACCACCGCCGCGGTGGCGTCGGCCCCGGCGAAGTACGGGTCACCGCCGTTGAAGCCGTTCCAGCCCAGCCACAGGATCCCGGCGCCGACCGCCACGAACAGCAGGTTGTTCGGGACCGCCTTCTCGCGATCACGCTGCAGCCGGGGCCCGACCACCGCCGCAGCGACAAAGCCGGACACACCAGCGGCCAGGTGGATCACGTAGCCACCACTGAAGTCGAGCGCGCCCTTGCCCGCCCAGTAGCCGCCGCCCCAGAGCAGGAACGCGTTCACCGCGTAGGCGAAAGTGATCCAGAGCGGCACGAAGATCAGCCAGACCTTGAACTTGATCCGGCCGATGACGCTGCCGATGAACAGGATCGGCGTGATCGCGGCGAACACGAACTGGAAGTAGACCAGAGACCCCTGGGGGAACCGGAACTTCGGTATCGCCCCGTCGACGAGCGGGATGCTGGCCTGCGCCTGCTCACCGCCCGAGCCGACTACAGTGCCAGGCTTGCCAAGCAGGTGCAGGCTGCCGCCGATCCACGGGGACCCGAAGCCCATCTTGAAGGCCCACAGCACCCAGACGATGAGGGTCAGGCAGAACGCGCTGAAGACCATCATCATCGTGTTGACAGCCCATTTGCGCTGGACGATTCCGCCGTAGAGGACCGCGAGCGCGGGGATGCTCATCAGACCGACGAGCGTTGCCGCCGTCATCTGCCAGGCGTTATCGCCTGAGCTGAGCCAGCTTGCGTAGGGATCCAATCTCCGCCTCCAGTGCCTTGGTCACTGCGGCCCCCCCGAGGCAGGCCGCATCCATCTGACAGGTGATGTATCAATGTGTCCCACAAAGTGGTTTCACCGGCGTTTCCCGTTTGTTACGCGCCTGCGACAGGCGGGGGCAGCAATCCGGCCTTGTGTTTCGCGGACGTTTCCGGGCAGCGCGCGCGCCAGCCCGCGGATCGCTCCCCTGGCACCCGCCGCCGGGACCTCCGGCCGCGCAGACCCCGTCCTGAACCGATCCAGTCCGCGGCGGTCAGCCGCCGTCGGCCAGCGCACCCTGGCTCGGCGCCACGAGTTCCGCCTCGAACCCGTCAACGTTCTCCAGGTAAGCGGCGTAGTGGCCGTCGCCGCCGGCGTACGGATGGCGGTCGGCGAACATCAGCCGCCAGCCGTTGCTCGGCGCAACCGCCACCAGCTTTTCCACCTGCGCCTGGTCGGCGACATGAAAGGCGATGTGATTGAGGCCCGGCCGGCACCGGTCGTGGCGGCTGGCGGTGCGGTCCGGCGACTGCTCGAGGACGATATAGGTCTGGCCCGCACGCCAGCTGCGGCCGCCGGGCCACTCCCCGAACGGCTTGTAGCCGAGCTCGTCAAGCAGCCAGCCCCAGCTCACCACGGCGCGGTCAAGGTCAGGCACCCAGAACTCCAGATGGTGAATCATTCCGGAAACTGCCTCGCCCGGCGGGTCACCGCTGCCAGGGGCGACCGCGGTGCTCTCAGGCCATACGGCGCTGCTCTCGGCCCACGCCGAAGTCGGCTCCGGCTCAGGCTGGGCCATGCCTGGCGCCTGGCGGGATGAGCCCGGTCGGGACGGTCACCGTGGACATCTGCAATCAGCTCGGATCCTTGTCGTCGAGCAGCATGTTAACGGCTAGATCAGGTGAACTGGTGCGAACCACAGACATCGCGGGCCTCACGCCCGCCGTGTCGGGCCCTGGCCAAGCTCCTCAAGGCGCTGCTGCAGTTTGCTCATGCCGCGCAGCCAGCGGTCGGTCTCCGCGGCCCGGCCTGCGTACATGCCCGCCACCTCCGGATGCGGCAGGATCAGGAAGCGTCCCGAGGCGATGCCCTCAATCACCGCATCCGCGACCGCCTCCGGCGCGATCGCCGCCTCCCCGAGCAGCAACTCAGCACTCGGGCCGCTCGCGTCGAACATCGCGGTCCGCACTCCGAGCGGGCAGACGGCCTGGACGACCAGGCCCCGGTGCGCGTAGCTGACGGCCAGCCACTCGGCGAACGCGAGCGCCGCATGCTTGGTGACCGAGTACGGCGCGGCACCGGGCATCGACAGCAGCCCGGCAGCCGAGACAGTGCAGATCAAGTGGCCGCTTCCCCGCTCCAGCCAGGGCCCGAGAAGCAGCCGCACGGCGCGGACATGGGCCATCACGTTCACCTGCCACGAAGCATCCCAGTCTGCCTCCGCGGCCTCCGCGCCGCCGCTGCGCACGATGCCGGCGTTGGCGCAGAACAGGTCGATCTCACCGAGTTCGGCGCGAGCGCCGGAGATCAGCGTTGCGACCCCCTCTTCGCTGGCGGCGTCGGCGGGCAGCGCGACCGCGCCGCAGGAGGCCGCGACCTGCGCGGCGGCCGCGGCGTCCAGGTCGTTGACCACCACCCTGCCCCCCTCAGCCGCGAAACGGCGGCACAGCGCGGCGCCGATGCCGCTGCCACCGCCGGTCACGACGAGGCCGGCGTCGGCGACAGACCTCATTCTTCAGCCTCCCGGGGCGGTGCCGGAAGGTCGACGAGCCCGGCGAGCGACGCCCGGTGCCGGTCCGAGGTGCCGAACGCGATCGATGACGTCTTTGCCCGCTTCAGGTACAGGTGACACGGGTGTTCCCAGGTGAAGCCGATACCACCGTGCAGCTGCACGCATTCCTGGGCGGCTCGGACCGCGATATCGCAGCAGGCTGCCTTGGCCAGCGGGACGGCCACCGCCGCGTCAGGATGCCCGGCGGCCAGGCAGGCGGCCGCGTACCTGGCCGCCGCTCGGGACTGCGTCACGCCCACCCACAGGTCCGCAGCGCGGTGCTTAAGCGCCTGGAACGAGCCGAGGAGACGGCCGAACTGGCGTCGCTCCTTCAGGTAGGCCACGGTCATTTCCAGGCACCGCTCGGCCGTGCCCAGTTGCTCGCAGGCGAGCATCGCCGCGCCTGCCGCGAGTCCCCCGGCGACCGCGCGCTCGGCAGCCTCGCCCGACGCGACGCGCCGGGCGGGGGCGCCGTCGAAGATCACGTCCACAAGCTGCCTGGTCATATCCAGTGATACCACCGGCTGCCGACAGACCCCGGGCCCGTCGGCCGCCGTGGCGTACAGTCCGTACGGCACGCCGTCGGCGGGCACGAGCAGCACGTCGGCGGCCAGCGCGTCGGCGACCCCGGTCACGGTCCCGCTCAGCGGGTAGGCGGCGGGACCGTCCCCCGGCGACGAGCCGATCCGGACCGTGGGATGCTGCCTGGCCCCCGGCATCGCCGCGAACGGGACGGCAAGCGCCGCCGTGGCGGTGCCGTCAGCCAGGCCGGCCAGCAGGTCGTCGCCGACGGCGAGCAGGGCCGCCGTGGCCACGACCGCGGACCCAAGGAACGGCACGGGGGCGACCGCGCGGCCCGTTTCCTCGGCCACGACAGCCGCCTCGCGGTAAGAAGCTCCCGCGCCGCCCCGGCTCTGCGGGATCAGCAGGCCAGAGCAGCCCAGGTCGGCCGCCAGGACCCGCCACAACCTGGTGTCGCAGGTCTGCGAAGCCTCGGTCCTGGCCAGCACTTCGCGCCAGCCGCACCGGTCCTCCAGCAACGCGCGGACCGCAGCCCGCAGTTCGGTCTCGGCTTCGCCATAGAGCAGGTCCGCCGCGCCCGCGGCGGCCTGGCCGGTCGCCGGGCTGTCGGCCGGCCTTTCGGTCGTGGGGTTCACCGCGGCAGGTCCTTCCACGGCACGCCGGTGTCCACCCGTGTCTCGGGCGGCAGCCCGAGCACTCGCTCGGCGATGATATTGCGCAGGATCTCCGAGGTGCCGCCCTCGATCGAGTTACCCCGCGCCCGCAAGTACCGGTACCCGGGGTCGCGGCCGTAGAAATTAACTCCCTCGGGCCGGCGCATCGACCAGTCTTCGTAACGCAATCCTTCGGGGCCGGCCAGTTCCGCGTCGAACTCGGATATCTCCTGATTCAACCGCGCGAACACCAGCTTGGCTGCGGAACCCTCCGGTCCGGGCTGCCCGGCCGCCAGTTGCTGGCGGAGCCTGGCCCCGGCCAGGCGTGCCACCTCCGCGTCGGCCCACAGCCGGAGCATGCGGTCATGCAGCCCTGGCGTGCGCAGCCCGGGCCGCTGTCGCCAGGTGCGCGCCGCCAGGCCGATCATGCCGCCCTCCCTGGGCAGGGCCCAGCCGCCGATCGACACCCGCTCGTTCATCAGCGTCGCGGTGGCGACCTTCCAGCCCTCGCCGACCGCGCCGATCCGGTCTGCGTCGGGAATCGTCACGTCGGTCAGGAAGACCTCGTTGAACTCGGCCTCACCGGTGAGCTGGCGCAGCGGCCTGACCTCTACCCCCGGTGCGGTCATGTCGCAGGCGAAGTAGGTCAGGCCCTGATGCTTGGGCACGTCGGGATCGGTGCGGGCGACCAGCAGTGCCCGCCGGGCCAGGTGTGCCGAGGACGTCCAGACCTTCTGCCCGGTCACGACCCAGCCATTCCCGCGGCCTTGCGTCCCGCCAGTTTCCCGGACCGCGCGGGTTGCCAGGCCGGCCAGGTCCGAGCCGGCGCCGGGCTCGCTGAATAGCTGGCACCAGATCTCTTCGCCGGTCCACAGCGGGCGCAGCCAGCGCCGCTGCTGCTCCTCGCTGCCGCAGGCGAGGATGGTCGGAGCGGCCATGCCCAGGCCGATCCCGTTGCGTTCCGGGTTGTTGTCCGGGGCCGAGGCCGCGGCGAACTCGGCGTCGACGGCGGGCTGCAGTCCACGCGGCAGGCCTTGCCCGCCCAGGCCCCCGGGGTAATGCACCCAGGCGAGTCCGGCGTCGAAGCGCGCCCGCAGGAAGTCGAGCCGCCCCGTCGCCGCCGGGTCGTGACCGGCCAGGAACTCGCGGACCTGGCGGCGGAGGTCGGCCGGCGTTACCACACCGGCCTCGCCGCGGTATGCCCCGCCGCGGGTTTCCTCGTCCGCTGCGGCGCCCTCAGCACAGGGGACCGCCGGAAACGTAGATCACCTGACCGGAGACGAACCCCGCGCCCTCACTGGCCAGGAACGATGCAACATGCGCGATGTCCGCGGGCTGGCCGATTCGGCGCACCGGGACCTGGGCCGCGGCCATCCGCTGGAATTCCGCGAATTCCATGCCAAGCCGGGCCGCGGTCGCCGCTGTCATGTCGGTGACGATGAATCCGGGCGCGATCGCGTTGGCGGTTATCCCGAATTGCCCGAGCTCGATCGCCAGGGTCTTGGTGAAGCCCTGCAGGCCGGCCTTGGCCGCGGCGTAGTTGGCCTGGCCGCGGTTGCCGAGCGCCGAGCTTGACGACAGGCTAATGATCCGGCCGAAGCGCTGGTCCACCATGAATTTCTGGACGGCGCGGCTCATCAGGAACGCTCCTCGCAGGTGCACGCCCATGACCGTGTCCCAGTCGTCCTCGCTCATCTTGAAGAGCATGTTGTCCCGGATCACGCCGGCGTTGTTGACGAGCACCACGGGCGGCCCTAGCTCGGCGGCGACCTTCTCCACCCCCGCCGCGACCTGGTCGGCCTGGCTGACATCCGCGCCGACAGCGATGGCGTGCCCGCCCGCCGACGTGATCGCCTCAACGGTCCCGCTGCCGTCGGCCTCCTTCAGGTCGAGGACGGCGACCGCCATCCCGTCGGCGGCCAGCCTGCAGGCGATGGCCTCGCCGATGCCGCGCGCGGCACCGGTGACGATCGCTACCCGACGGGGGTGCCCGCGCGGCTCTGGTTCACCCCCCGGATCTGGTTTTCCTGAAACGGCCGCCGACTGCGACTCGTCTGACATGAGTTCCTCCTGCCTGCCGTTCCGGTGACTTAGCTGTACTTCCTGAGCTCGCGCCGCGCCAGCGAGCGCTTGTGCACCTCGTCCGGCCCGTCCGCGAACCGCAGGGCCCGCGCGCCGGCCCACAGTTGCGCCAGCGGGAAGTCTTGGCTCACTCCCCCTGCCCCGTGGGTCTGGATCGCCTTGTCGATGACCCACTCCGCCATCGCCGGAGTCGCGATCTTGATCGCCTGGATCTCGGCGTGTGCTCCCTTGTTTCCCACCGTGTCCATCAGCCAGGCGGTCTTCAGGATCAGCAGCCGCGCCGACTCGATCCGAACCCGGGCCTGCGCGATCCAGTCCTGGATGACGCCCTGGTCTGACAGAGGGCCGCCGAACGCGGATCGTTGCAGGGCCCGACGGCACATCATTCCCAGTGCCCGCTCCGCCGCGCCGATCTGGCGCATGCAATGGTGGATCCGCCCGGGACCGAGCCTGGCCTGGGCGATCGCGAAGCCGTCGCCCTCGCCGCCGACGAGGTTGCCGGCGGGCACCCGGACATCGTCGAACACCACCTCAGCGTGGCCGCCGTGCGGGCCGTCACTGAAGCCGAAAAGCCGTATGCCCCGTTCCACCGTGACCCCGGGAGTTCCCCTCGGCACCAGGATCATCGACTGCTGGCGATGCCGCTCCGCGCCCGCCTTCCCATCCTCCTGCCCGGGGGCGGTCTTCCCCATGACGATGAGGATCTCGCAGCGCGGGTCCATCGCCCCCGACGACCACCACTTGCGGCCGTTGATCACGTACTCGGCGCCGTCGCGTTCGATCCTGGTCGCGATGTTGGTGGCATCCGAGGAGGCCACGTCAGGCTCGGTCATGCAGAACGCCGACCTGACCTGGCCGTCGAGAAGGGGACGGAGCCAGCGCTGCTGCTGCGCCGCGGTCCCGAACTCGGCGAGCAGTTCCATGTTGCCGGTATCGGGCGCGGCGCAGTTCAGCGCCTCCGGCGCGATGGCCGGGCTGTGCCCGGTGATCTCGGCGAGGGGCGCGTACTGCAGGTTGGACAGGCCAGCGCCCTCGGGATGATGGGCGAGGAACAGGTTCCACAGTCCGCGGCTGCGAGCCTGCGCCTTGAGGTCCTCGATGATGGCCGGCCGCTCCCAGGGCCTGCCGGAGGCGTCCAGCTCGGCAACCTGCTCGGCGAACAATTTCTCGGCCGGGTAGACGTGGGTATCCATGAACGACAGCAGCTGTTCACGCAACTCTTCGGTGCGCGCGTCGTACGCGAAATCCATCCGCCGCCTCCATGCGTCCGGACAAGGCTATCTACCGGCCGGTACACCCGCCACGCTATGGTCTTGGCCTGGCGCAGGTCGAGAGACGGTGCGTGGTTCCGATGAGCGGCCATCTGGGAACCACGCACAAGCACGGGGCACGCCGTCGGTGCGGCGGGACCTCACAGCCGACCCGGGGTCGCAGCGAGCGAGGAGCCGCAGGTCGACGCTGCTCCGGGAGGCATCCGTCGGGTCAGCCTCGGGCACCCGGTGGATGCACGCCTGGGCGGGCTATGACCCGCGCGCAGGCCCACCCACCGGGTCCCGCATGGCGGCGATCCCGGCGTTCAAGCTGGCCGGACTGTCCCCTCAGCTACCGCCGGCCCTGGTTCTCCTCGGTCGGCTCGGCGGGCCTGCGCGCGCGCCCGTCGCCGTCGGCCTCGATCTCGACGCGCTCCTTGCGGATCTCGTCGCGGAAGGTCCTGTCCTCTTCCACCCTCTTGGCTACCAGCCGGATCCGCTCGACCGGCACTGCTTCCTTCCTGAAGACGGGACGCTCCTCGTGCAAGATGATCTCCTGCTCCCCCTCGGCGATCACGGTGCGGATCTGCTCGTCGGGGTCAATCGGCACCCGCTCGACCTCGTATTCCTCATGGAAGACGCGGACCGCCCGCTCGAACGGCTCGATATCTACGTACTTGTGCAGGCGGGCTCGTCCCGATTCCAACGTCTCGGTGACAACGTCTACCCGCTCCTCGGCGCGGGTGAGCCACTCCTGGCCAGTTGGCGTTTCGGCATCCGGCTGTCCGGCCTGCGCCGGTACCGCCACCTCCGGCTGGCCGCCCTGCCCGGCCTTATCCGCGTCCGGCTGACCGCCCTGCCTCTGCGTAGCGAGGCCGAAGTAGCGGTTGAGTTCGCTCGCCTGCGCTGCCGACATGTGCCGGTCCACGCTGACCTCGGGACCGCCGATGATCTGCCCTGCGTTGAACGGCACGGTCAAGCCGCCCGCGGTGACCTTGCTCCCGCCGAGCGGGACGAACCGGCTCTGCTTCCCGGCACGCACCCGTGCCCATACCGGCTTGCCATCGGCGTCGTCGTTGAACACCTGCTCGACGGTCCCGACCACCTGGCCGTCGCCACCGGTCACCTGGGCTCCGATAAGTTGTTCTGCCTGCATGGTCATGGTGACGTCTCCCCCCGAGTCGCTATCACCGGACAGCGAGGCATCAACCGCCGCTGCGACCTACATTTACTTACTAAGTGTAATCCCAAAACGACGGAAAGCGACAGGTGTCCGCGCCCGGAACCTTCCGGACCTATCGGAGCAGCAGGCGGCCAATCCGGCGACCCGCTACCGCGAGGCCGACCAGGCCCATCAGCGCCAGGTAGGCCGCATGCCAGAGCAGGCCGGGACCGACCGCGCCGAGGGTCAGGCCCCGGACCAGGGACACGCACTGATACAGCGGCGTGCACTCCACGACAATCTGGATCGGTCGCGGGTACACGCTCAGCGGGTAGAACGTGGTCGAGAACAGGAACATCGGCAGCGTCGCGAGCGTGATGAACTCGAAGTGCTGCCAGCTGCGCATGAAAGTGGTGGCGGCCATGCCGACGCCGGCGAACGCGAAGCCGATCAGCAGCGCCGCAGGCAGCGCCGCCACGGACCAAGCCGAGTGCGTCAGGCCCATCGCGACCATGACCACCATGAAGGCGATCGCGTACAGCCCGCCGCGGATCAGCGCCCAGCCGATCTCGCCGAGGGCGATGTCGCTGGCTCGCATCGGGGTGGCCAGCGCCGCGTCGTAGAACTTGTCATGCTTGAGCCGGAAGAAGACGTTGAAGGTCGAATCGAAGACCGCGCCGTTCATCGACGAGGTGGCTAGCAGCGCCGGCGCTACGAAGCTGGTGAAGCCGACCGGGTGCCCCCCTGGCCCGGTCACCTTGCCGACCAGCTCCCCGATGCCGACCCCGATCGACA
>Ga0335078_10003573_pt1 | contig 23121 bp, 14 predicted proteins | sample Lox_Sample_32_FD_206711 | JGI IMG/M metagenome (GOLD analysis project Ga0335078, IMG submission 206711) | Soil microbial communities from Loxahatchee National Wildlife Refuge, Florida, United States - Lox_Sample_3.2 | ecosystem: Environmental > Terrestrial > Soil > Wetlands | place: USA... | reverse complement strand
AAGATTGAACAGGCTGTTGCCGCGGAAGGAAGCTACGAATCTCCGGTCAAAGATACAAAGTTTATCTCGCACTGGGGCGTGCTTGCATGGCGAGGCGACGCGCCCGCCGGGACGAGGCTTGAGTTCTTCACGCGCTCCGGTAACTCTGAGCGCCCCGACCAAACCTGGAGCGACTGGGCTGGCCCGTATCGTAGTTCGAATGGCAGTCCGGTGTCGAGCCCTCCGGCCCGCTACATTCAATGGAAGGCGGTCTTCCACGCCTCTGGCGCCAGCAGCCCGGCGTTGAGTGACGTCACCGTTTCCTATCTGAACCAGAATCTTCCGCCTCAAATCCGGTTGCTGAATGTGAGCACGGCAGGGGAACGTACCAACCCAGCCGGGAGCGGCTCGCCTGGGCTGGGCTCCGGGGCAACGATTTCCGTCGGGGCTTCGCCTGGGGTTGGAGCAGGCGCGCTCGGCAAGACGCAGGTGACGCTGACTTGGCAGGCCGATGATCCGAACGGCGACCAACTCCTGTACTCGCTCTACGTCAAGGCGACAGATGAGCAGGAATGGCATCTTCTCAAAGACAAGCTGCGCCCGACGAGCTACACGATCGAGCCGGGCTCCTTGCCGGATGGGAAATACATCGCCAGGCTGGTCGCTTCGGATGAAGAGTCCAACCCGCCCGGATTAGCGCGGGAGTCGGAATTGCTCAGCGCGCCATTTTGGGTCGACAACACGCCTCCCCAAGTTCGGGTTGTGAAACAGAATGTCACCGGCGGAGAGGCGGAGGTCGTGTTTGAAGTCGAAGATAGTACGTCGCCGCTGCGCAACGCCGAGACTTCACTGGACGACAAGGAATGGAAGGACATTCTGTCTGACGACGGCATCGTCGACTCGCGCCAGGAGACCTTTACGCTAAAGCTCTCCAAACTCGACCCCGGCGAACACGTCGTCTCCGTTCGGGCCTATGACACGGCAGGAAACCTCGGCGTCGGCAAGGCCGTTCTGCGGGTTGCCCAGCACTGAAGCCGCGCAGCCACTCTTGGCTGCGGGGAAGGGCTGCACAGGCACTACTGCCTGTGCCTGACCTTCGCAGGCCAAAGTGCCTTCGCCACGGCAACAGCGCCCGCGGCACGCGAATCGGGCGGGGATTAATACAACTCTCGTATGGGCCAGCGCATCTCACCATTCGAGTCTGGATGCGGCTGGAAGTGAAATTCCTTGAGCCAACAGAAGACGGCGGCTCCCAAGGCCGCTTCCGAGACTCAACTGGTTGCGCGCGCGCAGCGTGGAGACGAGGAAGCATTTGCCGCACTCTTCGAGTTGCACAAGCGGCGTGTTTACTCACTCTGCTTAAGGATGACGGGCAATACTGCGGAAGCGGAGGACTTGACGCAAGAAGCCTTCCTTCAGCTTTTCCGTAAGATTTCAACCTTTCGAGGTGAGTCCGCTTTCTCCACCTGGCTGCATCGGCTGGCTGTCAACGTCGTATTGATGCACTTGCGAAAGAAGGGATTGCAGCAAGTTTCGCTGGACGAGGTGGACACCAGCCAGGATGAGCCGGTCAAGCGCGATTACGGCGACAACGATCGTAGGTTGATGGGGTCAGTGGACCGCATCAGCCTGACGCGAGCTATCGCCGAACTTCCGCCAGGATATCGGACGGTGTTCGTTTTGCACGATGTCGAAGGTTACGAACATAACGAGATTGCCGAGATAATGAAATGTTCCGTCGGCAATTCCAAATCTCAACTTCACAAAGCGCGAATGAAACTGCGCGACTGGTTGCGCCAGAACGAGGGGTTGTTGACTCCGAGTGAGCCCGTAACCTCGGACCAGACGCCGACCGAAAGGTAATGCTGAAATGGAAGGGACTCCCCGTTACAGAACCGCGGAATGCGATCGCTTCGAGTTGGAACTGGAAGCGTACCTGGAAGACGAAATCAGTCCCACCGTGCCGGCGCACGCGCGCGAGTGCGTGTTCTGCAAAGTTGTGTTCGAGGATTTGACTGCGTTGCGGCGAGCGGCACGCGGGCTTGCGCTCGAGGAACCCTCACCGGTGGTTTGGGCAAATATCCGGGCTCAATTGTCGGCGGAGGGGGCGTTCGCCGAGAAGGCCGGCGTGTGGAGTTGGTTCTGGCAACTGGATTTCCTTCGCCGCCCGGCTCCGGCGGCGGCTTTTGTCTGCATGGTGGCTCTTGGCTGCTGGTTGACGGCGGCCCGGAATTACCCTCAACCGGAAACCGCCGGTTCACTCGCTGCCTCCACGAGCGAGCCCACCGTAGTGCGATCCATGGCTTTCGCAGGCGGCGCGCTGGGCCTGGAAAAAGCGGTCCGTGGGTTGGAGGCAGCTTTCAAAGTGCGAGAGTCAAAGCTTGCGCCGGACGTCAAGGCGACCTACGAGAACAGCTTGAATTCGCTCGATGCTTCAATTCGGGAATGCAATGATTCGCTGCAACGTGAACCGGGAAATTCGCTGGCTCACGAATATTTGTTTGCCGCGTATTCCCAAAAAGCTGAGGTATTATCCTCGGCACTGGAAATTGATGAAGGCCGTTAGGCCAGCCCAAGGGGGAACTTAACAGTGGCTGATCGTCAACAACAAAGAACAAGAAAAACAACGGCTTTGCCTTTTGGCCTGGGGATATTTCTCTGTTCTATGGCGCTGCCGGGCATGTTGGCCGCTGCCGAAGGGAACCGGACTGAGAAGACCATCGAAGTGGCGCCCAATCCTCGCGTTACGGTGTCGAACGCGCGTGGCCAGATAGTTGTCCGGGGTTGGGACAAGCAGCAGGTGCACGTTGTGTGTTCCGTCCTATCACCCCGTGTGGAAGTGGATAGCGAGGTCCTTCCGCCCGGCGGACCCGCCGATAAAGTTCACTTCTCCACGCATATCCTGGATCCCCTGGTTTCCGGAAAGGACCAGACGGCCGACTACAGCCTTGACGTGCCCATGGGAACCGATCTTGAAATCCGCGATACACAAGGAAGCGTGAAAGTCGATAAGCTCCAGGGCGACGATGCCACCGTGGAAACCGTGGGGGGAGCCATTGTCGTCTCCGATTTCACCGGCCACCTTTTCGTGCGCTCGATCGGGGGAAATATCGATTTGATTCGCGCCGCGGGACGCGTGGAAGCGTATTCAATTACGGGAGACCTGCATTTCGTTTTTCCAACAACTTCTAAGCTCCGCGCCACTACAACCTCGGGGCGAATTCTCTTCGAGGGAGATTTCCCGGATGGCGGCGACTACTCACTGTCCGACTACAGCGGCGATATGGAAATCATCTGCCCGCCATCGGCTTCCTTCGAACTCAACGCCAAGACAGATCGGGGAAAGCTGGAGAACCAGATGCCCATGACCATCCGGCACCAACCCGCCACGCCGATCTCCTCCGCCAATAGCCTCTTTGGCACTCACTTGACCGGTAAAGCGACAGTGAATCTGAAGTCCTTTAGTGGAACGATCCGCATTCGGCAGCGGTAGAAAAAAGGCAGTCGAGAGTCGAAAGTCCATAGTTGAAAGCCGGAGGTTTTAGATCTCTCAGCTCCCTCCTGCCCAACTTCGCGCCCCCCAAATCAATCCTCGACTTGCGACTCTCGACTCTCGACTCTGCTATAATTCCCTCGGACATGATCCCCCACCGGCGCAAACAGATTTACCTGCTCGGATTCATGGGCAGCGGCAAATCAACTGTCGGAGAACATCTTTCCAAGAAACTGGGATGGCCTTTCATCGACCTCGACACGGTCATCGAAGCTGGACAAGGCGTAAGCATCCGGGAAATATTTGAAAGGTCGGGCGAGGTCTTCTTTCGCCAACTGGAACGCGCCGCCTTGACCGAAGTATTGAAAACCGAGCCTGTGGTGATCGCACTGGGAGGCGGGACTTTCGCGAACGAATCCAATGTCGAACTGATTCGCGAAACAGGCGGAGCCACCATCTGGCTGGATTGCCCCATGGAAATCCTGCTCGAGCGGTGCTCCGGCATGGTGACCCGCCCGCTCTTTCGCGATCCCGAATCCCTGGCGCGCCTGCTGGAGTTGCGGCTTCCCTATTATCGCCTGGCGGAATTCAGAGTCTCAACAGAAGGACGGAGCGCACCGGAAGTCACCGAGCAGATCCTGCGCCTGCGGACCTTCTAGGCAGTCGCTCATGCCGTTTGCTGACGGGCACCCGGAAACGATGAAAATGCGCGAAGCGCCTTGGAGTGCGGCGGCTTGACGCCGCCTTGGTACCGCGCGGACGGAGGGTTTCGTGTGCCGAACCGGACCGAGGCGGAATGTGACCCTGAGCGCCGCCCCACTCTCAAGGCGGCGTCAAGCCGCCGCACTCCAAGGCGCTTTCGGCACACAGATGTTCCGAGCAGGAAGAAATAGTGTCCTACATAACTAGCCACAGATCACCCGCGCTCCCCACCCCCTTGCCCCCTGCTCCGAGAGGAGGGGGGTTCGCGAGGCGACTCCCCTCCTTGGTAAGGAGGGGCTGGGGAGGGTTAGCCGAACTTTGTGCCGCCGGCGGCCTATTCGCAAGTCTCCCCGCGGTGATCCTGGCCTGCGCCCTGCCGGTCTGGGCACAGGCGGCCGGCGGCACGAGCGCCATGAATGTGGACGATGCGGGCGTCTTCATAATCTCCATGGCGGGACGCCCCATCGGCAGTGAAACCTTCAAGATTCACTCCTCGCCGGGCAGGATCGAGGCGCGGGGCGAAGTCCGCCTCAATATTGAGAAGAATGGGAAGACGGTGAGTGTCGAGAGCTTCCCTGACTTGGTCGCGGACTCCGAACTCCGCCCCTTGACTTACGTGTGGAGATTACACGGTCCGCAGTCCTCCCGCCTGGAGGTCGACTTCCGCGTCAAGCCCGCCAAAGCTCGCTACCACACCGTCAACGGAAATGAAGATGACAGGGACTTTGACCTCACGCCCGATGTGATGGTTCTGGACGACAACGTCATTCATCATTTCCAGTTGATCGCTGCCCGCCTGCAGGCGATGGGGGGCGGGAAGCAGACTCTTCGCGTTTTCGTTCCGCAGGAGGCGCTGCCCAGCCTGATGACCGTGGAGGATTTGGGGATTTCCGGAGCGCCGGATGGTTCGAGCGGGCCCGGCCTTCGGCATCTTCTTATAACCACCGACGTTACCCATGTCGATGTTTGGATTGACGCCGAGCTACACGTCCAGCGCGTTTCCGTTCCCGCTGCGCAACTCGAGGCTGTACGGAAGAAGTAGGACTGGCTTGTTATTGATCTGAAGAGGGGCGACCCTGAAAAAAGACAAGAGCGGAGCTGGCCTGTGCACCAGCTCCGCCCCTTGCCCACAATCTGTATATTTCCTGATCTGGCCAACTACGGGCAGGACTCGCCAGCCGGAGGCGTATACGGACTCGGCTCGCCTTCGTTGTTCGCAAGCACGTTCAAAGCGCAACCGACCGAGTTTGACGCCGAGGCCGCTGCGGAGGCTGCGGAATCAGCCGCTGAAGTCGCTGCCGCTGCCGCTGCTGCTGCCGCTGCTGCCGCAGAAGCCGCGCTCTGTGCATTGGTATTTGCGTTCCCTGCGCGAGAAACTGCTACTCCCGCGAGCACCGCCGCGGTTCCTGCAGCCGCCGTGGCGACGATGGGCCAAATGCCTGCGCCGCCGCCGCAGCAACGACCTGCCGAACCGCCGCCCTGCGGGGCCTTCATCTGCGGGGTCACGGTCAGTGTCTTGCCCTTGGCAACATTAACCACCTTGCCGTTGCCCTCGGCGACGCTCAACGCACCGTCCTTGGCTGTGACGACGACGGTTCCGTTCAACATGGCCACTTCACCCAGCGTCTTAAAACCGGAAACTGGGACCACCGAAACGTCGCCAATCTTCATTCGAACCGGACTTCCGGATACATCGTGGAAGACGGAAACGTTGCCCTGGCCCAGCAGTACTGTTACCTCGTCCGAATCCCGCAGGAACGAAGCTACCGTGTCGCGGCCAAACACCATGCGGCTCGCGTTCCCCAGCGCAACTACGGCCACGCCATCTTTCACCTGGAGGCTGTCACCACTGAAGAGGGTTGTGTTAGGAAGAAGAGTCTGGCCGCCCACTGTTGCGTTCATGGTGCCCGCCACCGATCCGATAACCGCTGATCCCGCAAAAACCGGGGCGACAGCGACCAATCCCAGGAGGATCAGGTACAGCGAAAAACGCGCGATGCAATTCCTGCTCAACATTATTGGTTCTCCTTTTGTGGGCCGGGTTGCTTCTCGCCGCCCTAACCCATCGTGGTTTTCCGAAGCTTTTCGATTTCGGTATTAAGGTACTATGACCAACAAAACGTTGTCAAGACCTTTTTTGGCATTTTTGCAGGCGTCGCATCCTCTGCTCTTTGCATCTGCGCGGCGCTTCGTCCGGCTCGGCAATAACTCCGGCGCCCCAGCAAATTCGGCCCTGCCAGCGGTGTCCTCTCTTGCCGTCATGCGACCATCCAGGGCTTTCGATATTCCTTCGTCAGCCACTTGTTGGCCTCCGTGTCGCCCGGGAATTGTTCCCGCTCTGGATCCCAGGAAAGCTTCCGGCCCAGTTTGTAGCCAATCACCGCCAACAGGCCGGCGCTGGTTGAGCGATGGGTGGTTTCCACGTCCGAATTCGGCTTCTGGCGGGACCTGAGGCAGTCCAGGAAATTCAGCACGTGCGGATAATGTTGAGCGGAACCTCCGGCGCTGATCGCGCCTTCCGAATTGAATCGCTCCGGGCCCAGTCGCGAGGCCTCCGGCCAAAGCGTGTAGCCTCCGCGGTCAAGAAACAAAGTTCCGTCGGTCCCGTAAAACTGAATCCCGTAGGAGTGGCCGTCCGGACCGCGGCCGTTCGCGACACGGTTGGAAAACCGGACCAGAAATTCCTTGCCGCTCATTGGCGAGGCGGGGTACTGGTACGTCACTTCCAGGGTATCCGGCGTCTCGCGATTATCGTCGAGCACGTACTTCCCGCCTGTCGCCATGATCGTCTTGGGCGCCTCGACGCCCATAGCCCAGTGAACGACGTCGATCAAGTGAGTACCCCAGTCGGTCAGAATCCCGCCCGAGTAATCCCAGAACCAGCGAAAATTGTAGATCCCGCGATTTCGATTATAGGGCCGCTGTGGCGCCGGACCCAGCCACCAGTCCCAATCGAACCAGGGAGGAGGGTCGCTGTCCGGGGGATTGCCAATTCCATCCGGGTACTGGTTGCCGTGAATCCAGGTCTCCGCCAGAGTCACCTTGCCAATCTTGCCGCTGCGCACCATTTCTACCGCCTTCTGAAAATGCTCGCCCGATCGCTGCTGGGTTCCCACTTGCACAATTCGGTTATGCCGCTTCGCGGCTTCCACCATCTTGCGTCCCTCGAAAATTGTGTGGGAGAGCGGCTTCTCCTGATACACGTCTTTTCCGGCTTCGCACGCCGCAATCATCGGGATCGCGTGCCAATGGTCGGGCGTGGCCACGATTACCGCGTCGATGTCTTTGTGCTCGAGCACGCGGCGGAAATCCTTGTAGGTTTTCACTTGACCGGAGGCCATCGTCGCCGCTTCGTCCAGATGGGGTTGATAGGGATCGGCAATCGCGACGCAATCAACCTGGCCCGTGTGCAGAAAATCGCGCAAGTCCGCCTGGCCCATTCCGCCGGCTCCGACGAGGCCGATGCCGACACGCTCGTTGGCGCCCAAGACGTTGCGCACCGCAGGCCCTGCCGAAAGCGCCAGGCTGGCGGCGGCCATCGCCGCGGTCTTGTTAAAATCCCTGCGAGTCACTTTTAGTTGTTCCACGGTTCCTCCTTGTAGCCAGGCACTCCTGCCTGTGCCGCCGCAGGACAGCCAACGCTGGCTGTCCCGCCGGTCAGTGGGCAGGAGCGGCGGCTTCGAAAGTCGAAATTATGCTATCACAGGAATCGGCAGGTGGGACCGGAACTGGCATTCAGTGTGGAGTGGAGGTTAAAACAACGAAGCCGCACCAGCAGGAATTCGCGGAGCGGCCGGGGCCGCCCAGCTCGGCTGCAGCCGCTCTCCCGATCTTCGGCCACAGGACTTTTCGAAACGCAAGTTACGCAGAAGGGCGTGACGAGGGCTGCTCTGGTTCCTTCATGGGGGCAACTTCATGCGTGCACTGCGCTGACACAGTGTTGTCCACTGCAGCCCTGCCCCGTTTGGTTCTGCGCCAGCGGGAAAACTCCTGGCAGTATTTGGCCAGTTCCTGTGCTGCGAGTTTGTGGGCGAACTTCTGTTCAGGGGATAAATCAGGAACAGTATCAAATGGCATGAGTCCTCCAAAGGAAAGGAGCATTATACCATCCAAATTCCAGTCAAACGACGTGGGGAAAATAATCGTGTCTCGACGAGCATAGAGCAACCGCCAAATTGCCGCTCATTTACCCATTGAGCAACCTCCACAAAGACAGAATGATCCACTATTGGCCGCCAAACTTCGGATCGACACTTTCAGTCGAGGTCAATGAGTTGATATACTCGGCACTCCAAGTTTTAAGGACGGCCAGTGATATTCTTCTTGTTGCTTCCCTTGTGGCTTCTCTGCGTGGTGGCCGGCATAGTGCTGTGCTGGTTTAGAAAATCGCGCTTTTTATCGTCTTATTTTTTTCTCTGCCCCACGTGCGGCGTCACCGTCGCTCTCATGCTTTCAACCCTCGTTTTGTGGGCTGGGCCGCAAATACTGAGTGGCACGAATCCATGGGCCAAGTGGATCATTGTCGCCTCCTAACCTTTTGGGAATTGGGTTGGGGGGAGTGATTGGTGGCGTGGCCGGCTTCGGCGCCGCCCGCAGGGTAAACCGATTGCTCCGCTGGGAGTGATCTTACCCAGGAACCGGCGGGGGCTTAGTTCTCACCTGCTAAAGGTACGGCGACTGTGAGGCGACGCCGAACTGTTCACCCGCAGAATCCGCGAGGGGAGTAGAATGGTCCACTGACAAACTGAGGAGGACTAAGGAAAGTGGCTGGATTCAGCGAGATCTTTGTAAGTCGGCAAGCCCGCCTCGAACACCTGGCGGCCATTGCGGAACCGCTTCGGCAGCCGCTCCAGATCATTCGTGATGCGGACAAAGGGGCGGGCCTCGAGATTGAAGATGTGGCATCGCTCTTCGCCGCGGGGCGCAACCAGGCCTCTAGACGAGAGATGCAGGCGGCAGCGAACCGGGTTCGAATGCAATGGGCGGCGAAGACGGTTGAGTTCATCATCCCTGTTTATCTGACCAGCTTTTGCCAGAACGAATGCCTTTATTGCGGCTATCGGCAAAGCAATGCCATCGCTGAACGGGTGCGCCTTGGCCCGGAAGACTTCGCGAGGCAACTGGACCTGATTCTCTCCTGGGGACACCGGCAGATCGAACTGGTGCTTTCGGACGACCCTGAATTCGGCCCGGAAATGGTAACCCGCTATGTGGCCGCCACGCGCCGCAAGCTGGATGCCCTGGGCGGCGGCATGGTCGCTTTGTGCTCCCCCGTCTACAAGCAAGAGGACTACGTACGGTTGCACGAGGCCGGCCTCGATTGGGTGGTCGAGTGGCAGGAAACTTATCATCAGCCCCACTTCGACCGCTGGCACTACGGCAGCTCACCGAAACGCGCCTTCGAAGCGCGCCTCGACCTTTGGGATAATGTTATAGCCGCAGGTATTACCAAGATTGGAATGGGAGCGTTGTTGGGGCTTTACGATTTCCGCCACGACGTTCTGGCCGTCATCGAGCATGGAAACTATTTGCGCCGCACTTACGGAATCGAGCCGCACGCCCTGGGAATCCCGCGCCTGAAGCCCGCGCGCGGGGTCCTGGCGTCGCAGAAGCCCAATCGCTTCACGGTCTCCGACGACGACTTCCGCCTGGTGGTTAGCGCTTACCACATGGCTTTCCCGACCTCGCGGCTGTTCTTCAACACCCGGGAGAGTTACGACCTGAACATTTCGCTCGTGTCTGCCGGCGATCTCTTCACTGTGGACTGCGAAACGCTGCCCGGCGCCTACTTGCGCCGCCATCTGCCCGGCCAGTTTTCGACCCATGACTATCCGCCGCGCCGGGAAGTGGCTGCTGCGCTCGCGGAGCGTGGCCTCGCGGCTCGATACCTCGCCGCGGTGACGCCCTGCCAGGTCGCTCTTGCGGTGCCTGCCGGCGAAACAGGTATCGATGCGAAGCGCTGGATGGAGGAGCAGGCCGAGATGCGCGCGAAGCTCCAGGAATGGGAGACGGCGCTCCGGCGGGTTTCCAACCATGGCGCCCAATCGGTCGAACGGCAGGCCGCGGACGCGTCCCTGCGCGAGTCGCTGGAATACTTCAGAGCGGTCCTGACCACACATTGCCGACGCGAGGAATCGGAATGGTTCCCGGCACTCCTCCAGCATGCCGAGGCGGCCCCAAGGTTCGCGTCCCTGCGCGCCGAGCACGAGCGTTTTGGAGTGGACCTGGACAGGTTTGAGCGGCAGATGATTTCCTACGGCCTGTCGAAAGACCCTACCGTGATCGCGTCTCTCGGTGGCCGCATGATTCGCGAAATGCGCGCTCACCTCGAGGCGGAAGAGTTGCTGTGCTTGCAGGTCTCCCAATCGTGACCTAAGAAACGGGCATGTCCTTTCGGGCAAACATTTCCACCCGCACCTTGCCGGGTTCGCGGATGGTTTTCTGTAGCGATGAGCAGCCCATTCTAATTGCATTTTGCACTATCGCGTGATACACCTGAACGCGTGAAAAGCCCGGTACAGGCAAGCGCCGCAGTCAGTGTGCTTTATCTGGCGGCAACGCTGACGGCGACAGCACAGAGCTCGGCGCCGCCGCAGAATCCTTCCTCGGTTTCGCAGACTGACCCCACCTCAGCGCTGGAGTTCCTGGGCTCCTACACCGCCCCCAGCGCGGTCCTGACCACGGAGACCAGCCACGCCAGCGCACACCCGCCATCCACCCCGGCGGACACTCGTCTGCGCCGGATCGAGGGCGCTTTCGCGAGGCTTCCGCCCTGGCCCCGGGATTTCGCATGGGGTCTTGAATCGGCAGAGCGAACATGCATGCCGCATGCTGAGGCGGATGCCCGAACTCGAGTTTCGGATTTCCAAGCCCAGTGGGCGGCTGCCGAGCGGGCGCTCGGTCAGGAGCGATTCGAGCAGGCGTCCGAGATCTACGGGCAGTTCGCCCAAGCTCTACGGCAGTGCCAGCCGGCCCTCTGGAACCGGGCGCTGGCGCTGGCCTACGCGCATCCTGGGGGCTCGGGCGGCGGGATTCGAGACGCACTTCCGGCCGCGCCATCAGACGCTGCCGGGCGCCTGCTGCTCGCGGCTGCGCGGATTCTGAGCGGGGACTCGAGGAGCGCGGAAGCTGATCTCGAGGCCGCGGATGCCGGCCTGAAGGTCAGCGCTACAGGAGCGAAGCCACGCGATGTTCTCTGGGCCCGGGCTATGGTCGCCTGGGGCGCAGGTGAAGCGCATCAGGCGCGAGTATCGCTGGCCCGCCTCGCTGAACTGCAGCCTGATTCGGCAGCCGTCTGGTTCGAGCTGGGCGGCGTCGCATTGGACGAAGCCCGCACCTGCTCCCGCCGCTTATCGGATGTCGCCCCCGACAGCGTTTGGAACCGGCGTTTGCAAGCCGAAGCTCTCGAGACACGGTACCCAGGGCTGGCGCAAAACCTGCGCGAACGCACTCCGGAGGCCTCCCGTGAGGGAACAGCGGGCCAGCGGCACGACGATTCCCTGAATGGAGCCCACGAGTCTCCGCAGGAGCTTTACCTCCAAGCGCACGATGCCCTACGCGTCAGCGAGTCGGCCTACCGCCGGGCCTCGACCTCGCCGCGTTTTCAAGCTTACCTCCATGCGATGAAGGCGCTTGCCGCCGAGCAGGAAGACGATGAGCCCGCCGCGATGCGGGAATACGGCCTTGGACTCCTCCAAGACCCCCAGTGCCCGCTCCTGCATGCGGGCCTTGGCCATGTCTATCGCCGGCGAATGGACCTGCCGGCGGCTGAGCGCGAGTTGGAGCAAGCCCGGCAACTGGATCCTACCGACCCTCTGGTCGTTTTCGAATTGGGCGACACGGAAGAGCGATTGGGGAAAACGCAGCCGGCGCTCGAACTGTTGAATCAAGCCCTCGAGCTCGATGCCGGCCTTCTGGTAGCTCGCTGGAGCCGCGCCAAAGCTTATCTCACTTTGGGCGACAGCGAGCGCGCTCTGGCAGACCTGGAAGCGGCGGCCCCCGCCGATTCATCCGGAGAATTGCAGTGGCAACTCGCCCGCCTCTATCGTAAACTTGGCCGCGCGGATCTGGCGGCGCAGGCTGAGAAGCGTTCGGAAGAGCAGAGATCCGCGGCGGTGCGGAAGCTCGAGACAACCAGCGACAAGCATTGACCGCCGAGACGCAGAGAGAATCATACGATAGCGTTGAGCCACGCACGTGTTGAGCCCCACACCGAATCCCGGTGGGAGGACTATTTTCAGCCCTCGGCGTCTCCGCGCCTGGGCGGTAAGCGGCTCTAGAGGTCGAACATCCGAAAGCCAACCACCAACATCCAGAACCATTCCCGTCGGCGCTTTCTGCGTTCGGGCGCTGGACTCATTGCGGCTCCGTGGGCGGCAGGCGGACGCTCGCTGTGGAGTGCTGGTGGCGCGCCGCTTCCGCCTGCATTTCTCACCACGGCCTCCGATCCTGCGGATCGAACTCAGCAGGCCCGCAAAGCCTGGACTCCGGTTAATCAGGCGCTGGCCCGGTTTTCGGCCCACCGCTTTGCCTGCGAGCAAAACTTCCAAGCCATTTCGAATTCCATCGAAGCATTGCGCTCCGCTCTGCTCGCCGCTGGCGCCGGGATTGAGAATTGTCTGTCTCCCCGCTACCGCGGCATTTCCCTGACTCCCCAGCACGAGAGCGTTCTGCGCAACGACGATTGTTTTGCCGTGCGCCGCGCCGAATGGACCGATAGCGGCCCGGCGGCGCCCAGCCTGGACCGCAACGAATTCGCGGCTGACGTGCGGCGCTGGCTCGAAGCGCACGCCCCAATCACTCTCGCCCATCTGGACTGCACAGGAGTCCGCGCCAAAGGTGAACACGCCACGGAAGGCACGACAAACCCCGCCCATCGGACCAACCTTGTGGCGCGCTTTCGATTTCAATTGAGCGGCGCCTCGGGCAGTGCCGGGATACGTTCAACCCACCCGTTGCCCCGCTGGCAGATGTCGGGAGAATGGGAAATCGAGTGGGAGCCGCAGGATATGAGCGGCAGCCAGGCTGAACCGGAATGGAGGATCGCCGGCTGGCGTCCTCTCCAGGCCGTGAGTGTTCTTGCCCCTGAACTCATCTTCGCTGACGTTACGAGCGCGGCCTTCGGCCAGGATCCGAGCTACGCGACCCACCTCCTCCGCGACACGAATTACTGGCGCGCGGTGCTGGACGAGGCAAGCGGCGTCGATATCTTCGGCAATTACGGTATCAGTGTTGGAGATGCGGACGGGGACGGGCACGATGAGATTTACGTGTGCCAGCCTCAAGGGTTGCCGAACCGGCTTTACCGGCAATCGAAGCCGGGGGTTTTTGAAGACATCGCTCCCCAGGCAGGCGTTGACTTGCTGGACGCGACGGCCATGGCGCTTTTTGCCGATCTGCTCAACCGCGGGCGCCAGGACCTCATCCTCATCACCCAGTCCGCGCCGTTGCTCTTCTTGAACGACGGGCACGGGAAATTCACGCTGGCGCGCAATGGATTCCCGCCCTCCGCGGAGCAAGCCTCGCTGACGGCCGCGGCGCTTGCCGATTACGACCGCGATGGTTTCCTCGATCTCTACGTCTGCTCGTACGGCTACTTCCAGGGCCAGGGAGCGGTGCCCATACCCACTCCTTACTACGACGCGCAGAACGGCCCTCCCAATCGCCTCTACCGCAACCGCGGTGACGGCACCTTTGTGGACGTAACCACCGCCAGCGGGCTCGACCACGGCAACAACCGTTACAGTTTCTCCTGCGTCTGGGCCGACATCGACGACGACGGCTGGCCCGATCTTTGTGTGGTGAACGATTTTGGCCGCAACAACTTGTACCACAATCGCCGCGACGGCAGCTTCGAGGAAATCGAGGACGGCCTGCCGGGATACGGCGCCGGCATGAGCGCCGCGTTTGCGGACGTGGACGGCGACGGCCTCGGCGAAGTTTATGCCGCGGGCATGTGGCAGCCTGTCGGCGAGCGAGTGACCGCCGACCCTGACTTCCAGCAGCGCTTCGCCGGTGTGGGCGTGGGGCCGGTCCGAAACTTTGCCATGGGTAGCAACTTGTACCATGTCACTCCAGCCTCAGGGGCGGCTCGCGAACCGGCCCTACGGCGTGTCGATGCAGGGGAGGCTCGCGAGCCGCCTCTGAGCGTCGGCCAGAAGATGGAAGCCCTTCCCGACGCTGCCGGAGCCCGCTGGGCTTTCTGGAACTGGTCGTCGGATATCTTCGACCTCGAAAACGACGGCTGGCCGGATATTTACTGCCTCAACGGCTATCTTTCATCTCCAACCCCTGACCTTGCTCCGCTCGACGCTTACTTCTGGGAAGAGATCATCGCGCTTTCACCCCACGCCATGACTCCCAGCATCGAGTATCGCGCCGCGTGGGCCGCCGCATTCGATCTGGCACACCGTGGCCATGCCTGGGACGGCTTCGAGCGCAATGCCTTCTTCCTCAACTGCGGCGCGGGGCATTTTGTGGATGCTTCCGCAGCGACTGGACTCGACTTCATCGACGACGGCCGCTCTTTCGCCATCTTTGACTACGATGGCGACGGAGACGCGGACCTCATTATTCGCAACCGCACCGGGCCGCAAGTACGCCTGCTGCGCAATGAAATCGGGCACAGAAACCCGTCGCTGGCCATCCGACTGACCGCAACGCACGGCAACCGGGATGCCATCGGAGCACGGATTGAAGTCGAAACCCCATCGGGAAAGCGGGTCCGATTCCTGGGCTGCGGCTCGGGGTTTCTGGCTCAGCACAGCAAGGAATTAGTTTTCGGGCTGGGCGGCCACAACAGCCGGGGACCTGAAGGTCAGGTCCGCGCGACCGTCACCACCCCCGGCCCCTCCTCATCAGAGGAGGGGAGTTTGAAATTCCCCTCCTTTGCTAAGGAGGGGTCAGGGGTGGTTCGCGCAAACGTGCGGGTGCGGTGGCCAAGCGGCAGGGTAAGCGAGTTCCCCGACCTCACAGCAGGGAACCGGTATTTCCTGGTCGAAGGCCAAGTCCAGCCGCGCTGCGAACCGCTCTCCGCGCCAATCTCCGCGGGCGCCGGGAGCCGTGCCGGCGCCCCGCCGCTTGCCGAGCCGGTGCCTGAGCGCTTCTCGACAGCCTTGGTAGACCCGCTGCCCATGCCGTCGTTTGTCGACATGCACTTAGTTGACCAGCCTCGGGAGGAAGCGGTTGCGGCGCCTGCCCGGCCGGGCAGGTTTCACGGCTCGCACCGCTATGCCTTGCTCTGGCTGTGGGATAAGGGCGTGGTGCGGGCGTCTCGCCCGCCGTCGTCGAATCCCGCCCCCGACGCCATAGGGGCGGTTCGCGAACCGCCCGCGGATGAAGGCTGGTCCCCCGCATTAAACGGTCTCGAACCATTGCGGGCGATGCAAGGCAAGATCCCTAGCCGTCTGGTGCTGTGGAGCGACGGCCCGGCGCCGCCGGGCGTTGCCCAGGACCTCGATTATCCTGCCTGGCGTGCGAACCGGCAGTTCCGTCTTTTCTGCACTACTCTGCTGGCTTATCTGTTCGATTACCGCCGCCAACCGGCGCTTCCCACCGGATTGTTGTTCGAAACCGGACGCGAGACCGCGAACGATCCTGCCGGCCTCGAATCGTTTCGCAAGCTGGTGAAGGTGTATTGGGGCGGCGCGGACGCGGAGGAAATCCTGGAGGACGCGCGCCGCGGCGTCAAGCCGGGTGCGGAAGCGCTGCCGTTCGGAGGGCGCGCGCTGCTGTGCTCGTTTCGGCGTGATTTCAGGTGGCTGGGGGCCGCTTTGGTCGAGGCGGGTTGCCCGGAAGCGGCGGAAACATACATAGCCCAACTGGTTGAGCAGAATCCCCGCGACCCCGAAGCCCAATACAACCTCGCCTTGCTGCGGAGCAACGCGGGCAAGCAGGGCCTGGCTCTTTCCGGGGTCCGGGCCGCCCTGGCGGCGCGGCCCGTTTTTCCCGAGGCTGAGAACCTGCTGGCCGTGCTGCTGATGCGCTCCGGGCAGTTCGCGGAGGCCCGCAGCCAACTGGAAAAAGCCACTCGACAGGCGCCGGACTTTGCCGAGGCCTGGAACAATCTAGGCTACGTCATTCTCCAGCAGGGTGAACTTCCAGCCGCCGGCCAGGCTCTGGAGAAGGCTCTCGCGCTGGCGCCGGATTTTCCTGACGCGCTCGACAACCTCGGTATTGTGATGGCGCGGCAGCGCAACCCCGCCAAAGCCGGCGAATTGTTTCGCCGCGCTCTCGAATTGCAGCCGGAAAACGAGCAAGCCGCCAACAACCTGGGAGTTCTTTGTGCCCAACAGGGCAAAACGCAGGAAGCCCTGGAGACGTTCCGCAGCTTGCTCCGCCATAATCCGGACTCCGCGTCGGCGCTGCTTAACCTGGCAAAGTTGGAATTGTCACTCGGCGACAAATCAGGGGCAAGCAGCCTGCTCAAATCATGGCTTGCCAGGCACCCGGGCGATGGCACGGCGCTCGAACTTCTCGAGCGCGCGAAGTAGTTGGTGGAGGGATTAGCCGTGACCGATCCCAAATGATCCTGTGGGAAGGAGAAAAGCGTGAGGAGATATGCCTATTATTTTGCAATTTTGATTTTACTCTTGCCCGGTTTGGGAACCGGGAAACGCAAGGACGAAAAAATCGATCCCCGATTGAAGCAGATCCATAACGTCTATCTTAAGGGAGACAGTTCTGCGCTCGAGAGTATCCGGTCCAAGCAAGCGGAGATCGAAAAAGATAACTGCTTCCGACTTGGCGAGGACGAGCAAAGCGCGGACGCTGTGCTGAAGGTGAATTACTCACCCGGCGGCTTCGCCCGATCAATGACAATGAAAAACCGCGGGGAGGCAATTCAAGACGTGAACCCATATCACACCAGCATGGAATTGAGTATCCGCGAAGGAACGAAGCTGAGGAAGATCTGGTCGAGGAGCGTCGACCTCGAGGAGAGGCAGGAGCAAGTCCGGCGGGGGACTCTTCGTTTGATGGATGCTCTTCGGCAGGACGCATGTTCCGGAAGGTGACGGTGAAGAAGTCGTTCCTCGCCCGTAGGGGCAACCCTTGTGGTTGCCCGAGGGCGGCCACAAGGGCCGCCCCTACAGCGGCAACGGCTATTTTCAAAGCAGTCGCTCATGCCCGTTCGCTGACAGGCACCCAGAAACCATGAAAATTGGCATGCGGAGGGACATGGCGCGGGCGTCCCACCCGCGGTCGGCGGGAGCGTCCCGCTCCCACGCACGGGCAGAGCCTGTCCTGAGCGCAGCGAAGCAATGCCCGTGCCACGGCGGGCGAGACGCCCGCACCACATTTTCAGAGCAGGGCAAGATTTTTCGCTCCGCTCGTAAATGACGCGCGCGCACACACCACGAGTCATCCCAAAAAAAAGAGGCTGCCCCGGAGAGGCAGCCTCAGCAGAATGAACCGGACGTCAACCTCGCGGATCGCGAGGCAAAGTCCGCGTCCCTTACAGTCGTAATCAGAACTCGATCCGTGCGTGCAATGCGATCATACGGACCGCACTGTCGCCGCCGAGGCCCGAGCCGAGGAGAGAAGTGGGTGGCTGGGCTTCGCCGGTGATGACGCCATGATCGACCAGAGTATCGGCCTCTCCCGGAACTCCATAAGTGGAACTAGGGAAGCCGAAGTTGGGGTGATTGAATACGTTGTAGAACTGAGCTTCAACGCGCAGCGACACACTTTCGCGGATCTTAAATCGCTTGGTGAGGAAGAAATCCGACCACCTGAAATCCGGCGCACGCAAGGTATTCCGGCCGGCATTTCCGAACTGGCAGTGGATCGGATCGGCAATGGGATTGCCGCTCGCGTCGAGAGCTGACCCAACGCACCCGCCGTTGTCCGGATCGATCACCGATGTGAAGGCGTTGGGATTCAGCCACTGGATTTCTCCCGAAGAAACCGTGACCCCTGAAATCGGCGTGTTCTTCGAGTACTTGGGCACGCCGAGGTTCACGTTGGCAAACTGCGGGATGCTTCCCGAGAAACTGGGAAGGTTGGTCGAGTTAGCACTGACGGCGGTGAACGGAAATCCGCTGTGCAGGAACAGGTCTCCCGAGACTTGCCAGCCGTTCACGATCTGTCCGAGGACTCCACCGTGAGCGATCCTGGGAAGTTGGTACACGTAAGAACCGTTGACACTCTGAGGAACATCGAAATCGCAGTTCCCGCGCATGCGCCCCAGTTCTCCCAGAATCGGGTGAATCCAGTTGGTGCTGCCGGCGGTTGCAAACGCAAAGCGTCCGCCGTTTGAGATTTCATCGAGGCAATGGCTGTATGAGTAATCCACCGTGAACGTGAGCCCGTGGCTCATGCGCTTCTGACCGGTTACCTGGAGGGCGTTATAGCTACTGTTGCCGCCGCTCTGCCACTGGGTCACGGTGCCGAAACGATTGTCGGGCCGGGCGCTCAACGGGTAAGGAGCGAAGCAGCCGTCGCAGAAAAGCTGGCGGTTGTTCGGCCGTTCGTTGTAAGCCAACTGCGTCGCCTTGGTGCCCACATACTGTGCCTTGAGCAGGAAGCTATTGGAGAACTGATGCTCAATTCCTCCGCTCCACTCGAGGAAGTAGGGGTAGGGCATGAACTTGTGGTTGAATCCAGTCATGTTCAGGCGGCTCAGGCAAGGCGTAGTGGGGCTTGCCGCGTAACAAGAGGTCGCTCCCTTGGCGAAACCAGCCACCAGGTCGGCGTTGGCCTGCGCCATTGCGGTCACGACATCGTTGTTCGGGGAGCCGTCAATTCCGTCCCCGCTACCGGGGATAGCGAACATGCCGGGCACGCTGCCGCTGACGCCGGACCCCCAGGCGTTGACGTTGGGAACGTTAGTCAAGCCCATATCCGCCAGCACATAGGGGAAGAGGTCGCTGAACTTGCCGCCGCCCGCGCGGATGACGGTCCTGGGTGCAACTTCCCATGCCAGCGCGCCTCGCGGCTGCCAGACAATCGCCTGGGTGGTGGGTATCAGATTGCTCAAGCCGGTGGTGACAGCCTGGTTGAGCGGTTGGTTCACGTCATGTGAGATGTTGAAGAAGGAGTCCACCAGGCGCGAGTAAGCGCTCCGCTGGCTTACCATGTTGCTGTCCCAGGTAGCGCGCAGACCGTAGCTGAGGGTGAGGTGTGACTTTGCCTTCCAGGTATCACCTGCGTATACGTCGAGGTTGGTGACACCGATCGGCTGGTCGCCGTTCGTGACGTAGTTCTGGCTCGCCGTGTCGGCAATTCCGTAAGCCCATTCGTAGATGTCGGCGGGGGTGATATCGGGAGCGATGCTCGACGATGGATCGTGATCGCTCATCAGGGTGCGTCGAAGGTTCTCGCCGACCTTGACTTCGTGGTTCCCATGGGTCCAGGTGAGATTGTCGATCAACTGCCAGTTGGTCACCTTGCGACCCTGCGGATACCCCGCAGTGCCCGTTGACCAGATAGAGGTGAAAGGCCCGTCATACTGGTAAGGCGAGACGGCCAGCGCCTTCTGGAAATTGGGACCGAAGATTGCCGAATACCAGAAGAACCCCGGGTTAAATTCATTGATCAGCGAGGGACTGAAAGTGTGCGTCCATCCCATAGCGCCCGACACCTGGGGTTGCGGCGAGTAGGGATTGAACGCGGCATTGATGGGGTCCGTGCCGGTCGCCTGCATTCCGACTTCGTCCGAGACCTTGTACCAGAGTTGATCGCCGGCGCCGATGTGCTGGTCAATCCGCGCCGTCCAGAGCCGGTCGGTGGTGAAGTTGCCCACCCCGAAAGCGCTCCGGTTTGCACATCCATTGCCCCACGCGCCACTCGAGCTGCCCAGAGCAGCGGCCGGAGATCCATCCGCATTAAACCAGCAGCCGGCAATTACGACGGGCGAGCCGCTGTGGCTGCCGTAGACGCCGAACATCTTGTTGTAGTACGCGACCGCGGGCGCCGAATTCGTCATCGGCCCGAACTGAGTCGTGTTGAGTGGATCGTAGTACGCGGGATTACCCGTGTAGGTAACTCCCGTCTGCAGTCCGTTCAAAGCTGCTTGTTCGAAGGCGCTGGTTGGCGTGACAACATCCGTCGCCGACACGGGCAGCACGATGCGGGTCTGCTCCCAATCGAAAAAGAAAAACAATTTGTCCTTGCGGATGGGCCCGCCCACGCTGCCACCGAACTCGTTAACGTTCGAGAACGGCTTTGGGGATCCCTGCGTGTTCAGAAAGAAATCGGCAGCATTCATGCTCGAGCCGTTCCAAATTTCGTACGCATTACCGTGGAACCTGTTGCCGCCGGACTTCGAGATATAGTTTACCTGTGCAGCCCCTTGCCGGCCCTGGTCCACGGAATAAGAAAGCGTATTCACGGTAGTTTCCTGAATAGCATTCAGGCCCAGTTGCAAGTCTGTGGCGCCGGAATTGTTGAGGTTCAGGAACGGATCGTTGGCATCGATGCCGTCGATTGTGAAATTGGTGGATTCGGCAGGAAGCCCGTTGAACTCCACGTTGCCGTAGCCCCCTGACGTGTTCATTGTAGCGCCCGGAGCCACTTGGGCAGCAAACGTCAGGTCGCTGCCGGGATTGGGCAGATTCTCGATCGACATCTGGCCGACGGTCGCGGTGTTGTTGGCATTCTCCGTCTGGACCATATCCGCCGCTGCCGACACCTCGACGACTTGCTTCGAGCTGCCCACTTCGAGCGTGATATTGAGTGTCACGGTTTGAGATACCGCAACCGTAATGGGCCCCTGCTCTGCCTGTCTGAATCCGGCGGCCTGCACCCGCACTCGGTACTCGCCGGGATCGAGCAGCGGAAAATGGTAAGTACCGGCCGGACCGGTTGTGACAGTTCGCCCGGCCCCGGTTTTCAGACTGGTTGCCGTGACGCTGGCGCCAGGAATCAGAGCGGCGCTCTGGTCGGTTACTGCGCCTGCGATCGCTCCCGAGGTCAGTGACTGCGCGAATGAAGGCGCCGAATAGATGCACATAACAGACAATACCAAGGCCAATATTGATAATAAAGATAAGACTCGGATGCGCTGAGTCTTTCGCATTCGTTATTTCCTCCTGTTCTCAGGTTCTCGGGATCTCCCGGACTTGTTGTCCATGAAACAGCCCTGCGTCGCGCCCCCACGGCCGCATGGCTTTGGACTCGGTTGAGAGGATCCGCTTGTCTTGGGTAATTCGGGTTGATCGGTTGAAGACATTACAATTAGTGCGAGCCGCTGTGAAAGAATGCCCCACGCCGCCCGGGCCTTACTGGACCCAAGGGAAACTCTTGCCCAGGCGTCAGCACGTTCTGTGCTTCGTTTCTCACGTGTTTTGGATTTCAGCTAACTTCGGGCTCACTTCAGGAAGGCGGGAAGGTTTGCCTTTGAAGATGCATGCTCCTGGACCGCCGCAATAGATCGTAAGCAATTGCTTTTCCAAAACTCTAAAGTTGACGAAGCCATTTGATTCCATCGCGATAGCTTCCGACCAGTTGGTAACTCGAAACGACCAAATTCCAAAAACGGAAATGCCTTCCAAAAAGCGTATTACCACATTCCGGAGGTAAACTACATCGCTATTGGACTACATCGCCACGCCATCCTCTCCGTTCGGACTTTTTTCACTTTTTTGTGACGTGCCGCTTTGACATCATCGCCAAGGCCGTTTCATTATGGTGCGTGCCACGGCGGCCGAGGCGCCTGGAAACGACAAACTGTCCAATAAATAGACCACAACTATAGGCTATCTATCACGCGCACCTAGGCTTGTCAAGGGGAAAATAGAAAAAAGGAGAGCGGACTTTTCGCGAAACTGCCATCCTGTCTGAGGCGGGCACGTCGTGGCGATTCACGTATATTCGTGCTCTAGAAACCGATGAGTGAGTAGTCCATCAGGCACTCTGTACCGTTCGTCGACGAGCGCCATACCTGCTTATCGGCGGACCAGGCCGATCATTTTTTTGCTTGACAGGAATTTCAGAGCGGTGTACTAAAAGTCTACCGGCTAGGGGCTGAAGTAGCACTGATAGGTGTAGCGACGATAAGGTTTATCTGGCACTCCAGTTTTCCGTAGATGCATACTTTTTTTGGAATGATTGGGGAACTTTTGAAACGACGTAAGCGCGCTGTCGATAGTTGAATCATAGGGTTGAACAACTTCTCCAATTTGGAATGCGGATTGCTCCGTTTTCAAATGCTCGGTGAGTGCACGAGCATCACTCTGTCCCGCATCTTCACTGCGGGAGGGATTGATCCCTGAAGTTGCGAAGTGGAAGCCCAGGCTTCCAGGTCATCAGGTACCGGTAGATCCCGGGTACTCCCCCGGGTAGTCATAGAGTATTTCTCACACTCTAACGAGCCGCAAACGCAACGGTCTGGCGGCCTACGTTGCGCAGAAGGGGTAGAACGTGCGCAACGCGGGAGCGTCAGCTACAACGCCCCCTCCATCGCAATCGTCACTCAATCAATCTGACCGGCTGGCGTGTCGTTAGTGTGATTAAGCAAGTTGAACTCATTCTTATTTGGGAGGATTTATGCGCAACAGCACGAAGCGACGGACCAAGGCAGTGGCATTTTCATTGCTGACGGCGCTCTTGGTTGCCCTCACGTTCGGGGGAAGCACGAGTTGGGCTCAAGTTGTCAAAGGGGCCATAGAAGGCGCGGTAGTTGATGCCTCGGGCGGAGTGGTGCCAGGGGCGCAAATCGACGTGCGTGATCCGTCCACCGGCTCGATCGGCTCAGCGGTTTCGGACGCCACCGGAGCTTTCCGCATCCCACTGTTGGCAGTTGGGACCTACAACCTGACGGTTACCATGAAGGGTTTCCGCAAAATGGAAATAGTGGGGGTGGGAGTAACCTCCGCAGCCACTACTCCCGTGGGGAAACTGCAATTGGAAGTGGGCCAAGCTACCACTCTAGTGGAAGTCACGGCCGCCGCCCCCTTGATGGAAACCACCGAGGCGCAAATTACCAATAACCTGGGGAGTTCGACGAT
>Ga0335078_10003572_pt1 | contig 23122 bp, 19 predicted proteins | sample Lox_Sample_32_FD_206711 | JGI IMG/M metagenome (GOLD analysis project Ga0335078, IMG submission 206711) | Soil microbial communities from Loxahatchee National Wildlife Refuge, Florida, United States - Lox_Sample_3.2 | ecosystem: Environmental > Terrestrial > Soil > Wetlands | place: USA... | reverse complement strand
CAGCTGATCTTGCACCCCGACGGGACCACCGAGGCGCGAAGTCCCGACGGCCGCCAGGTCCTGCGGTCCCACGCCCCCCCGGCACCGCACGCCGCCTGACGGCCCCGGCCCAGCGAGGGAGCAGTTACGACCGGCCCACCCGCTGAAATCGAACTGAAATTCCACTATCATGACCCGTACAGCCTGAAACCAGGCGGGCCGCCGAGGTGCACCAACACCTCAGCGACCCTAGACCACACCACCAGACAACCCTGGAGGAGCAGCCATGCAACCCATCATCACCCAGCCCGGCCGCGGCGCGCACCCGGACCCCGACCAGGCCGCCCGGCAGCGCGCCGGCCGGCTCGCGAGGGCGACCCCCGCGCAGGTCGAGAAAGCGCTCGCCTACCTGAGCATGATCGACCCGGAGGCGTTCGAGATCGCGCTCACCGCCGTCACCCCGGCCGGCGACGAGGACACGGCCGACGAGGACACCGGCGAAGAGCCGATCCCCGTCTGCCGCCGGTGCGGCGCCATGGTCGCCATCTTCCCCGACCGCGGACTGCGCTGGCGCCACTTCCGCGGTTCCGCGAGCACCTCAGGCACCCAGCAGGTCTACGACCCCGGCCACGCCGCGCAGGTCACCTGGATCCTCCCCGGCGAAGGGCCCGACGAACTCTAGCCGGCACGTCCCCGCAGCGCCCCGCCGGCCAGTGGAGTGAGCGGTTTAGGCCGGCGGCGGAACGACCGGCGGGGCTGGCGGGGTTACCGGGGCGAACTTCTTCGAGTCGTCGAAGCCGACGATCTTGGCCAGGTTGCCGCCGAGGATCTTGGCGCGGTCGGCGTCGGGTACGTCCGCGAACTGCTCCTCGATGACCGCCTGGCTGCCGAGGAAGGTGCCCTCCGCGTGCGGGTAGTCGCTGCCCCAGTAGATGGTCTCCGGCCCGGTGATGTGCCGGGACAGCACGGCGATCCGGTCGTCGGCGAACTGGACACGGAAGTTGCGCTTGACGTACTCGCTCGGCTTGAGCGGCCATGGCCAGCGGTCGTTGATCTTGAACAGCCGGCCCATGAGCTTCTGGTCGTGCGGGTCGACCCCCTCGTCCCAGAAGCCGAGCCACCAGTGCGGGTCCTGCCCGGTGCCGGTGCGCCAGGCCTTGTCCATCGAGCCCATGTAGTTCGCGAGCCAGCCCGCGTTGAATTCGATCACGTTGAACAGCAGTTTAGGGTGCCGCTCGCACACGCCCGCGCTGACCAGGTCCGCGATGATCCGCATCGGGCTGGCGGCGGCGGTGCTGCCGCCGCCCATGGTGCGCCCGGCAAGCAGGGCGCCGGTGAGCTCCTGCTTGCCCATCGACATCGCGGTCAGGATGCCCTTGACCTGGCTGCCGGTGGCCGAGGTGCCGGCCGCGGAGTCGACGCCGCCGGAGGCCACGTGGATGAAGATCGGCAGGCCGTTCGCCTCGGCCGCCTCCCAGATCGGCTCGTACTCCGGCGCCCAGTACGGGAACGGCTGCGGGATCTCCGGCAGGATGAGCGTCGTCAGGCCGAGCCGGACCGCGCGCTCGATCTCCTTGACCGCGTCGGCGGCGTCGGTGGTCGGAATAGCGGCGGCGGGCCTGATCCGGCTGGAGTAGGGCAGGTAGGTCTCGGCCAGCCAGTCGTTGTAGACCCGGGCGTGCGCGATCGAGCGCTCGTGGATATCGGTGTACAGCGCGAAGAACGACAGGTTGGGGAACATCATGGTCGCGTCGACGCCGTCCCTGTCCATGTCGCGCAGGATGCTCGACGGCAGCCCGTCCGGCGTCGGGCCGGGGAACTGACGGTACCTGGAGACGGTCCAGCCCTCGTACCCGGCGGTGTGCACCGTGCGGAACTGCGTGTGGCCACCCGGCACCAGCGGATCTTCTAGGATGGTGTCCTCTTCCCATAGCGCCTGGTCGCGCATGTTCTTGGGCAGGCGTGTCTTGTAGAGGTCGACCGGCTCGACGACGTGACTGTCGCCGGAAACGATGAATTCCTTGGCCATGGGGGGTGTCTCCAGACGGTTAATCGAAAGACGGTTAATCGAACTCGAGGCTGAGCCTGCGCAGCCCGTGGATCATGTAGGTCGGGAGGTAGTCGTAGCGGCGTGCGCCGGACGGGCCGTGCTCGGTCTCCGACACGCGGATCTCCCTCGTCCGGTCGAACAGCCGCTCGATGACGACGCGGCCCTCGGCCCGCGCCAGCGGCGCACCCGGGCAGGTGTGGATGCCGGCACCGAACGAGATGTGCTGGCGGACGTTGGGCCGGTCGATGCGGAGCTCGTGCGGGCACTCGAACTGACGCGGGTCCCGGCCGGTCGCCCCGTGCAGCAGCATGACCGTGCTGCCCGCCGGTATCTCCACCCCGGCCAGCGTGGTGGTCTTCAGTGCCAGCCGGAACGCGCCCTTGATCGGGCTCTCGATCCGCAGCGTCTCCTCGATGAACCGGGGGATGAGCTCGCGCTGCTCCCGCAGCCGCTGCTGCAGGCCTGGCTCGTCGCAGACCAGCCGCAGCGCCGTGCTCAGCAGCCGCACCGTGGTCTCCTGGCCGGCCGAGAACAGGTTCGCCGCGATCCGCGCGACGTCCACCGGCTCGGGCAGCGAGCCGTCGGGGAACGTCGCCCTGGCCATGCCGGTCAGCACGTCGCCTCGCGGTTCCTCCCTGAGCCGCTCGATGCGCTCGGTGAAGTAGCCGTAAAGGAAGTCGAGCGGGTGGTCGGGCCGGCCCTCGTCCTCGCCGGTGTCGCCGAGCAGCCGCCGCCCGACGCCCGCACGGCGCAGCAGCGACGGATGGTCCGCCTCGGGCACCCCGAGCAGGTCGGCGATGACAAGCAGGGTGTAGGGCTGCGCGAAGTCGTCGATGAACTCGCACCGGCCGCCGGGCAGCACGACGTCGAGCTGGCGGTCGGCAAGCCGCCACATGAACTCTTCGTTCTCCTTGAGCCGCTTCGGCGTGATCAGCCCCATCAGCAGCCCGCGGTGCGCGGTGTGCTTCGGCGGGTCGAAGGTGATGATCTGGTCGCCCATCGGCACCGCGTCGCGGTGCTGCTCGATCTGTTCCGTGACGTCGTCCCCGGTGAGCTCGACGGGGAACTTGAAGCTCGGGCCGGCCACGATGTTGACGTTGGAGAAGCCGGCCGGGTCCCGCAGCACGGTGAGCACCTCTTCGTGCCCGGCCACAAGCACCACCCCGTGGTGCGGCTCCCGCCATACCCGCCGGCCCTCATGGAGGAAGTCGAAGTACGGGTAGGTGTCGGCCGCGACGGACTCGTCGGCGAAGTAGTCGGTGGCGGTGAAGTCGGTCATGGGTCTGCTCCGCGTACGTCGTGCCCGTGCGGCGGTCCTGTGCGGCGGTCCTGTGCGGCGGTACCGTGCGGCGGTCCCGTGCGGCGGTACCGTGCGGCGGCCGTTCGCGGTAGCTCGCTGCCGCGGCTCTTTACAGGCGGCCGGGTAACTCGTATCTTCACTATAAAAATTACATTAGTAAACTACTAACCAGTGTTACCACAGCCCTGGTCCGGCCAGCAAGGCCAGGACGGGACGGTGCGACGAAGGAGGGGAACTGTTGGGCAGGGTGGCAGTTGTGACCGGCGGTGCGTCGGGCATCGGCCTGGCAATCGTCCGGCGCCTCGCGGCCGGGGGCGCCAGCGTGGCGCTGCTCGACCTGGACGCGGCCGCGGCGGACGAGACCGCGGCCAAGTTGCGCGGCGAGGGACTCCGCGTCGCCGGCCTGGCCGCCGACGTCAGCGACCGGGCGGCGGTAGCGAAGGCGCTCGATGCGGCGCGCGCCGAGTTCGGACCTGTCGAGATCATGGTGACCAGTGCGGGCCTGTCGCTGAACGCCCCGTTCCTCGACATCACCGTCGAGGACTGGGAGCGCGTGCTCGCGGTCAACCTGACCGGCACCTTCCACTGCCTCCAGCTGGCGGTGCCGGACATGATCGCCGGCGGGTGGGGACGGATCGTCACCATCTCGTCGTCAAGCGCTCAGTCGGGGTCGCGGACCCAGGCGCACTACTCGGCCGCCAAGGGCGGGGTGGTGGTGCTGACCAAGACCCTCGCGCTGGAACTCGGCCAGTACGGTATCACCGTCAACACGATCCCGCCGCGGGCCGTCATCACTCCCATGTTCATGGCCGCGCCGTTCGCGCAGGGACCCGCCGGGGAGGAGAACATCAGGCAGCTGGCCGCGCGCAGCCCGGTCCGCCGGCTTGGCGTGCCCGAGGACATCGCGGCCGCCGCCGCCTTCCTCTGCTCGGACGACGCGGGCTACATCACCGGGCAGGTCATCGGCGTCAACGGCGGCAACTACACCTGATCGATCACAACGTCCCGCTGAGCGGGACCCTAGGCCGACCAGTCAGTCCAAACTCTTGATCGGCCATCGGCACCGTGCTAGAAACAGCAGACAACCAGCCTGTAAACGCACAGTTCGCGGGCACTGATCATCGCACTCTGTAAAGGTTTACATCCTGTGCCGCATCACCCCCGCGGTCGGATGTAAAGGTTTACATCCCCCCGGCCTCCATTGATGTAAAGGTTTACATTCCGGCGTTGTGCTGTAAACGTTTGCATACGGCCGAGGCATAACAAATTCCCGGCGCACCTCATCGGCGGGCTCATTCCGCCTCTGTTTTTTTACTGACCGATCGGTATATCGTTCCCCAAGGCCACGGGCGCAGGGGAGTCGCCGGGCCGAACCTCACAGGCAAGGAAGTCGTGGAGGGCACAGCAATGAGACCTAACAACGAATCGCCGGGCCGCGGCACCGGACGACGGATACCCAGGCGCACGCGTTTCGCCGCGGTGGCGACGGCGGCTGTGGCCGCGGTCCTGCTGGCCGCGGGATGCAGCACTTCCAGCACAAGCAGCACGTCGGCCCCGGCCGTGACGTCGGCGGCGGCCTCGACGTCGGCGCCCTCGACATCGTCGACCTCGCCGGCGGCCGCTCCCACCGGGACGGTCCCGGCCTCCGACATCGGGATCACCGCGACCACCATCAAGGTCGGCATGATCGCCGACGTGAACAACCCGCTCGTCCCCGGCCTGTTCAAGGACTCGGTGAACGTGGTCGACACCTGGGCGAAGGAGGTCAACGCCGCCGGCGGTCTTGACGGGCACCAGATAGTGGTCGACTTCTGCGACGGCCAGCTGAACCCGAACGCCACCACCAGCTGCGTCATCAAGGCCTGCCAGAACGACTTCGCCCTCGTCGGCACCTCCGCCAACGCGCTCGAGGACCTGTCCGACATCGACGGCTGCAAGGACGCCGCGGGCAAGGCGGCCGGCATCGCCAACCTGGCCACCTTCGCCTTCGTGCCCGAGGTCTGCGACCCGGACACGTACGGCGTCGGCGGCGTCGGCTCGTACTGCGCGACGGCGAAGCAGTCACCGTCGACGTATGAGGTGCCGGTCGGCGACACCCGCTACCTGGTGGCGCACAACCCGGGCCTGCACGGCATCTGGATGTACGACACCGACGACCCGACGTTCAAGCTCACCGAGGAGCCCCTGTTCCAGGCGGAGAGCAACATCGGCATCAGGAAGGACGGCCAGGGCTTCTACCCGCTGAGCGGCGCGGTGCCGCAGAGCGCGCTGACCCCGTTCATCCAGCAGATCAAGGCCTCTGGCTCCACGTTCGTCTATGACGACACGACCACCCAGAGCATGGTGCTGCTGCGCAAGGAAGCCCAGCTGCAGGGAGTCAACAACCAGGTCAAGGTCTGGGAATGCAACTCGGGCTGCTACGACCCGAACTTCGCCCAGCTGGGCGGCGCGACCGTGAACGGCACCTACGCGAGCCTCAACGACCTGCCGTACCTGACCGACTACAAGGTCAACCCCAGCCTGAACAAGCTGATCACCGACCTCGGCGGGCTGAGCAACATCAACAACAACGCCGTGCTGACCTACACCATGGCCCTGCTGTTCCAGGACGCCGTGAACAAGGTGGTGGCCAGCGGCCAGACGCTGAACCGCGCGTCGCTGTTCACCGTGCTCAACAATGACGAGACCGCGTTCACCGCGAACGGCATCATCGGCGCGACGGACATCAGCCACCACACTCAGTCCAACTGCTCGGTGCTCGTGCAGCTGCAGAACGGGACGTGGAACCGGGTGGACCCGACGGCACCTGGCACCTTCGACTGCAACGCCGCCAACACCGCGACGATCAAGATGAGCGTCTCGTAGCAGGACTGGCATGCGGCAAGCGACGATCAAGGAGCGTCGGATGGCGTCCCGCGGGCGGGGTAAGTCGGTCGGCGTGGTGGAGATGGCCCGGGACCTGGGCGTCTCCACCGCGACGGTATCCCGCGCGCTGAACGGAAGCCCCTCGGTTCGCCGGGAGCTCGCCGACCGCATCCGGGCACACGCGCAGGCACGCGGTTACGTCGCCAACCGCCTCGCCCGGGCGCTGTCGGCGAGCACCAGCCGTGCGTTCGTCGGATTCGTCATCCCGTACGTGGACACCCTGGCGTACTCGGCGGTCGCCGCCGAGTGCGCCAGGCTGCTGTCCGCGGCCGGCACCCAGATGATCCTGGCCATCACAGAGAACGATGCCGAGCGTGAGTATGAGCAGCTCCGCGACCTGGTGGGAACCAGGATCGCCGGGCTGGTCATCTCACCGAGCACGCACCTGCTCGATGAGACCAGGTGCCTGCTCGCCGAGCTCCCTGTGGTGGAACTGCACCGGCTGTCCGGGACCGACGTGCCCAGCGTGCTGAGCGATGACGAGCAGGCGCTAGCCGACAGCATCGTGCACCTGGCCGAGCTCGGTCACACCGAGATCGCCTACCTGGGTACCCCCAGGGAACTGTCTAACGGGGTCATCCGGCTGCGCGGCATCCGGCGCGGTGTCGCGCGGGCCGGCCTCGACCCTCGCCGGATCACCATGCGGCTTGTCGAGCCAACCCAGGAGAACGGCAGGGCGGCGACCTGCGAACTGCTCGCCGGCGGCCTCCCCTTCACCGCGCTGGTGGTCGGCAGCGGCTCGCTGTCGGTCGGCGCCGCCGACGCGGTCCGCCGCAGCGGCCGCCGCCTGCCCGACGACCTGTCCCTGGTGGTCTACGGCGACCCCTCCTGGTTCGTACTCGCCGACCCGCCGCTGACGATGATCCAGGTCCAGTACGCCGGACTGGCCGGCATCGCCGCCCGGCTGCTGCTGTGCGCGCTCGACGCCAGGGAGGTCGGCACCAGGCCGCCCGCGGCCGGACCGCACTTCGTGCCCGCCGAGCTGAGCGTCGCGGGCTCCACCGGCCCGCCACCGAGGACGGCCGTGACCCGCTCGCTGCCTTTCTTACCGCCCACCTCGTACCGCCCACGACCAAGGAGTACTCAGTGACCGACGGCGCCCTCGCCGGCCTGCGCGTGATCGACGCCGCCACCCTCGCGGCCGGGCCGTTGATCGCGACCTGGATGGGCGAGCAGGGGGCCGAGGTGATCAAGGTCGAGCAGCCCGACGGCGGTGACCCGCTGCGGCAGTGGGGGGCGCAGCGGGACGGGATCGGGCTGATGTGGAAGAGCGTGGCCCGCAACAAGAAGTGCGTCACACTCAACCTGCGGCTCGAGGCGGGGCGCGACCTGCTGCGGTCGCTTACCCGTGAGGCCGACGTGCTGATCATGAACCTGCGCCCGTCCACCCTGCGCGCGTGGGGCCTTGAGTACGACAACCTCGCCGCCGGCAACGAAAAGCTGGTCATGGTCCATGTCACCGGGTACGGCGCGGGCGGTCCCAAGTCGGACTGGCCGGGCTTCGGCACACTCGGCGAGGCGATGAGCGGCTTCGCGCACCTGACAGGGACACCGGACGGCCCGCCGACCCTCCCGTCGTTCATGCTCGCGGACGGCGTGGCCGGGCTGACCGCCACCTACGCGGTGATGATGGCGCTCTACCACCGCGACGCCCGCGGCGACAGCGCTGGCGGGGGGAGGGGCCAGCTGATCGACATCAACCTGATCGAGCCGCTCGCCCGGCTGCTCGAGCAGTCGGTGCTTACCTACGACCAGCTCGGCACGATCCCGGTCAGGACCGGCAACCGGTGGGACATCAGCGCGCCGCGCAACACCTACCGGACAAGCGACGGCCGCTGGCTGGCGATGTCGGGCAGCGCCCCGACGATCGCCATGCGCGCGCTGCGGGCGGTCGGCCGGCCGGAGCTGACTCGGGACCCGAAGTTCGCCGAGGCACAGCAGCGGCTGCGGAACGCGGCCGAGATCGACGCGATCATGGCAAGCTGGATCGGCCGGCGGACCCTCGCCGAGGCCCTGGCCGTCTTCGAGGAGGCGGGCGTGGCGGCCGCGCCCGTCTACGACGCGGAGCAGCTGCTCGGCGATCCGCAGCTGCGGGCGCGGGGAATCTACCCCTCGTTCGATGATCCGGACCTCGGCCCGATGCGGGTCCAGGCGCCGGTGCCCCGCTTCTCCGCCACCCCGGGCGCCGTCACCCACCTGGGCCCGCGGCTCGGCGAGCACAACGCCGTGGTCTACCGGGAGCTGCTCGGCCTCGACGGCGGCCGCCTGGCGGAACTACACGAACAGGGAGTGATTTAAGAATGCCACCGAGTCCGCGGCCGCGCCGCTCGGAGCTCGCGACACCGGCCAGCAACGAGGACATGTTCGCCAAGGCCGCCGCGTCCGGCGCCGACCTGGTGTTCCTCGACCTGGAGGACGCCTGCGCGCCCGCGATGAGGGAAAAGGCGCGCGGCAAGGCGGCCAGGGCGCTGCGCGACCTCGACTGGGGGCGCACCGCCCGCGCGATCCGGATGAACGGCATCGACACCCGCTGGGCCTACGGCGACGTCATCGAGGTCGTCACCATCGCCAGGGAAGCCCTTGACGTGATCATCGTGCCCAAGGTCCGCCGCGCGCGCGACGTCTGGTGGGTCGACACGCTGCTCACCCAGCTGGAGGAGACGCTCGGGCTGCGCAAGCGGATCGCGCTTGAGGTGCTGATCGAGGAGGCCGAGGGCCTGCAGCAGGTGGACGAGATCGCCGCCGCCAGCGGCCGGCTCGAGGCGATCATCTTCGGGGCCGGCGACTTCTCCGCGTCCCAGGGCGCGCGGGTCGACACCAACTTCGACCCCCTCGTCGAGTTCCCCGGCGACATCTGGCACTACGCCAGGGCACGGATCGTGGTCGCCGCGCGCACGGCCGGCGTCGACGCGGTCGACGCCCCCTTCCCCAACTACAAGGACCCCGCCGCCTACCGCACCGCCTGCGACCGCGCCGCCGCCATGGGCTTCCTCGGCAAGTGGGCGATCCACCCGAGCCAGGTGGAGATCGCCAACACCGCGTTCTCACCGACACCGGATGAGATCGCGCACGCGCAGCGGCTTGTGGCGACCTACCGGGCGGCCGAGTCGGCAGGCCGGGGGGCAAGCGGCCTCGACGGGATGCTGGTCGACGCCGCGCACCTGCGGCACGCCGCCACGGTCGCCAACCGGGCCGAACTGCTCGGCCTGTCAGGGAAGGAGGTCCGCTCGTGACCCGTCAGATGGCCCTCGTCGGCTTCATGCAGGCCAGCAACGTCACCGTGTACTCGGGATCATGGCGGTACCCGTCGGCCGACCCCGGGTTCCTCACCATGGACTACTACACCCGCATCGGGAAGGTGCTCGAGGAGGGCAGGTTCGACTGCGTCTTCTTCGACGACCGGCTGGCGATGCCCGGCGTGTACGGCAACTCCGTGGCCGAGGCGGTCCGCTACGGCGCCCGGCCGGTCAAGCTCGACCTGACCGCGGTCCTCGGCGGGATCATCGGCGCCACTTCACGGATCGGCATCGGGGCGACCTACTCCACCACCTACTACCCGCCCTTCCACGTGGCGCGCACCTTCGCCACCCTCGACCACCTGTCCGGCGGCCGGGTGGCGTGGAACGTGGTCACCTCGGTCAACGACTCAGAGGCGCAGAACTTCGGCGTGGAAACCCACATGGGCCACGACGAGCGCTACGCCAAGGCGGATGAGTTCCTGCAGGTCGTCACCGCCCTGTGGGACTCGTGGGACGACGACGCGCTGATCATGGACAGGCGGGCCGGCGTGTTCGCCGACCCCGCCAAGGTCCGCGAGGTCAACCACAAGGGCCGCTGGTTCTCCGTCCGCGGCCCGCTCACCGTGCCGCGCACCCCGCAGGGCCGGCCGGTCATCCTGCAGGCAGGCTCCTCCGGCCGGGGCCGCGAGTTCGCCGCCGCCTGGGCCGACATGATCTTCACCGGCGACCCAGGGCTTGACGTGGCGCAACGGCACTACGCGGATCAGAAGGCGCAGATCGCGGCGGCCGGGCGCGAACCGGACACGGTCAAGGTGCTGCCGATGGCGTACGTGGTGACGGGGGAGACCCAGGCGATCGCGGAGGAGAAGGAGCGGTTGTTCCTCGACGCCTACGTGCATCCGGTCGCGTCGCTCGCGCTGCTGTCCGAGCTGCTCAACTACGACTTCGCCAGGCACGGCCTGGACGACGTGGTCACCGAAGAGATGATGGCGGCGAGCTCAGGCATCCGCAGCCTGGCCATCGCACAGCGCCAGCACCTCGGCCGTGAGGTGACCGTCCGCGACCTGGCCGCGCACCGCGCCACGCTGCTGCAGGGGCCGCGCTTCGTCGGCACCGCCACCGCGGTCGCGGACCAGATGGAGGGGTGGTTCGACTCCGGCGCCTGTGACGGGTTCGTGCTCGCGGCCACCCACCTGCCCGGCGCGTTCGAGGAGTTCGTCCGGATGGTGGTGCCCGAACTGCAGCGGCGGGGCCTGTTCCGCAGGGAGTACGCCGGGGCGACCCTGCGCGAGCACCTCGGCATCGCCCGACCAGCGTCCCGTTAACCGACAAGGAGGCAAGCATGACGGAGCAGTTCCGCGTCACGCGGATGTACCACCCCAGCTTTCACGCGCCCGACCTGGGCGAGGTGGAGGCCTGGTTCGAGCGGGTGTTCGGGTGCCAGAGCACCAACATCTACGAGACGTTCAAGGGCAGGGAGACCGGCAACTACCCCACCAGCTACTCGACGTTCACGCCGATGGCGGACGTGCTGATGGACACCATCCAGCCAACCCTCTATGTGCTGAACGGCGTGCAGCAGTACGCGTCGGTGGACAAGCCGCACCTGAAGACGATCGGCTGGTTCGACGACAACCCGCAGGCGGTGTACGGCGCGCTGCGGGCCGCGGGCGTGGCCATGGTCGACCAGTTCGGCAAGCCAGCCGAGGGCACCGACGCGCCGCGGTCGGCAGGCAGCGGTGCGATGCCGATCTACTTCACCACCCCGGAATCGGCCGGGCTGCGGCACGAGTTCCTGCCCGACTTCCCGTTCAAGCTGGACCACCGCAACGCGCCAGGCTGGACGCTGGCCGCGGCCGGCGAGGGCCCGCTCGGCCTGCAGCGCTGCGCCTACCACACGCTGCTCACCGACAACCAGAAGCGGGCGCTGCACACGCTGGTCGACGCGCTCGGCGGCACCGTCTTCCACGAGGGACGCGACGAGCTGATCGGCGCCGCTGCCAGCTACGTGGCACTGGCCGACTCGGTGCTGCAGGTCGCGGTGCCCGACCAGGGCACCGCCGCCTACGCCGACTGGACGACCACCGCACCCAGCGACACCTACCACTCGCTCACGTTCAAGGTCGCCGACCTGGACCGCGCCGCCGCGCACCTGAGGTCCCAGGGCGTCGGCATCCGCTCGCGAACCGAGGACTTCCTGGTGACCGACCCGGACACCAGCATCAACGTCCCCTGGGGTTTCACCACCCACCTGGTGCCCGGCGACCCCCGTGGTTGACAGGCCCGTGCCTGACCGGGTCACCGAGTCCTTCATCGACGGGGCGCCGGTGACATCGGCGCAGACGTACCCGAACATCGACCCGTCCACCGGTGCCGCACTCGGCGACGTGGCGCGGGCGGCGGACAAGGAGATCGACCGGGCCGTGGCGGCGGCACGGCGCGCCAGCCCGGCGTGGCGGGCCACCACCCCCGAGCAGCGCTCCGCGCTGCTGTCCCGGCTGGCCGGGCTGATCGACGACGAGGTCGAGACGCTCGCCAGGCTGGAGAGCGAGGACAGCGGCAAGCCGCTGTCGCAGGCGCTGGGCGACGCCCGGGTGTGCGGGCGCTACTTCCGCTTCTACGGCCACGTCATCGAGTCGTACTACGGCCTCGCCATCCCGCTGCGGCCGGACCTGCACGTGTACACCCGCCGCGAGCCGCTCGGCGTCACCGGCCACATCGTCGCCTGGAACTACCCGATGCAGCTGTTCGGCCGGGCGGTGGCGCCGGCCATCGCCGCAGGTAACTGCGCGGTGCTCAAGCCGGCCGACGAGACGCCGCGCACGGCGGTCTACCTCGCACGGCTGGCGAGCGCGGCCGGCCTGCCGCCTGGCGTGGTCAACGTGGTGACCGGGCTCGGGCCGGAGGCCGGCGCCGCACTCGCCGCCCACCCGGACGTCGACCACCTCAGCTTCGTCGGCTCCACCGAGGTCGGCAGCCTGATCGCGGGCGCCGCCGCCAGGCGGGTGGCGCCGGTGACGCTCGAGCTCGGCGGCAAGTCGGCGCACCTGGTGTTCGCCGACGCGGACGTCGACCGGGCGGCCACGACGGCGGCCAACGTGATCTTGCAGAACGCCGGGCAGACCTGCTCCGCCGGGTCGCGGCTGCTAGTAGACGAACGGGTGCATGGCCAGGTGCTGCGGCGCATCGCGGAGCGCTTCGCCGCGGTGACCATCGGCCCAGGCATCACCGATCCCGACCTTGGCCCGCTGGTGTCGCGCAAGCAGCAGGACCGGGTGCGCGGCTACGTCGAGTCCGCCAAGGGCGCCGACATCGTCTACGGCGGCACCGTCGCCGAGCCCGACGGCATCGCCGGCGGCGCCTACTTCAACCCCACGCTGATCGACGGCGTGGACCCGGCCGCGCCGATCGCCCAGGAGGAGATCTTCGGCCCGGTGATCACGGTCACCACCTTCGGCTCGGAGGAGGAGGCGGTCGCGCTGGCCAACGGCACCGACTACGCGCTGATCGGCGCGGTGTGGACCACGGACCTTGGCCGCGCGCACCGGGTGGCCGCCCAGGTGGACGGCGGGCAGATCTACGTCAACACCTACGGGGCCGGCGGCGGGGTGGAACTGCCCTTCGGCGGCTTCCGCAAGTCGGGCTACGGGCGGGAGAAGGGCATCGAGGCACTCGACGCCTACACCGCCACCAAGACGATCGTTATACAGCTCTAGGGAGATTACCAATGGGGCAGGACCCGACCGCCGACGTGGACGTGCTGGTCATCGGCGCGGGCGTGACCGGTATCTACCAGCTGTACCTGGCCCGCGAGGCGGGCTGCTCGGTGCAGCTGGTGGAGGCCGGCTCCGGAGTCGGCGGCACCTGGTACTGGAACCGCTACCCCGGGTCACGTTACGACTCGGAGAGCTACACCTACGGGTACTTCTTCTCCGAAGAGCTGTTCAAGGAGTGGGAGTGGTCCGAGCACTTCGCCGGCCAGGCGGAGAACGAGCGCTACTTCAACCACGTGGTGGACAAGTTCGACCTGCGGCGCCACATCCGGTTCGGTGCCTTGGTCACGGCGGCCGTCTGGGACAGGGAGTCGGCGACCTGGCAGGTCACCGCGCAGGACGGGTACACCGCCAGGGCACGTTACCTGGTGGCCGCGACCGGCGTGCTTTCCGCACCGTTCTATCCCGACATCCCGGGGCGGGAGAGCTTCCGCGGCGAGTCCTACCACACCGGGCTGTGGCCGAAGACAGAGGTGGACTTCACGGGCAAGCGGGTCGCGGTCATCGGCACCGGGTCGAGCGGCGTGCAGGTCATCCCGGTCATCGCCCCCGAGGTCGCCTCGCTGACCGTGTACCAGCGCACGCCGAACTGGGCCACCCCGCTGCACAACCGGCCGGTTACCCCGCAGGAACAGGCCGAGCTGAAGGCGGGCTTCGCGGCGATCCGCGACGCCGTCGGCAAGTCGGCGTCCGGGTTCCTGCACCAGCCCTCGGACAAGATGACCTTCGACGACTCGCCCGCGGACCGGCAGGCGTTCTACGAGCGGGTCTGGCAGCTCGGCGGGTTCGGCAAGATCATCAGCAACTACCGTGACATGACGATGAACCCGGCGGCCAACGCCGAGTGGTCGCGTTTCGTCGCCGACAAGATCCGTGCCGTCGTCAAGGACCCGGCGACGGCGGAGAAGCTGATCCCGACCGACCACGGCTACGCGGGCAAGCGCCCCCCGTACGTGACCGACTACTTCGAGGCGTACAACCGGCCCAACGTCTCGCTGGTCGACCTGAAGGAGACGCCGATCACGGCGGTCACCGAGACCGGCATCGAGACAGCCGACGGCCTGCGGGAGTTCGACATCATCGTCTGGGCCACCGGGTTCGACTTCGGCACCGGCGCGCTTAACCGGATCGGCATCACCGGCAGGTACGGCCTGCCCCTGGCGGAGTACTGGGCCGACGGTCCGCTCACCTACCTGGGCATCATGGCCCATCACTTCCCGAACTTCTTCTTCCCCGGCGGGCCGCACGGCGGCGCGGGCAACAACCCGCGGTACAACGGCGACCAGTCGGACTTCATCGCCGGCCTGATCGACTTCGCCAGGGAGCACGGGCACCGGGTCATCGAGGCGCCCAAGGCGCTGGAGGACGAGTGGACCACGATGGTCAACGAGGCCGCGGTCACCATGTCACCGTTCAACGAGCGGAGCTACTTCTTCGGCGCCAACATCCCGGGCAAGCCCAAGGCCTTCCTGCTCAACTCCCTCGGGCGGCCCAAGCTGATCCAGATGATGGAGACCGCCGCCAAGAGCGATTACGCCGGCTTCTTCCCCGGCCAGGAAACGGAATGAGCACGCCCCCGTTCGGATTCGAATTCTGAGAGAAAGGTAAAAAGATGACCGACACCACCGTGTGGCCGCATCACGAACTCGGCAAGGAACTGTCCAACTGGGGTCGCTGGGGCGGCGACGACCAGATCGGCACGCTCAACTTCATCACACCGGAGAAGCTGGTCGCCTCGGCCACGATGGTCCGCACCGGCAAGACCATCGACTGCGGCATCCCGTTCGACAAGGACGGCCCGTTCCCGCCCGGCGGCTGGCGGCGCAACCCGCAGCACCTGTTCACCCTGCTGCCGTCGGACTCGTTCTACGCCAAGGACGGGCAGATCGCCGCCGACGACATCATCATCATGGGCCTGCAGGCCTCGACCCAGTGGGACGGCCTGGCTCACGTCGGCTACGACGGGTTCTTCTACAACGGCGTGCCCGCAAGCGCGGTCAACAACTTCCAGGGCGCCTCCAAGAACGACATCGCCAAGGTCGCCACCAAGCTCGTCTCCCGCGGCGTGCTGCTCGACATCGCCGGGCTGAAGGGCACCGACGTGCTGCCTGACTCCTACGAGATCACCACCGCCGACGTCGAGGCGGCACAGGAACGGCAGGGCGTGCGGGTCGAATCCGGCGACATCGCGTGCATCCGCACCGGCTGGACCAAGTACTTCCGCGAGGGCGACCGGCAGAAGTACGTGGGCCCGACGCCCGGTCCCGGCCTTGACCTGTGCCGGTGGATCCACGACAGCGAGATCGCCGCGCTGGCCCTGGACCAGTCCAACGGCGAGGTCTGGCCCACCCCGGTGCCCGGCGCCACCATCCCGGTGCACCAGGTGATGATCCGCGACATCGGGCTGACCCTGGGCGAGATGTTCGACTTCGAAGCACTGGCGGCCGACTGCGCGGCCGACGGGGTATGGGAGTTCCTCTTCGTCGCCCCTGGCCTGCTTGTCACCGGCGCGGTCGGCACGCCGCTCAGCCCGATCGCGATCAAGTAGGGGCGCCGATGACCAGTTACGCGGAGGTGTTCGCTTGTGTCTACACCGCCGTCGCCGCGCACGCGCAGCACCAGGACGCGGGCGACACCGACGGCATCATGGCGCTCTACACGCCGGACGCGGTGCTCGAGGTCCCCGGGATGGGCGTCTTCGAGGGCGCGGACGCGATCCGCGCCGCCTGGGACACGTGGAAGCCCAGGGGGCTGCAGCGCCACATGCCGGTCAACGTCGTGATCACCGAGTGGAACGACGAGGAGGCCCGCGCCACCACCGACGTGGTGTTCATCGCCCAGGGCGACAACGGCGCGTGGTCGGTCCAGATCGTCGCCCGCTACTACGACGTGTTCCGCCAGGCCGGCGGCCAGTGGCTGCTGCGCCGCCGGGCGGATGAGTACATCGGCTGGGCGCACCCGAGCTGACCACCCCCACCCCCAGCGGGTGCAAATCATTCGACTTGATCGTTTTCCGTAAATTGCGCTAAATGGGTCGGGCGAAATTAACTCCGTGGTTGTGCGGTCGTTCACCGGCGTCGTGTATACCTTGAAGTCGCAGGTCCGCTGCGCCAAAAGCGATATAAGCGGCGATGAGGATATGCTTGCGCGTCACGGGGGTAGATCTCATGAGTAAACGGATTATCCGGCCAGGGCGATTCATGCCGCTTATCGTGGGTGCCGCCTCCTTGGTCGCGGCGGGTTCAGCGATGGTAGCCTTCTCGGCCGGAGCTGTCGCGGCCCAGACTTCCGCCGCACATTCCACGGCATTCTCGCAGACAATCACTGTCACCAGCCTAAGCGATAGTGGGGCGGGTTCCCTCCGTGCCGCCATCGACACCGCAAATGCCGCTCCGGCAGGTAATTCAACCCTCATCGACTTCGGCGTAAACGGGACTATTGTCCTGGCTGGGCCGTTGCCCGCGATCACGCGGAAAGTGACGATTGACGCGACAACGGCGCCCACGCACGTCAGCGGCGGGCCGCCTGTCGTAGCACTCGACTTCAACGGGAACCCGGGCCTGCTGTTTGCCGCCGGCTCGGGCGGCTCGCAGCTGCTTGGCGTCGCCGTGGACGACGCCAGCGGCAATGGCGTGACCCTGGAAGCCGGCTCGGTCACGCTCAACGACAACTACATCGGCCTGAACCTGGCCGGGGCTGCGGCCGGCAACGGCGCCGACGGCGTGTACATATCGGCGGCGTCGGCCAGGAACCTCATCGGGCTGAACAACACGCGCTCCTCTGGTGTTGCCGCGAACGTGATATCCGGCAACCGGGGCAGCGGCATCGTGCTCGCCGGATCGTCGGCGAACACGGTGGTGGCCAACCGGATCGGGACCAACGCCGCCGGCACCTCGGCCATCGCCAACGGCGGCGACGGCATTCTCATCGCCGGAGGGTCACGAGGCAACGAGATCGGCGGCACTGCCTTCGTCGACGGCGCGACCGGCAAGGCGAACGATCCCACCGGGGATAAGGGGACCGCGGCACCGGTCTTCGTGGTGCCGCCGCTGGGCAACCTGATATCGGGCAACGGCGGCGACGGCGTGATGATCGGCACTGGCTCCCATGGCAATGTACTCAACGGGAACTTCATCGGGACGACGGCGAGCGGGGACGGCGCTCTCGGCAATGCCGGCAACGGCGTGTGGATCTACCGGGCGCCCGGCAACTCGCTGGTGGGCTGCAAGGTCGTGAATAACCCGTTCGTCTATTACAACGTCATAAGCGGCAACCACAGGAACGGGTTGCGCATCACCAGTTCGGACAACGTGACGGTCCAGGGAAACTTCTTCGGCGTCGGTGCCAACAACACGACGATCGTGGGAAACCGTCTTGACGGCATCCTGGTGGACGGGTCTTCCGTGCATACCCAGGTGGGGGGAGTCATCCCGCTCGGCAACGTGTCCGCGGGAAACGGCATGAACGGTATAGCGGTGCTCGGGACGGTCCGCAAGTTCGTCACGTTCAACACATTCGGCGGGCTGCTGGCATTCAAGGGCGCAGCTCCTAACGGCCTGAACGGGCTGCTTATCACCTCCACCGGGGGCGGCAACCTGGTCCGGACGAACGTGTTCTCCGGCAACGAGGGAAACGGGATCGAGCTAGCAGGAGATGCCTCGGGGGTGACAGTTGATCCCGACATTGCCGGCCTGACGACCAAGGGCGACGCAGTGCTACCCAACGGCGGCGACGGCCTGCTGATCGACGGTACCGCTCACGGCAACACCATCGGCGGGACGCTGATCTCGGTGATCCCGCAAAACACGTTCTCGGGGAATAGCGGGTACGGGGTGGTGATCGCGGGCCGGGCGCATGACAACCGCGTCTTCCGCAGCTTCATCGGAACGCAGGTCCTCGGCATCAACGCGCTCGGCAATAAGAAGGGCGGCGTCCTGATCACTGACCACGCCCACAGCAACCTCATCGGCCAGCAGGAAGTGTGCAGGCCGTCCAACCTGATCAGCGGGAACGCCGGCATCGGCGTGACGCTGACCGGTGACACCATGCAAAATTCCGTGATCAACAACTACATCGGCCTCAATCGGTTCAGCCGGCTCCTGAGCAACAGCGGCGGTCCGATCGTGAACACCGGCCACGCCAACACGATCTCGGGGAACAACCAGTCCCAACGTTGCCGAGCGGCGGTCTACCTGCCCGTGACCGGTTAGCACTCCAGGAAGCGGGCCGCTAACCTCCCCGGCTAGCGGCCGAGCTTGGCGAGCAGTGCTTCGGTTTCCGACCACAGCCGCCCGGCGGCGGCGTCGTCTCGCGCGGCGGCGGACGGCGTTTCCTCCGCCTTCTGGTAAAAGAAACGGCCACCGGGGTGGCCTCCTGCTGGCTCGGCGGCGAGCCAGGTCAGCGTTTCCGCAGGCTCGTCGGGCGGCACGGTGTCCGCCGTGGCCATGTACGTCCGCATTCCCTGGTCGCCGTGCGAGGCGAAGTTGCTGGCGACCCGGCCGGGGTGCATGGCCTGGGCGACGATTCCGTCCGGCCCGGCACGGCGTGCCAGCTCGCGGGTGAACAGGATGCTGGCGAGCTTCGCCCGGCCGTAGGCGAGGGCGGGCTGGAAGCCATCGAGGCTCTGCAGGTCGTTGAGGTCGAGCGCGTCGATCATGCGGTGCGCGCTCGACGACACGGCGATCACCCGCGTCGTCCCCGGCGGCCGGCTGGCCGCGCTCGCCTTGAGCAGCGGCATCAGCTCCCGCGTCAGCAGGAAGGGGGCGAGATGGTTGGCGGCGAAGGTCGCCTCCGTACCCTCGGCGGTGATGATCTGCCGGTCCCGCACGCCGCCCGCGTTGTTGACGAGGACATCGAGCCGCCCGGTGCGGCTGCCTACCTCGTCGGCCACGCGCTTGACCTCGGCCATCAACGTGAAGTCGGCGCGCAGCATCGTGAAGCCGCCCACACCCGCCGGCGCGGCGATCTCCGTTTCTGCGGCGGCACTGCGCCGCGGGTCGCGGCCGGTGCCGATCACCCGCCAGCCGCGCGCGACGAGCTTCATCGCGGTCGACTTCCCGATCCCCGAACTGGCTCCGGTGACGAGCGCGACCCGCCGCTCCGCATCAGTTGTCACGGTGCTTCCTCCCTGTCGTCTCCGCACATGTCGTCTCCACGCCGGCGCAGCCCGTCGAGCAGCAGGCGAACGGTGAAGGTGACTTTCCTGTCCAGTTCCGCCTGCGTCGGCACGCGGCCGCTGACGATCGCGCGCACCTGGCCGCCGACCACCATGCTCATGAAGGCGGAGGCGGCGGAGCCGGAGTCGGTGGGGGAGACCTGCCCCGCGGCGATCGCGCGGTCAAGCACGCCGGCCACGAAGTCAAGCACCGGCTTGGCGCTCTGCTCGAAGTTGGCGGTGAAGATCCCGGGGAACCGGTAGCTCTCCGTGTTGATGATGCGCTGCAGGCGCAGACCGTTCGGCGTCATCACCTGGCCGATGCGCAACCGGGCGACCGATTCGAGCGTTGCCGCCAGGTCGCCCTGGTCGAAGCCGGCAAGCACGTCGTCCGGCACGATCTGCCGCTCGATGGCGCGCTGCACCGCGGCGTTGAACAGCGCGGCCTTGTCGGCGTACCGGGCGTAGACCGTGCGCCTTGTCATGCTGACGCGGGCGGCGACCATCTCGATCGTCGTCAGTTCGAAACCGTGCTCAAGGAAGAGGTCGAGCGCGGCGTCGAGCATTTCCTCATGGCGCGCCTCGGCCCGCTGGCGGGTGGGGCGCCCCGCCCCGCGGCGCACGACGGAGGGTGCGTGCGTCAAGTCCCGCTCACCGAAACCTCCCTCTTGCGCCAACGCCCTGGCCCTCCATAATGATACACGAGAGGTGCCATTTTTCCAGCCTACCGACGACCCAACGGAAGGACGGCTCCGTGAGTTCAGCGATCGACAAGCTGATGGGACTGGCTGCCGCCGAGTACCGCTTCGACTACTCCGCCGCCGAACTGCGCGAGGCGCAGGTGGCAGCGCTCGACGAGCGGTTCCATGAGCGCAAGTACCGCATCAAGCTGCTCGGCCACCGGGCCCGCGAGGCCGGCACCGCCGAGATCCGCCGCCGCGAGGACATGGTCCCGCTGCTGTTCCCGCACACCGTGTACAAGAGCTATCAGGAGAGCTTCCTGACCGAGGAGCGGTGGGACCGCCTCGGCAAGTGGCTTGGCACCGTCTCGCCCTACCCGATCAGTCCGGTCGAGACCTCGGGCATCAGCGATATCGACGACTGGATCGAACGGCTGCGGGCCAACGGGCACTACGTCTCTTGCTCAAGCGGCACGACAGGCAAGTCGGCCATGTTGCCCGCCTCCGAGCGGGACATGGACTGGTCGCGCACGGACACGGTCAACGTCTTTTCCTGGGGCTCCGGCGTGCGGCCGGCGCGCGACCGGCGGATGATGGGCCTCGCGCCCACCGCTGCCGTACCCAAGAACCTGGTCATCGGCGCGGCGCAGCAGGCGGCCTTCTGTGACCCGGCCAAGGAGAGGTTCCGGCTGCCCGTTCCGCCGATCACCGTCGGGTCGCTCACCAAGATGATCGTGCTCCGCAAGAAGATCGCCGACGGCACCGCGCTGCCCGGAGAACTGGCCGAGTACGAGCGGACCGCCAAGGAGCGGCAGGAAGCGCTCGACCAGGCGATGATCGCGAGCGCGGAGGCCCTCGTCAGGTACCGCGACGAGAAACTCTTTATCGGTGGCCTGTGGAACGCGCTGTACCAGGTGGCCAAGATCGTCCGCGGCATGGGGTACTCGGCCAAGGACTTTCACCCAGACAACTGCATCTACGTCGGCGGCGGGCTCAAGCGCGCGCAGTTGCCGCCGGACTACAAGGAATTCGTCCACCAGACGTTCAACATCCCGGCAAGCAGGGACTTCCAGAACTACTCGATGCAGGAGCTCAACTCGGGCATGCCCAAGTGCCAGCGGGGCGGCCGGTATCACGTGCCGCCGTGGCTCGTCCCCTTCATCCTGGACGAGGAAGGCCAGACCCTGCTGCCGCACGAGGCCGGCGAGGTCGAAGGCCGCGCCGCCTTCTACGATCTCTCGCTCGACGGGCGCTGGGGCGGGATCATCACCGGCGACAAGATCTCCCTCGACCTCGGTCCGTGCGCCTGCGGCAGCAAGGGCGCGTCGGTGCGCGACAACATCGTCCGCTACGCGGACCTCCTCGCGGGTGACGACAAGATCGGCTGCGCGGGCACCGTCGACGCCTACGTGCGGGGCCTGTCTTGAACGCGCCCGTGCTTGGAAACCCCGTGCTTGGAAACCCCGTGCTTGGAAACCCCGTGCTTGGAAACCCCGTGCTTGGAAACCCCGTGCTTGGAAACATTGTCTCCGCGCCGTTCTTCCTGCGCGGCGAACTGGCCGAGGGACGCGATGCCGTGCACCGCTCGCGCGACCTGGGCGTCGCCTTCGCCACCCCGGGCATTGACCTTGACCGGGCGGTGCACCCGCGGAATCAGCTGCCGCCGCTGCTCAACGTCCCGCTCGCGGAGATCATCGATTTCCTCGTGGAGACCGGTCGGCGGCTCCGCGACCCAGGCAACCCCTTCGTGCGGGAGTGCGTCGACCGCATGGCCCTCACCCACGTGCTCCCGCGCGCGGTCCTTGAAGAGCAGACAAGGAGCGCGGCGGCTTACCTGGACAGGCGACTGCTCCGCACGGTGGTCGAGCAGAACTTCCCCGATCCGAGGGCGCTCGACGAGTGGGTGCCCAGGCAGGACTTCACCGGGCGCAAGAGCTTCGTGCGCGCATTCGCGCCCCGGCTGATCCACGTGCTGCCAGGCAACTCCCCGGGCGTCGCGGTGAAGTCCATCGCCCAGGGCGCGATGGTCAAGGCGGTCAACCTGTTCAAGATGTCCTCGAGCGATCCCTTCACCACCGTCGCGGTGCTGCGGACCATGGCGGGCATCGACCCCGGCCATGCCATCGTGAGGTCGATGTCCGCGGTCTACTGGCGCGGGGGCGACGCCGCGGTGGAGCGGGCGCTGTACCGCCCGCAGTACTTCGACAAGATCGTGGCCTGGGGCGGCGGCGACGCGATCGGCAACGTGATCAGGTACCTCGGGCCCGGCTTCGAACTGGTGTCGTTCGACCCCAAGACGTCGATCTCGATGGTCGGCAGGGAGGCCGTCTTGTCGGACGAGGCGCTCGACCTCGCGGCCGGGCTCGCCGCCGCCGACGTCATGGTACTCAACCAGGAAGCCTGCGTCGCCAGCCGGTTCATCTTCGTCGAGGCGGACCAGGAACAGGCGGACCGGTTCTGCGAGCGGCTCCATGCGCGCATCGCCGAGAAGGCGGCCGCCTCGGGCGACGCAAGGCCGCTCGGCATGGACCTGCGCGAGCAGGTCGAGATGCTGGTGATGCTCGACGACGAGTTCCGCGTGTGGGGCAAGACCGACGGCAAGGGACTGGTGATCCGGTCGGCGGAGCCGGTGGACTTCCACCCGGTCAACAAGACCGCCAACGTGGTCCGGGTGGACTCGCTCGACGACGCCATCAGGTACGTGAACGTGGCGACGCAGACGGTCGGGTTCTATCCGCATCAGCGCATGCCGGACTACCGCGACCGGCTCGCGAGTTGCGGAGCCCAGCGTATCGTTCGTCTTGGCGAGGCGGGGCCGAGCACCATCGGCAACCCGCACGACGCCATGTACCCGCTGCACCGCTTCGTGCACTGGATGGCGCACGAAGACGGGGCCGGGCCCGCCGCTGGCGCGCTACTCGGTGATACCGTATAGTGGTACTCGGTACTACGAAGTACCGAGAGGACCGGGGGCACCAGCGATGGACGACCTGACGGAGATGCTGAAGGGCACGCTCGAGGG
>Ga0335078_10003570_pt1 | contig 23131 bp, 21 predicted proteins | sample Lox_Sample_32_FD_206711 | JGI IMG/M metagenome (GOLD analysis project Ga0335078, IMG submission 206711) | Soil microbial communities from Loxahatchee National Wildlife Refuge, Florida, United States - Lox_Sample_3.2 | ecosystem: Environmental > Terrestrial > Soil > Wetlands | place: USA... | reverse complement strand
CGCTACTTCGCGCTGGACGGCACCGACCATGCCAGCCACAAAGAGCAGGCCAGCATGATCCGCCGGTACATCATCTGGCGCAACAACCACGCCTACGACGAACGACTCCGCCGCATCGTCGAGCGGGCGAACGTAGCTTGATGCGGCACTAGTATGCGTTCGCAGTGCCGAGCGGGCCGGCGACGGGGCAGCAGTGCTCAGCGCGGACGCGCTTGAGGCGGCCGATGATCTGCGAAGTGCGGCGGCTGCAACCGAGCCCGATATGGGAACGGCGGCGCGCGTAAACGCTGCACTCGGCGCCCTGCACTGGGCGCGGCATGGCGCGGGAGCTGCAGAACAGGACGGTGACCTCAGTACTGCCTTGGACCTGTTCGAGTCACTCCTACCCGTGCGCCCGGATTTGGTCCCGGTGACCGTGCGCCGTGCCTTGGTGGCAGCGTCGGCGCCGGAGGCCGATGACCTCGATGCGAATCTCCAGTACGCAGCCCTGCTGCTCAGCATCGTCAGGATGATCGACGAACCGGATCTGCTGGATGACGCCGTACACAGGCTCCGTGCGGTACTGCAGCCAGAAATATCGGACCCCGTCCGCGGGCTCGAATTGTCTGACTTGGCGTTGGCATTGGTCCTCCGTGTTCAGCGCTCAGATGGGCGCGCCGACCTTGACGAGGCGGTTGAGGCTGGTCGGCGGGCCGCGACCCTTCTGCCTGAACGGGTGCCAGAGCTCGTGACCACCCTGTCAAATCTTGGTGCCGCCCTTCGGCTCCGGTTCGAGCGGTACGGCGAGGCTGAAGATCTCGAGGACGCCGTCGTGATCGGTCGGCGAGCGGTGGCCGCGGCTGGTTTAGACGATGCGGGCACGGCGCGGTTCAACTTGAGCGCAACTCTCCAGCTGCGGTTTCATGCGTCGGGCGATCGCACGGATCTGGACCTTGCTGTGGAGGAGGGCCGCCGTGCCTTGCTCGCGGTACCTGACGGCGATCCGTGGCGGGCCGTCCGGGGCGCTGCGCTGGCAAATGCTCTGCAGTCCCGGTATGAGGTGACGGGCCGAGGTGAGGACCTCGACGAAGCCATCACGGCCGGGCAGGAGGCCACAGCACGGACGCCGTCCGGTCACCGGAATCACGCCGCAATCTTGTCAAACTTGAGCAAGTCCCTACAAACCCGGTTCGCCGCGTTCGGTGAGCTATCTGATCTGGAAGGCGGCCTCAGCGCCGCGCGGGCGGCGGTCGATGCTTTCCCACCGGGACACCCGCGCCGTCCGGCCGCGCTCACGAATCTTGGCAACGCTCTCCGGCTTCGGTTCGGGCAATATGGCGACCCTGCAGACATCGACGAGGCGGTCCAAGCGAGCCGGGACGCCGTGGCGGACACACCGGAGGGCACGTGGTCGCGGGCCGGACGGCTCAACAACTTGGGAAACGTCCTCGCGATCCGGGCTGACACCCCTGCGGCGCTGGTGGTCGACGGCGACGAGGCAATTGAGGCGAGCCGCGCTGCCGTGACAGCGGTCAACGCCGCTGGACTCGCGCCTGCCGAGCAGGTACCACACCGGGTGAACCTGGCCACGCGTCTGCGTGACCGCTACCGCGCCACCGGTGTCCCAGCGGACCTTATGGCCGCCACCCGGGAACTACGCACGGCGCTCGACGCGCTGCCAGCCGGACACCCCGATCGCGCCACGGTCGCAGGCAATCTCGCCACGGCCCGATTTCTCGATCATTCGCGGACCGGTGATGCGTCAGCGGCTGACGAGGCGCTCGCGTACTGGCGCGAGGCCACAGCAGTGGCGGGAGCGCGGCCGAGCAGCCGGCTCAACGCTGCGGTGTCCTGGGCGTCAACACTGGCCGCCCGGGGTAGCTGGGACGCCGCTGCAGAGGGCTATGGCCAGGCGGTGGCCCTGGTTTCCCGCGTGGCCTGGCGGCGGATTACCCGCCGCAGCCGTGAGTACCGGCTCGGCCGCACCCAAGGCCTCGCGCGTGATGCCGCAGCGTGCGCCCTGGCCGCCCGCCAACCCGGCAGCGCGCTGACATGGCTGGAGGGCGGGCGGGCTGTCCTATGGTCGCAACTGCTGGAAGCCCGGAGCGACCTCGGCCGGCTGGCTGATCGGCGGCCCGACCTCGGACAGCGTGCGCCGGCGTTGCTGGCCCTGCTCGACGACGAGGATGGGTGACGGCGGTGGAGCGCTTCCGAGTGCGCGCAACGTTCGGCCGCCTGACTGCGGGGCTCCGGCAGCGTACGCACCGTGTGCCCGCGACAGCGGACGCCGATCCCGGGTCCGATGGCTCAGCGGCCGCCGAAGTGCGGCGGCTCGTGCGGGAGTGGGCGGCTGGGGAGCCGCGAGCGGAGGAGATCATTTCGGAAGCTACTCGAGTCCGCGCGTACGAGGTGCTGGTGGCGGCCATCCGCCCCGGCGAGGCGGAGGTGGCGTTTGAGGCCGACCTGCTCGCGGCGGCGGCGTGGCTGTTCTGGGCCCGCTGGAAGACTCTGCCGGACGGCCCCGACCGGGAGGCCCTGGAGTCAGCGCTGCGGATCTTCCTGCTATTGAACCTGGTGGATCGTGATGCGCTCGGAGCGCCGGGTAACCTCCCGCCGGAGGTCCACGAAGCCCTGGGGCAGGTGCCCGACGCTGCGGTCCTTCTCGCCGATGAGGCCCTCGCCGTCGCGGAGAGCCTGCTTCGGCGTTTCCACCCGGCAAGCCTGACGGCCGTGGAAGTGCTGACCTCAGCCGCCCTGGTGCTGACTCCCGAGGATGCCCCGGACCGGGCGGACCGTTATTCACTGCTTGCGTCTGTCGCGTCCACCGCGTTCCGTGTCACCGGTGACCGCGCTTCCCTCGACCGGGCGGTGGCCGCCTGTCAGGACGCGGTCAGCGCAAGCCTTGATGACGTTGCGCGGGCGCCGCACCTGGTGAACCTCGGCATCAGCCTCCGTGAGCACGGTGAGGCGTATGGTGACGCGGCTGCGCTCCGCAAGTCTGCTGCGGTATTTGAACGGCTTCTCGGCGACGGTGTGGAGCACCTGGACACTGGACTCCGGGCCCGGGCTATGGCGGCGTACGGCGGGACCCTCCTCGCCGAGGCCAGGGCGAGCGGTAACCGGGACCTGATCGGCCTGGCGATCGACCGTCTCCGCGCCGCCGTCGCGGCCTCCGCGCGGCTAAACCACGTCACCGACCTCGCCGAGATGCTGCGAGAGCGGTATGCAGCGGGCGAAGCCAGGGCCGACCTCGACGAGGCCGCAGCGCTGATGCGGGAAGTGCTGAGCCAAACCGCGCACGATGACCCAGACCTGCCGCGTCGGCAGGGGGGGCTGGCCGGGGTGCTGGCGGCCGACGAGGCAGCGGGGCTTACTCCGGCGATCGAGCTCTACGAGGCCGCGCTCGCTCGCACCAACCGGCATGACCGCCTGCGGCCGCAGCTGCTCACCAACCTCGGGCAGGCGCTGCTCGCCCGGCACAGGATTGGCGGCGGCCACCGCGATCTGAGCCGCTCGATCGCTGCCCAGCGCCTGGCGCTGTGCCCGCTGCCGGCCGGCGACTTTCTCCGGCCGACCGTACACGGGAACTATGGCAATGCGCTCGCCGCCTGGACCGACCGCACCAATCGCCTCGGCCTGCTGAACCAGGGCGTCGAGCAGTTGCGCATCGGTCTGCGAGCACCGGAGCGTAGCCGCCGGGCAACGCTGCTCGCCAACCTCGCTGGGCTGCTCCTAGCCCGCGCGATGCGTTCCGACCGGGACGACGACCTGGCTGAGGCTGTGGCGGCGGGCCGGGAGGCTGTGGATCTGACACCGCCTCGTGACCAGGATCTCTCCCGTCGCCTGGCGAATCTTGGCCTGGCCCTAGAGCAGAGCTTTGAACGCTGGGGCCACGAGGCCGACCTTACGGAGGCGGTCGGCACGCAGCGCCGCGCATGCGCCGCGGCCTCCGGCCCGCGCCGGCAGGCGCATCACCTTGGTGCGCTTGCGTCCACACTGATGCTGCGATATTGGACCCACGGGGTGTCGGCTGACCGCGTGGAGGCGATCGCGCTGTATCGTCGTACGGTCGGTCTGCTGTCTGCAGATGAGTCAGACCACCCGCGCCTGGTCGCGAACCTGGCTACTGCGCTGATGAGCCGGAACGGGGTGAGCCCGGCCGCGGCCGAGGTACAGGAGGCCGTCCAGCTGCTGCGCGCCGCCGTACGGGAGACCCCAGACGGTGGCGTTGATCTGCCGTACCGGCTCGACACGCTGGGCGTGGCCCTAACCCGGCAGGCTGAACTTGACCGTGATCCGGGCACTGCGGCCGATGCTGTCCAGGTGGCTGCGAGCGCCGTCCAGCTGACGGAGGACCAGGATCAGGTCCGCGAGGCCCGGCTGCGGCATCTGGGCGACGCCTATGAGCAGCGATTTGACCTGTCGGGAGCACCGGCCGATCTGAACGCGGCAGTCGACGCGTACCGGGCGGCCGTTGATGCCTGTCCGGACGGCCTGCCCGACCGTGCCTTGGACGAGCACGACCTCGCGCGCACCCTGCTGGCCCGCGGCGACCTGCCGGAGGCCAGGGCGGTGTGGCGCGCTGCAGCCGGCCGCGACGTGGCGACCGTTCCGGTGCGACTCGCGGCCGCCGAGGGCGAAGCCAGCGCGGCCGTCGCGGCCGGGGACTTCGCAGCTGCGGAGACGGCCTTTCGCCTCGCGCTGGTCCTGGTCACGCGTCTGGGCTCATTCGGCCTGCCGCGCCGGGACCGGGAACGGCAGCTCTCAGAGTGGCCGGGCCTAGCCGGCGACGCCGCAGCGATCGTCCTCGGTGCGGGGCGGAAGGCCGATGCGCTGGAGCTGGCCGACAGCGGCCGTTCCCTGCTCTGGCAGCGGACCTTGCAACTGCGGGCCGACCTCGACCGTCTCACCCTTGTCGCACCCGACCTCGCCCACCGGCTGGGCGAGGTCGGTGCGGCGCTGCAGGCCCAGGAACTTGGCCGCGAGCGCCCCGAACGGGCGACCGGATGAACTGGCCGTGGCGCCGGTTCGGAAACCGCCGCGCGAGCCACTGTCGGGACACGACCTGGACGGAGCTCACCGATGAAGGGCTGGCGAGCGCCGCCGCCCTCGGACGGAGTGGCGACATCGCAGACTTCGATCGCGCTGTTCCGCTCGCTTGCCGCCAGTGGCAGCGCGAATTTGCCGGATTGGGCCCGGCACCTGGACAACCTCGGCGTAGCTTTCTCGTCCAATATCAGTTGCGGGGAGGCCAATCTGACGCGATGTGCGGCAACCGCCCGACGCGACGGAAGGGGACGACAGTGGTGAAGCCATGCACCAGCACCGTAACGGATGGAATGATTCCGGCGTCGCGGCATCACCTTCGCGGACGGGGCGGGCAACAGTGACGCAGGGAAATGACGGCAGCGCTGTCGACCGGAGGATGGCACTCGCTCGCGAGTGGGACGCCTTGGTCGAGGAAGTTCGCACGGTTGAGGGCTTCGAGGACTTCCTCCGGCCGCCCTCGATCGAGCAGTTGCTGCCGGCGGCGGAGCATGGCCCCGTCGTCGTGGTGAATGTCAGCCGGTGGCGATGCGATGCCCTCGTTGTGCGGACGAGCGGTGTCACCCCGGTTGAGCTTCCCAGGCTCACGCTGGACGATGCCACCCGGCGTGCCGAGGAGTACCTGTCGGCGCTGCAGGGTGTGGATATAGCCGCCGACGCCTACCTTGAGGCTCTCGACTCCCCGGATAGAAGCCGGGATGCGGCCCGTCGGCAACTTGCCGCCGGGCAGGCGCAGGAAGCTGCGCTGGAGCGGGTCGAGGACTTGCTGCGCGAGCTGCAGGAGTGGATGTGGTCGGCCATCGCCGAGCCGGTTTTTGGCGAGCTTGAATGGGACCGGACACCAGCTGGCCCGTCATCGAAGTGGCCGCGGCTGTGGTGGTGCCCCACCGGGCCGCTCACCGTACTGCCGCTGCACAGCGCCGGGTTCCACGATGACCCGCCTGGCCCAGGTCGGCGGACCGTCATCGACCGCGCCGTGTCGTCGTACACGCCGACCCTGCGCGCACTCCTGGAGGCGCGCGCCCCGGATCGCCGGCTCGCCTCTGCGGTGTCATCCGAAACCGCAGAAGACAGAGACGACACGGCGGACCGTCTTTTGCACGTCGTCCTGGAGAACACGCCCGACCAGCTGTCGCTCGACGCCACGCAGGAGCGGGCCGCGTTCACTGCGATCGACGAGAGCCGCCGCGCCGAGCTGCTCGGTCCGGCCGCGACGCGGGAAGCCGTCCTGGCGGCCCTGCCGCAGTACCGGTGGGTGCACTTCACCTGCCACGGGGACCAGAACCTGCAGGATCCTTCCCGGGGCGGCCTGCAGCTGTATGACGGCAGGCTGACCATTGCCGAGATCGCCGCTAGCCGCTTCGACGGTGACTACGCTGGCCTCGGGTCGTGCAAGTCCGCCGTCGGCGGCGTGGAGCTGCTCGATGAGGCGATCACCCTGGCAGCTGCCCTTCACTACACCGGTTACCGGCACGTCGTCGCCACGCTGTGGTCGGTCGACGACGAGGTCTCGTCCGAGGTCTTCGCTTTTCTCTACCGGCGCATCGTCGCTGGCGGCAGACTCAGACCGGGCGAAGCCGCTGAGGCCCTGCACGATGCGGTCCGCGAGCGACGGGACCGCGGCTCTGGCGGCTCGCGCACCTGGACGCCGTTCATCCATATCGGCCCGTGAGGGATGGAGGGAACACATGTCCGACGACCCTGCCGACGCCGAAGGGCGGCCGCCCGCAGCCGAGCCCTTTGAGGAGATCACCGACCCGTCTTATGCGGGATTCGCTGACAGCTGCGAGATCGTGGAGCGAAAGGGCGGGTTCAGAATTGTTGGCACCTGCCCGCGCTGCGGGCATCGGATGACCTATCCGTACCCCAAGCGCGTGATTGTGCGCGGCATTGGTATTCGTCGGCGCAGGCGGTCGGATTCGCAGGATCGCGAGCTGCCCATGCTGTGCACCTGTACCCAGGAGCACCCTGGTCGGTCGGCTGACGAACACGGCTGCGGCGCGTACTGGAGGGTCGCGCTGCAGAACTCGGCGACATGACGCTGCGGATCACCCGGGCGGCAAGTGAGGCCACGCCGCACGACCGCCTTGTCGCGGCGGCGCGGCTACAGCTCCCGGTGGAAGAGCTCCCGCGGATCCGCGCCACCGCCCTGGCCTGGCGTAACGGGCTCGCCGCGCTTCTCGCCGGCCTTGTCGGCTTCAGCCTGATCAAGGGGCGTTCGGACATCAGCCAGCTGCAGCGGCCGTGGCCAGTCGTGGTCGGCGGCCTGCTGGCGCTCTCCCTGCTCGCTGGCGGGGCGGCAGCGGCCTGCCTGCTGCGCGCAGCCCACGGGCCGCCGGGTTCGGTCGACGCCGATGAGGTGATCGACGAGGCCGCCGATGATCCACTGGGAAACGCAGATCGGATCGAGGCGCTTACCGCCGCCAGGGCACTGACCTGCGGAGTCGTTCTGGCGTACTGTTGCGCGGCGCTCCTGGTGCTGGCGGTCGGATCAACCTGGTACGGACCCGGCAAGCAGGAGCGTGTGCAGGTCGTCCTGCCTGGCGGGGCGCCCTGCGGTGAGGTGCAAAAGCTGTCCCGGGGAACCCTGACCCTGAAGACATCCGCTGGCCTGGCCAATGTCTCGATGACGCAGGCCACCGGCCTCCGGGCAGTCGATCAGTGTCCCGCCCCGGCCTCTCCATGAGTCAACGTACGTTAGTACTCGGCACGGGCGTTTAGCTCGCGGTGAACCCGTCCCAGCCGGAAGGCCAGCTCAGGAGCGGTCAGTTCAAGCCGGCGCAACTCACGTTCGGGGATCACCCGTTGCTGCCACAGCAGTGAGCGGCACGCCTCGGTCAGCTCGAGCGAGCCTGACCCCTGCCCGGCGCTCAACGTTGCCGCCGCCGCGAGGCCGGGAGCGCCGGCCAGTCTGGCCAGCAGATCCTCTCGCGTGCTCAGATCGAGACCAGACCATACAGCGGCTGAGAGAACTGCTTCGAATGCGCGGAAGCCTTCTGCCGCGGACGGCTAGAGCTCGGCTGTGCCATCGGCGGCAAGGTCGCCCAGTGATTCACCAAGCGGCCGCGGCCCGGAGCCGGGCGAGCGCGGGTGCGGCCGGGTCGGCTGCGGCAGCCTGCCACACCTGAGCCGCCCCGGTCACGTCGGCCGGATCGTCCGGCATCCTTCGTGACCGAGACATCAGCGTTACCCCGAGGTTAGCCTGGTACCAGGCCCGCCGGGCGTCCAAGGGCGCCGCGCGTGATGCCACTTCCCGAGCCAGGCCGATCGCCTCGTCAAGGTCGCCGCGGTCGTAGAGGCATAGTGAGAGGTTGGCTAGGTAGGCTGCTCGGCGTAAATCATCGGCGCTGAGCGCGGCCAGCGCCGTGCGCAGTGCCGACACGGCCTCACCCACGGCGGCCTGGTCGCCGGTTTCCTTCGCCACCAGTCGCAGCGCGGTGGCCAGGTTAGACAGGCGCCCTGGCTGCCGCCCTGGGCTCGCCGCGCCCAGCCGGGCGGACTCTCGCCCGGCGGTCACAGCATCCCGAAGGTCCTGGACGCGATTGGTGGGCGGCTCGCGGCGGTAGCGGATCCGCAGGGAGACGCAGAGTGCGGACAGAAAGTCCGCCCGATCTGCATCGGGCAGGGCTGGCGCGGCTGCGCGATTACCGACTCGTCCAGATCAGCTGGTTCGCCCAGCCATTCGTAGCGGGCTTTCAGCACGATGGACAGGTTGGAGGTGCACCGTGCACGCGACAACGGCGCGGAGTCCTCGCGATTCGCAGCGGCCCGGGCGGCCGCCACCGCTTTTTCCAGGTCGTCGCGCAGACCCCGTTCCTCGAAGCGGGCGAGGAGTGCCAGGGAGAGCGCGGTGCTGCGGCCGACCCACGCCGAAGAGTCGGCGGGGGTCAGTGTCAGCGCCCGTTCGATCTCCTCGATTGCGACGTCGAGATCTGCGTCTGCGCCGAGGAACTCGTGCCGGAGGCGCAGTGCCCGCGAGCCGTTGGCATGCACCAGGGCTCGCTCGGCGGCGTCGTGCGCTGCAGCCAGCGCCTGCTTGAACACTTCGAGCGCCTGGTCGAGGTCCTCCGGCGAGGCGTCTCTCTGGCCCCGCATCGACAGCGCCGTCCCGAGATTCGCCAGGACGCCAAACCGAGCAGGGTCATCCAGTGCCAGACCGGCGAGAACAGCCTCGAGCGCGGCGACGTCATGCACGTATCCATTGTCGAGCACGGCTCGTTCCGAATAATTGATCCCATGTTTTTGCGAACGCGGCCCGAGCCGGAGCCGGGACCGTTGGTGGCTCACGTTGACGGGACGGTCCGAGAGTGACCAGGCGTCGCGGCACCTCATCTGAGCCGCCGAACCGGGCGGATTTGCTCGGCCGCGTTGAGCACAGGGTGGAGCACTACGCCGAAACACGCGACGTGTCGGCTCTGCTCGAGGCCGAGGCTGAGACTGACGCCCAGGAACTACTTCAGGCCGTGGGCTGGGATCCAGACGACGGTGGCCCGACGCTCGACGCCGAGGCCGTCCTCGCTGTCGCTTGGCTGATCTGGCTGCGGTCCAGCATCCCGGACGTCACCGCTCAGGAACGGGAACGCGACATCGCGACCAGCATCGCGCTGTTCACTCCGCTGTATGAACTTGATCCTGATCTGCTGCCGCCGGAGCTGCGTTCGCTACTCGACGCAGACCAGGCAGGGGAGCCCATTACCGGCGCCGACTATTACGCGGAGTACCAGCGATCCGGCGACCGGGTAGCCCTGGACGAGGCAATCCAGCTCATCCGCGGGATCACGGGTATGACCCGGGCCGATGAACCGCTACTGCCAGGCCACCTGTCTGATCTGTCGGCCGCCCTGCAGGAGCGGTTCCGGTTGGGCGGTGAGATAACGGATCTCGAAGAGGCCGTCGACGCCATCCAGCGCTCGCTTGAGCTGACCGCAGACGATGACGCCGCGCGCGCCCGCCGCCTCTCCAACCTGGCCTCGGCGCTTCTGGCCAGGTTCGAGAACGGCGGAGCGGACACCGACCTGGAGTCGGCGCTCAGTGCCTCGAGCGAAGCGGTGGCGATCTGCGCAGTCGGAGACTCACGACGCTCGGTGTACCTCACGAACCTGGCCGCGATCGCGCTGACCCGATTCGACTACCACGGCGACGTCGCCGATGCCGACCTTGCCCTGGACGCCTGCAGGCAGGCCGTCCTGGGGCCAGCCGAGGCCCCGGAGCACCTGGCGGCGTTGTCCACCCTCTGCTTGGCGCTGAAGGAGAGGTATGAGGTTTCTGGGTCCGAAGGCGACCTGGCGGAAGCGATCGAAGCCGGCCGCACGGCGCTGCCCGTCGGGCTGGCAAATCTGTCGTCGGCGCTGGTGGCCCGGTTTGAATTGACCCGCAACTTGACCGACCTTGATGAGGCCGAGCAACTGACCCGAACGGCGCTGGCTCAGGAACCGGGGGATCCGACCTGCCTGGCCAGTCTGAGCGGCATCCTGTACCTGCGGTTCGAGAGCACCGGCCGGATGTCAACGCTGGACGAAGCGATAGCCACGTCCCAGCAGGCCACCGGCCACACACCATCTGGCAGCCCTTACCGAGGGCAGTATCTGACCACGCTCACGACGCTGCTGCACAGCCGCTATGAGGCCCGCGGCGAGCCCGCCGACCTGAACGCCGCTCTCGCCGCGGGACGCCAGGCCGTAGCGGCCCTCGAGCCGGAGCACCCAGAAAGCAGCCGGGCCATGTCGATGCTGGCCCTGGTGCTCCTGTCAACTGCTGATCGTGATGCTTCGGAGGATGCGCTTGATGAGGCGACGGATCTGGCTCGCCAGGCGCTCATATCAGCGGAGCGCAATCAACAGCCGATCGAAACCCTGCTGAATAATCTGGCCACTATCCTCTCCAGCCGGTTTGATCACCGCGCCTCCGCTTCCGATCTTGACGAAGCTATCTCTCTGCTGCGCCGGTCGGCGAACCTCTCCGGCGACTCAATTGACGCACCGGCGGCGTTGTCGAACCTCTGCGCAGCCCTCTCTGAGCGGTTCGAGATCAGTGGCGATCCGCAAGACGTCCATGACGCTATCGAGGTCGGCCGCCGAGCCCTGAGCTTGACCAGGGTCGAGGACTGGATGCGCCCGGTCCGGCTCAGCAATCTCGGCGCAGCCCTCCGGACTCGCTATGAGGCACTGAGCAGCATCGTGGACATCGACGAGGCGATCTCGCTAGCCAAATGGGCGGTCGAGGCGACGCCCCCGGATAGCCCACGGCAAGCCGAGCATCTCTCGGTCCTGGGAGCTGCCCTGCAGAGCCGATGGGGCGGCCCCGGCGACATCCATGACCTCGAGGAAGCCCTGGATGCTGCCCGCCAGGCGGTACGGGCCACCGTGGCTGGCAGTTCGTATCTTCCGGCTCGGCTCACCAACCTCGGCGCGGCGCTCCAGCTGGCCGCCGAGCGCGGCAGTGACACCGCCTACGCCGATGAGGCTGTCGCCGTGTGTCGCGAGGCCATGAAAGCAGCCGCGTCCGACTCGCCCGGGCAGGTCGTGATGCTCGCAAACCTCTCGTTCACCCTCTGGACCCGCGCCCAGCTGACGGGTGACCCTCAGAGTCTCAACGAGGCGATCGAGACCGGTGACCGCGCGTTGCGAATGACCCCCGAACACTACCCAGACCTGGCGACGTATCTGGTTAACCTGGCTCTTGCCCTCACCGCGCGGCATCGCGGTACGGGTACGGAAACCGACGCACTGCGCGCGCTCGAATGCTACGAACGAGCAGCGTCCATGCCGACGGCACCTCCGCTCCGGCGACTGTTCGCTGCTCGCTGGGGTGGCCAGCTGGCTGCGTCAATGGCTCGGGGGGAGACGGCGGCAGCACTCTTCCAGACCGCCGTGTCCCTGATCCAGTTCAGTATCCCGCGCGGCCTGGACCGTGAATCGCAGGAAGAGAATCTGGTGCGCATCCAGGGTCTGGCCGGTGAGGTGACCGCGTGGAGCATCTCCGCGAACGCAGCCGCAGATTCTTTGACCTGGATGGAGATGAGCCGCGCAGTGCTCTGGGGCACCATGCTGAACGATATAGGGACACTGCGTCGGCAAGCACCGGGACTCGCCGCCCGCCTGCTGAGCATCGAAGCTCTCCTGAATGGCCGTCTAACCAGAAGAGAAGAGGGATCGCACGCCATTGGAAGCGTTGGCAATCTTCGTGCATAGCAAACCTTGTGAGGTTGAACTCGGCTGCTCGCAATGTTGCCGGAGGTTGGGCCGAAGCCGAGAACCGGGCTGCTTCCGCTGACCAAACTCGATTGACACTAAACCAGTAGTCCCGGACTACCTCATCGCGGCAGATGAATACATCCCGACGACGCCAGCAGCCATGTCCCTTCGGGGGACGCTGGATGTCACTCTAGTGCACGGGTAACTGACCTATCGGGGACAGCGACGTTCTGCGTCCGGAAAAGAATGTGACGACTTGCGGATGAGGTCATCCGGCCACGCCTGGAATTCCTTGCGCGGCATGACGCGCTAGCCGGGATAGAGACAGTGACCCATTGCGCGCACATCGGTGCGGCAGGACGTGATCGTGCCGCAGAATGCATGTGAGATGTGACGCTGAGCGTGGCTGCATACCCGTATTTTTCGTGGCCGCCAGCGATCATTCTTCGTCGGCCGCCTTAAGGAGGGTAATTGTTCGTCCCGCCGAGGGCTATTACCTACTTGCGGAGGAAGTCTAGAGGAAGCAAAGGCTACTTGCGTGGGCCAAGGGACGGCAGGCCGCCGGAAACAGCGCCGTCCTGGGGATGTCGGTGCGCTGGCGGAAGGTGCCGGCCGGGCCGGTGAAGGTGCCGATGGCGATGCGCTGCAGCTCGCGGCGCAGGGCGGGCCAGATCTGCCCGGCCTGGTTCTCGCCGACGCGGACGAGCAGGAGGGCGAGCCAGCAGAGGATGACGTGGGCGCGGATGCGCTCTTCGAGCCGGTGGTAGACCGGGCGCAGGTCCAGGACGGATTTCATGTCGCGCCAGCCGCGCTCGACTTCGAGGAGCTGCTTGTAGTCGGCGGCGATGTCCTCGGCGCTCATCGCCGGGTCGGCGCTGCGCAGCAGGTACTTGCCGTCGAGGTTCTCCTCGGCCTTCTCCTCGGCCTTCTCCTTGGCCTTGTCGGTGCGGAGCAGGCCGCCGGGGGTGACGCGTAGGAACCGGTTCGGCCCCGGCATCGTGGAGATCCTCCCGCGCAGCTCGGCCCGCCTCGTCACGCTGAGCTGGTCAGACCCGGCGGTCATCGCTTCCAGTGCGGTGATCATCTTCGCGCGGACGGCGGCGTCGCGGACGGCCTGGTCCGGGTTGAAGCAGATGATGAACCGGTCGCCCACATCCGGGAGCCAGACTTCCTTGACCTGCAGGTTCCCGGTGACGGTCTTGTAGCGGCCCTGCCGCGACAGCGCGGCCTGCGCCTCGGCCGACCCGGACCGCAGCTTCTCACCGATGATGTAGGCGCCGCCGCCTTGCTGCAGGAACTTCCGGTTGGCCCGGGAGGAGAACCCCCGGTCGGCGACCCAGATGACGCAGCCCAGGCACCAGTCCCGCATGTCCTAGCCGGGTCTTGCATGGGCCACGACGCTGACAACTCCTGCGCCGCCACTGTGGACTCTTACGTCCCACGGGGCACCCCTGACACAAGAGGGTGCCTGGCACGCCGCCGTTAGGCTGGCTGGCGCCTTGATCTGCGTACCTTTGACGCACGCTCGGTGAACTCATCGACGGCAGCGCCGAGGACAGGCGGCAGATCGGTGTCCTCGTCGCAGCACGGAGGCTTGTCCCGGCCCGCTCCGTCCTGCGGGTCTACGCCGAGCAGGCGGTACAGCTCAGCGTAGACATTGAGAACCGGATCCTGGTCGTCGTGGCGGCCGACCAGGAGTATCCAGGCCCGATGCGGTGCCTCGAACGCGACGACCACCCTGAAATTATCTCGCAGGTGCTTGACGCACATGCGGTCCACGGGCGTAGAGCCGCTCAGCCGGTAGCCGAGCGCCCTGCAGCCCCGAGCGGCAAGGTCATCCAGGAAATCGCCGAATGCCCTGGCATGGACGCGGTCCAGCCCGGCTATCTGCTGCTCCGCGCGAGGCGTGGCAACAACTTCGGTGGGCACTCACCGGACTCTAGCGGCTACCTTGGGTACTATCCGGGGGAAGAGGACGAAGCACGCGCCCCGCACCGCGGCGCATCTGGTCCAGGCTCTCCCGCAGGTCGTCGCGATCCAGCAGCGCCGCATCGGTCAGGCGCCGCCACACCTGGTCCAGCAGATCCCGGTCCTGCCCGGCGCCCCGCAGCTCGCTGACCAGGTGACTGACGGCATGCACGCTGCGGATGTCCAGCAGCAGCCGGGGCGAGCGCCGGGCAACGACCAGCACGCCCGCAGCTGCCCAGGCGCGCACCGTCTTCTCGCTCAGCCCCAGCAGCCGGGCCGCGATGACAGGCCGCACCGTGCCTTCCTCCGCCAGCACACTGTCCGACACGGCCAGGAGCTTCGCCCGGCGCTCATCGTCTTCAGCCAGCGTCCTGGCAACATCCTCGACGGCCTCGACCCGCTCGAACAAGCTGCGGAGACGCCTCTCCTCGACGGCTATGGTCACGGCAACTCCTCAGCGACGATCTCGCTTCCGAGTATGAGGCTTTTTCTCGGAACCCGCTAGTTGCAGCTTTCCTTGTGCGGGCCCAATGCAATCACCCGACATGGCACCGGATATAGGTTCGCGGACCGGGACCTGGCTGCATGGCGCGGGCGGCAGCCACCGCCCGCGCCATGCGCCATACGGTGGGTCAGTCTCTCATGATGAGGTCGTAGTGCCGACGTGCCCGCGCGCCGTGCCCGCTGCCGCCGTACAGTTCAGGCATCTGCGGCGAGGACCAGCCGTTCAGCTCCATCAGGTCCCCCTCCGCCCCGCCGCGGTCCAGCCAGGCATGGCTGAAATGGTGTACGAGATCACCGCGGCAACGAGAGCCACGGCCACCACCGCCAGCGCGGTGGTGATCCGGATGAGCCGGTCCGTCACAGGCCCAGCTCCTCATGCCACCCGATGACGAACAGATCATCGTCCCTGTACCCGGCGGCGAGCCGCTCCGCCAGGACCATGGCCGTGATCGCCTGGTTGCGAGTGAACGAGCGGCGGGGAAGACTGGACAAGATCCACGCGCCCTGGCCGTCAGCCGACGCGTGCGAGCTGTACCGTGCGGTGGCGATCACGCGACCGTCGTACTCCGCGGTCATGAAGCCGTCGTCGATTCGAGCACCCATCGAGACCTCACCTTCGGTAGTGAGGCCCGGAAAGCCAGTGACAAACCAAGTGACAACAGCCCCGGTCAACGCCGGACCGCGTCAGTGCCAGCCAGACAGCGCTACCGCCCTGAACTGCACTGACGCGACCCAGCGCGACCCTTCCAGACGGGACGGGCGTCCATGGTAAGGAGAAGGTCTACGGTTCGATTCCGTAACGGGGCTCCGCAGTTCAGAGGACCTTTTCCCGCACTGGGAGGAGGGCCTTCACTCATCCTGAGGGGCACTTTGAGGGGCAATCGTGCCGCTCGGGCCCCGCTCGAAGGCGATCAGGAACTGGTTGAGGAGCGGGACGGCCGACCGCGTTGCCAGCTCGTATCGCTGCGCGACCGCTTCCTGCCAGAGCCGCTCAAGGACGTTACACAGCCGCTGGCGCATCTCGTCGGTGGGGTGAACGTAGACGGCGTCCATCCCGTGCATGGCGTGACCGCGGCGGTCCATCTGGAGCACCTTGGGTACGTCTGAGGCATAACTGGTAGAGAGCATTGTTGCCCGCGTGTTGAATGCCTCTGGTCAGCTGAGCGAGCGGGCTGCTATTCCCCTCGATCATGATTTCGAGTCCTGGCTAGCTCGGCTGCGTACCGGTTCCAGTCCGATCGGGCGTCGCGTGTCCAGTTGACTGCCGTGGTCGGGTGGATGCCGAGGGTGTCGGCGAGCACGGCGGCGGGGACCTGCGCTGCGAGGCTGGTGAGGGCGGCCCGGCGTGCCGCCCTCACGGGGATGCCGATGGCGTTGAGTCGTGCGGACAGGCGCTCGGGCGTGATCGGCTGCCCGGGCAGCAGCCCGGGGAACAGCCACTTGCCCTGGGCGGGCGTACCGGTGCCGGTATAGGGCTTTCCGTCGGTGATGAGCGTGAGCAGGATCGTGCCCAGGGCGGGCGGGACGGGGATATCGTGCTTGCCGAGCCGGATGTGCACTTCGTCGCCGTGACGGGTGACCTGGCTGACGGTGAGCGCGGCGATGCGGGTGACGTTCTGGCCGTAGAGCAGGACCAGGCAGCCGGCGGCCCGGTCAGCGGGCTCGATGGTGTCATCGCGGAGCAGCCGGGTGGCGTGTTCCCAGCGCTGGCTGCCGCTGATTGCGGTTCCGGCGTGCCGCTGCCGGGCCGGGAAGGCGAAGGCCCGGCAGTGCCCGTGACGGGCGGCCCAGGACAGGAAGTCGCGAGTGCTCTCGGATGCGCTTGCGCTGGCGGTGGTGAGCCATTCGTCGATGTCGGCCTGGCGGCATTGCCGCGGTGCTGTCCCGCGTCCGCCGAGCCAGGCCAGGAACCGGACGGCTTCGCTGATCGAGTTCCGGGCGCCGGCGGTGCGGGTCCGGTGACGTGGCCTGGCCTGGGATTTCTGCCGGAGACGGCGCATGACCTGCCAGGTGGCGAACGCGCGGACGAGCCGCCGGTGCTCCGGGGTGTCCAGGGATTCCAGCAGGCCGGCGAGCCACTGCCCGGCGCGGGTGAGTTCCTCGTCGCGGGGAGGGAGGACGCCTCCGGCGGTGAGCATCTGCCGGAGGAACCCGGCGGCGCGGGGCCGAGGGTGCTCGTCGAGCGCCTCGTGGGTGGCGGCGGCCCGGCCGGCCGCGATGTCGGCGAGGATGGCGGCGCCGGCGCCTTTGCGGAGCCAGTTCAGCGCGGTGCGCGGGTTGCGGGCCGCGCTGATCGCCTCGAGCACCGGGGTCATCGGCGCGGGGACGTCCCCGGTCCCGCCCGACAGGAGCACCGTGGCGCGCCGCCGCAGGCTGCACCGGGCGCACAGTCCCTTTTCGTAGAGCTTGCCCTCGGTGCCGCAGCCGGCGCAGGCGGACATGGCGGGCAGCCCGGCGCAGTCCGCGCAGGTGACGGCCTCCGGGCCTGGCGGGAAGACCAGGCGCCGCTCCTGGCCGCAGCCCGCGCACCGGGCCCGGCGGCGGAGCGCGGCCGTGTAGCAGGGGTCGCAGACCGGGCCTTCGGGCCATCGTGCCTGCGGCGGACGGTCCTGCCCGCAGCGGGCGCAGACGGCGGTCGCCTTCGGCGAGCACGACGGGCAGAGCGGGCGGGAACCGCCGGCGAAGTTGCAGGGGCGGTACTTGCCGCAGCCGCTGCAGACGGCGCCGGGCATCCGGTAGCAGTTGACGCAGATGTCCGGCGCGCCGTCACGCGCCCGCACTGCGATCGGGGCTTCCCGGCCGCATTGCCCGCACTGCCGTTGTCCCCGGGCATGCCGGCGGCACCGCTCGCAGATGCACCGGCCGGAGGCATCGCGGCCGGCGATCGCCTTGACCTCGCCGCAATGAGCGCAGGCGGCGGTGCGGACGCGGGCGGCGCACGGCTTGCACATGCCCCCGCCTGCCGTCCGGAACAGCGGTCTTCCGTCCCGTCCGCACCGCGCGCAGGCGGGGGGCTTGAGGGAGGCCGAGCCGCGGGCGACGAGCTCGGCGGCCAGCCGCCCGGCCACCGGGGGCGCCCCGTGCCGGAGCATGTCAGGGTCGGCGGCCAGCGCCGCGGCGAGCTCCCGCAGCGCGGCCGGGGTGCGGGCGGCCGCGTCGACCGCAGCTGCGGCCGCGCTGGCGGGCAGTGTCCCGTCCGCCGCGATGACGTGCCGGATCAGCATGTCCCGGCGGCATTCCGGGCATGCCGCCGCCTGCCGGCGGCCGCCGGGCAGCTCGTGGCCGGCCGCGCAGCGGGCCGTCACCGTGCGCCGGGTCCGGGAACGACCCGCGCGCGTACTGGCCGGGGCCGCTGCGCCGGCTCCGCGGCCGGCTCCGGCTTGCGGGCCGGCTTGCGCACCGGCTCGATGAGGTCGCCGGGACCGCAGTCCAGGATGTCGCACAGCGCCGCGAGGACGGGCAGGCTCAGCCGTTCCGGCACGCCCGTGACCAGCCGGTAGACCTGCTCTCGCGACAGGGTGATCCCGCGGCTGGCCAGCGGCGGGACCATGTCGGTCGTGGCGAACATCCCCGCCTCGGCCATCAGCCGCCGCAGGTGCCACCGGTAGGAGACGGTCTTCCTGCTCACTGCTGTTCCCCTTCCCCGAACGCGCGGTCCAGCGCGGACCGCAGCATCCGGTTCCGCGCGTCCTGGCCCACGGTCGTGTAGACGGCCGTCGTCGAGGCCCGGGAATGCCCGGCCTGCTGCTGCACGAACAGCGGGTCCGCCCCGTCCTCGATCAGGTGCGAGATATACGAGTGGCGCAGGCAGTGCACCGACAGCCTGGCGGGCAGGCCGGCCGCCCGCCGCCAGGCCGCGAACCGGTCATCGACCTGCCGCAGCGAGATCCGCCCGCCCCGCTCGGTCAGCCACAGCGCCGGGTGCCGGCCGGCCTTGAAATGCGGCCTGACCTCGTCGAGGTACTGCGCGAGCGCCTCGGCGGTCCACGGCATCACGGTGGCGACCGCCCGCCGCCGCGGCGGGCTGCCCCGCATCGCCTTGCCGTACCGGACATGACACGTCCCCAGCCCGCCGAGCTCCGGCGCGGCCGGGTTCGGCGCGAAGTCGGCCGTATCCAGCATCACGGTCTCCCGGCGCCGCAGGCCCCACCCGTAGATCACCTTGAACAGCGTCGCGTCGCGGAACGCGGCCAGCCATCCCTTCCGCCGCGACGATGACGCCCGCTCAACGTGATCGTCGGCGGCGTCCAGGAACGCCTGGAGCTCGGCCCGGGTCAGCGGCCGCCGCTCCGGGCGGCCCTCGTACTCGGCCGCGTGCACCGCGGTGTTGCCCTCATGGCACACCTGGACCGGGCGGGCGCCGGCCCGCTGCTCGCACTCGGCCGCCCAGCCGTACCGCGGATCGCACGCGTAATCCAGGAACCCGGCCAGTGCCCCTTCATAGGAGCGGACTGTCGAATGCGCCCACCCGCCGCCGGCGATCCATTCCCCGGCCTGGGCCGGCGTCCACTGCCACGGCCAGGCACCGGTGAACTCCCGGAACCGGCGGACCAGCCGGATCCGCCCCTCGGCCAGCGGCCCGCTCAGGCGCCTGGCCTGCTGCTGGCGCCGCCACCCGGACAGCATCTCCTCGAACAGCGCCGGCCCCGGCGAGAACGGGGCATCCCCGTCTGCCGTGACGAGCGCCAGCCCGCCCCGCCGATCCCCCACCCAGCCCCCCAGCAGTCACACCAGATACATCATCTGGTTACCCAGCGCAACAAAATCCGGGGCAACATCCTGGCATCTGCTGCAACCGGCCACCGGGAACGCCTGCAGCGCCGGCGTGTCGCGTCCATGTCGCACCGCCCCGGCCAACGGGGCTGGAAGCTCAAGCCCCTATGGCTTCGCGATCACACTTTCCGGGGAATGTTGCATCAGATGCAACTCCGCCTATTTCCAGCCAGGTGGAATGGGTGTGCCGGTCGTCGTGCGGCTTGAACTTCCCGGTCAGGTTCGGCCAGGCGCCAGCGGCCAGGTCCGCGGCTTTGTGCTTGCGGTTGCCCTTGCGGATGGGAATCCCGGGCCATGGCTCGTCGGTGACGTAGACCGGTCGCCTGGTGCCCTCGCGGGCCGGGTGCAGCCCTTCGGCGGCCGGGGTGAGGAAATCGTCGGCGTAGTTGGAGCGGCGGGGATGGCCGCCTTTCGGGCCGAGAAAGAGATAGTTCGGCGGCGTCGGGTCATCGCCCTTGCAGGCGGGGCGGCCATCAACTGCCGGGCACCGGCAGGAGGCCTGACGGTGGTCCGTCGCCCACCGCATGAGGTCGGCGAGGAACGGCGGCAAGTCGAGCACCCGGTAGGAGCCGTCTTTTGGCGGCGCCTTGCGGACCACGCCGCCGAGTTCCCTCAGCTGCCAGTCGACGGCGTAGGTGGAGATGCCGGAGTCGGCTAGCTGGAGGGGTGAATCCTCGCCGTCCCACCCTTCTACGGCGAGCAGTTCTCCCCATCGGACCCCCGTCCAGGCGGCGAAGACGTTCATCACGAAGTCGATGTCCCGCCGCGACAGCAGGGCGCATCGCTCTGCCAGGCACAGGGCCTTGACCGGGGTGAGCACGTTCGCCGTGGCCTGCTCGGCGCGGCGTGCCGGTGCCCGGCCTCGGGCGCGGACCCGCCCGCGGCGTCCCTTCCGGCGTTCGGCCGGGTTCCGCTCGATCTTTCCCGCGTGCACGGCGTCCCCGAGGATGGTGATCAGCAGCGACCGCGCCCCGGCGGCCACGGAGCGGGCGTATGGTCGCCCCCGCGCGCTGATCCGGGTCGGTATCGCCCTGGTCCACGCCTCGATCTCCTCGAACGTCAACGAGCCGAGCTCGCGGCCCTGGAATTCCGGGAGGATGTGGAACTCCACCAGGTAGCGATACTTGGCCACGGTGGTCGGCTCGATGTCATCGAGCAGCCGGGCCCACACGTCGATCCACTCTTCCAGCCGCATCCGCGACCCGGACTGGTCACGCCATGTCCCTTGCAGCTGGGCGGTGATCTGGGCCGCGGCGTCCGCGTGGGCTTCTTCCGGGTCGTCGTAGAAACGGGTCCGGTACCGCTGGCCCTCGAACCGCCACACGCAACGGGTGCCGCCCGTGCGGCCGGGCTCCGGCCATGGCCTCGGTCGCCCTTTAGGCACTCCGGGCGCTCCGCGCACGCCATGGAAGCTGCGTGATGTCGCGGATTTGAGCTGGTGAGCGGCGGCGCCGCGATGGCCGTGTGGCGGCCGGGGTCGACCGGTCATCCCGCGTGTGTGGTTCGGGCCGGTGCGGCTGCCCCTCCGCGATCTCGCGAATGTCCCCCACAGTGAAGATGATCCTGCGGCCATTCTGATGGAACGGGACCTGCCTGCGGTACGCGCGAGTCCTGAGCGCGCACTCCGTCAGGTCTTCGAGCCCGAGGCTGCGGAGGATCTCTGCGGCTTGCGCTGGGGAGAAAACGCGAGCGAGGCCGAGGGCACTCACATCGGGGGACGCCATGTAGTCATAATAGACGGTGATGCAGATCACCGTCTGATCGCGATAGCCAAATGGAGTGCTCGGCCTGCTGCACTGGGTCGGCCCCGATGATCCAGCGAGTGGCAGCCGGTGACCCTCGCCTTCTGCGAAGGGCCGGCCGAGACCTGGTTCGCGCGGGCGTTGCCGCTGGGTGTCACCGTGCTCGGCGCTTACCAGGAAGGTCATGCTGGTTCGCTACTCCCTGCATGCCTCCCGTGTGGGCGCTGGGAAATCGCCCGCGGCGTCGGAGCTGCAAGTAATCCCGAGGACACCGCACGACTGTGACGGCCGTCAGGATCAGGATCTGGCAAGTGACGGCTACGAATCCGAAGCCATGGCCATCACAGGCAGTGATCGGTTCGCTAATTGTTTCGCTGGCAGCCCGCGCCGAACGCCGAATATTCGCCTCTCTGCGGCTCGGCAGGCTTACCGCCATGCAAGCGCAGATCCGCCGGTTAGGCGCGGGACGTCAGTTGCCGCGTGTGGGCACTATCTCTACAAGCGGCCTACCTGGGAGCAACGAACACGGCAGTCGGCCACTGGCGGGGGCTGGTGCCGCGGTAATCAGGCCCGCACAGCCTGGACTCGAAGCCGAATCCGCGGATTCAGAGTGGACTCCTGCGGCGCACTGCATGCTCCACCTGCACGAACGTCTCAGGAATTGGCCCGGAATGCACACAACGCACACGGATGCGGCCGGTATTGGTTCCACGGCGGCCCGGCCTGGCCCGGCGAGCTTGGGTCACCAGACGTAGCCGGGAGCCCCGCGGCCTCCCGTGCGAGCGGTGGGAACGCGCGCTGGCCATCGCCTCCTCATGAGCGACCGTGCCCGGGCGGCCGGCGATGCGCGCTGTTAGCTTGAATGTTCCCACATGTGGCGGATCCCGAGGCGCCGCTCCAGCCTGCGGATGAGCAGCACAGACACGCCGGCGCTGGCGAGCGGCAGCAGCAGCGCCAGCAGGATGAATTGCCAGAGCTCCGTTTCCACGTCGTTAGTGAGGATGGCGAAGTTCATGCCGAAGTAGCCGGTGAGGAACGACAGCGGCAGGAAGACCGTCGCGACGATGGTCAGCGCGTTGATGACCTGCGCCTGCCGGCCGGCGACGAAGTCCGCGTAGTGGCTGAGAGCGTCCTTGGCCTGCTCGCGGATGTTCCTGCCGTTCTCCTGCATCCGGGTTACGCGCCGCCGGTGACGGTCGAAATACTGCTGCGCACCGTGGCGTATGCCAGGCACCCCATCCGCCATCTCGGCGATGTCCTCAAGGTCGTCGGCGATGTCCTCGAGGTCGTTGGCGTACCACCCGAGCTCTTGGATGGCGTCGCTGAGGATGCCGAGGATCTCGACCAGCTCGTCGTGCACTTCCGGCGAGACACCACGCAGCATGCCCAGCTGAATCTCGCCCAGCCGGTCGTCGAGCGCGAGCAGCTGTGGCCGGAAGCTGCCGAGGAGGACGTCGGTGACCAGGAACAGCAGCCGTAGCTGGTCTGCTCTGGCATCCTGATCATCCAGGGCACTGTACTGGTGGCGGGCGTACTGCAGCGGCGCGGAGGGTGTGGCGTGCACGGAGAACAGGAACTGTCCGGTCAGCAGGAGAATTATGTAGTTCGCCTTCAGCCACGCCGGCGGCCGGGTAGCTACCGCCGCCGGGAGCACGGCCTGGACCGAGCCCGCCGCCAGGGCGAACGATGACCGCTGACTTGGGTGCGTCACGCTATCGATGGCGTGCGCAGGGAGCCGGAGACTCTGGCAGAACTCAGCCAGCTCACCCTGGTCCGGGTTTTCCAGGTCGAGCCAGAAGAACTGAAGTTTCGCCGTTATGCGGCGGCAGCTTGGCTGGTTGGGGCGGTCCCGTTGAATAGGGCGGGTGTGTCCTGTGCTGCGGTGATGCCGGTTATCCGAGCGCGCTGGAACGCGATGATCATGTC
>Ga0335078_10003569_pt1 | contig 23131 bp, 24 predicted proteins | sample Lox_Sample_32_FD_206711 | JGI IMG/M metagenome (GOLD analysis project Ga0335078, IMG submission 206711) | Soil microbial communities from Loxahatchee National Wildlife Refuge, Florida, United States - Lox_Sample_3.2 | ecosystem: Environmental > Terrestrial > Soil > Wetlands | place: USA... | reverse complement strand
GGCGGCCAGTTCGGACTTCAGCGTGATCATCGACAGCGACTGGCCGGTCAGGTCGTGCATGTCCCGGGCCAGCCGGAGCCGTTCCTCGTTCGCGGCCAGCTTGGCCACGGTCCCGCGGGCCTGGGCCAGCTCGTGCATCAGCGTCATCTGCAGCCGGAACCCGGTCATGGCCAGGCCGATGAGCACGACGGGCAGCAGCACGGCCAGCGTGGTGGGAACGTCGAGATGGCTGATCCAGCAGCAGAACAGGTAACAGGCCCCGATGGCCAGGACGCCGAAAAAGGCGACCTGACGGTCGGCGACCGACACCAGCACCATGCCGGCCGCGGCGGATACGTAGATCCACATCGGGGTCCAGGCTTTGCCGTACACCACGCAGGCCAGCACGGCCAGCACGGCGAGGGCCACCAGCCCGGCCAGGGCCAGCCGCGGCCGCTCGTCGTGGTACATGAGAGCCGGCACGTAGATGAGGCAGAAGGCGGCCGTGATGAGCAGGCCGCCGGCGATCCAGAGCGCCCCGCCGTGGTGGAACAGGTCGATGACGGGCGAGAGCAGGTAGATGAGCCAGACGCCCGAGAAGAGCCAGCGCCAGGCGTTGCCGGTGCCGGGCGTGCCCGGCTCGACGTTAGCGGCGCTGAGCAGGTCGGCTCTGCGCCGCGCCGTGGCGGCCCGGACCCCTTGGACCCCTCGGGTCCCCTGGCCCGTTTCGGCAGTTCTGCTTGCGACGGATTCGGTGGGCCTTATCGCCATCGCACCGTCACCTCGCCTCCTGTGCGCCTTCTATGCTGCCACGTTCGCGCTGGTTTGCTCGCCCTGGCGCCCGGCCGGGCCCCCGAATGGCCGGCCGGGCACTTGACGGCTCGCCGGTCAGACGTTCTCGGTTGCGGAGCGGACCGCGAAGGTGGCCAGGGCGATGAAGATGCCGAGCCAGACCACCAGGCCGATCGCCAGGCCGACCGACACGGAGACGCCCTCGATGATGTCGGTGCCGATCTTCACGGCCTGGTAGGTCGGGGTGACCTGGCCGATCGTCTTGAGCACGCCGCTGAGCGGGTACCAGATGCCGCCGAGGATGGCGAAACCGAAGTACAGGATGAAGGTGATCGGCTGCACCTGGTCCGGCGCGACCCGGTAGCCGATGGCCACCGCGAGCGCCGCGAAGATGGTGGCGCTGAACCAGATGGTGACCGCGACGGCCAGCCACTGCCAGGCGGCCAGGTGCACGTTGCCGAAGAAGCGGCCGAGCAGCAGCACGATCACGATGGACGTCACCGTCGTTGCCATCGAGACGATGACCTTGCTCACCACGTAGGCGTACGCGGGAAGCGACGTGAGCCGCAACTGCCGGATCCAGCCTTCCTTCTTCTCCTGGGAGATGCGCTGCGCGTTGCCGCTCAGCGCGCCGCTGAACGCGCCGAGCATCGCCATGTCCACCATGTAGAAGGCATGAAACGAAACGCCGTAGACGGTCGCGCTCACCGACCTGCCGATCAACAGGTAGAGGATGACCGGAAGAGCCACGGTGAAGATGAAGTAGCGCTTGTTGCGCGTGAGGCGCTTGAGTTCGGCGCGGGTAAGGGCCAGTGTGCCGGCCATGTCAGTTCGTCTCCCCTGGCGCGTGTCCGTTGGTCCTGTCGTCTTCCGCGGTGATGGCGAGGAAGGCCTGCTCGAGGCCGAGGCTGGTGACCTCGATCTCGCGCGGCCGGTAGCCGGCGTCAAGGATGGCGTACAGCGTGGCGTCGGAGTCGCTGGACTGGATCTGCACCACGTCGCGCCTGACCTCGAGGTTCACCAGGCCGGGCAGGCCGAGCAGGAACGGCTCGTCCACCCGGTCCAGCCGGAAGGAGAGCCGCTTGGCCCCGGCCCGCTCCTTGATCTCGGCCGGCGTGCCGTCGGCGAGCAGCCTGCCCCGGTTGATGACCAGGATCCGGTCCGCGGCCTGATCGGCTTCTTCGAGGTAGTGCGTGGCGAATAGCAGCGTGCGCCCCTGGGCCACCTCTTGCTTCATGCTGTCCCAGAACAGCCTGCGGGTCTCCACGTCCATGGCCGCGGTCGGCTCGTCCAGCACGATCAGCTCGGACTTGCCGCAGATGGCCAGCGCGAAGCGGACCCGCTGGGTCTGGCCGCCGGACAGCCGGTCCACCCGCTGGCCGGCGAACTGGGCGATGCCGGCCCGCTTGAGCGTGACCTCCACGGGCTCTGGCTTGGGGTGCAGGCTGGTCACCAGCGTGACAAGCTCGCGCACCGTCACCTCGGGCATCAGGCCGCCGGACTGGAGCATGGCGCCGACCCGGCCTGACTTCACCGCATGATACGGGTCGGAGCCGAACATCTGGATCTTGCCGCTGGTCGGCTTGCGCAGCGCGAGCAGCATGTCAAGCGAGGTGGACTTGCCCGCGCCGTTCGGCCCGAGCAGGGCGACGGTCTCGCCCGTCCGCAGATCCAGGGTCAGCCCGTCGACGGCCCGCAGCCTGCCGTAATGCTTGGACACGTTCTGGAACGAGACCACCCGTTCGCCGCCGCGGCCCGATATGTAGCCGACCGCGGTCTTGGCGGCGATGGAGCTGAGAGCCGGACCGCCTCCGTCACTGCCGGAAGCGCCGGAATCCGTGCCGTACTGGCTCATGCAATCCCCGTTTCAGGCTTCGTCTGACCGGTTTCCCCGGCCTTGACCCCCCGGGCTCCAATACCACCATCTGGCCGGCCCGGGCCGGTAGTGCCGTCCCTCAGGAACCTCCCGTGACATGCGTCATCCCCTGTCCGGTGACACGCCGTGTCCGGGTCTGGTGAGTGAACGGGTCAGCGGCCGGCGGCGTAGCCTTGCATGCCGCGCGGGTTGGCCGCGGCGTACAGCACGCCGTTGCGGCGGGCCACCGCGCTGACGCGGCCCAGCGACCAGGCGGGGCGGACGTTGACCCGGTGGCCGCGGCGCCGTAGCTCCTCGATCACGGGGCCGCCGATTCGCGACTCGACGTCGAGCACGCGGGGTTGCGCCCGGCGCGGGTAGAACGATGACGGCATGTGCGCGGAGTGGAACGACGGGAAGTCGATCGCCTGCTGCAGGTTCATGCCGAACTTGAGGTGGTTGAGGAAGAACAGCAGCGACCACTGATCCTGCTGGTCGCCGCCGGGGGTGCCGAACGCCAGGTACGGCTCGTAGTCCCGCAGCGCCAGGCCGGGGCTGAGGGTGGTGCGCGGACGCTTGCCCGGTGCGAGCGTGGCGGGCAGCCCGGGGGTCAGGGTGAACATCTGCGCCCGGGTACCGAGGCAGAAGCCGAGGCCGGGGATGACCGGCGAGGATTGCAGCCAGCCGCCGCTCGGCGTGGCGGACACCATGTTGCCGAACCGGTCGGCCACGTCGAGGTGGCAGGTGTCGCCGGCCCGGTAGCTCGACGCGGTCTTCTGGCCTGTGTCGTTGTGGTCTGGGCCCGCGGTGCGCATGGTCGGCTCGCCGGTGCCCGGGTCCAGCCGCGGCGCGGGCGGCTCCACGTCCAGGCTCGGGGCCACTCTCCCGTCGTCACCGGTCCCCGCGGCCGTGCTGGTGATGAAGTCCGGCAGCCTGGGCGTCCTGCCATCCGGTTCGCCGGGGCGCAGCTCGGCTGACGCCCCTGGCCCGACCAGCTGGCGCCTTGCGCCGGCGTACTCGGCGGAGAGCAGCGCCTTGACCGGCACATCGGTGAAACCGGGATCGCCGTACCAGGCTTCCCGGTCGGCGAACGCGAGCTTGCCGCATTCGGTGACGGTATGGATGTAGTCCGCGGTACCCGGGCCCATAGCGGCCAGATCGAAGCCCTCCAGCAGCGCGAGCTGCTGGAGGAACACCGGTCCCTGCCCCCATGGCTTGGTCTTGCACACGGTCAGGCCGCCGATGTCATAGGTCAGGGGTTCCTCGAGCCGCGGATGCCAGCCCGCCATGTCGGCGTAGGAAAGCAGCCCCCGGTGCGGCTGGCCGGTCACGTCCATGACCTCGGCGGAAGCGACGTAGGCGGCGATCGTCTCGGCGACGAAGCCCTCGTAGTAGACCCGCCTGGCCGCCTCGATCTGCTCGTCGCGATCATGGCTCGCCGCTTCCGCCTCGTCGAGGATGCGCTGGTAGGTGGCGGCCAGCGCGGGGTTGGCGAACAGCGAGCCTGGCGCGGGCAGGTGGCCGTCCGGCAGGTAGACCTCGGCCGAGCTCGGCCAGTGGTCCCGGAACAGCTCGGCCACGCTGGCGATGCCCCAGCTGATCGCGGGCAGCAGCGGGTAGCCGCTGGCCGCGTACCCGATCGCGTAGCCCATCACGTCCCGCAGCCGGAGCGTGCCGTACTCCCGCAGCAGCAGCATCCAGGCCCCGAAGGCGCCGGGCACGCAGGCGGCGAGCAGCCCGCTGCCGGGAACCAGGTCGAGCCCGAGGCCGGCGAACGCCTCTGGAGTGGCGGCAGCCGGCGCGGTCCCTTGCCCGCAGAGCACGAAGGTCTCGCCGCGCGCGGCGTCATGGGCGATGACCGGGACCTCACCGCCGGGGCCGTTCAGGTGCGGCTCGACCACCTGAAGGACGAGCCCGGCGGCGACGGCCGCATCGAACGCGTTACCGCCGTGCTCGAGCACTGCCAGCCCGGCCGCCGAGGCGAGCCAGTGAGTCGAGGCCACCATGCCGAACGTGCCCGCCAGTTCCGGGCGGGTGGTGAATTCGGGAATTTCGCCCATGACCCGATCCTCTCATCACCTCGCCGCGGGGGCGGGCTGAGTGCCGGGGCGGGGCTGAGAGTCGGCTGGCGTAAGGCGGGCACAGCCTCTCCGGTAACGTCTCCCGCATGGATCTCTCCCCGCGGGTGCGCGCCGTCTGCGATCTCGACGTCTCCGAGGTACGCGAATACGCAGGCCGGCACGAATACGACGGCAAGCCGCAGGACCTGTCGCCGGCCGGCGTGCGCGCCGGGCTCGCCCGGCTGGCGGCGGCGCGAGCCGCCGGCGAGCGGCTCGCGGACGCGCACGACGAAGCTCACCTGTCCGCCGCCGAGGAGCAGAAACGGGTCGCCTACGCCGAGCTCGAACTGCACCGCAGGAACCCGATCATGCACCTAGGCGAGCTCGACCTGGCCTGCTACGACCGGGACTACGCGCCCCAGGAGAAACGGGACGCCGCCCGGGCCGAGCACCTCGCCGCCTGGCCGCGGGTGGCCGACGCGGCCGTCGAGGCGCTCGACCAGGTGAGCGCCCCGGTGGCGGAGGCGCTGCTCGGCGGCATACGCGGGCTGGCGGCCGGCCTCACCGCCGGGCCTGGCGGCGGGGCCAGCGAGACCGCCCTGGCGGCCGCGCGGGCCGCACACGCTCGCCTGGTCGCCCACGTGGAGCGCGCGGCGGCGGGCGGCGATCCCGATCCGGCGCTCGGGGGTCCCGGGCTGGCCGCCCTGATGAGCAGTGCCGAGGCCCTGCCGGTCGACCTGGGCAGGCTGGCTGAGCAGGCAGACGCCGAGCGCGACCGGCTGCACGCCCTGCTCGCCGACGGGTGCGCCCGGCTGGAGCCCGGGCGGCCTGCCCTCGATGTAGCCCGTGACCTGGTCCGGGATCACCCGGGCGGGGCTGGCGTGATCGACGCGGCCCGGTTCTGGACCGAACGGGCGATCGGGTTCACCCGCGACCACGACCTGGTCCCCTACCACGACGGGGAGTGCCTGGTCGGCCTGGCGCCCGAGTCGCGGCGGTGGGCGATGGCGATGATGTCGTGGGCCGCGCCCGGTGAGCCGGAAGGCCCGTCGTGGTATTACATAACGCCGCCGGAGGAGTCCTGGCCCCAGCGGGAGCAAGAGGAGTGGCTGGAGGTGTTCAGCCACACGACGCTGCCCGGCATCACCGTGCACGAGGTGGCACCCGGGCACTTCTCTCACGGCCGGGCCATGCGGCACCTGACTTCCGAGGTCAGGCGCACCCTGCAGTCCAGCGCGTTCATCGAGGGCTGGGCGCACTACGCCGAGGAAATGTGCGTGGAAGAAGGGTTCGGCGCCGACGACCCGCGGATCCCGATCGGCGTCTGGCTGGAGGCACTGGTCCGGGTGACCCGGCTGGCGTGCGCCATCGGCGTGCACACGGCCGGGATGACGATCGAGGACGCCGCGCGCCGGTTCGAGGCCGATACCCACTTGTCCGGGCCCGCGGCGCTGTCCGAGGCCCGGCGGGCCACCTTCGACCCGACCTACGGCCGGTACACCTGGGGCAAGCTGGAAATCCTCAAGCTCCGCGAGCGGGCCAGGAAGGACTGGGCCGCCGACTTCACGCTGCAGCGCTTCCACAAGGCGATGCTAGATCTCGGATCCCCGCCGATCGGCCTGCTCGGCACCGCGGTCGACCGCGGCTAACTGGCAGGTGCGGGCAGAGTAGCCTGGGATCATGCGGAAACTGGGGCCGGTCCTGCGGGTCGCGGGCGCGGCCTTGCTGGCGGCGCTCGTGGTAACCGGGTGCGCGTCGGCCGGGGCCTCAACGTCGATCCGGATCGCCAGCGCGTACGTGCCGCAGCCGGCCACCCCGGGCACCACGGTGGCGTACCTGGACATCCGGAACAACGGCCCGGCTGACAAGCTGATCTCCGTGCAGACCAGCGTCGGCGGCACGGTGCAGTTGCGCGCCCCGGCGGGGAGGCACGCGGGCATCCTGACCATGCGCACCGTGCCGGACATCCCCATCGCGGCTAACTCGATGACGCTGCTCAACCCGGACTCATTCCACCTGCTGATCACGGGCGCGGGGACCATGCACGACGGCAAGGACATCACGCTGCGGCTGACCTTCGCCAACGCCGGCACGATCACGATCCTCGCCATGGTCACTAACCCGGAAACCGGCGGGAGCAGTTACTTCCTGAACTGATGCGGGCGGCGGGTCACGCCGCCAGCCGGGCCGCCGCGCCCACGGTGGGAGCTTTCAGCGGCGTTCGGTCGGTGTTGAAGTCCGGACGCCACTCCGGCAAGCTGACCAGGCCGGGCTCGATCAGGTCGAAGCCCTTGAACAGGTCCATGATCTGCGCCCGCGACCTGAGCGTGAACGGCATCCGCGCGCCCGCGTAGGTCTCGGTGGCCCCGGCGAGCATCGCCGGGTCGGCGCCGTCCGAGGTGCCGATGGAGACGACCAGGTAACTGCCGGGCGCCATGCGCTCGCGGAACCCGGCGATGATCCCGGGCGCGTCTTCGTCGCAGCTGATGAAGTGCAGCACACCCAGCAGCAGGATCGCGACGGGCCGGCTGAAGTCGATGCACCTGGCCAGTGCGCCGTTCCCCATGATGGCGTCGGGGTCGCGTACGTCCCCGCGAATGGTGATCACGCCGTCCCGCGTCGCGAGCAGCGCGTCGTTGTGAGCGATCACGATCGGATCGTGGTCCACGTAGACCACCCGCGCGCCCGGGATGACGTCGCGCGCTACCTCGTGCACGTTCGGCGATGTAGGCAGGCCGCTGCCCAGGTCGAGAAACTGGGATACGCCCTGCCAGGTCATGAAGCGCACGGCGCGGCGCAGGAATCCGCGGTTCGCCAGGGCGAGCCGTCTCGGATCGAGCCGCGATTGCATCAGCTTGTCGGCCGCAGCGCGATCCGCGGCGAAATTGTCCTTGCCGAACAGCAGGTAGTCGTAGATCCGGGCAATGCTCGGCCGGGTGACATCGACACCCTCGGGCACTCGTGGCTCGTACTTCCTGGTCACCATGCTCCCTGCCAGGCAAAACAGCTGCCGGCGCTGCAACCGTTTGCATCACAAATCGTATACCCAGTTGGCCGGCGAGTGGTAAAGAGTCGGCGGAATTTTCACGCAGCGTTAACTAGCGGGGCATTGATCAGCAGGGCGTCAGCCAACCGGGGCGGCGGTCACGGTCCGGCGGGTCAGCGGCATCCTGGCCCGGGTGTCCTCATCCCGCGGCGTGTAGACGACGAGGCGTACCTCGGGCATGGCCGGGACCTCGAGTTCGCTGACGGCGAAGCTCACCGACCCGGCCCGCGGATGCAGGTAGGTGAGGGTACGCGGCTCGGCGTCGGCCACTTCGTGCCGGGCCCACAGATCGGCGAACTCACGGCTCAGGCTGGCCAGGCGACGGATGTCCTCTTCCCAGTCCCGGTCGCCGATATGCCGGCTGTAAGCGGAGCGCAACCGCGCCACCAGGTAGCGGATATGCGCGTCGTACTCGGGGAACTTGCCCCGGGCGGACGGCTCGGTGACGCAGCACCACAGGGCGTTCTTGTGCACGCAGGGCATCGAGTGCCATTCCCAGAACAGCTCCTCGTGGGCATCGTTCGTCATCAGGATGTCGAACCGGCTGTTGACCAGGCTGGCCGGGAGCGGTTCGAGCGAATGGACGATCTCGCGGATGGCAGCCGGCACCGCCGTGCGCGAGCACTCAGTGCGCAGCGGCGTGGCCTCGGCCAGCCGGTACAGGTGTTCCCGTTCCACCCGGTCCAGCCGGAGCGTCCGGGCCACCGCGTCCAGCACCTGGGTGCTGGCGTTGATCTGCCGGCCCTGTTCCAGCCAGGTGTACCAGGTCACGCCGACGCCGGCCAGGAGCGCCACTTCCTCGCGCCGCAGGCCCGGCGTGCGGCGCCGGGAACCCGGCGGCATGCCGAAGTCACCCGGGCTGAGCCGGGCCCGGCGTGCCTTCAGGAACTCGCCGAGCTCGGCCCGTCTTCTTTCACCTGCCCGCCTTTCACCTGCCCGCCGCGCGGCCCCGTCTTGTGGTTCGTACCCGACCAAGGTCTGTTTCCCATCACCAAATCCGGCCCCGAGATCAACTTAGCGGTACCCACTGACATTTCGGTGTCCTGTGCGATTTGCGGATTTGCGAGATGGCCGGTGGGTTCCCGAGGGGGGTCTGGAGCCGGGAACCCACCGGAGTTCGTGAGGGTCAGGCGATACGGGCGAGATCAGCGGTGCGGGGGCGGGATGAACATGAAGAGACGATCTCAGGACGTCCTTGAATAGCGCTGAAACGGCACTGAAACGGCGGGCGGCCGGGTGGGTGCGGAGGGCGGAGCGAGTCAGGCGGTAGGCGCAGCGAGTCAGGCGGTAGGCGCAGCGAGTCAGGCGGTAGGCGCAGCGAGTCAGGCGGTCCAGGCGACGGGGAGGCGCTTGACGCCGCGCTGGAAGTTGGAGCGCAGGTAGGACGGCGAGCCCGCGTAGTCCAGGGCCGAGGTGCGGGCCAGCACCTCGGCGAAGAGCGCACGCATCTGGGTGCGGGCCAGGTGGGCGCCCAGGCAGAAGTGCGGGCCGTGGCCGAACACCAGGTGCGGGTTGGGCTGGCGGCGGATGTCGAAGCGGTCCGGGTCGGCGAAGACGGCCTCATCACGGTTGGCCGAGATGAAGGAGACGACCACCTTGTCCCCGGCGCGGATCGGCTGGCCGGCGAGCTCGCAGCCGGCGGTCGCGGTCCGGCGGAACGTCATCACCGGCGTCCACCAGCGCAGCATCTCGTCGACGGCGACCGGCAGCAGGGCCGGGTCGGCACGCAGTTCGGCCTGGGCGCCGGGGTGCTCGAGCAGCGCGATGCACGCGCCGGGCAGGCCGTTGCGCAGCGTCTCGTTGCCGGCCACGGCGAATAGCCAGAACATGTTCTCGAACTCCGCCACCGACACGCCGCCCTCATCCGACTGGGCCAGCAGGATGGACATCACGTCGTCCCCCGGGCGGCGCCGCTTCTGCTCGGCCAGCAGGTGGGCGTAGGCGTACAGGTCGGGCATGCCCTCCCGGGTGCGCGGATCCGGCATCCGGCCGCCGGCGTCCGGACCCGGCCGCACGGCGAGCGCCTCGCGGGCCATGGGCGTGCCCTGCGCCGGGTCGAACTCGGCCGAGGTGGCGTAGTCGGGGTCCTGGTAGCCGATGACCCGGTTGGACCAGTCGAACAGCAGCCAGCGGTCCTGCCCGGGCACGCCGAGGACATCGGCCAGGGTGAGCAGCGGCAGGTCGGCGGCCACCTCCTTGGCGAAGTCGCACTCCCCGCGCGGACCGGTGAAGACCCGGTCGCAGATGGCCCGTGCGTGGCCGCGGATGCGGTCCTCGAGCCGGGCCACCGCCCGCGGCGTGAACGAGCGGCTCAGCAGGCGGCGCAGCCGGGAGTGCTCCGGCGGGTCCATGTTGAGCATCATCCGCCGCACGTAGCTCAGCGCCTGCGGCGTGGCCGGGTCCCTGATCTGGGTCGCGCCCAGCGCGGAGGAGAACAGCTCCGGCCGCTTCAGCACCGATTCCACGTCGGCGTGCCTGAGCACCAGCCAGAACCCGGGGCCTTCCGGCCAGCCCAGGACCGGGATCTCCGGCACCCACGCCACCGGGCTGTCCCGGCGCAGCCGGGCCAGGGCCTCGAAGGGCACCCCCGCCACGTAGGTGGCCGGGTCGAAGACGACCTCGGTGTCCGGCCGGGCCGCCTGGGCTATCCGGGGTATCTGGGACGGCGTCGTCATTGCCGCCCCAGGAACTCCTCGATGGACGTGGCCAGCGACACCGGCGACTCGAACATCGGGTAATGCCCGGCGTCGGGGAGGATGGTCATCTCCCCGTTGGGGAAGAAGGCCAGCCAGGTCTGTTCCATGACGTCGGCGGACATGGCCGGGTCGTTCACGCCCACGATCACTTTGACCGGCGTGCTGGCGTCGGTCTTGACCTGGTCGGAGAAATCGGTCTTGGCCCAGGCCAGCAGGTACGCGGCGAACGCTTCCACGGTCGAGTTCTCCTCCGAGTGCCGCACCACCTGGTTGATGAACGTCTTGGTCAGCTTGCTGCCGGTGACGAGATCGATGATCGCGGCCCGGTTACCGGCGTTAGCCGCCGCGCCGGAGAACAGCGCCCAGCCCTGTTCGTCCATGGGCACCGCGGTGGCCGGCACCGGGTTGAGGCCGACCAGCTTGCGCACCCGGTCCGGGGCCTGCAGCAGCACCTGGTGGGCGATCTTCCCGCCCATCGAGTGCCCGATCACCGAGAACTGGTCCCAGCCGAGCTCATCGGCCAGGGCGACGGTGTCGGCCGCGGCTTCGGCGATGGTGAACTCGCCGGTGACGTGCTTGCGGCCGCCGTAGCCGCGCAGGTCCATGAAGGCATAGGTGTAGCCGGACCGGTCCAGGTACTCGGGCAGCGAGCCCCAGCCGCGAGAGGAGCCGAACCAGCCGTGCACGGCCAGCACGTGGTGCTCGCCGGACCCGATGCTCACAAAGGAACTCGTCACGCTGGCCTCCCGCGCTTAGCGTTGTCGCTACCCTGGACAGACTCTAGCGAGCGGGGGCAAGCGGGGTGAGCCGGGGCACGCAGTACGCCCGTTCGTTAGCCGATGTTTTCCTCGGGCCCGGTGTCGCCCAGCCACCACTGGTACAGGTCCGCGAGCGTCATGCTGTCGCTCGTCGCGATGCTGAGGATGCTCAGGCGGTTGTCGGTCCAGGCGAACTCGTGGCGTCCCGTCGTGCTCGTGTAGCAGGCGTAACCGCCCGCCGGCGAGGAGGATCCCTGCTGGTAGCTGCCCTGGCCATCGCCGGACGTGCAGTCCCCCGAGGGCACGCCGCGGGCCAGGTCCGCGTATACGCTCTCCATCGCCCCCACCGTCTTGTAGTGCACGTAGGTGACGTCTCCGCTGCTGCCGAGCGCTTGCGGCTGGCAGGTCACCTCGGCGTCCGCGCCCTGCGCGGTGAAGGCCGCGGGCACGGGGACGGCCTGGCAGGCCTGGGCGAAGCCGCGCGGCACGCGGGCGAGCAGCTGGCGCTGCGGCGAGACGGCGGCGGTGCTGGCAGGCCCGGTTCCGGCGGTCCCGGTTCCGGCGGTCCCGGTTCCGGCGGTCCCGGTGTCGGCAGGCCCCGTGCCGGCGGTCCCGGTGCCGGCCGGGGCCTGGGCTGACGGTGCCGACGAGGCGGGGACGTTCCCGTGGTCGACGAGGCTGGCCGGGTTGGTGCCGCCCGCACGCACGCTCGTGCCGCCGAGGGCGGCGCTGCCGGGAGCGGCGAAGACCAGCCAGCCGAAGGCGGCGAGCACGCCGCCGGTGACCAGGGTGGCGAGCAGCATCGAGACCGGGTTCGGCCGGCGCCGCGGCGGCCGGCGGTTCGCGGACGCGGCGAGCACCGAGGTGAGCCGGCTCGCGGTGGCCTGGTCCAGGGTCGCCCGCCACGCGTCGATCTCGTGGGGGGCGACGCGCGCGAAGAACGCGAGCAGGTTGAGGTACCGGTTGGTGGCGTGCGGCACGCTCATGAACAGCTGCGCCAGCCGCGGCAGCCAGCGGCGGCGCACGATGGCCGCCTGATCCAGGACGCCCCTGACGGCGACCCGCGGCCCGAGCTCCTTGCCCACCAGGAGCCGGTTCATCATCGCCGCGGTCGCCCGGATGTCGCCGCAGCAGGCGGCGGCGATCTGGTCACCGGACTTCGCCGTGGCCCGGAAGTAGGGGGCCAGGAAGAGCTGCAGGAACTTCAGTGAGTCAGCCATCGAGATGGCGATGACAACCGGCCACAGCCGCTGGTGCCTGGCCTTCAGCTGGCCGACGTGCCGTGCGATCAGGTAGGTGAGCTCGGCGCGGCGCTCGCCCTCCAGGAGCTCGGCCACCAGGCCGCCCTCGACCTGGATCAGCCGGGTGCCCAGGTAGCTGGTCATGGCGGACCCGCCGTCCACCTTGTCCATGACGTAGATGTCGACGTGCTTGTGGTAGTCCAGCCGGGCGCGGACCTCGTCGAAGACCGACTGCAGCTCCGGCAGCGTCGTCTCGCTGACGCGGACCGCCCCGCCGAGCAGCCGGGAACGGGCCGCCTGCAGCGACAGCCAGATCAGGGCGCCGAGCGCGGCCAGCGCGCCGGCCAGCCCGGCCAGCGGCTTCCAGCCGTCCTGGGAGTACACGGCCATGGCCACCACGCCGAAGACGATCGCGGAGGAGGAAAGGGCGATCATCAGGCGGGAATGTTCGGCCGGGTGGAGCAGGGAGCGGATGTCAAGCGGCGCCGTCGAAGCGGCTCGCGGCGGCGGGGCCTCGGCTCGCGGCGCCTCGGCTCGCGGCGCCTCGGCTGGGGGCGCCTCGGCTGGGGGCGCCTCGGCTCGTGGCGCCTCGGCTGGGGGCGCCTCGGCTCGTGGCGCCTCGGCTGGGGGCGGCGGCGGGGAGGGCGCTGTCGGCGGGCCCATCGGCTGCTCCCACCAGGCCAGCGCGGGTGAGGTTCGCAGGCTCATGCCCTTACAGAGCAGGCATCGATCGTCCTGATACCGCCGCGCTGACGCCGCGCTTCGCGCCGGACGCGAGGATCATCTCGTTCAGCTCGATCGCCGCCCGGCGCGGCGCCGGATCCTACGGCGCCGCGAAGGCGGCCGTGGAGGCGTGGAGCGCGGACATCGCGCGCGAGCTCGGGCCGCGCGGGATCACCGCCAACGTGGTCTCCCCCGGCCTCACCCTGGGAAGCGAGTTCTTCCGGGACACGCTGACCGATGTGCGCAAGCAACGGCTGATCGCGGAAACGCGCAACGGGCGGGCCGGCACCACGGCGGACGTCGCGGCGGCGGTGATGTTCCTGGCATCGCCGGGCGCCGGACATGTCATCGGGCAGGTCATCCACGTCAACGGCGGCGCGTACCTGGGCGGCTGAGGCGCCTCAGGGCAGCGCGACGAGCAGCACCGGGACGCCGGCCACGGTCAGCCCGCCCGCTACCCGCAGGGCCATCCGCACGGCGGGCACCGAACTGGCCTGCGCCCTGGGGAAGTCCGTCCTGGGTTCAGCGGCGATGGCCATGATGATCAGGGACAGCACGAACCAGGCCAGCACGGCGCGCCGCCAGTTACGGGCCCGCCAGACCGCAACGCGCTGCCGGAACGAGGCCCGCGGCGCCCGCTGACGCCAGACGATGGTGGCGGCTCGCGGCTTCAGCGGGACGGCCTCTCCGATTACCGCGGAGCCCAGCCCGCCGTGACCGCGTTCCGGCCATGCCTGCTTGAGCGCTTGACGCATCATGGCCCCCTCCCCTACCGCAAACCCGGTAAACCAGTACCTGCCAGTACCCAACGGAGGCCGTTCCGGGCTCCGTTGATACGCGGACCTCAACTCAGCTTGCCGTCCGATGTCTCGCGATATATCGTGCTAGGTACTTGGGATTCCCCGTTCTTGCTACGGAGGGCACGATGTCTACGGGATTCAACGTGCGCGTCGGGGACGCCGATCGCGAAGCGATCGCCGCTCAGTTGCGTGAGCACTACGCCGACGGGCGGCTGACGCTCGAGGAACTGAACGAGCGCCTCGACCAGGTGTTCGCGGCGAAGACCAGGGCAGACCTGAACACTGTGATGCGCGACCTCCCGCAGGTCACGCGGCCGACCGCTGGCGCGCCGTATGGGGGCACCGCGTGGCAGGGGCCGGCCTGGCAGGGTCCGATGGTCACCCGGCCGGGTCAGGACTACGGCAGCAGCGACTGGGGCAGCGGTCAGGGGAGCCAGCGGCCGCGCGGGACGTGCAACGCCTTCGCGCCACTGATGGCCCTGATCTGGATGTGCCTCATTCTCGGCAGCCTCTTCCTCTTCGGCATCGGCGGCGACAGGCCGCTGGCGATCGTCCTGCTGATCGCGGCACTGGCGCTGGTCAGGCGGCTGTTCGGGCTCGGGCGGCGGCGCGCCGGCGGCGGGCCGCGGGGTCCCCGGGGGCCGCGAGGGCGTCGCCGCTGGTGATTCTCGCAACGTCTGGGTTCCGCGCCGGGCCGGCTCGACTTATCGTTGAAGTGTGAGGCAGCCGGCCTGGCAAAGTCTGGGAGCCCATGACAAGGCGATATGACGTCCGAACCGGAATGGTAGACGAGGATCCTGACGCGGGGCAGCCGCGCGAAGAGATGGTACCGGGATGGCGCGTGCCCAGCCGGACGCGGTACGACTACGACCTCCGGATCGGCGACGCCGAGCGTGACGCCGCGATGGCGCAGCTCCGCGAGCATTTCGTGGCGGGTCGGCTGACCTTCGATGAGCTGAGCGAGCGGATCGACGGTACCCTCATCGCCAAGACCCAGCGCCAGATCGACAGGCTGCTGGCCGACCTCCCCCGGCCGCCCAAGGTCACCCCGGCCGAGCCCGTCCTTCCCGTCCCGGCCCCGGACCCGGGCCGGTTCCTGGTCTTGGCGATGCTGCTCTTCGCGCTCGCCACCTGGATCCTGATCATGGCCTGGATGTCCCGGTACGCGTATTACTACGGGTACCCTCCGCACGTCCCCGGGCCGCCGGGTGGCCCCTAACGGCTCAGGCGCTGGCCAACGGGCTCAGGCGCTGGCCAGGGCGCGCAGCGGGACGACGAGGTAGCGGTAATCCGGGGCAGACTCGTCACCGGGCCGGGCGCTGCCGGTGATCAGGGCTGGCTTGGTCGGGCTGGTGAACTGCAGGCGGATGCGCGCCTCATCGGGGCTGGGCGTCCCGTCGCGCTCCGTCTTCTCGGTCGTCTCGGCATTCTGGGCTTTCCCGGTGTCCTTGGCTTTCCCGGTGTCCTTGGCTTTCCCGGCGTGCTGGGCTTTCCCGGTGTCGTGGAGTTTATCCGCGGGAGACGAGGTGCCGGTGGCCGCGATCAGGGCCGCGCCGAGACCATCCATCAGGTAGTGCGGGCTGAACGCGATCGCGGTCTCTTCGCCGGAGAAGTCGGCGGCGACCGTCTCCCGCGCCCGCGCCTGCCCCTCAGTGCCCGCCTCGATGGTGACCTTGCCGTGGCCGAACGACAGCCGCACTGAGCTGCCACGCTCCGCCACCAGCGCCACCCGCTTGACCGCTTCGGCGAGCGGGATGGCCGGCATGTCCCCGCGGCTGCCGAAATTCTCGGGGAACCTGGACATGTACTTGATGTACTCCCCCGCGATCAGGCGGGTGGTCAGCCGCCGCCCGCCGGCCTCGAATCCGACCATCGCGTCGGCCGCGCGCAGCGAGTCTGGCGAGTTCACGTCGGTGGTCCGCGTGCCCCGCTCGCCGCGCATCATGATCCGGACGGGAGTGCCTGGCATCATCATCCGCGCCGCGTCAGACAGCGTCTTGGCCGGGACAAGCAGCGTGCCCCGGGAGTCCGGGTAGGCGGGATGCCACTCGAGTTCCCGGATGGCAAGCCGGTACCTGTCGGTCGCCACCAGCCTGATCACGTCACCCTCGACCTCGAGGTTCACTCCGGTGATGACGGGTAGCGTGTCATCGCGGCTGGCCGCTGGCACGACCTGCCCGATCGCCGTGGCGAGCACGCCGCCATCGACGGTGCCCGCCAGCCGGGGCAGCTCAGGCAGCCGCGGATATTCCTTGACCGGCAGGGTCACCAGGGTGAAAGACGCCGGGCCGCAGGTCACGGTGACGTCATCCTTTTCGTGATCCACCTCGACCGGGAACGGCGGCAGGCTCCGGGTGATCTCGGCCAGCAACCGGCCCGGCACCAGCGCGAGGCCCGGATCGGTCACCTCCGCGTCCACTCCGATCCTGGCCGATACCTCGTAATCGAAGCAGGAAAGGGTCAGGCCGCCCGCGGACGCCTCGAGCAGCAGCCCGGACAGGATGGGCAGCACAGGCCGGGACGGCAGCGAGCGCGCGACCCAGGCGACCGCTTCAGCCAGCGCGTCCCGATCGACGATGAACCGCATTCCCTGCCGCCTCCATCCCGCGTGTGCCTCCCTCTGCGGGGACCCACATGCATAGTCGCATGAGGCACTGACATTCTCGGGACAGCGCGGGGGGGCGGGCGCCCTCAGGTCAGGTGACCAGCCCAGGAGGCGCGGAGTCGAGGGTGGCCTCGATCGCCTTGGCCAGGGCCCGGGCCGATTCCGCGGTGAGCTCGACGGCGACCCGCGCCGACGGGCCGGCACCCGGATCGAGGAAGTCGATGTTGAGGGTGTGCTCGGCCTGCGCGTGCACCGGGTGGTCGAAGTACACGCTGGCGTCGGTCAGCCGGAACCATCCGGATGGCCCCTTGCCGCTGCCGCTGATCGAGACCTTCTCCGTCAGGTAAGTGCACATGTCGAATCCTCTCCAAGCACGGACGATAACAGGTAACGGCCGAAGAAGGCCCAGATGCGCTGCCAGGCGTCCACCGCGGCCTCGGGCCGGTAGCTGGGGCGATCCACCTGCATGAAGGCATGCCCGGCACCGTCGTAGGAGTGGAACTCGTAGGTCTTGCCGTGCGCCTTGAGCGCCTCCTCGAGTTCCGCGACCTGCTCGGGAGACGGCGCCACGTCGTCCCGGCCGAACAGGCCGAGCAGCGGGCAGGACAGGTCACCGATCCGCTGGACCAGGGGCGGCACGCCGCGCAGCGGATGGCCCTCGGGCGGGGTCCCGACCACGAAGCCGCCATAGCAGTCCACGGCCGCATCGAGCGGCAAGCTCACCGCAGCCAGGAACGAGTGCCGGCCGCCCGAGCAGTGACCGATCACGCCTACCTTGCCGTTGGAATTGGCCAGCCCGCGCAGGTAGGCCGCCGCGCCCGCCACCTCGCCGACGATCCGCTCGTCCGGCAGGGGGATCGCACCCGCCGCCCGCGCTGCCGCCACCGCGTCGTCCGGGGCCGCCCCGGGCGCCTCGCGGTGGTAGAGGTTCGGCATCGCCGCGTTGAGGCCGCCGGCGGCGAACGCCCGGGTGAGCTCCTTGGTCTGACGGTCGTAGCCGGGCAGGTGGTGGATGACCACCACGCCGCCGACCGGGCCGGCCTGGAGCGTCCGGGCCGAGTAGGCCTCGATCTCGTCGCCGGAGTGCCCGGTGATCGTCACGCTCTCGGCCAGCATCGCGTCGTACATGCCGTCCTCCTCGCGTCGTATACAGCCGGCACAATGATGTCATGGGACAGCCGACGCCGGGACCGGACGCTGGCAGTGAAAGACTTCCGCCATGACCTATGTCGCTGCCGGTGACCGTTATAGCAGGCTTCCCTACCGCCGCTGCGGGCGCAGCGGGATCATGCTGCCCGAGGTGTCCCTCGGGCTGTGGCAGAACTTCGGCGACGGCAAGCCTCTCGAGGAGCAGCGGGCGATCCTGCGCCGGGCCTTCGACCTAGGGGTCACGCACTTCGACCTCGCGAACAACTACGGGCCCCCTTACGGTTCCGCGGAAATCAACTTCGGCCGGATCATGCGTGAGGACCTGCGCCCGTACCGCGACGAGCTGATCGTCTCCACCAAGGCCGGCTATGACATGTGGCCGGGCCCCTACGGCGACCACGGCTCGCGCAAGTACCTGCTGGCCAGCCTGGACCAGTCGCTGCGCCGGATGGGCCTGGAGTACGTCGACATCTTCTACTCCCACCGCTTCGACCCGGACACCCCGCTCGAGGAGACGATGGGCGCGCTGGACACCGCGGTCCGGTCGGGAAAGGCCCTGTACGCGGGCATCTCCTCCTATTCCGCCGAACGGACCCTGGACGCGGTATCCCTGCTCCGGCGGATGGGCACGCCGCTGCTGATCCACCAGCCGTCGTACTCGATGCTGAACCGGTGGATCGAGGGCGGGCTCCTCGACGTGCTCGGCCGCGAGGGCGTGGGCTGCATCGCGTTCTCGCCGCTGGCCCAGGGCGTGCTGACCGGCAAGTACCTGAACGGCATGCCCCCAGGGTCCCGGGCCACCCTGAACGGCTCGCTGCCGGCCGGCCAGATTTCCGGACGGACCCTGGGGCACGTACGGGCGCTGGCAGAGATCGCCGCGTCCCGGGGCCAGTCCCTGGCCCAGCTCGCGCTGTCCTGGGCCCTGCGGGACCAGCGGGTGACCTCGGTGCTCATCGGCGCCAGCAGCGTCGCGCAGCTCGAGGAGAACCTTGCCGCCGGCGGGCACAGCACCTTCACCGACGAGGAACTGGCCGCGATCGACCGCGACGCGGTGGAAGCCGGCATCAACATCTGGGCCGATTCCAGCGCCCACTGAGAAGCCCTCAGAGTGCGGGACCGGGAGCTGGGCGGCCAGCAGGGCGGCGCGGCCGGGGCCGAAGATGCGGTCAGCGATGAACTGGCCGACGATCTGGTCCAGCAGGGCCTCGGGGGCCTGGACGGTGCGGGGCGGCCGGGGCAGGCGGCGGCGTGCTTGGGGGGTGGCGGGGTCGTGGCGGCACCGGTAGTAGGCGGGCTGGGCGGGGGTTTTATAGGTCATCCCGGTCATCCGCCTGCGGCAGTCCCGGCACCGGATCCGGGACCGGTAGGGGTAGAACCGGCGGGCGATGGCCCATTCCGTGGCCCGGCACGGTGGCGTGATAATCGGGGCCCGGAGGACGTACGGGCCGGAAGGGGCAGCCATGACAAGTATCGCGGCCGGGGACGCAGCCGAGCTCGGGCCCGCGGCCGAGAACACGGGGCGGCGCCGTGCTGCCGGGATATACGGCGCCATCATCACCGCCGCGATCCTGGACACGGCCGGAGGGCACGCGTCCACCACCGTGCTGGTGATCTCAGTCGTGGTCACGTTGCTGGTGTACTGGATCGCCGAGGAGTACGCCGAGGTCCTGGGCGAGCACACGGCGGGCGGCCAGCTGCCGAGCCGGGCCACCATCCAGGGTGCGCTGGCCGCGACCTGGCCGATGGTCACCGCGTCCTACCTGCCGCTGCTGGCGGTGGTGCTGGCCACGCTGGCCGGGGCCTCCGCGCTCACCGCCGCTAATGCCGGGCTGGTGGCGGCGATCGTGCTGCTGACGGTCCACGGCTGGCTGGCCGGCCGGGCCGCCCAGCTACAGCGCGGCAAACTCCTGGTGGCCACCGCGATCGCGGCGGGACTGGGCCTGGTGATGATCTTGCTCAAGGACCTGGTCCTGATCCACCTGCACTAGCGCCCGCCCGGCGCCCGGCGCCCGGCCCGGCGGCTAGGTGAACTGGCGTTCGGCCGAGCCGCGCGGAGCCAGCCAGCGCAGCAGCGTGATCCAGATGAAGTACAGCACCGGCGCCGAGGCGTAGACGGCCAGGCTGGCCCCCGTGGAAACCCCGGCGACCGCGAACGCGACCACGTAGATCGCCAGCGGGAAAGCCGACAGCGCCAGCCCCGACCAGAACGACGCCCGGTCGATCGGCTCATGCACCACCGACGGCCTCCGTGCCGCATAGGCCCAGATCGCGGTCCGGGTCACGGACGTGGCCATCAAGATCAGGCCGAACATGCGCAGCGCGAGCGGGTCCTGGTGATAGCGGCTGAGCAGCGCGGAGCCGAACGGCAGCAGGCACGCCGCGAACGGGGTCAGCAGATTGAGCCAGATGATGCCGCTGAGCCGGGTGCCTCACGGATCTCAGTGACCTCGCCGGGCGCAGGGGTTACGAGACCGGCGGGATCAGCGTGGAGGATCGGGCCCCCGCGGAGGGCTTGGTACCCCCCGGGGTACCAAGCCCTCCGCATAACCCCTTTCCTCCACGCTGGTTATTCTGCGCGCTGAACGCCGGGGGGCCGGAGGGCCGGAGGGCCGGGGGGCCGGGGGGCCGGAGGGCCGACACGGGTACCCGGCCTCGATCACCAGACGGCGCGCTGAACTGGCCAGACCGTCGGGGGATTCATCAAAAGACCCCTCTATCCGGTAGAACGCCACCTTCATCGAAGTCCGCAAGCCCCCGGACGGGACCGGCATAGGGCAAATGTCGCGGTTTGGGGTGGCGCGGCTGAGCCGAGGGGGCCGGGATGCTGGAGCTCAGGAGGCCAGGTAGCGGCCGAACCAGGTGAAGATCTTCTCCCAGCCGTCGACCGCGGCTTCGGGGCGGTAGGCGACGCGGTTCACCGAGAAGAACGCGTGCCCGGCGCCCTCGTAGGTGTGGAACTCGTACGTCTTGCCCTGCGCCTTCAGTTCCTCCTCGAGTTCACTGACCTGGTCCGGCGAGGGGTACTGGTCGTCCGCGCCGAACAGGCCGAGCAGCGGGCAGGACAGGTCCTCGGTGAGGTGCTTGATGGGACCGACCTTCAGCGGCATGCCCTCGGGCGGGGCGGCGGTCACGAACGCGCCGTAGCAGTCGACGGCGGCGTCGAGGGGCAGGCTGCACGCGGCCAGGAACGACTGCCGGCCGCCTGAGCAGTAGCCGATGACGCCCACCTTGCCGTTGGAGGAGGTCAGCGCGCGAAGATGGGCCGCCGCGCCGGCCACGTCGCCGACCAGCCGTGCGTCGGGCACGCCGCCCTTGGCGCGCGCCGCCGCCGCGGCGTCGTCTGGGCTGGCCCCGGAGGCGTCGCGGTGGTACAGGTTCGGCATGAGCGCGTTGTAGCCTTCCGCGGCGAACCGCCGGGTTATCTCCTTGGTCGGCGCGTCGTAGCCCGGCATGTGGTGGATCACCACCACGCCGCCGAACGGTCCTCCGCTCATCGGCCTGGCCAGGTAGGCCTCGATCTCGTCCCCGCCGTCGCCGCGGATGGTGACGGTCTCGGCCAGCGTCGCGTCGTACATCGGTCTCCCTAGGTGTCCCGTTTCCGGCGGTCAGATCCTATCGCCGGCCTATCCGGCCTTACGCGCGGATACGCGCTCGACGATGCCGAGCCTGAACCGCTCGGTCTCCTCGATCAGGAAGCCGAGTTCCCGGACGTGGCCGATCGGCCTGCGCCGGAAGTGCTCGCCGGCCAGCGGGATCGTGATCCGCTCGTACAGCCACTGCACGCCCCGCAGCGCCCGGGCCGACGCGGCCACGTGATCGACGAGCAGCAGGCGGCCGCCCGGGCGCAGGACGCGCGCCATCTCGGCGACCGCCCGCTGGTCATCGGGGATGGCACACAGGCCGAGCGCGCACAGCACGGTGTCGAACGACTCGTCCGGGAAGTCGAGCGCCTAGGCATCGCCATGCCTCAGGTCAGCGTCGCGACCCAGGGAGGCCGCCCGCTCGCGGGCGATGCCGAGCATGGCCGGCGACCAGTCCACGCCGGTGAGCCGCACGCCGTCCGGGTAGAAGGACAGGTTGCGCCCGGTGCCGACGGCGACCTCGAGCACCTCGCCGGCGGCCCGGCTGCAGGCCCAGGGCCGGCTGTCCCCGAACAGGTGCCGGTCCCAGAAGTTCATCTCGCGGTCATACCGGCCCGCCTGCCTGTCCCAGTACTCGGCGCGGCGCTGGTTCACGTCTTCGGCCACGATCACACCCTGGCACAGCCGAAGGGCGCCGCTGGCGGCGGGCGGGAGCGGGAGCGGGAGCTGGAGCTGGAGCGGGAGCGGGAGCGGGAGCGGGAGCGGGAGCGGGAGCGGGAGCGGGAGCGGGAGCGGCACGGGGGCGGGGGCCGCGGACGTGCACGGCCCCCGTCCCCGGCTGGTCAGCGGTGCACGTGGGACAGCGGGCCCGCGTTGACCGGGAACTCGGCGGTGTTGAGCACCTGGATGCCGGCGTGCTGCTCGCCGTTGAACGGGGTCACGATGGGCGAGGTCGCCCCGGGCTCGCAGCCCAGGTTGAACGGGAGGCTGGGATCGTTGAACCACAGCCCGAGGTGGTACTGGTGGGTCGGCGCGAACGTCGTGGTGCCGCCCGGCGACACCGAGAAGGTCTCGACGTCGAAGACGCCCCGCACCGTGGCCTGGCCGAAGCCGCGGCTGTCGGCGTTGACGTCGGTCTGGTACCACGACACGCCGAACGGCTTGCCCGGCTGCTGGATCACGAACAGGTCGAAGCCGGCGTTGCGCGGCATGCCGAAGATCGAGACGTGCATAGTGTCGTTCTGCGACCCGGGGACGATGGTGACCAGGCCGCCGGCGTGGGGCAGGCAGGACTTGATGCCGGGCGACGGCACCAGCGCGAACGTGAACGAGCGGCCGAGGCCCGCGGCCCTGGCGCTGGTCACCGGGGCCGCCGAGGCCGCGGTGAGGCTCAGGGCGCTGGCCACCGCGGTGGCGGCCAGCCCCGCGGCAGCCCAGGTCACGGCGCGGCGGCGCAGGTGCTTGAGGATGTTCATGAATGGTCTCCCCTGTTTCGATGGCGGCGCCACGGCGGCGCGGCCAGTGTCGGGCAGGGGTACGCGGCGCCGGGCCCGGAGGGTTCAGCCGATTCCGGAAAGTTTTCCGTTGAACCCTCCGGCGGTGCCGTCACGTATCTCCTGTGAACGGGCATCGGGGAACGGAGCGAAGCGATGTGGGCAGGAGCGCGAGATCGCACCGCCGTGCGATCCCGCGCGGCCGACGACGACGCGCTGGTGACCGAGCTGTACCGGCAGTACCGGGTGCCGCTGATGTCCTACGTGCTGCGGCTCACCGCGGGTGACCGGCAGCACGCCGAGGATGTCGTCCAGGAGACCATGGTCCGGGCCTGGCGGCAGGCCGGCCAGCT
>Ga0335078_10003568_pt1 | contig 23140 bp, 22 predicted proteins | sample Lox_Sample_32_FD_206711 | JGI IMG/M metagenome (GOLD analysis project Ga0335078, IMG submission 206711) | Soil microbial communities from Loxahatchee National Wildlife Refuge, Florida, United States - Lox_Sample_3.2 | ecosystem: Environmental > Terrestrial > Soil > Wetlands | place: USA... | reverse complement strand
GCTGCGGTCGGCGCGCACCCGTCCGGTGGTTGTGCTCACGGGCGCCAGGCAAACCGGGAAAACGTCCACCTTCCGGCGGCTGTTCCCCAAGTATGGTTTCGTATCGCTGGATCTGCCCACGGAGGCCGAACAGGCGGAAAAAGAGCCGCGAAGCTTTCTTCAACGCCACCAGGCGCCGGTAATTATCGATGAGGTGCAATACGCTCCCGCTTTGTTTCGATATCTAAAGGTCGCGGTTGATGCGGCACGAGGCCAACGCGGGCAGTTTCTGCTCACCGGTTCACAGAAGTTTACCTTGATGAAGAGTGTGTCGGAATCATTGGCTGGGCGGGCAGATATCGCAGAACTGGAGACGCTTTCCTTGGCTGAAATACGTGCTGCGCTGCCGGAAACGACTCCCGAGCGCGCGATCGTGCGCGGGGGCTTTCCCGAATTGCAAGCAGATCCGGACATTGATCATGTGGCTTTCTACAACTCTTACCTGGCTACCTATTTGGAGCGCGATGTGCGTTCGCTGGCCAACGTGGGGAGTTTGCGCGATTTCGAGCGATTTCTTCGAGCCTGCGCCCTGCGCTCGGCAAATCTCTTGAACAAGGCTGACCTAGCACGTGATGTGGGCATCTCTCCGACGACTGCCAATCACTGGCTGTCCGTGTTAGAAGCGTCCGGGCAGGTGAGCCTACTGGAGCCGTGGTTCTCGAACCGTACCAAGTCCATCGTTAAAAGTCCCAAACTTTACCTGGCAGATACCGGTCTGCTTTGCGCGCTCCTCAACGTCCGCTCCGAGGAGGAACTTCGCCAGTCTCCAGCCACAGGCGCGGTCTGGGAAACGTTCGTGTTTGCTCAGCTGCGCGCTCGCGAACGGCGGTCGGGCCGGTTTGGAAGCGTGTTTTTCTGGCGTGACCGTACCCGCGAAGTTGACTTCGTCGTTGATGTGGGCGGACGCTTGGAGCTTTTCGAAGCCAAGTGGAACGAGGTGCCAACGGCTGCTGATACGGTGAACCTCGACTTCGTGCGCAACGTGGTGGGTAAGTCCCGGATTGTCAGCGCAAACGTTGTCTGTCGCACACTTCACGGCTATCCGCTCGCCAATGGATTTCACGCTTTACCGGTAACCGAGTTGGGATAAGCGTTTACCCTCATTTCGCCGGAGCCGTTGTGAATTGCGGCTGAAACGGCTCATCACCACTACTTCGGGACCCGCCATTCGGCATTCCATCGCCTCCAGTACCTTCGGATGACGCACTCCAGTACTGCGTCCGACGCCGTATCCCGTTCCAAATGCCGACCCTCCTCGGCTGCGAGATCACAGAACCAAACCCTCCACATATCACCTGTGTTTCAACACTTCAACGGAGAAGCTAACATGACCAACGAACAGAGGCCGGCTTCGGTCACAGGTCTTGAGATCACCAAGATCCTGGCTGAGCTCGAAGTCCCATTCGCCCCTTGCCAAGTGCAGTGGCGTGTCACCAACACCAGCAATGACAAGAAGCGCGGCCAGGTCATACCGTACGCCGACCCGCGGGCTTACACTGACCGGCTGAATGCCTTGTTCTCTCCCCAAGGCTGGACACGCGAATACAAAGTCGAGACCATGACCAACATTACTCGCGTGAAGAAGGGAGAGAGCATCCTCTCGGGCAAGGTGCTGGTCACTTGCACGGTCACAATCATTGGCCTGTGGTCTCACTCCGGAACTGGTGAGGAGTGGGCGGACGACGACAACGGGATGACGTCAGCGGACGCACAAGCATTCAAACGGGCCTGCTCCTGCTTTGGCCTGGGGCGGTACTTCTACGACATTGCCCCGATATGGGTCGATTTGGATCAGCACCGGCAACCGGTGAGGACCCCGGTACTGTCGGCCTGGGCTTTGCCGGAGAATTGGCGCAAAGGAATGCGTCCACCGGGCGGAAATGGGAATGGCGAGACCAAGCCAGCATCCCAAGGGAGCAGTTCAAGCGGCGCGAACGGCACGAGTCGTGGGAAACCAGTAGGCTCGCCGGCGAATGGCCGTGGAAACGCCCACGAATCCTCGTCCAAAGCTAATGGCTCGACTGCAACCAACTCAGGCGAGGACCTCGATCAGAAAATCCTGGAGCTGGAGAAAACGGTCGGCACAGCCTTGTACCGTAATGTCCTGCGGGAATACGGTCGGGTCAACCAGCCAAAGCTGATCCGGGATACGGCAACGAAGCGCAAGGTCCTACAGATGCTTGAGTCCGCCACGCGCGGCTTTGGACGTCTGGAAACAGTTACTAAGCGGCTTGAACCGGAGACGGTTGACGCTCTGCTGGCGAAGCTCCAAGCTCCGCCTCTCAACAACATTGCGGACATCAAGACCCTGCAGAACGTCGTTCTCGGGCTGGAAGAGCTCGCCGGACCTGTCCAATCTCACGCTTAAAAATCCCACATCGGAATCGAGGAGGAGCGATGCGCAATGCTGGACGCATCAAGCTCGGGTACTTTCCATTACCCGTTGACGAGGCCCAGAGGATGCGGGCGCTGCTAGTGGCGTCAGCTCCTTATGCCGCTGTTGATCCATGTGTTGGGGATGGCACTGCACTGATCGAACTCACCAAGGATACGGTTGCGCAACTCGCCGGCATTGAACTCGATGCGGACCGAGCCGCGGCAGCGGCTGCGAAAGGAGTCGCCGCCATCCATGGCAGCGCGTTTGAATGCAAGCTGCTGGCAGAAAGCTGCTCGCTCCTGTATCTGAATCCGCCATACGACTGCGAGTTCGGGGCGCACAGCAACAAGAGAATGGAGCTGGTTTTTCTGGAGCATTGTTATCGCTGGGTGGCGACTGAGGGGGTACTTGTCTTCGTAGTGCCAGCCCCCGCCGTGGGCACATGCGCACGTTTATTGACGGCGCAGTTTGACCAGGTATGCGTGTTTCGACTGCAGCATCCGGAATCTGTCCGGTTCAACCAGGTGGTGGTGTTTGGCCGACGAAAGAAAGCGCATCTCCGAGGAGAACCCAAAGGTGCAGATGAGCTGCTACGCATCGCGTATAAACCGCATCTTCTGCCTGTCCTTAACCAAGAGTTGGGAGAGCGGTATGCGATTCCACCCTCATCACCGGTGACGATCACCTACACAGGACTGCCGCTCGACGAAATTGAGGATGCTTTGGGGCGTTCTGTCGCCATGCAGAATGTGCGCGGCATCCTGGTACGAAAACAACAAAAGATGACCGGCCGGCCGGTGACGCCGTTGCATAAGGGGCACGTCGGACTATTGGGCCTGCAGTGGCATGTTGAACGACTTCTTTGGGGAAGGCGATATGCGGCACATTGCCCACTGGCGATCAGTGAAGCATGTTCATGAGTTCAACGAAGAAGGCGAAACGGAAGGAGAGACGATCATTCGCAAGCGGGAACGGTTCAGCCACGAGCTAACCCTTGCTTACGAAAGTGGCCAAATCCTGGAACTCAAGGAGACCAAAGAACACGACAAGTCCTCCGTGGATCGCCATTGAGGCGGTTCCGAAGTTAAAGCTCAACGGCGTGCGGCGCGTTGCAGGCAGGAGCGAAACTCGGTGTTTGAGTAAATTTGCCGAGGGTCTTAACTCGATCGCTCAGTGGAAATCGGTACAGCCGCTGGGTCGGGGTTTCATTACAGACATGAGCCTCGAATAAGCTCATCAGTCGCTCACTAGCGGAGCTCAGAGCTTCGCTGTTGCCGAGTTCGATTTCAAACGGCAAGTGGCAGACGGAGCCAATGTCCAGCCATCGGTGTTCCGTACTCGACTCGTGACACGACAAATCTGCGTCTGCGGGACTTCATTGAACCATCCTGCCACATTCCCTGACCTCTCGCCAGCCTCCCTCAATTTCAAACCGTACCGCTGCCGTTCAAGAACCTGTTGAACGCGACAAAGGGAGCATCATGAATGAAAAATGCTCATGAACGTTTCGGAACGCTCCTTTACCGCCGTCGAACGGAAAAAACCGCAACGAACATCCGGGTGTATCTGGACGCTTTCGTAGGTGAGGATCAAGGCAAAGCCCACCTGGTGTCGGTCGTTGGCGGAGACGTGGAGATCGGCGCCCTGGCTGCCGCATTCGCCAATGGAGATTCATTTTCGGTAATGGATCCGTACGGTACCGAGAACATTGTTTCCCTTGGCGAGAAACCGATCTGCTTTCGCGGTTCGATCCGTGTTTCCGGACGAAAGCGACCGTTGCGTCACTTGGTAAGCTGCTCTCAGGAGTTGGCGGATACAACCTCTGACGGAAAGCTACTCTTGGTCAGCGACGACCACCTGTTTATATGGTCTTCTTTGGTGTGTCATTACGGCCTACCCGCCACTCCCGAATGGGGAGCTTGGATCACCGCCCAATTACAGCAGCAGAAACGCATACAGCCGCTTCTTGGTTTTGGGTATGGAGGCGTCGTGGTCAAGGCAAAGCGGAAAGAGCTACTGGCGCTGCTGCGGAAAGGGCTGCGTACTCATCAGCTTGCATTCCCCTTAACCAATGGCCCGGTGGAATGGCCCGACGTCGGCCTCGCCAAGAGAGCGATCCAATAAAGAGCAACAGTCGTGTTTGGATTCCGTTGCAAGCGAAACTCATTGCAAAATGTCCGAATCTAATATATCTTACGATGCATCGGAATATTTAGCGAGGTCGAATATGAGTCTCCAGGCACAGCCGACATTGACGCCCACGGAAGCCGCGGTCGTGGCCTCCGTCACGGTTCGAGATGTAAACCGGGTCATCGACGAAAGAATACTTCCTGACGAGCTGTACGTGGTTGCCAACGACCGCACCCGTCGTTTCTTCGTTGATAGCTGTGTCTTGATAGCTTTTTACTTCAAGACGGCGAACCAGCTGACGGCAGAGGAGCGAATCAAAACCATTGCCGATGCCAGCAGTCGTCTGCCGTCCATCTCGATGAAAAAGAACAGCCGCAGGAGCGCATCGAGGAGCAAGTGGGTTATCACGGAGGACTTCCTGACCATCGACTTGGCACCTTTCGTGAAAAGCGTTCAAGAACAATTCTCCAGATTGCAGGAGGCGCGAGCACTGGTGGTCGAAGATCCTGAAATCCTGGGTGGGATTCCGATTGTCCGGAATACTCGCATTCCGGTATACGATGTCGCCGCCTCAGCGAGCACGGGAATCTCGACCGATCGCCTGCTGGCTGCTTATCCTGGACTGAGAGCAAGCGACGTCGACCTTGCGGTTTTGTATGCCGAGGCGAACCCGCAACGGGGCCGACCGCGTCGAGTTCCGAGTCCATCACCTCGCAAGGTCTCTTTGGTTGCTCAGCGCCGCTTGCCGCGCCGGAAGCGTAGCGCATGAAACTCCTGATTGACGAGTGCCTGAGCACGGAATTGACGAAACGTGCTCGGGAGCGCGGCCATGACCAGGCGTCTCATGTGACCTGGATCGGAAAACGAGGTTGGAAGGACTGGCAACTGAAGCAACCCATCCCGGCGGGGCAGGTCGCCTGACCAGGCGCAAGGGCGGGACTGCGGCCCTCTGGAAGAGTCTTGCTAGGAAGAAGATCTTCCCGCGATCAACGCTAATCGAAACGGAGCGATTAGACGAGTACCTAAGGAAATTGGAGGCGCGTGATGGCAACGCACATCCCTGATCCCCAACTGCTGGAGCGCCCCATTCGCATCTTGGTGGTCGGTTGTGGCGGGAACGGCAGTGCCATTGCGTCCGGCCTACCGATGATTTATTAAGTCTAGAGGAGCGGTATGCCGTCCCGCCTCAGATGTGTTCGTTCATGAAATAATTTTGTTGGTCATAGCGGGGGACCAGCAATGTCTTCGTCTTCTGGAAAACATGCGACTGGCTCGTCGACGAGCGTTCAGCCGACGGTGCCCGAACCCTCATTTGCTGAGCGCGCCCGTTCCCTGATGTTCTCAGGCCGGATTGGTACTCTCTCGACTCTTTCCCGCAAACAGCCCGGCTTCCCCTTCGGCTCTTTGATGCCGTATGCGTTGGACTCCCATGGCCGTCCCATCTTCCTTATCAGTACTATGGCGATGCACACGCAGAACCTGCATGCGGATCCGCACGCCTGCCTTTTCGTGGCCGAATCCGATATTGGAGATCAGCCGCTCGGCGCCGCCCGAGTCACCCTGATCGGCAATGTTTCGCGTCTGCCCGATTCGGAGTTGGCTGAAGCACGTGCTGTCTATCTGGCGGGTTATCCGGACAGCAAGTATTGGGTCGATTTTGATGATTTCTCGTTCTACCGCATGGACGTCTTGGACCTGTACTACGTCGGGGGATTTGGGGTCATGGGATGGGTCGGCGGCAAAGAATACTGCGAAGCGCAGCCCGATCCGCTGATTCATGACAGCAGCGATATCCTGCGCCATATGAATACCGACCACAAGGACGCGCTCATTGTGCTTGCGAAGCATTTTGCCAACGTGGAAGCACTCGATGCGGAGATGACCTCAATCGATCGCCTGGGATTTCACCTGCGCCTCAAAACCAGCGATGGCGTCCGCGGAACGCGAATCGCGTTCTTGCGGGAGGTCCGCGACCCGTCGCAAGCCAGAGAGGTACTCCGGGAGATGACTGGAATATCGCGTCGGGATTAGCCCGGTTTTCGCGACCTGTGCTAGTCCGCAGAGGGCGCCCTCATTAAGGACCACATCCTGTACGCGCATCGACCTGAGCGCCACGCGCAGATTTACTTAACAAGTTACGTGCAAGATGGCATTGGTCTCGGGAGGGTTCTGCTTCAGCTGGGTTACGAATTACGCGGGAGCGATGCCACTTCGCAAGAGAAGATCGCCGGCAGCACGAAATCGGCAGTACCGGAGTTTGAGCTCGAAGTTGTGAACATGACGTCGCAACATAAGTACTTGAGCCCAATCGCATTCTGGCTTTCAGGATTTTGTTATGACATCGATTCGGCCGATCATCAAGCTCCGCTGCCAATCTCGCGAGGCCGCGTGATGCAGCGGTATGTCCGCGGGAAACGGAATTTAGCTCCGGATTGTATCGGTGGAGCGCATGTTTCTGGCAGGGTCAGGACGTGCTGGTCGCGCCGAGCAGTGCTTGTCTTGACCCTGCTGCAGCAGTGTGTTGGGCCATGTCTCCGAAGCAGACACCAACGGTGCGGGCGACGACTACGAACTCGCCGTCCGGCGGTACCAGGCGTAGCTTCGCGATCGCTTGCTCCAGCGGAACAAACTCGAGCCGCGGCGGTTTCAGGGCAACCATGACTCCGTCCAAACCCTGAGCTAATGCCATCACCGCACCTGCACCGAAGGCGACTCCCAGGTTGCGATCGAAGGCTGTAGGAGCTCCGCCACGCAGCAGATGCCCCAGCACGATACTGCGACTCTCTTTCCCGGTGAGCTCCTGTAATTGCTCAGCAACGGTCTCGCCGACTCCGCCCAGGCGTTCCACCCGGCCCGCTTCGCGCGCTTTGACCTTGACATCGCCCCCGATAGGCTTGGCGCCTTCGGCCACCACCACGATCGAATACGGCTTGTCATCCTCGTGCTTGCGCGTGAGGTGAGCGGCCACAAACTCGATGTTATATGGGATTTCGGGAATGAGGATCGCGTCGGCGCGGCCGGCGAGTCCGGCGTGCAGCGCGATCCATCCCGCATAGCGGCCCATGACTTCGACCACCATGATGCGCTGATGCGAGTGCGCGGTGCTGTGCAGCCGGTCGATGCACTCGGTCGCGAAGGAAACGGCGGTGTTGAAGCCGAATGTCGTTGCCGTCGATTCGAGATCGTTATCGATCGTCTTCGGCACGCCGACGACCCACAGCCCTTGTTGGCGCAGTTGGTTCGCGATGGTCAGGCTGCCGTCGCCGCCGACCGCAATCAGCGCGTCAATCTCGTTCTCGCGGAAACGCCGCACCAGGTCGCCCGAGCAATCGATCTCGCGGGTGCTGCCGTCCGGGTCCTCGATGATGCGGCGAAATGGGTTGCCGCGATTGGTCGTGCCGAGGATCGTTCCGCCGAGGTGAGGAATCTCGCGGACCATGGAGCGCGTGAGCGGTATCAGACCGCCTTGCGGATAACGTTCCGGCTCCAGCAGTCCGTCGTAGCCATCGCGGATACCGACAATCTCCCAGCCGAGCTCTCGCGCGGCATAGACCGCGCCATGGATGACGGCATTTAATCCCGGAGCGTCACCCCCGCCGGTGTTGATTGCGATTTTCCGAATCCTACGCGTCGGCCTAACTACTCGCGGTGAGCGGCCTTTCGGCTGACGAGATGAGTGTGAATCGCGGCGCAAAGTGCAGCTCCTACGGTTGCCATCCCCCGCCCAGCGCCTGATAGAGCGCGGCATAGTACTGCAATTCCTGATACCACGCCTGCGATAGCAGCAGGGCCGACTGGAAATACTGCTGCTCGTTGTATTGCACCTCGAGGAAGGCGGTGTAGCCGCCCTGGTAGCGCACGTTGGAAAGCCGCACCAGGTCCGCATAGGTTTGCGTTTGCTCCTGGATCTTCATGCGGTATTTGCGCGCCTGCTCGTAGCCGATGAGGCTGTTGGAGACATCGCCGAACGCCTGCTGCACGGTCTGCTTGTATTGCAGCACGGCCTGATCGCGCTGCGCCCAGGCCAGCCGATAGCCGCTGCGGATGCGGCCACCTTCGTAGATAGGCTGCAGCGCCGAACCCGCAATCGCCCAAAACGTTCCCGGGCCATTGAGGAACGCGTTGAGCGCTGTGCTCATTGCTCCGAACTGAGCGGTGATGGCAAATTGCGGGAAGAAGTTGGCCTTGGCCACGCCGACGTTGGCATTGGCGGCGACCAGGTTTTCCTCGGCCGCGCGCACATCGGGGCGGCGTCGCAGCAAGTCCGAAGGTAATCCTTCCGGGACCGCTGGCAAGTGCGGCTGGTCCACCAGGTTCAGCCCGCGTTTTATGGGTCCGGGATTTCTGCCCAGCAAAATACTTAGGTTGTTTTCGGTTTGTTCGGCGAGCTGCTGATAAGTGATCACGCCGGCTTCGGCCTGCTGCAGGATGACCTGTGCCTGATACACATCGGTAACCGCGGCCTCGCCGCCATGAAATTTAATCTCATTGAGCTTGAGGATTTCCTGATCGGCTTCCACTGTCTTCTTCGAATACTCAAGCTGGTCGTCAAATTGAAGTAACTGGTAGTAGTTGGTGGCCACCGAATCGATGAGCGAGATCTGTACCACCTCTTTGGCAAATACGGTGGACAGCAAGGTCGCACGAGCTGACTCCGTGGCGCGCCGGTATTGGCCCCAGAAATCGACGAGGTAGTTGAAGTTCAAGCCCAACGTCCCGAAGGTGGGAGCGCCAGGAAGCTGGATGTTGCGCTCGTAAGTCTCGGAAGCGAACCCCTCCAGGCTGGGGAGCTGGTTGGCGCGAACGATGCCGAGGTTCGCATTCGCCTGCAAAATGCGTGTGGCGGCGATGCGGATGTCGTAGTTATTGGCCAGCGCTTCCTTTATGAGTCCCTGAAGCACTTCGTCCTGGTACACGCCAGTCCACGAGGTGTCGCCGAAAGTCTGACCGGGTTGACCGGCAGTCGGCGGTTGCGCTGCCGGTTGCTGCTGGCCAGCCGCGGCCTGTGCGGGTTCGGTCGGCGTGCTGGCGGGCGTGGCCGGAGCCGCCGATGACTCCGGCGGTGGTTGCTGCGCGGGCGCCGCAGCCGGTGGTTGCGAGGGAGCTGTGCTTGGCTGCTGCCCGGTGCCGGGTGGTACCGACTCCAGCGGCGAGGGCGCGGCCGTCTTTGACGGCGCAGCTTCGGGCGCCACGCCGCGGTAGTCGCCCGGAACCTCCAGCGGCGGTCGCTGATAGTTCGGGCCCAGTTTGCAGGCGGACAATGCCAGCAACAGCACAACAACTGCGCAGTTCTTCATGCTAGTCATCGCCCGCTCCTTCCGCCAGGCCCGTTTTTGGAGGTGCGTGCGGCTCCTTCGACAGCCACGCGCCAAAGCGTTCCACCACATCGAACGACACGGGGATGAAGAAGATCGCCAGGATGGTCGATGCCATCATTCCACCAATCACGCAGGTACCCAGAACCTGCCGCGAGATCGCGCCGGCGCCCGCGGCCGTCCACAAGGGCACGCAGCCGAGAATAAAGGCGAAGGCCGTCATCAGGATCGGTCGCAGCCTGAGCCGCGCGCCGGTCAGCGCCGCTTCGATCAGCGGCTTGCCGTTGTCATACTCCAGCTTGGCAAACTCGACGATCAGAATCGCGTTCTTCGCCGACAGGCCGATCAGCATCACCAGCCCGATCTGCGCGTACACATTGTTGTCGAGCCGGCGGAAGTACAGGGTGATGAAGGCGCCGAATACGGCAATGGGCACGCCGAGCAGCACGCTGAACGGCAGCGTCCAGCTTTCATACTGCGCGGCCATGATGAGGAAGACGACGAAGAACGCCGCCCCGAAGATGACGGCCGGCGAAACGCCTTGCGAGGCCTTCACCTCCTGGTACGACATGCCGCTGAAGTCATAGCCCATCTGCGCCGGCATGGTCTTGCGATACACGTCTTCCAGCGCGGCGATCACCTGCCCGGAACTGTAGCCCGGCGCTGCCGAGGCGTTGATCTGGACGCAGTTGAACAGGTTGTAGCGCATGACGAACTCGGCGCCGCTACGCGAATCGGTGCTGGTCAGCGTGCTGAGCGGGACCATGTCGCCCGCGGCGTTGCGCACGTAGAATTTGCCCAGGTTACCGGCATTGGTGCGGTACTCGCCGTCGGCCTGTACGTACACCTGCCATTGCAGTCCGAAGCGGTTGAAAAAGTTGACCAGCGAGCCGCCCATGAAGGTCTGGACGGTCTGATAGAGCTCGTCCAGCCGGATCTGCTGGGTCATGGCCTTGGCATTGTCAACATTCACGCCCACCTGCGGCACGCCAAACAACGCGGTGGTAAAAACACCGCCGATCTCGGGACGCTTGCGCACCTCGGACATGAAGATCTGGGTATTTTTGGCGAGAAACGGGATGCCGCTGTTGGAGCGGTCTTCAAGAATGAAGGTTGCACCACCGGAGGTACCGACACCGGGAATCGCCGGCGGCGGAAAGGAGAAGGCAATTCCCGAAGGCACCCTCGATAGCGCTCCGAGCAGGTGTTTCTTGATGCCCTCGTAGCTCTCCTCCGGCGTCTTCCGTTCTTCCCACGGCTTGAGCGAGACGAAGAAGAACGAGCTGTAGGTCGCATTCACGCCGCTCAACAGGCTGTAGCCCATGACCGTGCTGACGTATTGAACTCCTGGCGTATCGAGGATGATCTTTTCGACCTCGCGGGCCGCTTCGGATGAGCGTTGGAGAGACGAGGCGTCAGGCAATTGCAGGCCTGCGTAGAGATAGCCCTGGTCTTCATCGGGGAGGAAGCTCTGCGGCAGCTTCTTGCCGAAAAAGCCGGCGCCCAGGACGAGGATGCCCAGGAGAATGAAGGCGAAACCTGCCTTGTGGATGAGATGGCTGCAGGCGCTAACGTAACCGTCAGTCGCGCGGCCGAAAACCTTATTGAACCCGCGGAAGAACACACCGAGCGGGCCGCGCGTCGGCTTCTTCGGCCGCAGAATCATGGCCGACAGCGCCGGGCTGAGCGTCAGCGCGTTGAAGGCGGAGAACAGCACCGAGATCGCGATGGTCACCGCAAACTGTTTGTAGAGCTGTCCGGTGATTCCGGGGATGAAGGCCGTCGGAACAAACACCGCGGCGAGAATCAATGCGATGGCAATCACCGGGCTGGAGACTTCCTCCATGGCCTTAATGCTGGCATCGTGGGGCGAGAGGCCCTGCTCGATGTTGTGCTCCACGGCTTCCACCACGACGATGGCGTCGTCCACCACCAGGCCGATCGCCAGCACCAGCCCCAGCAGGGACAGCGTGTTGATGGAGAAGCCCAGCAATGGAAAAACCATGAAAGTCGCGATCAACGAAACGGGGACCGCAAGCAGCGGGATGAGTGTCGCGCGCAGGCCCTGGAGGAAGATGTAGACGACAAGGATGACGAGAATGAGGGCTTCAATCAGCGTCTTGTAGATTTCGTGGATGCCGGCGGTGACGGCCAGCGTGGTGTCAAGTGCGGTGATGTAGTCGAGACCTTGCGGGAATCGCCCTCTGGCCTCTTGCATCATCTTCAACACGTTGTTGCGGGTTACAATCGCGTTGGCGCCGGGGGTGAGATACAGGGCGATCAGGGCAGCCGCCTGCGAGGGTTTGTTCTCGCCGGAGGTGCCCAGGCGCGACAGGAACGAGTAATATTGCGAGCCCATCTCGATGCGGGCTACGTCCTTCAGTCGCAGGATGGAGCCGTCTGGCTGTGCGCGCACGACGATCTCACCGAACTCCTGCGCGGTCGGCAGGCGTCCCGGCGCGCGGACGTTATACGTGAACTGCTGCCCCTGGGGAACCGGCTCGCCGCCGATCTGCCCCCCCGGGTTGACTTTGTTCTGCGCCTTCACTGCATTGGTGATATCGGAGACAGTAACGCCTAGGTTCGCCAGCCGGTCCGGGTTCAGCCAGATGCGCATGGCGTACGGTCCGGCGCCGAAGATCTGCACCTGTCCTACGCCCTGGATGCGGGTGAGCGCGTATTGCAGGTTGATGGTGGCGTAGTTGGCGAGGAAGATGCTGTCGTAGGCGCCGTTCGGCGAATACAAGTCGAGCAGCATGAAGGGCGCCGTTGTGCCTGGCTGCACGATCACGCCCTGCTGGTTCACCTCGCTGGGCAACTGCGAATTGGCCTGGCTCTGCCGCATCTGCGCCAGAATCTGGTCGGTATTAACGTCGGTGCCGAGCTGGTAGTCGATGTACAGCGTCATGCCGCCGCCCGAGCTGGCGCTCAGCGAGTACATATAGTTCATGCCGCTGACGCCCGACATCTGCTGTTCAATCGGGGTGGCCACCGATTCGGCGATCGTCTGCGCATCGGCTCCGGGATAGGTCGCCTTTACCTGGATCATCGGGTCGGCGATGTTCGGAAATTGCTGGGTAGGCAGCTCGAGGGTAGCGACGATGCCCAACATCGTCATCAGAATGGCGATGACGATCGCGACAATGGGGCGATTGATGAAAAACTTTGACATGGTCAGTTGCTCCCTGCTGCCGCCTGTGTTGCCGCGGGAGCCCATGGCTTAGCAACTACCGGGACGCCTCCTGTCTTCATCAGTTCCGGCGCCGCTGCCGCGAACTGCTGCACCTTCTGGATACCTTCCACCACTACACGATCACCCGGCTGCAGGCCTTCGCTGACGATCCAGTTCGGCCCCACGCGTGCGCCCATCTTCACAGGACGGAACACCGCCTTGCCCTCGGGCGTAAGCACGAGGACTTGAAAGTCGGTCTGCACCTCGATCACTGCCGGTTGCGGCACCAGCAGCGCGCCCTCGTTCACCGCGATGGGGATGCGCACGCTGCCGAAGCCGCCGGGGCGAAGCACGGCATCGGGATTGGGAAACTCAGCGATAATCTGGATGGTTCCGGTCTGAGTTCCGACGGCGCGATTGATGGCGACGATACGGCCCCGGGGGCCGTAGGGCTCGTCGTTGGCCTGTATGTATTCGATCGGCGGGCGCGCCGCGGTCCTCTTACCCGAGATGAATGCTGTGATCTCGGGAGCGAAGCTGAGGAAGGTCCCCTCGCTCACGTTGAAGTACGCCCAGATCGGGTTGACCGTGGAGACGGTCGACATCTTGGTCGTGGTACCGACCAGATCGCCGATCTGCGAATTCGCTGTGCCGGCGATGCCGTCAATGGGCGAATAGATTTTCGTCCACTGAAGATTCAGTTCGGCATTTTGCTGGGCCGCCTTGGCCGCCAGGACTGCGGCCTGGTAGGCCTTCTGGTTGGCCAGATCGTTATCGAGCTGCTTCTGCGGGATGGCGTTCTGCGCCGCCAGCGGGGTATCGCGCTGCACATCGGCAGTCACCCTGGCCAGGTTCGCTTCCGCCACCGCAACCTGGGATTTCACCTCTTCCAGCGATGCCTGGTACTGGCGAGGGTCGAGTTCGAACAGCAACTGACCCTTTCGCACAAAGAAGCCGTTCTGATAATTCTGGTGTAGCAAATATCCCTGGACCTTGGGCGTGATGTCCGCGTTCACCGACCCGTTCAATTGCGCCACCCACTGTTGCACAACCGGAACGTTCTGCTGAATCACCTCGGTGAACAGCACCTCAGGCGGCTGGGGCTTCGGCTTTTCTTCTTGCTTTTCGCAGGCCGTCGTCAGCAGCAGGCTGAGAGCGCAAACGACGATCGAAACTGCAATCCTGAATCTTGGGGGCACGGCGAGCTCCTTGGGATGCGCTTCTTTCGCGATAGCCAACGCAGAACGCATTCTGCTCCTGTTGGGGTTCGACGGGCAGTATAGACGCACGCCGAGCTGCTTGCTACGCAATTCTCCGGATTGGCTGTGAGTACAACAACTAGGGAAATCCCTAGCCGACGACGGGGAGTTTTGCAGGCAATATGGGACGAGGGCAGAGCTCCTGCTAGTGAGGCATGGGCGGAGCCGAGGCAAAGCAATGTTTACAGGCCTGACGTTCCTGTTCTTGAGAGAATTCGCCCTTGGACTGCGGCTCACGTTTCCGCTACTGGGCAGCCTTGCAGCCGTGATTATCGGGCTGGGCCAGTATGTCGGCCGCAAAGAAGGCTGGTCGCGCTTCGATAGTTTCTACTGGGCATTCGTGACTGCCACCACAGTGGGCTACGGCGACCTCCGCCCGACCCGGCGTGGGACAAAAATCCTGGCCCTTTTGACTGCAATTCTCGGCCTTCTGTTTACCGGCATCCTGATTGCGGTTGCGGTGAGCGCCGGAACTGAGGCCCTTAAGCTCGAGCACCGCGGATCGCTTCCGTAGGCAAGGGTTGCTGAAGGGAGCGGCATTCCCGCTCCTCGTCAGCAGGCTCAACTTATCGCGGCACCGGAAGCGAGGCCGGCTGTTGCAGCCGGAACTCCAGCAGCGACTCACTGGGAACCTGGACCTGCTTGCCTTTGCCGGCCGCGGAGACTGCGGTACCCGCCGCAGCTCCAGCGCCCAGACCAATGGCCGCGCCTTTCCCTCCACCGGCCAGCCCGCCGATGAGAGCCCCCAGTCCTGCGCCGCCGACGACCTTTTTTGCCGTGCTCTTGCCCTTGCCTTGGGACCTCACTTCATACGTGCTCGTCAGCAGCGGATACGACGTACCATTGATGACCATGTCGGTGAGTTCGAGGGTCAATTCGGCCCCGCCCGACATCCTGCCCGCCGCTTGGGCATTGACCAGCCGCCCGTAGACGGTTGTTCCCGCCGGAGCCACCACTCGGTCATTCACCTGGAGATTGGTTTCCAGGTGCGCGGTGAAACGATAGCCGACCTTTTGCTTGCTCGAATCCACGCCGTCATCCATGCGGATCAGCAGGCGAGTACCCGCCGGCACCGTGACCCGGCTTTGCGCCGCCGCCGAAGCGGCAATCGCCGTTATCGTGAGCAAGAACGCTGCAGTCTGGACAATCTTGTATCGCATAAAAATGCATCTCTCCTTGGCGAGCTTACGAGCCCTGTCCCACCAGCGGCAGGGACGAGGCAATTTGCAAATCAATGATTTCCAGTAGTTGCTCTTCGACCTGGAGGAAACGTGCGGCCTGCACGCCGCCCAGCGCGTCCTTCACACGGCCATAGTACTTCGCCACCAGCTCGGCGCGCTGCTTGCGATACTCGAACGCGTTCTGCACCAGTTCGTCCGCCTTGGCGTCGGTCATGTTGTCGTAGTTGGCGGCATATTCCTTGATGTTCGCCACCCGCTGATTGTTCAGCTTCGTCAGCTCGCCATCATACTCGTTGTAGATGGGCCAGAACTTTGCCGAGTCCTCGATGTTCAAGGCCAACACGGCTCCCATAATTTCGGCCTTCTGCTGGCGCACGTCGGAACGCAACAGCTCGACGTACTCCTGCACGTTCTTTTTCTGCGTGTCCGACATTGCCGGGGAAGCGGTTTGATTTTTCGCGCTGGGAGCCTGCGCCGCCAATACCGCAGATAAAGCCAGGGGCAGCAGTAGTGAAATCCCCCAATTCACCATGTTTCGCATTTGACCATCCTCTCTCGTGAAAGTCGTTGTGCGCTATTGTTCTTTCTGCTTCGGCGTCCAGTCAATGATATTCGTGAGTTTCCAAGCATTCTGAAACGCCTCAATGTCCGTGTCGCCAGTTTTGTTGGTGCGGATCCTTACCGCGCGATAGAGCACGCCGGTGCTCTTACGCTTTTCCATGGGAGTTTCCTTTCCGTCGCAGCTTTCGCGGCTTCAGCCGGCGCAGACAGGCTCGAAGCTGCCGTCGATCTGCGCTGGAAGCGTTGCGCTGCTGGTTATACTGAGCTAACGATATCAAGGAAATCCGGAATTGGCGCTTCCGGCAACTAGGGAAACCCCCAATTGAGGACAAGAATATTACCAGTCTAAGGTTGCGCTGGCGTTCTGCGTCGAAGTCGAGGGAGGTTACATGCGACAAACTCATAGCAAGGTCAGCCGGACAATGTTGGTTCTTCTCCTCGCAGCGCAGGCGCTGCTGGCGCAAGCGGCACATCCCAAGGCCACGCTGGTGATCAACGGACAGAGCGGCCAGGCGGCGGTGATCCAGCAGAACGGCCGCACCTTTGTCGATGTGGCGGCACTGGCTCAGATCGCGAATGGCTCCCTGAGTTTCAAGGGCAACACGATCTCCCTGACCGTACCGTCCGGGTCTTCGAGCGCTCCAGCGGCGCCGGCGGACGACGCCGCGCTGTCGCGAGGGTTCATGAAGGCAGGCATTGAGGTGATGGCATCGTTACGCGAGTGGGGCGCGGCGGTCGCGTATGCCATACAACACGGCTATCCCGTCCAGGAGCAATGGGCCGCCAATTATCAGGCACAGGCAGCGAACGCGCTGCGCATGGCCTCGGTCGCAGCCTCGACCACCGGCGACAAGAATGCCCAGCAACTGCTCAGCAACGAGTTCGATGGGGTGCGGCAGTGGAGCGACCGGCTGGTCAAGGAGAGTCAGAACATGGAGACCGCGAAGTATTCCATGTCTCCGGACGCGCTGCGCCAGGAACCGCAGTCGCAAAAGCTGATTGCCTGCTGGCGTTTCCTTGGCTCGATGCTGGGAAGCGGCAGCTTCCAGGACGACGACTCCTGCCATTGAAAACGCCCGGAGAAATATCTCACTACTGCAAATTCGCAGAGTCGTCGTTCGTGTCTGCCGGGGGTAGCCGCTTTGCCAGTAACTTCGCCACTTCCGCAAGGAACCTCTGCGGGTCGGCTCCCTTAATCAGCACCAAGTCGGCCTGTTCCGAACCAGGAGGGGCCTCCATCGCGCCCGTCAGCATCATCACCGGGAGCTGGGGACGCAACAGCTTCACGGCGGCGATTAGTTCGACGCCGGTCATCCCCGGCAGGAAATGATCGGTGATGACGAGATCGACGCGCCGCCGATGGAGCATTCGTAGTGCCGCTCCGCCCGAGGCTGCACCAAGGACCTCGAATCCAAGCCTCTCGAGAAGCATGCGCCGCGACAACAATCCCGATGGGTCGTCGTCGACACACAAGATGACAATCGGACTGGCTTTGGGTACGCACTCTTTCATACGTCTTGTTGGCTCCGGTGGGCGGGTGATCAGCGTCTCTTCTTCGGCTTGGGAATGTATACGACCGGGGGAAGGGCTATCCTGCGGATTAGCTGACCCTTCTCGACGTAATTGCGCGCCAGTTGTTCACACTCAGTACTGAGCTGACGCGCAACGTCGAGGGGGAAGTAACCGCGAAGGACCGCGGCGAGATCCATCCGAAGCATCGCCAGCAGCCGAACTTGACCGGCCGGAATCGGGTTCTCAGCTGCCACTGGTTGTGTTTTGCCGCTCTTGGTCAAAGAAATGGGTTCGCGCTCAGCCTTCAACTGGGGAGATGCCTGAGATGGTCTAATTCGAGATCATCACATTGGGAGGCTTTGGGCGTCGTTGCCGACGGGCAAGCTTGAGGTTGCGCTTGAGCAAAGAATGGCTTCCAGGAGTGACTGCGCGGACGCCGTTTACAAATCTCGCAGCAGCAGTCTTTCGGGAGTCGGCAGCAGGACCTTCCCTCTGCTTTTGGCGACCAGACCGCTGCGTTGCCACTCGCTCATCAGGCGGCTGACGGTGAAGGGGGTGACGCTGGCAGCGGCAGCCAACTCTTCGTTGCGGACAACGAGTTCGATTCCGCCGGGGATTCTGTGACCGATGCCGCTGGCGAGGTTCACCAGCACCTCGGCCAGGCGCTGGCGGGCGGAGTGACAGCTTAGGGCGACCTGCGTGGCAATGCTCATGTTGAGGTAATCGGAGGCAATGTTGAGCGCGTTGTCCAAAAGCGCCGGATACTGCGCCGCCAGGCCGCGTATGGCCTCACGCTCCCAAACTAGCGTATGGCTGTCTTTCACGGCCTCGGTGCTCGCGAGGTAATCGGATTTTCGCGTGACCAGGGCCATTCCACCGAACATGCCGCCGGGCACGTAGGAATACAAGTGGAGTTTCTGGCCTGCCGGCGTGAGGAAGAAGCTTATGGCCGCGCCACTCAGGAGCATGAAAATTTGGCTGGCCGGATGGCCCTGGTTGATGACGATCGACCTTGCCAGAAAGCGGCGCGAACGAGCGGCGGCAAGGATCGAGTTCATGCCGCGCGCGTCAATGCCCTCCAGAAACGGCGGCCGCAATTTCCTGATGAGTGCGCTTATCTCCGAAGTGGTCATCATTCGTTACCACCTTACTTCTCGACCGCGGCGTGTGCCTTGCCGGCCGGGCTGGATTCTGGCGATGCGGAGCTGGCCGGCGCGGAATGCCACTTCGAAGCAGGCACGACCATCGTGCCGTCCGGTTGCGTCATGAAGTGTGGCGACATGATCTGCACACCATATTCGTTGAAGGCGTCTTGAATTTGCGCGTGCAAGCTGGAAAGGGTCTCGAGGCGCAGCTTCTCGTTGTCGATCTGCGCCACGAGCAAATAGTTGACATAGAAGTCGGATAGTTGGCGCTGCAGCACATAGGGCCTGGGTTCGCGGCGAACATTGGCGGTGCGATCGGCTGCCAGCAGCAACAGCCCTTCTACCTGTCGCCACGGCGCATTGTAGCCAATGGTCACCGTAGCGCTGATGGGCATATCCAGACGGGTAAAATTCCTGGTTAATGTGCTCACCAGCACCGAGTTGGGTATGGTGATTTCCTGTCCTTCCGGGCTGCGGATCTTGCCCGCCAACAGTCCTACTTCCAGTACTTCACCCTCAATGTCATTGACCTGGACCCACTCTCCGGGTCTGAGCGCTCGGAGGTAGACGACGAACAAGCCGCTCATCACCTGATTGATGATTCCGGTGGAACCGAGCGAAAGCATCAGGCCAAGAAAGACGCTGATACCTTTAAAGGCGTCGGTGCCGGAGCCGGGGATGTAAGGGTATGCGACCACAGCGGCGAAGAGCCAGACAACAGCTACGAAGATACGTTCCGTGGCCCCCGCGACATCAGGGTCGAGCCACGAAACGCGGATGCGCCCGGCCGCCACCTGTTGGAAGAACGCCCTGCCAATTCGCATAATCCCGCGCGTGATCACTACGATGAGCACGACTGCTAGCAGGCCCGGCAGCGCGTGTACGGCCGAACGTCCCCACTCCTGAAACAGCCCGAAGACGTAGCTGCCGATCTGGTCGGCCCAGGGCGCCGTGTAGGGGAAGCGGGCGAGAGACATCGTAGCCCAGGAGTAGAGGGCCGAGAGAACCAGGATCCAGGCGATGGCCCGAACCAGACCGTAAACAATGGCGTCGATCGGCGGCCGGAGATCGATACCGAACAGTTGCAGCGGAGTGCGGATCAAGGGCGAGTGCCGGCGCAGCACTGCCTGGGTCGTGATGCTGGCTCTCCAGATGAGCGCAAAAAGGAGAACGAAGACGAGCAGCCCGCAGAAGGTGAACAACAACGCGGACCGGACTACCGGCCAGGAACGTTCGGTGTAGCGCGCCTGAAGTGCTTCATCCAGGTGGCGCAGGGTTGTCTCCTGCAAGTCCGCCAGGGTTTGCCCCGTCTCTTTGTCGAGATCGTCCGTGCCCATGTAGAAGAGGATCTTGCCGTGATAGGTGAACGCAAACCCGTCCTTGCCATCGACATTAAATGGCAGAGTACTGATGTCTTTGGCTTGAGCGTCCAACGGGAGCTCTTCGAGCCGCTCGACCACTTTCTCGGCGCGGACCTCCGGATCAGCGCCAGCGATGGTGCCGCGCAGCGTCGCGATATCGCGGTTCCAGAAATTGATGGCCGCCTCAGGAGGCGACGGCTGCTGCGGGACGGGAGTCGCACCAGCCAAGACCAAGACTGGCGTGAAGGGCCAGATGGCGAGCACCGCCAGCAGCCATCGCCAGCGGAACGTGCCGAGCCCGTGTCGGCTTCTCATAGATGCTCCCTCGCCCGCAGCTTAGCAGAACGAAAAGCACTTTAGCACGAGATCCGTATATGGCATCCGCAACTTTCAACGCTCGCGCATGATGCGCAGGCCAAATGCTAAATGCTAAGTGCTACTTGCCAAGGAAACTCTTTGAGGCAGCGCACCCAAAAGCCTTTCGATTGCAGAAACAATGCGCGCTTGGCCTTCTTCGTGTATCGCTCGAATCCCGTCATCATCGCCAGTGTCCTCTGTTGCTTCATGCTGGCGCGACCCTAACCTAATACTGCTGTGAAAAAGGAGAGGTCAATCAGAGTTTCCTTAGGTAACATCGCGTGAGATCGTCGGCACTCCCTTGCGAGACCGCATATTCTAGTGTCAGCAACCTGCTCCATAGCTTTTCCTCCGGGAAGTTCGTCCCTCGCGACGCTTGTAGGAGCTGTTCTAACTTGCGCATATCCAAAATTTCCGCCATCCTCATGGACGGTGGCTGGAGCAAATCCACAACCCGGTCGGAATGCCAAAGCGCGAGACGAGTTTTCTCCGAGGCACTCCGCCCATTTAGAGCCGGCCGGCCTATTAGCTTCCGTATGATCTTTCCCGAGTAATGGGGAAGTATTGGCCAAAATCTTGGGAATGTTCGCCAGCTAGCCGGCAGCGCTGGATATCCGTGCTCGAGCGGATATGCTGCCAAGGAAGGCTGGTGTCTTGCCAGCATAAGGCGAATGAGGAAGCTACGCTCGCGGGCGGCAAAGCGGGTCTGTAACATAGTCTCCAAAACCGGCCGGAACATGAATGGCGACAGACATGGCCAGATTCGATTCGTGCTGCTCGCAAGACGCCCCTGCCATCGCTGCATCCGCATGCGGAGATATGTTAGGTCCATTTGAAAGGTATTAGGGTAGCCCTCTAAACCTTCAATGGCGCGATCAACAATTGTTTTGAAATGCTCCACCAAGTCAAATTCGAACCGCGCCTGCAACAAACTCTTGTGCGAGCCGACCGCATATCGAACACGGGCCAGTTTGTAGGAATCTAGCTTCAACTTCGCCCCGACATGAGGGATCAGCAGCTCCCACCAATACCCCCGCGCAACTTCGCCGAAAGAGCCATTTATGCTGATCGAAAACCGCTGGCTGAGGTCTTGGTGAATACGCGCGACATTCACATAGTCCGTCAGATCGCACTCCCCATCGGTCAAAGAGACAACCCAGTTCATTTCCTCCGGCACAATGGACACGCTCTGCGGTGGGTAGTGAAGGTGTTCCAATCCGAACTTTGCTGCGAGTCCGGCGGACACAATAACATCTCGGCTTTCCGGCGCACCCGAAACAACCGCAGTGAAGTTTGTTCCTGCGCCCAGAAATGCCGCCGCAACCGCGCGCGAATCGTATCCTCCTGTCAGATCACATGCAATAGATTTGTACTGCCTATGAATGCTTCTAGCTGCGGCAGACAATCCATCCCAAAGCATTTCACTTGCCTGCTCTGCCGACAAGCCTTCCGGAGACAAATCTGCCGGATTCCAATACCTTTGCTGGCGGATCTGCTTGCCAAGGCCAAATGTGGTTATTGAAGCTGGCGGGAGTTTTCGAACCTCATTGTAGAAGGTACGATCCTCGTACATAACTCCAGTTGCCAGAAACTCCTGGCAGCCGACGGGATCCAGAGTGGTGTTGCCCAAACCTGATAGGAAGAGCGACGAGGTGGAAAGCGCTGCGCCCACAGGCAATGGACGATAGTAGAAGTGCAAGCTTCCCACTATATCCGTGATAACGGTAACCGCGCGCGTGGTGCCGTCTCCAATGACGACCACAAAAAAACCGTGCAGTTCGCGAGCAAGAGATTCAGCACCATTCGCTAGATACCGCTCCAGCAGATAGTCTGTGCGGTCGTCACCGGGCTGATGAAACCACGTTCCCAGGGCAGCCAACCAGCTTCCGCTCGACTCCTGCGTTGCCATCGGCGCCGCCGATCCATCCAGCCGGGGATACGAGACCACACTCGACCAATCCGTACAGACCGTAAAGTCGGCTTTCTCGGCGCCGACGTTCGAGCCGGCAAGCAGATCGCCAACTTTTAGCGCCTCTCGAGCACGCGGCACTAACGCCAGGAAGATACCCACACCCCAACTCCAGGACAAGGAACCCTGAGTCAACTATGCGGCCGGTGGCTGTCGCCAGGCGCCTATCGATTCTGCCCGACCGCGCCTTGCACCGCTATTCCGGACCCTGGCAACTCGACACGTAAGGAGTTCTTCGTCTGCGACAGCGGACCGGTATTTTCATAAATTTCAAGATTGTACCGTATGCGCTCGCGATTACTTGCCACTGGAATCTTCGTCAACAGCCTGAACTGGTCTTGATGAAGAACGGAAAGCAGCATTTGCATTGATTTCAGATCCGACCAAAAATTGGGTTCAATAACGATATAGTGGACGCTATATCGCTCCAGCATGTTCTTAAATCTTGTTTCACTCACACCAAAGTCCTGCACGCCAAACAAGTGCCGGTCGATAGCCACCCGCAGCAACAGCTTGTCGGCCCGAACAACAGTTATGTTCTTGCATCCAGGCGTGCTTTTCACGTTGAAAATGAACGATCCGTCTCGTAAGCCGGAAAACATAACTACACTGTCAGGAGGTGCTACGGAACACACATACTGCGCGGCAGCCTTGTATCCGGACACATAAGGCACATGGTTAGTGGCGAGCGTATAGATAAAACTGACAACGCCGAAAACCAGAGCTGCGTAGGGCGCCACATTTCGTGGAATAATATTAATA
>Ga0335078_10003567_pt1 | contig 23145 bp, 24 predicted proteins | sample Lox_Sample_32_FD_206711 | JGI IMG/M metagenome (GOLD analysis project Ga0335078, IMG submission 206711) | Soil microbial communities from Loxahatchee National Wildlife Refuge, Florida, United States - Lox_Sample_3.2 | ecosystem: Environmental > Terrestrial > Soil > Wetlands | place: USA... | reverse complement strand
CGGGGGCTCGAGCTCGCCGTTCGCAGGCTCGTTCCACGCGCCGCCCGGATACGTCGCCTACCACGGGAAGGGCTACATCGTGGCGATTCCCGCGAACTTCGTGGCCAAGCCGGGGACGGTGGAAGATCAACCGCCGGGGTCCACCGTGATCGAGGCGATCAAGGGCGGCAACCCCGCGGCGCGGGGGCAATCCGAGATCCTCCTGCTCGAGAACCCGCATCTGACCTTCTCGCTCGACCAGGTGGTCAGCAACCTCACCCAGGAGGACCGCAGCAACACATCGGTCTCGAACGCGCGGATCAGCGTCACCAAGACCACCGTGCCCGGCGCCCGTGCCGCACGGATCGTCACGGAGAGCTACGTGGCGCCCGACTCGCCGTCGAACCCGACCCCCACCACGTTTCACCGCAAGTGGCTGATGGTGCTGGTCAAACCTGGGCTCCTGCTCGACCTGGTCGTGGCCAACGCGCCCAAGCTCGGTGGCGACATCGACGCGGATGCCGTGATCGACTCCTTCCGCCTGAAGCATTGACCGCTCGGGCGCGCGTCCGGGCTACCCTGCGATCATGACCACCGGGATGCGCGCCGCCCTCTGCCTCGCCGCTCTCTGCCTGCTCTCCCTCGGTCTTGCCGCCTGCGGCGGCTCGAGTAGCGGCAACTCGTCCAATCGCCAGCAGATCCAGCACCTGTTCGCCTCGATGCAGTCGGCGATGGCGCAGGGGGACTACGCCGGCGCCTGTCGATCGCTGTCCCAGCGCGAGCAATCCACGGTTGTCTCGGGCGCCAAGCAGGCCGGCCTGAGCGCCTCCGATTGCGCCGGCGCCTTCTCGGCGCTGATTAAGAGTGCCGGCGTGTCAAAGGCGGAGCTCGCCCAGGCGTTCGGCGGCGGCCAGGCCCCCAAGATCAGCTCGGTGTCCGTCCACGGCAACAAGGCCACGGTCACCTACACCTCGACCGACAACGGAAAGACGTTCACCGAGACCGACGCCCTGGTCAAGGAGGACGGAACCTGGAAGGCCGACCGCACGATCAGCCGCCACAACGGGAGCTGACCCGCAGCCCTGATCGTCTCACCAGTCGCTGCGATCCGGCGGGTTCGCGCCAGATCGCGAAGCGACGGATCGATCCTGGTCCGTAGGAGTTCGTGCTGAACACCAGGGAGATTCCGGTGACGCGCAGCCGTTGCCTCGCGGTGGCGCTCGCCGTGCTGGCGTCAGTCGCGCCGGGGGCGTGCGGCGGTTCGTCCAAGCGTTCCCAGAGCTCAGGCCACGCGGCGCACGGGCCGACCGCGCGATCGAGCACGAAGACCGCCCCGGGTGCCGGCCGGCCGCTCGTGACCCTTGCTGCCGTCGAGCAGGGAGCGAACCTCCAGCCCTACCGCCTGACGATCTACGACCTGCGGCGCGAGGGTCCGTACGTGGTGCTGGACTTCGGCATTGCGTGCAAGGTGCCCGGCGCCGGCTGCGACTCGCGCTTCGACTTCTCCCTGCCGCTCGGCAGCGGCACGTCGCCGGAGGCGAAAGCAGGTATCAACGAGCCGAGCGCGGTGACGCTCGTGGACCCGGTGACCGACAAGGAATACGGGGTGGTCTACGACGCTCGGGCTCGCCCGCAGGCTTCAGAGTTGCCGTTCCAGTCGTTCGACGACGACTCCCTGCATCTGGCGTGGGCTCTGCCGACCCGCTCACCTCGCCGCTCAGCAACAACATGGTGCCCGGCCAGACCTACCCGGTGTGGATCTACCTGTCCGCGCCGCCGCCGTCGACGACCGCGGTCACCATCTCGCTCCCGGGCGGCTCGCCCAGGATCGACAACGTCCCGATCACGAACGCGCCCGCGCCCGCGCTCGCGAGCGGTTAGTGACTAGCGTCCGGCGAGCGCGAATCGGCGTCCTCGGGCGGCGTGGGCCCGGAGGGCGCTCCCGCGGGCCACGCCCCGGAATGGCGGAATTCCTCCACTGCGTCTCGCCAGCGCTGCCAGCGTGGATCGTCGAGATCGTCGATCTCGTAGCCATCGGCATCAAGCGGGGGCGCCGGCTCGTTACCGCTCAGAAAGCCCCGAACCCAATACACCGCCTCCGCCGAGCAGCGCTCGATCTCTGACTTCGAGACGGCGAACGTCCTGTCGTGGGCGTCACAATAGGCTCCCATCCGCCCCGGGAACGTGTGTGGGTTGTAGTGCAGGAAATGGCGGCCGTCGTCACAGCATCCGGGCTCGAACCACAAAGCACGGTCAAGGTCGCGGGGTGCACTCATGATCAGCCGAATATCGCGCACACGGGGGCGAGCGGTCCGCAGGCGGGCGACAGAATCTTCGCACCCCACCAAATCACCACGCCAGCGCCGCCAACGATCGCGGCTCCACCGGCCGCCTTCTTCGCGGTGCTGCCGGCGCTGTCGCCACCGTCGCCGCTGCCCGTTGGCGCCTTGTTGGGGAAGTTATCCTCGCCGATCACGTTGCCGTCGGGATCGACGTTGGTGTGGCTGCGGTCGGGGTGCTGCACATCCCAGTGTGGTCCCGCGTGACCGCTTGGATCCCATTTCCACACGTTCCCGTACGCGTCCTTGAAGCCGCCGCCGCGCACCGGCTGCGGCCTGCCGTGAGCACCCTTGGGTGGGACATAGGGGCGCTGGCCACCGCTCGGCAGCCGCGAGGCCTGGGACCCTCGGTTGGCCGATCCCGCCGACCCCGCCGCGCCCGCCACGGTTCCGGGGCCGTTCGCCGCCGGCGCATGGCCGACACTCGACGGCCGGTCCTGGCCGCTGAGAGCCGCGTCGACCGATCGGCCGATCGCGCTCGAGATCCGGCCTGGTAGGCCTATCGCAACGAGAGCGGAGACGATCATCGCGATCAGCGTGAGTAAGCCTCCGAACTCCACTGCCGCCTGACCCTCTTCGGCACGGCGGGCCCGGAGGGGGCGCTCTCGGTCGCGGCGAATCGACGGCATCGCCCGATCCTGACCATCGGCGAGGCGCGCGCCAAGAGTCGCGGGGTTCAACTTCTGTCTGGGACCCCGGCCTGGGCCGTAGGCCCACCGGCCCGTGGGCCGTAGGCCCACCGGCCCACTCGGACCAGCCTGGATCAAGCCGGCCGCGGCTGCGGTCTTCGAGCGCGCGAGCGCCAGTTCCTGTCGCCTCACGCCCGCCCCGGTCCAGCGATTCCGCGCGGGGGTGTTCGCGTGCCGTGTCGCTCGAGGGTAAGGAGGGCTTTGCAGGCCCAGAAGGTCGATTCGATCCATTGGCGCAGGAGCGCCAGGTGCGAACCTTGACCGGGTTCGTCTTTGCGGCGGGGGCGCACGATCGTGGCGCCTTGGCGATGGCGGCGTTGGAGCATCAGGACCGCGACGTCACGCTCATCGACCTTCGCAGAGGCCAGTTCCGGGGCGCGCGGCGTGCCGTCCGGGGCGAACATCGCGTGCCGCCGAAACCCCCAGAAATAACGGGAACGCGACGCCCGGAGCGCACTCCGCCCCGAAGTGAATCGCCTTTCAGCGCGCGCACGGCGGCGAGTGGCGAGAAGCTCGGGCGGAAGCCGGCGCCCGGCGCGAGCATCCAGCTCTCCACGCAAACCGCGCGAGGATCGTCCGCAAACCGCCCGCACCCCGCCACATCCCGGCACACCCACCAACCCAACGGATCCCCGCACACGCAAACCGCGGAATCAGTCATCTGAGACCGGACGCAACTGCACGCCCGTGAGCGCGTGATCTCGGCTCCGTGGGCCTATCTGGCGCCCGTGATACGCGGCCACTCGTCACGAGCCGCCGTGCGACGGACTCAGCGCAGGATGACCACCATCCCGTTGCGGTCGAACAGGACCCGAGCGCCGGGCGCGCGCTCTAGCTGCAAGGTCGCAGCCGAGCTCCCCTGCAGCACCAGCAGCCGGTAGCCCGACGCGACCGTCTTCCAGTTCGGTCCGACCTGGGCCTTGAAGTCGGCGACCGCCGCCAGCTGGACGCCGGTCAGCAGCTCGACGCGGGCGTCGTAGGCGACCCTCCCCCGCAGCGCCGGCAGCCGCCACAGCAACCAGTCGGCGTAGCGCTCGTCGGCGAACACCCGCAGCGAGGGGTCGGTGGTGACCGCGCGGCGGACGGCGGCGAGGCCGGCCGCCGGGTAGTAGCGCTCGGTGGGAGAGCGGCTGGCCGAGGCCGCGGCAGCGAGGATCAGCGCGACGGTCGCCACGGCCAGGATCGCCACGTTGAGCCGCGGGTGCGAGCGCCGTCGCGTCGCTCGGGCCCGCACCGCGGCGTCGATCGAAAGCGGCAGCACCACGACCGTCGCGAGGTTGAACCACACCACGTTCCGCACCGCGTCGATCGCGCCGGCGGCCAGCAGCAGCACCGCGCCGCGCTCCCAGAGGGTTGTCTGCGAGCGGTGGCGCCCGAACGACCAGATGACGATCGCGGCCGTGAGGAAGAACAGCGCCGCGATCACCGGCGAGCTCGTGATCGGCTCCCATTCGGTCACGAGCTTCCGGAACGCTCCGTTGAAGAGCGTCGCGCGGTAGTAGTGGACGGTCGCGAGGCCGTATGGGTTTGCCAGCAGGCACAGCGGCGCGCCGGCGATCAGCGAGATCGGGCGAACCCACGCCCGCGGCTCGCGGCGCAGCCGGGCGCGGCGCTCCCACAGGACGGTCAGTCCACGCAGCATGACCAGCCCGGCGCCGAGGGTCGCGGAGCCGTGCAAGTTGCCCCACAGCGCCAGCAGCGGCAGGCACCACCAGATCCGCGCGGACGGCCGCCGGGCGTCGCTCGCCAGCAGCCATAGGAGGGCCGAGAACAGCGGATAGGCCCACGGCTGGGTCCGGACGCTCGCGGTGACCGCAACCGTCCACACGACGAGCGGAAGCACTCGAACGACGCTGTTGGAGCTCGCCCCGAGGCTGCGGGCGGCGAGGATCGCGCCGAGCAGGCCGACAAGCACCAGGACCGCGTTGACGAACCCGACGAGCACGACCCCGCCGGCCTGATCGAGCTCGTACATCGCGAGCTGGGCAAGCCACTGCTGATCGACCCAGCGTCGCCCGTGCGCCAGCACGGTCAGCGACTCGCGGTGGGGAATGCCGTGCTCGGCGATATCGCGACCGGCGAGCAGCGCCAGCCACGTGTCCTGAATGATGTCCCGCCCGAGCAGCCCGAGCAGCGCCGCGGCGAGCGCCACCAGCGCGATTGCGATCAGCGCCTCGGCGTCCCGGCGGCCGAGCCGCTGCAGCGGTGCAGCGGCGGCGGACGTGCGAAAGCGAGGCGCGGACTCGCCCGCGCCTCGCCGTCGCTTCGGATCCTGGGGAAGAGTGCTCAGCTCGGCGTGCCGGTGAAGATGGCCTTGATCGCAGGCTTGACGTACGAGCCGAAGTCGCCCACGATGTTGGCGGCGAACAGCGCGGCGATGATCGCCGCGACCAGGATCAGCAGGCCGCCGTATTCGACCAGGTCCTGCCCGTCCTCGCGCCGGACCCGCTCCACGGCGCCGACCAATGAGGCGGCCACTGCGCGGGAGAAGTTCTGAAGCTCGATCTGGGTGCGGGTCATGAAGTTGGACATCTGTGCTCCTCGGTGGTGGTGGTGGTGGTTGGTGGTTGGTGGGGGCCGATTCGATGGGTGGAACACTAGGATCGCCCCGCGTTCGCCGCCAGAGTCCAGAAGCTCATCCGAAGCCCGGCGACGGACTCCACTTCGCGGTGCCGGAGGGCCCAGCGCCCAGGTGTCTCGGGACCCAAGGACGGCTGGGTCGATCGGGCAATTGGCTTCGCTACGATCTGGCGGGTCCGCACGAGATCGCCAAGCGACGGATCTATATTGGTCCGCAGGAGTTTGTGGTGAGAAGCAGGAGATTCCGGTGAGGCGCAACCGTTGCATCACCTGGGCGCTGACGATGCTGGCGTCGGTCGCCCTTGGGGCTTGTGGCGGCTCGTCCACGCGCTCTCATAGCCACACCGCGCAACAGCAGACCACGAGCTCGACCACGCACACCGCCACCACGCCGGCCGCGGTCCGGCCGATCGTGACCGTCGACGCCTACGAGCAGGAGACGGACCTCCGGCACTACCGTATTTCGATCTACGACCTGCGGCGCGAGGGCCCGTACGTCGTCCTGGACTTCGGGATCACGTGCGAGGAGCCCACCAGCATCGGCTGCGGCACTCGTTTCGACTTCGCGCTGCCGGGCTCAACGGGGGAGGCGAGCAACGGCTTCAACGAGGCGAGCGGGGTCAGGCTCGTGGACCCGGTGACCGACACGGAGTACGGGGTCGTCCACGACGCTCAGCTCAACCCTCAGGCTTCGAAGCTGCCGCCCCAGGCGATCCTCGACAACTCCCTGCACCTGGGATGGGTGAAGTTCCCGGCACCGCCGGCGACCACGCAGACGCTCGACATCGTGTTCCCCAACGGCGGCCCCCAGGTCCCGGGCGTACCGCTGTCAAACGCTCCCGCGCCGCTGCCCACCAACCTCGGTCCCAACGGCACGGGGGAAACCGTGGGCGACAGTGGCGCTCAGCCGGCCGACAGCACCAGCACCGCGGGGATGACGCTTCCCATCACCAACCTGACCACGGACGCCGGCAACGCCGCCGGCAGCGATGCCGAATCCCCTAACCGGGCGACGATCTCGCTGCGGACCGACGTGCTGTTCAAGTTCGGCAAATCCAACCTCACCCCCCGCGCCCAGGCGATCCTCACCCCGCTCGCCGCGAAGATCAAGAGCCGCGCCATCGGGCCCGTGAAGATCACCGGCTACACCGACTCGATCGGCACCGACCAGGTGAACATCCCCCTCTCCCACGCCCGCGCCGCCGCGGTCGTCGCCGCGCTCAAGCCCGCCCTGCCCGGCGTGACGTTCCAGGCCAACGGCCTCGGCTCCGCCGACCCCGTCGCACCCAACACCAAGCCCGACGGGTCCGACAACCCCGCCGGCCGCGCGCTCAACCGCCGCGTGACGATCACCTTCCCGGTCAAGGCCCTGACCTCCGCGGCGCCGCCCGTCGCCGCATCCGCCGGGCCGCCCGCGCAGGCGGGGACCGCGCACACCATCGACTACCACGCGCCGGGCAGCAACAACCAGTGGCGGGTCACGATCAACGGCCTCTACCGCGAGGGCAACCTCGCGGTGATGAAGCTCTCGATCACCTGCACGGTACAAGCCGGGTGCAATGGCGCCACCGACTTCGTCGGTAGCCAGAGCGTGCCGCCGGTCACCTTCACGCAAGACTTCCTGGCGTCGGGCAACAACGCCCTCTGGACCCTCGGCGGCTTCTACTTGACGGACCCCACGACCGGCACCGAGTACATCCCCGTCTACCAAGGCGCCGCAGACCCCCTCACCTCACCGCTCAACCCGAACATGGGCGCCGACGAGACCTTCCCGGCGTGGATCTACTTCTCCGCGCCGCCGCCGTCGACGACCGCGGTCACCGTCTCATTCCCCGGCGGCTTGCCCAAGATCGGCGACGTCCCGATCACGAACGTAGCGCCCGGCGGTTAGGCTCGAGCCAGTTCGCCGGTCAAGTCTTGTTCGCGTTGGACTTCGCGGTGGTGCCGATGATGTTGTCGACGGCGCTCGAGACGAAGGTCTTGACGTCGCCGACAATCCCGGTCGCCAGCAGGGCAGTGACGATCGCCGCCACCAGAATCAGGATCCCACCGTACTCGACCAGGTCCTGGCCGCTCGGGTCGCGCAGCCGCGCCGCCGCCCGGCGCGAACCGGACGCGACCTTGCTCGCCAAGAGCTGGGATCCGAGACGAGCCCACATGAGTGCTTCGAACATGGCTGCAAAGCTAGATCACCTGTTGGGGCCCGCACCAGGGTCGCCCGGCTCATCTTCGGGGGTCCAAAGGGCCCAATCTCCGCCTGGGCCCCCGGGGTCGACGCCGCCGCTACCGCCGTGCCGTGCCGAGCCACAGCGCGGTCGCCTGCGCGCGGTTGGTGGCGCCGAGCTTGGAGTAGATGCGGTTGACGTGATTCTTGACGGTCTTCTCGCTGAGCACGAACCGCTCCGCGATGTCGCGGTTGGTCAGCCCCTGCGAGATCAGGTTCATGATCTCGCGCTCGCGCTCGGTAAGCGAGGCCGGCCCGTCAGCCTCGTCCGGGGAGCCGGGCGTCCTGCGGAGCGCTTCGAACACCGTCCCGATAATCGCCGGCGAAAGCACGGTCTCACCGGCCGCGAGCTGGCGGATGCGGGTGACGAGTTCGTCGGCATCGAACTGTCCGTGGACGAGGTAACCGGAGGCGCCGGCGCGGATCGCCGCGACGACCCGCTCCTGCTCGTCGGTGTAGGTCAGCATCATCACGCGTGCGCGCTCGGACAGCGGGCCGGCGGCCTCCACGCCGTCCATCACCGGCATGCGCACATCGAGCAGTACGACGTCTGGCTTGGCCTCGCCGGCGACCCGGATCGCTTCGCGACCGTCGCCGGCCTCGCCGACGAGCCGGATGTCATCTGCCTCCTCGATCAACGCGGCAACCCCGCGGCGGATCACCTGGTTGTCGTCCACGATCATCACCCGGATCATGCGCGCATCCTCGCAGACCCGGCCCGGCGCCCGCGCGCGAACCGCGACAGCCGGACCGCCGGCCGACTCGACCTCCCGGGCGCGCCGCCCTCCTCGGACGGTGCGCCGCCGCCGACCGGGACGCGCGTGGTGACGACCGTGCCGCCGCCGGCGCGGGGCGCCAGCTCGAGCGTCCCGCCGATCGACCGCGCCCGCTCGTCCATGCCGGCCATCCCGTAGTGCCCGGCCGCCTTCAGACGTTCGAAGTCGACCCCGTCCGGCAGGCCGTTGCCGTCGTCGGCGACCCGCAGCACCAGCGCATCTCCCTCGCGCCCCAGCGACACCTCGACGTGGGTCGCACCGCTGTGTCGGACCGCATTGGCCAGCGCCTCGCCGAGGATTCGCACGAGCTCGTGACTGCGGATAGTCGACGGATCCGGCATCCCGTCCGTGTCGCAGCGCACGCCGACCTCGATTCCTGACCTCTGCGCGAACCCCTCGGCGCGCTCGCGGATAGCCTGCGCCAGCGGCAGCTTCGAGGCCGCCGGGCGTAGGTCGGACATCAGCGCCCGCGCCTCGACCGCCGCGCGCCGGGCATCCTCGGCCAGGCCGCGGGCCAGCTCGGCCGCCGAGTCCGGGTCGCGCTTGCACCGGGAGGGGAGCACCGACGCGGTCATGGCTAGACCCTCGACGGTCTTGGCCAGCGAGTCGTGCAGCTCCCGCGCAACCCGCAGCCGCTCGCGCTCGGCACCGAGCGCCTCGGTCTGGTCGCGCAGCTCGAGCTCGACCCGGACGCCGCGCTCGACCAGCTCCCGCGCGGCGATCCCGGCGATCAGCGCGATCGGGTAGAGCAGTGGCGCGAACACCACGCTCTGCGCGTCGTGCAGCGGGTGCCCGCTCGGGAGTCCCTCGCGTGCGACCAACTCGTAGGCGGCCATGAGCAGCAGCGAGAACGGAATCGCCCCTCGCCGCCCGTACACCACCCCGGCCAGCGCGGCGGTGCCGAGCGTGAAGAAGAAGAACGGGCTGCGGGCGCCGGCCGCCGCCAGGATCAGCGTCGCGATCAGCACCTCGACGGCGAGATACGCCGGGTGGCGCGAGATCGAGCGGCCGATCCGCGGCCAGTAGCGGAGCGGGATGTAGCTGAGCGCCGCCGCGACGATCGTCAGCACGCCGACCGCGGGCGTGCGCTGAGCCGGCGACAGCAGAAGTACCGTGATCAGCAAGATCAGCGCCCGGAAAACCAATAGCAAGCGGACGAGGCGGCCGATCCAGTCGGACTCTGCGGCGTTGATCCCCGCCTCCGCCATCACTGCGCGCCTGCTCCGAGGAGGTTGCCGATGTGGATGCCCGAGCCGAGGTACATCCCGACCCCGATCAGGATCATCGTCGCCGGCAACAGCAGCGCGATCGCGGTCAGCGTGATCCTGGGCGCGGCCCGCTGGGCGCGACGGCGGGCGGTCTGCGCGGCCAGCCGCCGGGTGTCCCCGGCGATGCTCGCGAGCGCATCGGCGAGCGGCGTGCCCAGCTCCTCGGCCTGCAACTGCGCCGCGACGAAGTTGTCGAGCGTCTTGGAGTCGTTGCGCTCGCGCAGCTTCTGGAATGCCTCGCGGCGAGTCGCGCCGAGGTCCATCTGGCGCAGCGTCGCGAGGATCTCCTCGGCGGCGGGGCCGCTCAGCGACGTCGCCACGCGGTGCAGCGCCGCCCGGTACCCGGTTCCGGCGCGAACGGTGATCGCGAGGATGTCGACGAAGTCCGGCATATCGCGCTCGAGCCGGTCCTGGCGCAGGCGCCCGGACCGACTCAGCCACACCTCCGGGCCGAGCCAGGCGCACACGAGCCACAGCAGGGCGGTGGGCCACGACCCCACGATCCCGAGCAGCAGCGCGATCGCGACTCCGAGCGCGAGCAGCGCCGCCTTCAGCTCCACGTAGCCTTCGAGGTTCATCCCGCCCGGACGGCCGGCGAGGTCCAACCGGCGGGAAATCGCCTGCCGGCGGCGCTCGCTCATCGCAACCTGCAGCCGCGAACCGAGCCGGGCACCGAGCAGGTCGATCAGCTGCCTCACGGGGCCACGCCGGCGCTCGGGCTCGTTGGCGTCGGCGACCAGCTCGCGACGCTCGATCGCCGACGGCGCGCGCATCATCACCCACCCGCGCACGCCGGCCGCGCAGCAGCACACCGCGGCCAATCCCGTGAGCGCCGGGTCGATCACACCTCGACCCGCGTGATCCGCCTGATCGCGAGCGTCCCGAGCGCGTACAGGGCGCCGGCGACTACCAGCGCCGCGATCCCGAGCGGGCTGCTGGTCATGCGCGGCAGCGTGTTGGAGTTGATCGAGTTGAGCATCAGCAGGGCGCCGACTCCGAGCAGCGGAACGATGTAGGAGGTGAAGACCGCGCCGGCCATCAGGGTGCGCACCTCGCGCAGGGTCTCGCGGCGCATGTCGAGGGTGCTCGAGAGGTCCTGGAGCGCGCGCACCAGGTCTCCGCCCGCGCGTTGCTGGATGATCAGGGTGCTCATCAGCACCGCGATCTCGCGCGAGGGAAGCCGCCGGGCCAGGCTGTCCAGCGCCTCGTCGAGCGAACGGCCGAAGTGCACTTCATCGAGCACCCCCTGCAGCTCCTCCCGCGCGGGCGCCTCGATCTCCCTCGTCGCGACCTCGATCGCGGCTGGCATCGACAAGCCGGCCGACGCGCCGTTCGAGAGCAGCCGCGCGACCTCCGGCAGCTGGTTGATGAACTCCTCGTTGCGGCGGGCCAGGCGTCGCCCGAGCCACGCCGACCCGCCCCACGGCACCAGCGCCGCGGCGACGATTGCCAGCAGCGGCGGGAACAGCAGGCTCGCGATCACGAAGACGCCGAGCATTCCGCCCGCCAGCGCCCCCAGGTACCGGCTAGGGGTCAGCTGGGTGCCGGCCGAGCGAAGCTTCCCGGCGAGATCGGCACCGCGCTGTGTCCGCATCAGGCGAGCGTCGACCGCCTCGGCCACGCCGCGGCGCCGGCGCAGCTCTACGCCGCCGCGCTCGGCGAGCAGGGTCCGCCGCGCCGAGCTCGACGCGAGCAGCCACACGCCGCATAGCCCGATCAGCGCCGCCACAGCGAGCAGCATCTCGGCAGCGGCGACGGCATGGATCGCGATCGCGGCGCTCATTCCGCCTGTCGCGTCGGCGCCGCTTCTCCGGCCGCCAGCTGGAACGCGGCCGGCACGTCCACGCCGGCCAGCATCAGGTGGTCGGCGATCCGGTCGGGCAGCGCGTAGTGGCGCGGCCGGCCGGTCAGCCGCCGGTCGGGGCCGAGCGGCTCGGCCTCGAACCGCATCGCGGTCTGGAGACGGAACGGTTCCCCGCGGCTGGAGGCGACGACCGCGACTTCGACCACCCGCCTCAGCCCGTCCGGTCCCCGCTCGATCTGCACCACGACATGGATCGCGTTGTTGATGTACTCGCGCAGGGCCCCATGCGGGATACGGAGGTCGCTCATCGTGGCCAGCGTCTCGAGCCGGTAGAGGGCGTCGTCGGCGGTGTTCGCGTGCACGGTCACCAGCGAGCCCTCGTGACCGGTGTTGAGCGCCTGGAGCATGTCGAGGGTCTCGACGCCGCGCACCTCGCCGACGATGATCCGGTCAGGGCGCATGCGCAGGCTGTTGCGCACCAGATCGCGGATGGTGACCTCGCCCTTGCCTTCGACGTTCGCCGGACGCGCCTCGAGCGGGATCACGTGCGGCTGCTGGAGCCGGAGCTCGGCGGCCTCCTCGATCGTCACGATTCGCTCGCGCTCGAGGATCGCCGACGACAGCGCGTTGAGCAGCGTGGTCTTGCCGGCACCGGTCCCGCCCGAGATGACGATGTTGAGGCGCGCACGCACGAACGCCGAGAGGGCCCGGCGGGTCGGGTCGTCCAGCGTGCCCATCTCGACCAGCTGCGAGAGCGTGAACCGCCGCGGGAAGCGCCGGATCGTGATCACCGGTCCGATCAGCGACAGCGGGGGGATGATCACGTTCACCCGCTCCCCGGTGGGCAGGCGGGCGTCGACCATCGGGCTCGACTCGTCGACGCGCCGGTTGACCTGCGAGACGATCCGATCGATCGTCTGGTAGAGCTGGGACTCGCTGGTGAAGCGAACTTCGGCCAGCTCGATCCGCCCGTCGCGCTCGATCCACACGTCGCCAGGGCCGTTGACCATGATCTCGGTGATCGACTCGTCGGCCAGCAGCGGCTCGAGCACGCCCAGGCCGATGGCCTCGTCGATCACCCGCCGGATCAGGGCGCTGCGCTGCGAGGTGGTCATCACCGGCCCTTCCCGGGTGACCATGCGGCCGACGATCCGCTCGAGACGCACCCGGCGCTGGGTGTCGGTCAGTTCGGCCAGCTCGGCGAAGTCGACCTCCTCGAGGAGGCGCCGCCGGTAGTGCTCGGTGCCGTCGAGCGCGGCGCGCGAGCTCTGCTCGCGTTCGCTCGCGATGCGGTCTCGCAGTCCCACTACGGCCTCACCCGGTGTGCGGCATCTCGGCGTCCCCGTGGGCTACCAGCCCCGGGTGGATGATCGGGATGAACAGCGGGATCTTCACGTCCACCTCGGCAGTGTCGCCGACGAACGACACGCTCGCGCCGTTGCTCAACACGCCGCTGAGCGATTTCTTGGCGTCGTCCTCGGCCTGCTGCTTATCGCCGGTCCGGCTGTAGAGCCGGGCCGCGGTGCGCGCCGCGTTCGTGGCCGACACGAAGGACCACGCCACCAGCCCGAGCTGGAACGCAAACAGGGCGGCGAGCAGTAACCAGACCGTCATGCCGGCGAACTCGAGCGTGGCCTGACCCGACTCGGAACGCACCCGGTTGCCCATCACCCGGCCTCCGGGAAGCCCCAAGCCTGCCAGCCGCCGGCCGCCTGCCTGAGGTCGAAGCCGAACCGCAGCTTTCGGCCGCGGTCGGTAAGCGTTGCGTTCGCCGCCGCCGTGCCGCCCACGACCGGACCGAACGTGACCGACACGACGCGCGGCTCCACGTGGCTGGGCACCGTGCCGGCCAGCGGGTCGCGCCGCGCGGCGATTTGCTGCGCGACCGTCGACGAACCCGCGGGAGGGGACGGCCGCGTGCCTTCCCGGTATTCCGCGTAGTCGAGGGCGAACACGGCCGCGGCCTGCCGGAGCGGCTGCGGCGCCGCGGGCTGACGGTAGGGCGTCGCCGTGATCGTGTAGACGTCGGGCGGGATCATGTATACGACCTGCCAGCGACCCCTCAGGTAGCGCAGCTCGAGCGGGAAGCCGAACCTGTGTGCCCGGTCGCGACCCACCACGGCGGCCTGAGCGCTCAGCGCGCCGCGCACGTAGGTCACCCGCATGCTGGCCAGCTTCACCGGGCCTCGCCGCGCGAGGACCGGGATCGGTGGGGCACCGCCGGCAATCGCGCGCACCCGATCGCTCGCGTCCGGCAGCGAGCGCGCCGGCCGCGCGCCGTCCAGGTAGAGGAGGTACGCCTGCGCAAACGCGGTCGCCGCTGGATCGGGCGAGCTCGACGCGAGGTGCTGCGAGCTTGGCGTGCCCTGATGGACCACGAACGCTGCCGCGACGGCGAGGATCACCAGCGCGCCGAGAAGCAGGTCGAGGCGGACCCGCCGCCGCCGGATCAACGCGGAACCGGCTCCTCCGCGCATCAGTATCCGGCGGGATGGCTGACGATGAAGTCCGGGCCATAGTCCTGGACGGCGGGATCGTGGACCGACACCCAGCGAGGCCCGCCGAAGCCGAGATCGGGCGGCGCGCCCACCGCCTCGGTGTCGAAGTCAAAGCCGTCCACGGTGATGTGCACGTGGCCGGAGTTGGCATAGATCGTGACCCACTGGCCCGGGCCGTCCGCGCTGAAGTGCTCGAGACCGCTCGAGTCGGTGGCGTGGTCGCCCTCGCGCAACCCCGAGGCGTAGAGCACGAACGACGTGGCGCCCGAGCAGTCATACGCCGGCCACAGCCAGCCGAGATACTGGCCGTAGTAGTGCTCCGCGCAGCAATTCGGGAAATTCGGATAGGGGAAGCTGTTGATCTCATTGGCGGCGGCGATCAGCTCGAGCACCGGCTTTGGCGCCCCGCGCGGAGCCTCCAGAAAGCCGTTGGGCTCGAGGTAGGGGACGTTGCCGGGCGCATATTTGAAGAACGGGCTGTTCAGCAGAGCGTCGCGAATGATCGGTGGCCGCCCGGCCAGTGGCGAGACCGGTCCGGCGCCGCTCAGCGTGAACGCCGGAGCCTCGCCCGCAAGCAGCTGATCCTCGATCACAGTGCCGGCCGAGGAGCCGATCGACACCGGCAGCGTCACCCCCGGGAAGAACAGTGGCACCTTCACGTCGACGTCCACCTGGCCGTAGCCGGCGTTGTCGGCGCTCGGGGAGATCTTCCCGGCCTGCCAGCCGCCAGGCAGGTCCTTGAGCACGGCGCTCGCGACGTTGTCCCCGACGGCGAGCGCCCGGGCCCCCGCCCGAGCGGCATGACCCGCGAATACCACCGTCATGCCGACCAGCACGATCTGCCACAACAGGATCAGCGTGACGAGCACGAGCGGCAGCAGGCCCGCGAACTCGATGGTCGCCTGCCCGCTCTCGCCGGCGAACCGCGCCACGATGTTCTTCGCCCGCTCCGTACGCGACTCCGGCTCCGGGCGTGAGCCGAGCGCCGAGATCTCGCCGAGCACGGCCGCCATCGGCCGGAGCATCGCGTCACTCGCGCCGGCAGCCGCCGGGATCCCGGTGTTGACGGCGGACTCGAGCGCGAAGAAGTCGGCCGGGACCGTCGTCTGGAGCACCGGGACCGGCACCACGCGCCGGGCCAGATCGGACTGCACCTCGAGCTTGCGGGAGGTTCGGTTGAGCAGCACGACGACCTCGGCCGGCTCGATCTTCAGCCGCTCCCACAGCGAGCAGATGCGTACGACGCCGCGCAGAGAAACCACATCGGGCGTGGAGACGATCACGACGGTGTCAGCCATCTCGACTGCGATCGCGCTCGCCTCGCTCAGCGTCGAGCCCGCGTCGACGATCGTCAGGTCCTCGCGCGTGCGGATCGCGGTTAGGATGTTGCGGGCCGTGGCCGCGGTCACGGTCTCTGCCTGCTCGCCCTCCTGGGGACCCAGCAGGACCCTGATGCCGGACGCGTGGGTGTAGACCGCCTCGGTGAGATGGCGCGTGGTCAGCTCGTCGGCGACCGGCGCCAGATCGGCCACGCTCCGCCGGTAGGGAAGGTCGAGGAACGCTCGCACGTCGCCGGCCTGGAGGTCGTATTCCACGAGGCACACGCCGGCCTCGCCAAGCTCTCGCGCGGCAAGCGCCAGATGGACGGCGGCCGTGCTGGTCCCGACGCCGCCCTTGGCCCCGACCACGGTGACCACGCGGCCGACACCGACCAGCTCGCCGCCGGCGTCGCGCTCGGCGCGCCGGCGCAGTGCGTGGGTCCACGACGCCGCCGCCAGGACGCTCATCTCGAGCTGCTCGAGGCCGACCGGCTCCGCGATCACATCGCGAGCCCCCGCCTGCATCCCGCTGCGCAGCAGTTCGGGAGAATCCTCGGAGACGACCAGCACGAGGCCGACGTCGGGATGAGTCACCGTCAACTCCCGCGTGACTTCGATAAGCGGGACCGAGCCGCGCCGGTCATGCAGGACGATCGCGTCGACATCATGGCGCGGAAGCGCCCCGCGCAGCTCCTGCGGGTCGCGCAAGGTGGTGACGACCTGGAGCTCATCGGCCTCAGCGAACAGACCCGACAGTTGGTCGGCGAGCCGGGGATCGTTGACCGCGAGCAGGACTCGGATCATGGGGCCGGCGAGGGCGTGTAAGGAGACACGGGCGTGGACGTGGTGCTCGAGCCGGGGGCGTCCAGTACGAACCGAACCTTGGAGGCGGTGCTCTCCGCGTAGCTGATTGCAAGCGACTGCTGAGGCGTCAGCGACACGAGGATCGGAGCCGACCCGCCCGACCCTGCGAGCTGGCCCACGTTCAGAACCCGGATGTCTCTCGCCACGAACTCCGCGTAGCCCTTGCCGGTGCGCCCGCCGGACCCGTAGGTGGCGATCACGTCCACCAGGCTGTCGGGCTGGATCTGTCCGGCCACGCCGGTCTCGGCGTCGATCGTGAACGCGACCTCCTGGTTGCCGGGCTGGAGCGTCGGCAGTTGGCTGAGCATCCCGCCCTGGAGATCGGTTCCGGCTTCGAGCTGGCTCGTGCTGACCAGCCCAAGCGCCTGGCTCGGCTCGGTCAGCGCGTTGGCCGGGGCCCACTTCAGGGGCACGGTGATCTCTCCCAGGTCCGCCGTGGTCACCGCCTGATAGGCGGGCAGCCGCTTGATCAGCACGAGGATCTCGGTCTTTGAACCGACCTGCTTGGAGACGTTCGAGACGTAGTTGGCGATGAGCAGGAAGACTCCGAGCAATCCGGCCGCGGCGATCATGACCAGCAGCAGCCCCTGACGCTGGCGCGGGTTCATCTGTCGCTGCCTCATGGCGCGGTCACAGCCCGGGGGTGGGTTCGTCCGTGATTCCCGATGAGTTGCTCCAACGCCCGCCTATGGCTGCCGAGGTGCGCATCGTCTCCCTGCCGCAACTGCCCGGTCCGAGCCATCCGTATCGGCTCGCAATAAGAGCAAAACGGCGATCCTATGCTACCCAACCAGAACAATTCTTCGTCGCATATGTTTCGCGGTATGGTGCCATCCGGGCAGGGTTATCGCCGATCGCTGGCTTGCGCCGTTGTGCGCGACGAGCGGGGGCAGGTCCTGCCGCTGCTCGTGGTGATGATGATCCTGCTGCTCGGGGCCGGCGTGCTCGTGCTCTGGCTCGGACTCTCGACCTCGCTCGACAGCACGGCGCAGACCGCGGCTGACGCCGCCGCCCTTGCCGGCGAGCAGGAGCTCGTCAACGAGTTGCGGATCGTTCGCTACGGGCCGGACGGCGAGATCCTCCCGCCCACCTACGACCGGGGAACGGTGTGCGCCAAGGCCGCTCAGTACGCCGCCGACAACCACGGCTACATGTCATGCATGGGCGACATCAAGTTCATCTCGGTGTCGGGGCAGTTCAGCACCGACGTGGAGGTGACCGTCCACACGCAGAAGACGTTCCCCAACGGGAGCATCGCCGCCGGGAAGGGGGCCACCACGGAGGCCCGGGCCAGCACCGATCCGTTCTCCCAGGACAGCCCGACGATCGCGACCACCACGAGCTCATGCGACGCCAGCGTCGTCGACGGCACCCCGTTCGACCCGCCCACGGGCGGCACCGGGCCCGGGTTCTTCGCGGCGCCGAAGACCGACTACACCCACGGCTGCGAGCCCAAGCTAGCGGGCAAGCTACAGGCGCTGGCGACCGCCAAGGGGCTGCACCTGGTCGGCGTCCGCGGCTACGACACCTCGGCCCCGGCGACCGACCTGAGCGGCGGCGGCCGCGGCGCCGCGGCCGACCAGATCGACACGGCCCATTCCTGCGGCGCCGCGTCGACGGTCCGCGGGCTGCCCAAGCCGGGCGCCGCCAACGGGGTCACCGACGCGACGCTGAAGTCGTTCGGGTTGAGCCAGCCGTTCCCGGGCAAGCCTGACGAGATCGAGCTCGCCGGCAACGGCGGCTGCACCCCGGAGGTCTCGCCGACCCCCGGCGCCAGCCAGCCGGTCGGGTTCGGCAACTCGGATGTTCATCTCGTGCCGCTGAACGGCGGTCCGGTCGGCGCGCTGGCCCTCCCGCCGCTCGGCGGCATCACCCAAGCCGACCCGAGCCAGATGCAGCTCGGGTGCTTGATCTGGTCGATTGGCCAAAGCATGCACGTCGACCAGAACGTCATGCTGTCGGCGTTCCTCGCCGCCTGGGCGGAGTCGAAGGTGCGCAACATCACCACCTACACCCCCGGCGAGTACGACTCGCTGGGAATGTTCCAGCAGCGGGCGAGCATGGGTTGGGGCACGATCACGCAGGAGACGAACCCGCCCGAGGCGATCAAGATGTACCTGATCGGGGATGAGCCCGGCAGCCCCTACTACACGAGCGGGGGCTCCAGCCCGGGCGCGATAGCCAACGACGCCCAAAACCCAGGATTGCTGCCGTGGGAGCTCGCCCAGGAGACCCAGGGCTCGGGTGCCGGGCAGAACAACGACGGCGCGAACTACCACGCGCAGATCGGCAACGCGACTACGATGATCAACGAGATCAAGTCGGGCGGATGCAAAGGTCAGTAAGCAGGTTCGCCGCTGCGACAGCGGCTGTGATCGCCCTCGCCGCATTGTCGGGCTGCGGGCCGGGTGCGTCCGCTCCCGATCCGACGCCGGTCAGCAGCGTGCCGACCGAGCACAAGCCGGCGCCGCCAATTCTGCCCGCGCACCACCCGCCGGGAGCGATCTTCGTCCTCGATCTCACCGATCGCGCCACCGTTCAGCCGGCGATGGTCGATTTCGCGCTCCATGGCACGCTCGAGCGCATCCAGTGGAGCAACTGGGGCGCCGCGGTCGCCGGCGGCCGGGGCACCGCGCTGTTGCGAATCTGCACCCCCGACTGCGTCGATGGACACACGGCGTCCTATCCGGCCACCGTGACCCTCAGCCACCGTGCGTCGTGCTTCGGGGCGCACTTCTACGGCGACTCGTCGATCGTCATCGACACCGCCCGCGGGCGGGAGACGCTCGCGTCGTTCATCCGCAACCCCTGCTGACGCGTCGCCGACCCGGGGCAAGTAGCTAGTGCCTCGCGGTCGTTTGCCGCGGGGTTATGATGCCGCGATGGCAACGGAGCGGAAGAGGCGCCGCTCGACCCCACAGCGGTCTCCCGGCGAACTGGCCGACACACTCGCCCAGATGGCAGCGGCGACCGAGGATCCGCCGCGCCGCCGGCGCGCGCGGTTCGAGATCGACCCGACCCCGTTCGCGCTGGTCGCCGACCCCGCGCCACCGCGACGCCTCGCCGACCCCGCGCCACCGCGACCCGTCGCCGACCCCGCGCCACCGCGACGCCTCGCCGACCCCGCGCCACCGCGACCCGTCGCCGACCTCGCGCCACCGGCCCGCGAACCCGAGCCCGCCCCGGAGCCGCCGGCCCACGAGCCGGCCCCGGAGCCCACACCGCTGGCCCGCGCTCCTGCGCCCGAGCCCGCGCCGGCGCCACCCCGGGCCGAGCCTCCGCCCCGTCCACAGAGCCAAGCGGCGCTCATCACCCGCGACGGAGCGCGCGAGTTCGCCGCCAGCGCAATCTCGACGACGCCGGTCGGCCCGCCACCGTCCCGGGCGGGGCAGGTTCCGCGGACGCGACCCGTCGAGCCGACACCGCCGGTGCCGAAGCGCACCGCGCGGGCGACGCCCGAGGCGCCGGCAACGCCGCCCGCGCCACCGTCATCGGAGCCGAGCGCCAGCCCCCAGACCAAGGCCGCCGGCGGTGGCGGGCTCGTGATCGGAAGCGTGCTCGGTGCGGCGGCGGCGCCGTCACCGCCGCAGGTCGAGCCGACCGTCTCCTCGCCGCCTCCGGCGCCCGAGCGCCCGAGCGGACCCAGCGAGCGCGCCGACCGTGGGCGCGCCCAGGCTCCCGCCCGCGAGCGGTCGAAGACGCCCCGCGCGCCGACCAAGGGACGCGCGGCGCTCGCCGCCGGGCGGTTCCAGAGCCGCGCGTCGGGCCGCGTTGGACAGCGGGGGGCGCGGTCGCGCAGGCGCGCGCCGCGCGCACGACGGACGGCCCCGTTCGGCATAACCCGGCGCTTCGTGATCGTCGTGCTGGCGTTGCTGGCGGTCGTGCTGCTCGCGCTCCAGCTGATCGAAAGCTCGAGCAACAACTCGACGACCGTGCCGGCCACGCCGGCGGCTGTCCCGGTCCCCGCAGGCTCGACGCCGGCGCCGGCCGCGCCGCAGACGACGGCCACGCCGCCGCCGGCCGCGACCACACCGGCCGCGACCACACCGGCCACTACCACGCCGATCCCCGCCCACAAGGCCGCGGCCCCCGCCGCTCACAAGGCCGCCAAGAAGCCCGCGAAGAAGCCCAAGGCCTCCTCCTCGAAGACCGCCGCCGCGCCGAGCACCGCCTCGAGCCCGACCACGGCGACCACGCCGGTCACGTCCTCCCCGCCCGTGGTGGTTCACCGGTCGGCCCCGCGGCCGTCCCAGCCGAGCTTCAATCCCGGTAGCGCGCTGCCGGGCAAGCCCACCGTCCGGGCCCTGCGCAAGCAGCGCACGCATCACAAGAAGTAGCCCGCCCCGCCGGGCCCGCCCCGGCAAGCCAGCCCCGCCCCGGCAAGCCAGCCCCGCCCCGGCAAGCCAGCCCCGCCCCGCGAGGTCCGCCCGGCCGGGCCCGCCCCGCCCGGCGCCACCGGGCCGCCTGCTCTGCTCTCGCCGACGGCGCGCGCTCAGTTGCGCGCGGCGCCGAGTCCGTGCATGCGGTCGCGAAGCTCGGGCGGGTTCTCGATGATCTGAGAGAAGCGGACGACCGTCACCGTGTCCTCCATCGACACCTTGCGACCGTAGATCTGCTCCAGGAAGTGGATCATCTCGTCGACGCGCCGGAACTCGGGATTGTCGTGCTCGATGTCGCGCGGAGACAGGTCGCGAACCCGTTTGACCTCGACCTGATCGATCACCGCGTTGAAGATCTTCTCGCGCGGGGAGTGCTGATAACCGATGGTCACGAGCACGCAGTCGTTCTTGCGGTACTTGTGTGACTTGTCACCGAGACGGATCGTGGCGGTCTTGCGGCCACGGCGAAGCTGGTCGGCGAAGACCGACGAGTAGAAGTTGAGGACGCGCACGGCCGCCAGCCTACCGATCCGGGAACAAACGCGACAACGCGCGGCGCGCGATTTCCCGCTCACCGGGGTAGGTGAGCGCCTCGACAGCCTCCTCGAGTGGCATCCAGCGCGCGTCCTCGATCTCCTGGTCGTGGTCCTCGAGCCGACCTGACCGGTATTCGAACAGGTAAAAGGCGACGCGCTTGGCCCGGCGCCGGCCGCGGCGCTCATACGTGTACTCGACGTCGCCGAGCTTGTCGATCAGCTCCGCATTGACACCGGTCTCCTCGGCCACCTCGCGTACGGCCGCGGCCTCGGGAGTCTCACCATCGTCGATGTGGCCCTTGGGAAGCCCGAGCACCCGCCGGCGGTTCGCGTCCCGCTTGACCGGGACGATCACGATCACCTCGTCGTCCCGGACCACGGCGCCTCCCGCGGACAGTTCGATCTCAGCATTCGCGCTAGTAGACGTATCGCCCGAGCGCTCCGGGGTCATGAACGGTGAGCTTTCCCCGTCCCTGACTAATTATTCCTGCGCGTTCCAATACGGCCAGGAACCGGCTGGCGGATTCGCGCGAGGAACCGGCCAGTTGGGCGAGCTCGGCCTGGGTCGCGGTGATCACCACATCGCCCTCCGTGACTCCCTCCTCCCGCGTCGCCTCCACCAGCTGGGCCAGGACCGATGCGACCCTGCTCTGCACGGTTTGGAACGACTGACGGGCCAGCCGTTCGTTGGTCTGACGCAGCCGCCGGCCGAGCGCGGCGATCAACTTGACCGAGATGTCGGGATACTCGCGAAGCAGCCGGTGCATGTCCGCGCCGAGGATCGCGATCGCGTCCGTTTCGTCGATCGACTCCACTGTCGCCGAGCGCCGCTCCCCGTCGAGCATCGCCATCTCGCCGAAGATGTCCCCCGGCCCGAACTGCGCGAGCGTGATCGAGCGACCATCGGGATGCTCGCGAACCGCGCGGGCGCGACCCGAGCGCACGACGTAGCACGTGCTCCCCTCGTCGCCCTCCTTGAACACGATCTCGCCCGCCACGAACCGGCGGGGCACGACGACCTGCGCCACCCGGGCCAGCTCGTCCGGCGTCAGCGTCGAGAACACCGGGACGCGGTGCAGCAGCGCGATCGTGTCCTCGGTGCGCCGGGCCATTGTGCGGATCCATACCACACGTCCAGCCGCCCGAGGACTTTGCGCTCAGATCAGACCGAGTCGAGCGCCTGCTCGCGCCGCCGGCGCTTGAGCATCGCCCCGACCCACCAGAACAGAGCGGCGACGAGGGCGATCGGCGTGAGTGCGGCGAGCGCGATCAGCGCGACGCCCGCCGCCACCGTGAGGACATGTCCGGCGTCGTGAGCGGCCTTGCGGAGCGTGAAGCCGCCGCCACCGTGCGAAGCAGCGGGCGCAGGGACGGGCCGGGCATTGACGAACACCGCCACCTGGCTGTAGTCGACCCGGTGGTTGAGCCGGTTGAGCGCGGCCTGGTCGCTTGCGATCGAGGCCTCGGCGTCGCGGATCTGAGCCTTGAGGCTGTCGACCTGCTCGGTCGTCGTCGCGGCCGCCAGCTGCTTGAGCAGCGAGGTCCTGAGCGCCCGCGCATCGGCCAGGGCACGTCCCGCCCCTCCGACCTGACCGGTTATGTCCTGGCTCGAGTCCGTGCGCGAGACGACCTGCGCGTAGTTGAGCGAGGACAGACGGCTCATCGTCTGCCCGAGCGCCGCGCTCGGCACGCTCAGCTGGAAGTTGGCGTAGCCGCCAGCTCCACCCTGGGTCACGGACGAGCTCTGGACGATCCCGTTCTCCTGACCGATGACGTCGTAGACCTCCTGAGCGACGTCGTCGATCCGGGTCGGAGCGGCGGCCAGGTTGAGCTGAGCGCCCTGGACGACCTTGCGACCCGTGGTGGGCGGCTGAAGCGACGGCGCGCCCG
>Ga0335078_10003566_pt1 | contig 23163 bp, 25 predicted proteins | sample Lox_Sample_32_FD_206711 | JGI IMG/M metagenome (GOLD analysis project Ga0335078, IMG submission 206711) | Soil microbial communities from Loxahatchee National Wildlife Refuge, Florida, United States - Lox_Sample_3.2 | ecosystem: Environmental > Terrestrial > Soil > Wetlands | place: USA... | reverse complement strand
CGGCGGTCTGCCACCACCTTCGGTGGAAGAACTCCGGGAAGAACGGCCACGCGGCGAACATCAGGATCACCCCGAGGACCAGGCCGCCGATGCCGACGAAGATCGGCGTCTGAATGCCGATGATGGGCTTCGAGTAGTTGTTCCCAGCGGTGCTGTAGTAGCTGTACGCCTTGATCGCGACGTAGGCCATCATGATCCCGCCGAGCACCGGTACCACGCCGGCGAGGAAGAAGTTGCGGACGCTCTTGGTCAGGTCTCGCCGGAAATAAACGGCGCACGCCAGTCCGGTGAAGCCGTAGTAGAAGCAAACCGCGAAACCAAGCGCCGAGATCGTGTCGCCGAGCACGTCCTGGTTGGGGTTGAACGCGAGCAGCGCCACCGTCCACAGGATCGAGAGCGCGCCCATCAGCAGCGTCGAGAACGTCGGGGTTAGGAAGCGTGGGTGGACGTTGCCGAATGACTTCGGGATCGAGTTCCACTTCGCCATCGACAGCGTCGTGCGCGCGGTCGGCAGGATCGTCGTCTGCGTGGACGCCGACGCCGAGGTCAGCACGGTGATGATCATCAGCTTGTCGATCGGCGACCCGAACACCTGGCCTCCGAGGGCGTTGATGACGTCGGCGGAGTTGCCCGCGAGGAAGTTCGCGCCGTGGTATGCCTGCGCCGCAACGGTGACGATCAGGTAGATCGCCAGCAGGATCAGGGTGGAGATGACCGCGGCCTTGCCGGGGCCGCGATGGCGGTCCCGGGACTCCTCGTTGACCGCGACCCCGGAGTCCCAGCCCCAGTAGATGAAGATGCCGAGCAGTACCCCGTCGACGAGCGCTCCCCAGCTGAGGTCGAATGGGTTGAACCAGGACGCGCTCACGTGGACCGAGTGAACGGGGGTGTTCGCGTACACCTTGATCAGCGCGACGACCGCGAACAGCGTCAGCGTGAACAGCTCGATGCCCAGCAGAGCGGTCTGCACCCGGGCGGAAAGCTCGATCCCGCGATAGCAGATCCAGGTCATCAACGCGATCCAGATCACGGCGCCGACGATCAGCCAGAAGTTCGCCGGGTGGGCGTGCGAGTCGAACAGCAGGAACGTGTAGTTGCTCGCGATCGCGGCCAGGGACGCCATCACGATGATGTCCGCGAGGAAGATCGCCCAGCCGTTGATCCAGCCGATCTGGGGCCCGAACGCGCGCGTCGTCCACGCGAACGTGGTCCCGGCGTCAGGGTCGGCGAGGTTCAGGAAGCGGTAGCCGACGGACACGAACAGGATCGGGATGAACGAGACGATGAGCACCGCCGGCGCATGCAAGCCGACGCCGCTGACCGCGACGATGAACCCGAGGGTCGCGGCGAGGCTGTACGCGGGGGCGGTCGAGGCGACCGCGATGACGAGGTTCGAGGCGTAACCGAGCGCGTCGGCCTTGAGTCCCTTGGCCCCGGGGGCGCTGGTGTCCAGGACCGTCCCAGCAGGACGTGCGGCGGTTGTCGACTCCAAAGTGATGCGAAAGTTATGCGGCCGCTCGCCGGATTGGCAAGCGGCAAGTGGATCACAAAGTATCGCTCGTTTGGACAGAACGTCCAAACGCCCCGCCGCTACCGTCCATCGGGATGGCTGCACCTGAACTGTCGGTCGCGGTCCTGGGCGCGGCCGGAACGATTGCGCCCGCGATCATCCACGACCTGGGGGTCTCAGACGAGGTCGCGAGCATGGCGCTGCTCGATCTCGACCCCGACAAGGCGGCGGCGGCGGCGCGGGAGCACGGTCACGGCAAGGCGACCGCGGCGCGGGTCGACGCGCGCGAGGTCGACGCGCTCGCCGGCGCGATCAGGAGCGCGGGCGCGAGCGTACTGCTGAACACCGCCTCCTACCGCATCAACCTCGACGCGATGCGCGCCTGCCTGCAGGCCGGATGTCACTACGTCGACCTCGGCGGTCTGTACCGCGTCACCCACGATCAGCTCGAGCTCGGCGGGGAGTTCCAACGGGCCGGCCGGCTGGCGGTCCTCGGGATCGGGTCGAGTCCCGGCAAGACGAATCTGATGGCGGCGGAGATCGTGGAACGGCTGGGTGACGGCGCCGAGGGGATCGACGCGATCGACATCTGCGCGGCCGGCCGCGACCCGGCGGCGCCCGCGGACGGCCGGCTCCGGCCTCCGTACGCGATCCAGACGCTGATCGACGAGCTCACGCTCGCCCCGGTGGTCCTCCGCGACGGGCACGCGGTGGAGATCGAGCCGCTCAGCCCCGGAGGGACCGTCGACTACGGCGACCCGATCGGCGCGGGCGAAACGATCTACACGCTGCACTCCGAGCTCGCCACGTTCGGTCAGAGCTTCGGTTGCCAGAACGCGAGCTTTCGCCTATCGCTGGCGCCGGCGCTCCTGGCCCGGCTCAAGGAGCTGAAGCAAGCGCCGGCCGAGGTGGTCGCGGCCGCCGCCCGCGAGGCGGCATCGCCGTCGAACGAGACGGTGTCGGTTCACCTCGTCATCGCGCGTGCCGTCGACGGTGAGATCGTCACCGCCCGCGCAATCACCCTGCCCCACTTCGGCCTCGGCGGGTCGGTGGTTTCGACCGCCGCGCCGGCGGCCGCCTGCGTCCGGCTGTTCGCGCGGGGTGCGCTGACCGCGACCGGCGCGCAGCCGCCGGAGCGCTGCATCGATCCCGGCCTGATGTTCGCCGAGCTCGAGACGCGCGGCTGCACATTCTCCTTCAGCGGGTGAGGGTGAGCCACTTACTCAGTCGCGGACCCTGAGCGCCGCCTCGGCGTCCTGCTCGCGTAGCCACGACACGGTTTCGGCGAGCCCGTCGCGGAGCTCGACGCGAGCCTCCCAGCCGAGCAGCCGCCGGGCCTTCTCGACCGACGGCCAGCGGCGCTGTACGTCGACCTCGAAGCTCGGCAGGTGGCTGAGCTCGAACTCGGCCGGGTCGTTCCCGCAGGCCTCCCAGATCATCCGTGCGAGCTCCGCGACCGACAGCTCCTGCGAGGCGGAGATGTTGAAGTCCTCGTTCTCGCCGGCGGGAGAGGCCATCGCGGTGACGATCCCGTCGGCGATGTCGTCGACGTGCGTGATCGTCCTCGTCTGCTCGCCCGAGCCGAAGATCTCCAGCGGCCGCCGGCCGGTGAGTGCCTTGTGGATCAGGTCGGGCACCGCGTGGGCGATGCCCGGCTCGTCGGCGTGGGGTAGCTCGCCCGGGCCGTAGGCGTTGAACGGCCGGCAGATCGTGTAGCGCAGGCCGTACTGGTCGTGGGCGGCGCGCGTGTACACCTCGCCGGCGAGCTTCGAGAATCCGTACGCCGACCGCGGCGCGAGGCAGTCCGCCAGGTGCTCCTCGGTGGTCGGGAACTCGGTCGCCCGCTCGAACACCATCGACGACGACACGTACACGAAGCGCTCGGTGTCGAGGTCGACCGCCGCGTGGACGAGCGCCCCGGTGAGCGCGTTGTTGACCTCGGTGAGCGTGAACGGGAGCTTGTGGAAGTTCGCGATCCCGCCGACGATCGCGGCGAGGTGGATCACATGCGAGCAGCCGTCCACGGCAGCGCGCGCGTGCGCCGCCTCGCGCAGGTCGGCGGTGCGGATCTCACATCCTTCGCGCATCCACAACGGCGGCCGCCGATGGTCGGCGACCCGCACCTCCCACTGACTGTCGGCGAGGAGCCGTCTGACCACGGCCGAGCCGATCGTCCCGGCGCCCCCGGTGACGAGCACGCGGCTCATCGCGCCGGCGAACTGTCGGAGGCGCTGAGCGCGCCGGGCGCCCGCAGCATCGCTGCCGTCTCCGCGCCGTACACGAACACCTGACCGGTCCCGAGCGCATCCCACGGATCGACCAGCAGGCACTCGCGCGACGCCCTGGAGACGATCTCGACAAGCGCGCGGCGCCCCTCGAACTCCGAATGGTTGGTGGCCACGATCACCACGTCGGCATCCTGCACCGCCTGATCGAGCGGCTGGGTGGGGGAGGGGGCGTGCGGGTCGCAGACGGCCACGTCGGCCAGGTCGCGCTCGAGCAGCCGGATCAGCTTCGGCGACAGCGAGTCGCGCTCGTCGTCGGTGTCGCGCTTGAAGGTCAGTCCTAGCACCGCCACCTTGCGGCTGGACAGGGACCCGATCCGGCGCTTGATCCCTTCGACCAGGAACAGCGGCACCGATTCGTTGACGCGCGAGACGGCGAGCAGCATCCCGGGCGCCGCGGACCGCTCCTCGGAAAACGCGAAGTCCTTGCGCAGGCAGGTGCCGGCGGTCATGCCCGGCCGGGCGATCCCGCCCCGCGGGTAGTCGCGGTTGATCAGGTCGATCACCTCGAACACGTTGGCGCCGTAGCGCTCGCAGTCCATCATCAACAGGTTCGGCAGCGCGAACGTGGCATAGCGGAGGATGTTCGTCCAGATCTTGGCGAGTTCAGCCTGCACCGGAGTCGTGCGCACGATCGGCGCGCCGAACACCGAGAACGTGCTCGCGGCGCGCTCGGTCGAGACCTCGCCGACGCCGCCGATGATGCACGGGAGCGTCGAGATCTCCTCGAGGAAGCGCCCCGCCGCGATCCGCTCGGGGGCGTGGGCGACGAACACGTCCTCGCCGACGCGCAGCCCGCGCCGCTTCTCCAGGTAGCCGGCGACGAACTCGGTGGTCCCGGGGGCGATCGTCGAGCGCAGGATCAGGGCATGCCCGGGGCGGAGCATCGGCAGCAGGTCGTCGAGCGCGGCGCGCACCTGCCGCAGGTCTGACTCGATGTGCGAGAAGGACGGGGTCCCGATCGTGATCACGATGTCGTCGGCGCGGGCTGCATCGGCCGCGCGCTCGGACAGCTCGAGGCGCCCGCTCGCGACCACCCGGTCGAGCAGCTCCTGGGTCCCGGACTCGCTGAACGGCATCCGGCCGGCGCCAATCGAGGCGAGGATCGCCCGGTCGTGATCGACTCCGAGCACCCGCAGCCCCCGGTCGGCGAAGCACAGCGCGAGCGGCAGGCCCACGCGCCCGAGGCCGATGACCGAGACGGACCGCGCGGCGTTCACGAGGGTCTCAGCGGCCGGCTTCGCCCGCGGTCGCGTCGGCCGGGGTCGCCTTCGACGCGGTCACGCTACGCAACGGAGTCAGGCCGGGCTCGGCCTGGTGTCCCCGGACCTCGCCCACGAACGCGATCCGGTTGAGCCGAGCGATCTCGCGCTCACCCTCGACGCGGGCGGGATGGTCGGCGGGAAGACCGCGGACCAGCGTCCGGATCCGCTCGCGCAGCTGCAACGCGAAGTGCGGCGTCGATGCGCCCATCAGCTGGCGCACGTCCTCGACGGTCACCTCGCGGCCGGGACGCAGCCGATCCGGATGCTCAGCTTGGCTCATTTCTGCTGCACCACCTCGAGAAGGCTATCCATCTCGGCCTGAACCGATACCGAGATCGTGCTCGGGTCGCCGATCACCCAGCCATGGTTGTAGACGGCGGCGGTCGGGCCCTCAGCCGTGTAGCCGGGGGTAGCGTAGTCCAGGAAGAAGTTCAGGACCGGCTGCGGAAGCGTGTTCGGGTTCTCGATCAAGAGCTGCGGACCGTAGCTTCCGCTGGCCGACAGCGGCGCCGAGGCGGCGGCATCGAGCGTGTTGCCGGCGTTGATCAGCGTGTAGCCGTGACCCGGGCTGCGCATCGCCCAGCCGAAGCTGCCCGGCACGTGGGCGCACGGTTGATTGACCGGACACGGGGGGTCGCGGTACACGGCGAACGCCACCGAGTTCGCCGCCGGGCCGGTGGCCCCGACCCGGTTGACCGTTCCGTATTTGCGCAACTGGTTGAGAATCGCGTCCGAGATCACGCTCGACGGCCCGAGGACGTAGATGTGGGGCATCTGGTCGGACTGGAGGGCCTGCGCGGTTTGCGCCGGGATCCCCGTGGAGTTCACGAACAGCACCGGATCGCCGCTCTCCGCGGCCCAGCCCGCGGCGGGCATCGCGTAGGCGGGACTGTCGGCGGAGGCGATCACCACGTCGGCGCTTGGCTTGCCCGCGGCGGCGCTCTGGAACCTGTCGATGGCGGCGGCGAGCGCGTACGGCCCGCTGCCGGAGATCGTGGCGGCGCGCCGCCCCGTGGGGGCGGGGACGTCGCCGACCCGGATCACCTGGGCGCCGCCGGCAGGCCCCGAGCCGGTCGGGGCGAGCAGGCCGAGCGCGTTGGCGGTGGCCGGCGGAAGCGACGCACTCCCGGACAGCAGGACCGGCGCGCGGATCGGGGGCGCCATCAGCACCGAGGCGGCGATCGCAGCCTCCCAGTCGTCGGTGGGCGCGAGCGTCACCGCCGTCGGGTGCGTGCCGGGCGCCGCCGACGGGAATACCGCGAGCGCCACCCCGGCGGCGTTGGCGATCGAGTTCGCGCCGGACACCCGGGTCGTGTTCTTGGTCGCCAGCACGGGGAAGCCGATACCCGCGGCCGGCGATGCGGTGCTCGGGGCACCGCTCGTGCCCGTGGTCTTCACGATCAACCGGGTGGCGCCGCCGCCGCAGCCGGCGATCGCCAACACGCACGCTGCGAGCGCCGCGAACACCACCAAGGCGCCGCTGCCGGGCGCCGCCGACCATTTCACTGAGGCGCCGCCGCCAGGCGCCCCCGACCATTTCGCCAAGGCGCCGCCGCCCGGCGCCGCCGGCCATTTCGCCAACCGTCGCATCGCGCCGGACGTTAGCGGGGCGGAAGGCCGATCGCCGCACTGCTGGCGGCGGCGCCAATAACCGCATTTTGCGGAAAAAGAGGACCCGATCCCGCGGTGGCGAAGGTTCGTTCGCGGTTTCTCAGTGGATATATTCCCGCGACGCCGAATCCGCGGGCCACGACATCCGCGGAGCGGGGGATCCAATTCGTTGGGGCGAGTTCCGCGGTGAACCCGTGGAAGGCGCAGGCTCTTTTAGCGCCGGCCCGTCAGCTAACCCCGCAGGCCCACGAAAGAGACTTGTGCGGGTTGCTCATCTGATACTCCCGAGCCTGGCTGCGTTGGCGCTGGCGCTCGCGAGCGGGCCGGCCGCGCGCGCCACCGGCGGTGGCGGCGCTTCGCCACCGACCAGCGGCGGTGGGTCTTCGAGCGCCGGGGCGTCTCCCGGGACGTCGAGCGCCACCGGGACTTCGACCGCGAGCGGGACTTAGACCGCGAACGGGACTTCGACCGCCACCGGGACGCCGTCGCCAGGCGCGACCACGACGTCGGGCGGCGCCGGCATCGGCGCCCAGTCGGCCCTTCCGGTCTTCGCGCGCCCGACCGTGCCGGGGACGACCGGCAAGATCATCCACGGGCTGGCATACGCCCCTGCCGACGCCCCGCTCCAGGTGCAGGAGATCATCTGGGCCGGCGACCGGATCCGCTTCAAGCCGTACGTGCACGCCGGCGGTCACGGGAAGTGGAACGACGTCGGCTACGACTGCTCGGGCACGGTCTCGTACGTCCTGCACGCGGCGGGGCTGCTCAGGGTCTCGATGGACTCGAGCGAGTTCGAGATCTGGGGTCGGGGTGGCGCCGGCCAGTGGATCACGGTTTACACCAACCCCGTGCACGCCCTCATCGACGTCGCGGGGATCCGGCTCGACACCTCCGCCGAGCAGGACCCGAATCCGCCTTCGGGCAGCGGTCCACGGTGGCGGCCGGTGATGACGAACACCGCCGGGTTCGTGCCCCGGCACCCAGCGGGGCTCTGATCGGCCCGCGCCGCCGGGTTCTGATCGGCCCGCCACCCCCGGGCGGAACGTGCGCGCGCGGCTGCCTCCCCGCTACGCTTGAAGGGCTCGTCACGAAACACGCAGAGGAGGATGCGATGCCGGGTCTTTCCGGGCGCATGTCGACAGTCATCAAAGCGAAGATCTCGAAGCTCCTAGACCGCGCGGAGGACCCTTCGGAGACGCTCGAGTACAGCTACCAGAAGCAGATCGAGCTGCTCCAGAACGTCAAGAAGGGCATCGCCGACGTCGTCACCTCGAAGAAGCGCCTGCAGCTCCAGGAGCAGAAGCTGCGCGACCAGGTGGTGAAGCTCGACACGCAGGCCCGCCAGGCGCTCGCCGCCGGCAACGAAGACCTCGCCCGGACGGCACTCGAGCGCAAGAACGTCGCCCAGACCGAGCTCCAGTCGCTCGACTCGCAGATCGGGCAGCTCGAGCAGCAGCAGGAGCAGATGACGGCCTCCGAGCAGAAGCTGCGCGCGAAAATCGAGCAGTTCCGCTCGCGCAAGGAGGTCATCAAGGCGCAGTACTCGGCGGCCGAGGCGCAGGTCCGGATCTCCGAGGCCGCGACCGGCGTGGGCGAGGAGATGGCCGACGTGGGCCTCGCGATGCAGCGCGCGCTCGACAAGACCGAGAACATGAAGGCGCGCGCGGACGCCGTGCAGGAGCTCGAGGCGGCCGGCACATTCGAGGATCTGACTCAGCTCGGAGCCGGCGAGGACGACATCGACCGTCAGCTCCGGGAGCTGTCGAGCGGCAGCGAGGTCGACGCTGAGCTCGCGCGGATGAAGGTGGAGCTCGGGACGGGTTCGAAGTCCGCGGGTGAGCTCGGAGCGGGCGGTGACGCCGCCGCGCCGGCCAGCCAGCCGGCGGAGGCTGAGCAGGCCGGCCCGTCCCAGGGGCAGGCCCCGTGATCGTCCGGATCGCCACCGAGGGTCAGTACGAGGTGGGCGAGGGTGACGTCCCGGCGCTGGAGCAGCTCGACAACGAGGCGGTGGCGGCCTGCGAGGCCGGGGACGAGCAGCGGTTCAATGACACGTTCACGCGCCTGATCGAGTTCGTCCGCGACAAGGGGCAGCCGGTCCCGGAGGATCGTCTCGATCCCTCCGACGTCATCTTCCCGCCGGCCGACGTGTCCTTCGAGGAGGCGAAAGCCGAGTTCAGCGGCGAAGGTCTGATCCCGGGCTGAGCTTCCTTCGTTCGGGCGCCGGCGACCACTAGTTTCACCCGCCGATTAGCGGGAAGCCTCCTCGAAAGAGAAGAGGAGGTTAGAGGATGTCGACCGTACTGATCATCGTGATCGTGGTCGTTGTAGTCGCCCTGATCGCTGCGCTGATCGGCATGATCAGGGGCCGCCGCGTGGTGGCCGAGCGCCGTTACCAGCGCGAGCTGGCGCAGCGCCGCGAACGGGCCGCAACCGAGCATCGCGAGGCTGCCGAGCTGCGCACCGGGCGCGCCGAGGAAGCCGAGCACCGGGCGCGGGTCGCGGGCGCGCTGGCCGAGCGCGAGCGGGCGGAGGCTCGTCTGCACGAGGAGACCGCAGTCGCGCACGAGCGCGGACTCGCCGACGAGGGTCTGACGCGGGAGGATCGCGCGGCCGACCGCGGCGATGTCGCGGTTGATCGTGGCGATATCGCGGCCGAGCGTGGCGATGTCGCGGCCGAGCGGGAATATCCGGTTGAGCGCGAACGGGTCGCCGCGGACCAGCGGCGCCCGAACTCCGACCGCTGAGCGAGGGGGACCGGGAATGTCGAGCACTGCCGACCGCGCCTCTGAGTCATCGATCGCGGAGCTGCTCAAGCAGCTCTCCGAGCAGAGCAGCCGCCTGGCCAGACAGGAGGTGGAGCTGGCCAAGGCGGAGCTCTCGGACAAGGGCAAGCGGGCCGGGATCGGCGCCGGCATGTTCGGCGGCGCCGGCGTGTTCGGCTTCTACGGCTTCGGGGCGCTGATCGCCGCCGCCGTGCTCGCCCTGGCGACCGCGGTGGCGGCCTGGCTGGCTGCCCTGATCGTCGCGGCGGTGCTGGCGGCGGTCACGGGAGGCCTGGCGTTGCAGGGCAAGCGCAAGGTCACGCAGGCGACTCCGCCGGTGCCCGAGCAGGCGGCCGAGAGCGTGAAGGAGGACGTGCAATGGGCGAAGACCCGGGCACAGTCGGGGCGCCGGTAGCGGCGGCCAGCGATCCGGAGCAGATTCGCCGTCAGATCGAGGCCACCCGCCGCGATCTCGGCGACACGATCGAGGCGCTCGCGGCCAAGACCGATGTCAAGGCGCACGTCCGGAAGCGGATCGAGCGCACGAAGGCGTCTCTGCCGAGCCCGGCTGTGCTCGGCGTGGCGGCAGCGGCGGTGGTCGTCGTGGGCGTCGTCGTGTGGCGGCTGAAGGCGCGCTAGCCGCCCTCAGATCGGCGTCCCCCACAGCGGGAACCAGCGCTCGAGCTCCTGCTCCACCGGCAGCTCCTTGCCGATCTGGGCCTTGAGCACGAACTCGCGCTCGTTGTCGCGCTGCTCCGCGCCACCGGCCGGTGCGAACGGATAGAACGCCCCCCGCTTGTAGTTGTAGATCCAGTAGACCGGGCGCTTGCGGCGCTTGTCGTCGAACCCGAACACAGCGCAGAGGACGCGGTCGCCGTAGCCGCCGGCCTCGAGCGCGCTCGAGACCGCGTTGATCCCGACCACGAGATCGTCGAAATCGCTGCCGCGCAGCACCAGCCACCGGAAGCCGTAGGTGTCGTCGGAGCTGGTGACGGTCGTGCCGCTGTCGGACGCCGTCGCGCGGACGACCTCCTCCATGTCGCGGACGATCGACTCGAAGTCCGCGGTCGCGAGCGGCTGGAACACGATTGCGGCCGTGCCCCGGGACGTCAGCCCCATCGAGGTCTCCATCGTCACGTACGCGGTGCTCATCGCGAACAGCCGGTCCGGCGCCGGCTGTGCCAGCTTGCGCCGCCCCATCAGGACGTCGAAGAAGCCCACCCGCGTCAGGCGGTGCCTTGAAGCTGGGCCTCGAGCCGCTGCAGCCGCTCGATCCGGGCCTCCAGCGGCGGATGGGTCGAGAACAGGCCGCCGATCGCCTGCTTCGCCTTCGGCGGGAAGATGTAGAACGCCGCGAGCTCGCTCGAGGCCGCCCGCAGGTCGCGCTGGGGGATCCGCGCCATGCCGCCATCGATCTTCATCAACGCGCTGATCAGGGCGCTCGGTCGGCCGGTGAGGATCGCCGAGCCGCGGTCCGCTGCGAACTCGCGGTAGCGCGAGAGCGCCTGCAGCAGCAGGAACGAGATCACGTACACCGCCGCCGAGACCAGGATCACGACGAAGAAGCCGTTGTTGTTGTTGTTATTGCGGTTGCCGCCGAAGCCACCGCCGAACAAGAATCCGAACTGGGTGATGAACGCCGCGATCGAGGCGAAGAAGCTGGCGATCGTCATCACCACCACGTCGCGGTTCAGGACGTGGGTGATCTCGTGGCCGAGCACGGCCTCGAGCTCGGCCGGCTCGAGCAGCTGGAGGATCCCGGTTGTGGCGCATACGGTGGCCGTCTTCGGCGAGCGGCCGACGGCGAACGCGTTCGGCATCGGCGTCTGCGCGATCGCGACACGCGGCTTCGGGATGTTGGCCTGCACGCATAGGCGATCGACCATCGCGTGGAGCTGGGGCGCCTCCTGAGGCGTCACCTCGCGCGCGCCCATCGAGGCCAGCGCGATCTTGTCGGAGGTGAACAGCTGGAGGGCGAACAGCCCGGCGGCGACGATCGCGATCGTGACCGCGCCGGCGCCCGCGGCGATCAGCACCGCGATCAGCAGGGCGTACACGAGGCCGAGCAGGAAGATCGTGAACAGCATCCGGGCCTGGAGCCCGGTATCGCGACCGAATGAGGTATTGCGCGCCATAGTGCTCTTAATGGTGGCAGACAGGGTAACTAATCCCTGAATCGTCTTTATGAATATGAGAAGTCATGGGAATTCGCGGTCCCGGTCCTATAGCGGGGCGGTGCGTGCCGCGCGGGCCTCTCTCGCCGGCGTCGGCAGCACCGGCTCCCTGTTGGCCGGTGCGGCGCTCATGTTCATCGTAGCCAGCGCGCTCGTGGCCTTCCACGGCTGGCCCCACATCGCCGCCCAGCCGTCTCCGGGTGAGGTCGTCATCTCGCCGCGGTCGGAGTCCTCGCCGGCCACGCAGGTGGCGCGCCGGCTCGCGGTCGTCGCGGCCACTCCCGCCGCCGCCGGCGCTGCCGCGAGCGCCGGCGTCGGCGCTCGCGGCAGCGCGTCCTCGCCGGCGCACCCGCCGACGGCGGCGGGTCGCGCGCTGGGCGGCGGAAGGTCCGGGATCCCGGGTCCGCCGCGCCAGACGGTTGGCGCGCCCACAGGCCCGGCCACCCCGGTGGCTGCGCCCGCGAGCGGGCCGGGCGCCCCGACGTCCTGCTGCGTGACGAGGCCGCCTCCGCGGTCCCCGGTTCAGCAGGTTCAGCAGACGCGTGGACAGGCGACGACCACGCTCGGGAACGTCGCGTCGGGCACGGGCAGCCAGCTCGGCTCGACCGTGCAGCAGACCACGAACGCGGTCGCGGGCGCGGTCGGCGGGGTCAGCCCCGCGGCCGGCGGCGTGGTCGGGAGCGCGGGGTCGGGAGCCGCACAGACCGTCACCGGCGCGACCGAGGCGCTCGGTGGCGTGGCGTCGGGCCCGTCAGGACACTGAGCGTCTGTCCGGGTTCGACTCCGCGAACGCCCGCTCGATGAACCGGAGGCTGACGGCCTGCAGTTCGGCGTCATGCTGGATCGAGCGGTGGTGGCCCCCGGGCAACACGATCAGCCGGCTGGCGGGCGATCGCAGCGAGGTGGCGAGCTCACGGGAAAGCTCGACCGGAACCTGCTCGTCGCCCTCGGCGTGGAGCAGCAGCATGGGAACCTCGAGGGCGGCGACGGCTTCGCGAGGGTCGTGAGAAGCGATGAACGCGTCGAGCGCGCGCGGGTCGGCGTCGAACTCGAACCGTCCGTCGGTGAGCCCGCGCCGGAGGCCCTCGACGCCGGCGGGACAGATCGCGACGACCGCCGTGGCGTCGGCGGCGGCCGCAGACACGAGCGCGAGGTAGCCGCCCATGCTCGAGCCCCGCAGCGCAATCGGCAGTGCCGAAGTCTTGTCGGGGTCTCCCCCGATTCGGGATCGCAGCAGCTCTGTGATCGCGACCACGTCGTCGAGCGACCGGCCGTCCATCGGTCCCTCGCTGTCGCCGTGGCCGCGCTGGTCGAAGGCGATCGCGGCGAGGCCGGCGCCGAGCGCGGCCCGGGCGAAGTCGTGGTGGTTCTCCTTGCACGAGCCGGCGCCGTGGAGGATCACCACGCCGCCCGGGGCGGGCGTCGCCGGCAGCCACAACGAGTACGAAAGGCCGTCGTGAACGCCGATCTCGGTCGGGAGCTCAGGTGTGACGGTGCGGACCCGGGACACCCGTCGATCATGCCAAGCCTGGGACCTGCATAACATGACCGACGGATGAGTGCCATCGCCGCCACGCTCTCGCCCGTGTACCCGGTCGGCTCGAGGGTCGACGAGCGCGGACGGCTCGAGATCGGCGGGTGCGACGCGGTCGAGCTGGCCCGCGAGTTCGGGAGCCCCGTGTACGTCGTCGCCGAGGACGACCTGCGCGCACGGGCGCGCGCGTTCATGGACGCGCTCGGCGCGCGCCACGCCGACTACGACGTGCTGTTCGCCTCCAAGGCGTTCCCCTGCACCGCCGTGTACCGGTTGCTTGCGGAGGAGGGGCTGGCGTGCGACGTGGCCTCGGGTGGAGAGCTGTTCCTGGCGCTGCGGGGCGGGTTCGACCCCGCCCGGATCTACTTCCACGGCAACGCCAAGTCTGAGGGCGAGCTCCTGGAAGCGCTGGCGGCAGGGGTCGGTCACATCGTGATCGATTCGCTCGACGAGCTGGACCTGCTTGAGAGGATCGCGTCCGAGGGCGGTCGCCGGCAGGAGGTCTTGATCCGGATCACGCCGGGCGTGGCGGGGGACACGCATCACGCGATCTCGACCGGGCAGACCGATTCCAAGTTCGGCTTCTCGCCGGCGGACGCACGGGTGGCGATCGAGCGGCTCGCCGGCGCGCCGCATCTCGATCTGGTCGGGCTGCACTTCCACATCGGCTCGCAGCTGCTCGAGCTAGAACCGTTCCGCGCGGCGGTCCGGACGATCGCCTCGCTCGGCGATTTCCCGGTCTACAACGTCGGCGGGGGCCTCGGGGTGGCGTACACGTCGTCGGTCCAGCCGCCGGCGGTGGCCGACTACGTGGATGCGATCGTGTCGACCGTGCATTCGGAGTTGGGCGCGGAGGTGCGGTTGCTTCTCGAGCCCGGCCGGGCGCTGGTGGCGAACTCCGCGGTCACGCTGTACACCGTGCAGACGGTCAAGCGCAACGTCTCAACCTGGGTCGCGGTCGACGGCGGGATGTCCGACAACCTCCGCCCGATGCTGTACGGCTCGAAATACGAGGCCGTGGTCGCCGACCGGCCCCTGGCGGATGCGAATGTGCAGTGCCAGCTCGCCGGCAAGCACTGCGAGTCGGGCGACGTGATCGTGCGCGACGTGTGGCTGCCCGACCCCGCGCCCGGCGACGTGATCGCGACGCCCGTGACCGGCGCCTACGGGTACTCGCTGGCCAACAACTACAACGGCGTCCCCCGGCCGCCGGTGATCTTCTGTCGTGAGGGCGACGCCCGCGTGGTCGTGCGCCGTGAGAGCTACGAGGACCTGGCAAGCCGTGACGTCGGCTGATTTCAAGGCGCCGCCGTCAGGCGCCGCCGACCATCCTGATCGGGTTTTTCGGATCGGGCTGCTCGGCCACGGCACGGTGGGCGGGGCGTTCGCGTCGCTGTTGCCACAGCATGCGGGCCGGATCGAGCGGCTGACCGGCCTGCGGCCGGAGCTGTTCGCGGTGATGACGCGCCGGTCGGGATCGTTCGATGAGATCCTCGAGGGGTCGGACCTGATCGTCGAGCTGATAGGCGGGATCGAGCCCGCGCGATCGTATTTGTTGCGGGCGATGGGGGCCGGGCGCCACGTCGTCACCGCGAACAAGCAGCTGCTGTCGCAGTACGGGGAGGAGCTGTGGGACGTCGCTCGCGCCGAGGGCGTGCAGCTGCGGTTCGAGGGCGCGGTCGCCGGCGTGATCCCGGTCATCCGCGTGCTCCAGGAGTCGCTGGCGGGGGCGACGATCGACCGTGTGCACGGGATCGTCAACGGTACGACCAACTTCATCCTGACCGAGATGGGGCGGACGGGGATGACGTTCGCGGAAGCCTTGGCCGAGGCGCAGCGACTCGGGTACGCAGAGGCCGATCCCTCCGAGGACGTCGACGGCCGCGACGCCGCGGCCAAGATGGCGATCCTCGCGCGGCTCGCGTTCGACACGCCGGTGCACCTGGACCAGGTCCGCTACGAGGGGATCGAGCACGTTCAGCCCGACGACCTCGCGTATGCGGACGAGCTCGGCTTGCAGTTGAAGCTGATCGGGACGGCCGAGCGGATCGGGTCCGGCCTGTCGGTGCGCGTCCATCCGGCATTCCTGTACCCGAGGCATCCGCTGGCGTCGGTGAGCGGGCCGTTCAACGCGGTGACCGTCGAGTCGGAGGCGATCACCGAGATCACGATGTCCGGGCCGGGCGCCGGGGGGCCGCAGACGGCGAGCGCCGTGCTCGGGGACGTAATCTCGGCGATGATCCCGCCCGCCTCGACGCCGCCGACGAGCCAGGTGCTCGAGATCGTCCAAGACGTCGTTTCGGCGTTCTACCTGCATCTCGACGTCGCGGACGAGCCGGGTGTGCTGGCGCGGGTGGCGCAGGTGCTCGCTCAACAGGAAGTGTCGGTCAAGTCGGTCGTTCAGCGCGGTCTGGGGGACCAGGCGCGGCTCGTGATGGTGCTCCACCCGGTGCTCGAGTCGCGCTTCAGCGCGGCGATGGACGAGATCGGGCGGCTCGACGTGCTGCGCTCGCCACCGCGCGCGATCCGGGTGCTCGAGGAGGAGTTCGGGTAGCGGACACCGCGAGTATCTCGCCACTCGACAACCTGCGCGCGCCGAGTGTGCCGAAGCTCGGGCCAGAGCCGATCGAATCGCCATTCGGCAGCGGTGGAGGGTCGAGTGGCGAGAAACTCGGTCCCGCGCCGCCGCCACGGCCAGGATCGCCACCGCCACCGCCACCGCCACCGCCACCGCCACCGCCACGGCCAGGATCGCCACCGCCACCGCCACGGCCAGGATCGCCACCGCCACCGCCAGCCCGCGCCCCCGCCACCGCCACGATCGCCACCGCCACCGCCACCGCCACCGCCACCGCCAGCCCGCGCCACCGCCACCGCCCGCCCGCCCCACGACGGCTTCGGCTAGGGTGCCGCGTCACATGAAAGCGGTCCAGATCGTCGAGCTCACCGGTCCGCGGACGGCGCTCCGGCTGGGCGACGTCCCCGGGCCCGAGCCGTCCCACCCGACGACGCCGGGCGAGGGGGTGGTCGTCGAGGTCCATGCCGCCGGTGTGTCGTTCCCCGAGGTGCTGCAGACCCGCGGCGAATATCAGGTCAAGCCCGAGCTGCCGTTCACCCCGGGCAGCGAGGTGGCCGGAACAGTGCGAAGCGCCCCCGATGATGCGCAGGTCAGGCCCGGCGACCGCGTGGCCGCGTTCTGCATGCTCGGCGGCTGGGCCGAGATCGCCGTGGCGCCGGCGTTCTTCACGTTCAAGCTCCCCGACGAGCTGGATTTCGCCCAGGGCGCCGGCCTGGTCCTCAACTACCACACCGCGTACTTCGCGCTCAAGATCCGCGGCCGGCTCGCACAGAGCGAGACCGTGCTCGTCCACGGCGCCGCCGGCGGCGTGGGCACCGCGGCGCTCCAGATCGCCAGGGGCCTCGGCGCCAGGACGATCGCGGTCGTGTCCACCGACGACAAGGAGCGGGTGGCGCGCGAGGCCGGCGCCGACCACGTCGTCCGGAGCGACGGCCCGTGGAAGGACGAAGCGAGGGAAATCTCCCAAGGCGGCGTCGACGTCGTGATCGACCCGGTCGGCGGCGACCGGTTCACGGACAGCCTTCGCTCCCTCAAGGAAGGCGGGCGCGTGGTCGTGGTCGGCTTCACCGGCGGCTCGATCCCCGAGGTCAGGGTCAACCGGCTGCTGCTGGCCAACACCGAGGTGGTCGGCGCCGGCTGGGGCAACTATGTGATTCGCAAGCCCAAGCTCAACCAGGAGATCGGCGAGGCGATCGACCGGCTGATCCGCGACGGCGCTGTCCGCCCGGTCGTGGGCGCGCGTTTCCCGCTGGAACAGGCGGCCGACGCGCTCGAGCTGATCGACGGACGCGGCGCGACGGGCAAAGTCGTCCTGGACGTCTCTTAGGGGGGACTGAGGTTTGCCGGCGGCGCCGTGGGTGTCCGCTCTGACATGCTCCCGGCCAAATGCCGGGGATCATCGAGCGCTACCGAGAACGCCTCCCGTTCGCCACCACCGATCCGGTGGTGTCGCTCGAGGAGGGGTCGACTCCGCTGGTCCTCGCCGAGCGGCTGTCCGAGCAGGCCGGCGTCGAGGTGTGGCTGAAGCTCGAGGGCGCGAACCCGACCGGCTCGTTCAAGGACCGCGGGATGACGTGCGCGGTGTCGGCGGCCGTCCGGGAGGGCGCCGAGGCGGTGATCTGCGCCTCGACGGGCAACACCGCGGCGTCCGCCGCCGCCTATTCCGCCCGCGCGGGAATCAGGGGCGCGGTGATCGTGCCCGAGGGCAAGATCGCCACCGGGAAACTCGCGCAGGCGCTGATGCACGGGGCCCGGGTGGTGGCGCTCCGCGGGAACTTCGACGAGGCGCTGAAGCTCGTCCGCGAGCTGGTCAAGCTCCACCCGATCTCGCTCGTGAACTCCGTCAACGAGTTCCGGATCGAAGGGCAGAAGACGGCGGCGTTCGAGATCGGAGAGCAGCTCGCCGGCGAGCTCGACGCGCTCTGCATCCCCGTCGGCAACGCCGGCAACATCACCGCGTACTGGAAGGGCTTCCAGGAGGATGGCCGGAGACCGCGGATGTGCGGGTTCCAGGCCGCCGGCGCGGCGCCGCTCGTGCTCGGCAGGCCGGTCGAGCATCCGGAGACGATCGCGAGCGCGATCCGGATCGGCAACCCCGCGCGCTGGGAGGAGGCGATGAACGCGATGACGTCGTCCGGTGGCGCGGTGAGGGCGGTCACCGACGGCGAGATCCTGATGGCGTACCGCTTCCTGGCCGCGAACGAGGGAGTCTTCTGCGAGCCGGCATCGGCCGCGAGCGTCGCCGGCCTGCTCACCCACGGCGCCGGCGAGGGCGTCCGCCGCGTCGTCTGCGTGCTCACCGGGCACGGCCTGAAGGACCCGCAAACCGCGCTCGAGCACGCCGGCGCGGTCGTGCCGTGCGATCCGGAGCTCGGGGCGATCGAACGCGCGGTACTCGGGTGACTCTCGCGCGCCGGCGCCTGGTCCGCGTTCCCGCCTCCTCGGCCAACCTCGGACCCGGATTCGACGTGCTCGCGGCCGCGATCACACTGCACCTGGAGCTCGAGGTGGTGGAGACCGGCACGTTCGCGGTCAAGACCGACCTCGACGTCCCGCACGACCGCGGCAACCTGGTGGTGACGGCGTTCGAGCGGCTGCATCCCGCCGACGGCTTCGAGTTCCGGATCGCGTCGGACATCCCGCTGAGCGGCGGGCTCGGCTCGAGTGCAGCCGCGGTGGTGGCGGGCCTGATGGCCGCAGACCACCTGTTCGAGCTCGACGCCGATGTGTTCGCTCTCGCCGCCGAGCTCGAGGGCCATCCCGACAATGTCGGCGCCGCGCTCGAGGGCGGCTTCGTCGTGTGCAACGGAGCGCACGCCCACCGCTTCGAGCCGCCGATGGGACTCGAGGCGGTGCTCGTCGTCCCTGACGAGGGGCCGCCGACCGAAGAGGCGCGCGAGGCCCTGCCCGACACCGTGCCGATCGAGTCCGCGGTGTTCAACATCTCCCACACCGCGATGCTGACGCTCGGGCTCGCCACGACTGACTGGGATCTGATCTCCGCCGGCCTGCGCGATCGCCTGCACCAGCCGCATCGCGCGCATCTGTACCCGCGGTCCGCGGACCTGCTCGAACACGCGAAGAGCCTCGGGGCGCTCGGCGCGACGATCTCCGGCGCCGGCCCGACCGTGCTGGTGTGGGCCCGGTACGACCAGACGGGGCCGCTCGTCGAAGCCCTACGGCGCGAGGCCGCCGGCTGGGCGTCCGTGATGCGCGCCGGCTTCGAGCCTCAGGGCGCCGACGTGCGCTCGCTCTGAGCGTTCAGCCGCTCGCGTAGCCACTCGGCGTGGCGCTCCTGGAGCTCGCGCCCGCGGCGGGTGAAGTCGAGGATGAGCCGGAGATCGTCCTCGCTGTAGGCCTCCGCCATCGGCATGTACAGCTTCCTCATCGGCTCGACCATCAGCTCGTCCGCCAGCTCGAAGGCCTTCTCGGTCGGTTCGACCAGCACCCTTCGGCGGTCGGTCGGGTCGGCCACCCGCCTGGCCAGCCCCGCCCGTTCCAGGCGGTCGATCACCGCGGTGATCGCGCCCGTGGTGAGCCGGCTCTCCTGCGCCAGATCCCCGGCGCTCATGCTCCCGTGCTGATCGAGGACATCCAGGCACCGCGCGTCGGTGCGATTGATCCCCAGCAGCTGGCAGACGAGATCGTCCACCACATCGGTGGAGCGCTGGTTGGCGCGCACCTCGTCGCCGAGCTCGGCATATAGCTGCAGGCGCTCCGGGGAAGGTTCTCTTGACATCTAAATCTCTCGGTTACTAAGATGCTCGTAGCGTGAGTAAATGTTATCCGGAGGTGAACCAGGTATGGAGCACGCGATCGAGGCCGACGGCCTCGTCAAGTCTTATCCAAAGGGTGTGACGGCGCTCGACGGGCTGTCGTTCGCGGTCGCGCCCGGCAGCGTGTTTGCGCTGCTCGGGCCGAACGGCGCCGGCAAGTCGACCGCGGTCAAGATCCTGACGACACTGGCCAAGCCGGACTCCGGGGCCGCGCGCGTCGCGGACATCGACGTGATCGCGAATCCGGACAGAGTGCGCCGGACGATCGGCGTGGTCGCGCAGGGCTCGTCGGTCGACATCCAGGCGACGGGGCGCGAGAACCTGCGCCTGCAGGGGCAGATCTACGGAATGCGCAGGCACGCGCTCGAGCAGCGCGCCCAGGACCTGCTCGAGCGGTTCGGGCTGGCCGACGCGGCCGACCGGGTGGCGCGCGGCTACTCGGGCGGGATGCAGCGCCGCCTCGACATCGCCATGGCGCTCGTCCACGACCCCGCGGTGCTGTTCCTCGACGAGCCGACCACCGGCCTCGATCCCGAGGTCCGTGCGGACATGTGGGCCGAGATCGCGCGTCTCGCCACCGACCAGGGCAAGAGCGTGCTGTTGACCACGCACTACCTCGAGGAGGCCGACCAGCTGGCCGAGTGGGTCGCGATCGTCGACCGCGGCAAGGTGGTGGCGCAGGGAACGCCCGACGGGCTCAAGCGTGAGTTGCGCGGCGACGCGATCCACGTCGATCTGGAGCGCGAGTACAACGGCACTGTGACCCGTGCCCTGAGCGACCTCGAGGCGATCCGCGACGTGGCGGTCGACGGACGGACACTGCGCGCCCGGGCCGACGACGGCGGCCGCGCGGTGCCGCTGGTCCTGCAGGCGCTCGAATCCCACGGCGTCGACGTGTCCTCGGTGCGCGTGGCGCGACCGTCGCTCGACGACGTCTATCTCAAGTACACGGGCCGGACGTTCGACGCGGCGGATCATGAGTGGGACGGTCGGCGGCGCCTGACGGCGGCGCCTTAGTGGAGGCGACACGATGACCCTGGTCAGGCACACCCTGTACATGACGCTGCGCCACCTGCGCGAGCTGTGGCGCCAGCCGTGGTTCGTCGCGGTGACGCTGGTCCAGCCGGTGATCTGGCTGCTGCTATTCGGCGCGCTGTTCAAACGGGTGATCGAGATCCCCGGCTTCCACGGCCGCTCGTACATCGCGTTCCTGGCGCCCGGAGTGGTCGTGATGACCGCGATGTTCAGCTCCGCGTGGAGCGGGATGGCGTTGATCGAGGACATCAACCGGGGCGTGACCGCGCGCTTCCTCGTCTCGCCGGTGCGCCGCGAGGCGCTGATCGCCGGCCGGATCCTCAAGGAGGCGGTGGTGGTCGTGATCCAGTCGCTGATCATCGTCGCGCTGGCGCTGATCGTCGGGGCCTCGTTCCCGGGCGGCGTGGCGGGCGTCGCGGCGCTGTTCGTGATCTCGGCGCTGCTCGGCGCCACGTTCGGGGCGCTGTCGAACGGCTTCGGCCTGATCATGCGCCAGGAGGAGGCGCTGATCGGGGCCGTGCAGTTCATCGTGCTGCCGCTGACGTTCCTGTCCGCGACGTTCCTCGCCGCGAACCTGATCCCGACGTGGATGCAGCACGTGGCCGACTTCAACCCGGTCAACTGGGCGGTCGTGGCGGGCCGCTCGGCGGTGTCGGCCAATGCCGACTGGGGGCTGATCGCCGCCCGCGCGGGGTTCCTGGTGGCGCTGCTGGGGCTGTCGGTGGCGTTCGCCACCAGGGCGTTCCAGAGCTACCAGCGGTCCGTTTGATGGGCCGCTGGCGCGGCGTCCGTGGGGCCGTGCCGCCCGGCATCCATGCCGGGCGGTCGCGGCACCGTCCGAACCGCACACCCCCGCTGGGCATCGACGCGGGGAGTTCGGCTCAGGCGCGTTCGCCGACGAAACGCTTCGGGCCGAATTCCCTTGGCGGAATGGCGGACGCGGCGACGGCCCCGCTCGGCATCCATGTCTCGCCGACGGGGCCTGCCGCGCGATATCCGACGGACGCCGCCGTAGGCGGCCCCTAACCGCCACCGGGGCCGAACAGCTGCTGCACGGGTCCGCCGCCACCGCCCGGCCCGCCGCCGGACAGCCGGCCCTGCCACACCGCCTTGGCCCCGAGGTCGCCGGTGTGGAACACGAAGTAGGCGCACGCGACGGCCAGGACTCCGAGCGCAACCCGGAGCAGGATCAGCGCGGCCGGGTGGCGAGCCGGGCCGTCGAGCCAGGACACCCCGCTGGCCATCCCGGCGGCGACCCGGTGGGCGAACAGCGCCACGATCACCGCGCCGGTGAACAGGATCATCAGATCGCGGAGCAGCTTTCCGGCGTGGGCGTGACGGGCGACCAGCGCCGCGGGGCCGAACCCGCCGCTCAGGTGAAGCGCGCTCTGGAGCGCCTCGCCGGCGCCGACGGTCAAGAAGGTGCCCGCGAGCGCGACCACGGTCACGATCCCCAGCAGCACGCCCGAGCGCATGAACCACGCCGGGCGGATGACGAGTGCGAGCGCCCAGATCGTCACCACCGGGATCAGGATCACCGGGACGTGCAGGAACAGCGGATGGGCGGGCAGGCCGCTGTAGATCGTGGTGATGTGGACCGGGACGAGCGCGAGGCTGAGGACCGCGAGGCCCGCGAGCACGTACTCCGCGCGCACGGACGAGCGCGCGTCCAGTCGGCCGACGGGGGGTGCAGTGGCCAAGGCTCGGGGGAGTCTCTGCGCGCTGCCTAGGAGAACGCTAAGAAACGCCGGCGCCGTTCGTCATCGCCGCGACCCGCCGGCGCGGGCCGTCCATCCCGAGGCGCTTGAGCAGCTCCTCGGCGATCGAGAGATAGTCGGTGGCCAGGTCCGGTCGGTAGTCGAGGATCGACACCGCCCGCTCGGCCGACTCGGCGTAGGCGATCGAGGCCCGGATCGTCGTGTCGAGCAGCTTCTCGCCGAAGTGCTGGCGCAGGGAGTCGAACGCCTCACGCGAGTGGCGGGTCCGCATGTCGGTGATGTTCAGCACGACCCCGAGCCACTCGAGGTCGGGATTGAGGTTCTCGCGGGCGAGCTCGATCACCTCGAGCGCCTGCTCGACCCCCTGGAGCGCGAAGTACTGCGCTTCGGCCGAGATCAGCGCGTGGTCGGAGGCCACGAGCGCGTTGACGGTGAGCAGCCCGAGCGCCGGCGGGCAGTCGACCAGGATCACGTCGTACTCGTCTCGGAGCTCGCGCAGCGCCTTCTTGAGCGCGAGCTCCCGACCCATCTTGCCGCCGAGCGCGAGCTCGGCCTCGGCGAGGCCGAGGTTGGCCGGGACGATCCCGTTGTGGATCGCCGCCCGCGCCTCGGCGCGGCCCGCGAGGACGTCGCCGATCGTCGGCGAGGCGTCGGGATCGACGTCGAGATAGTCCGACAGGTTGCCCTGCGGGTCGAGGTCGACTGCCAGCACGCGCAGGTCGACCCGGCGGAAGACGTCGGCGAGCGTTCGCACCGCCGTGGTCTTCCCGGTGCCGCCCTTCTGCGAGAGAACGGAAACAATTGCCGCCATGGCCCGCGCCACTATAGGCCAGCGGCGGAGCCGCCGGTTGACATAACCTGCGCGGTCTCGGTCAGCCGGTCTGGGCGGCCGCGCCGTGGTCCGAGGCATGGACG